>Ga0302320_10006865_pt1 | contig 25181 bp, 28 predicted proteins | sample Bog_T0_3_FD_202130 | JGI IMG/M metagenome (GOLD analysis project Ga0302320, IMG submission 202130) | Peat permafrost microbial communities from Stordalen Mire near Abisko, Sweden - Bog_T0_3 | ecosystem: Environmental > Terrestrial > Soil > Wetlands > Peat | place: Sweden: Abisko, Stordalen Mire... | reverse complement strand
CCACTGACGTCACCGATCCGACTAGCGTCGCCGCGATGCTCGACACGGTGACTGCCGAGCTCGGGCCGGTCGACGTGCTGGTCAACAACGCCGGCGTCTGCTTCCACGCACCGGCTCTCGAGGTTCCGGACGAGGAGTGGCGTGCCGTCTGGGACGTGAACGTTGACGGGCTCTGGCGCTGCTGCCAAAGCATCGGAGCTCAGATGGTGGCGCGCGGCACCGGCGTGATCGTGAACATCGGGTCACTTTCGGGCATGGTCGTCAACCGTCCCCAGATGCAGCCGGCCTACAACGCTTCGAAGGCCGCGGTCCACCAGCTGACGCGATCGCTGGCCGCCGAGTGGGCGCCGTTCGGAGTGCGTGTCAACGCGCTCGCCCCGGGCTACGTCAAGACGGAGATGGCGCCGGTCGACCGGCCGGAGTTCCGCCGCCACTGGATCGAGGATGCGCCGATGCAGCGCTACGCCCTGCCGGAGGAGCTCGGGCCCTCGCTGGTCTACCTCGCCAGCGACGCGTCGAGCTTCATGACCGGTTCAGTGATCGTGATCGACGGGGGCTACACGCTGTGGTAGCCGCACAGGGGCTGGGGCTATGGCGCGGCTACGCCGCGGGGGATGGACCGGTGGCGTCGACGCCACCGGCGCGTTTTGGCACTCCCTGAACTCGCGAGTCCTCCGCGTCGCTGAGGGCCTCAGTGCCGCGGTTCGAGGATCACGAGCGGGATCTCGCGGTCGGTGCGCTGGCGGTAGGTCTCATATCCGGGGTACACCTCGACCGCCTTCGGCCAAAGTCGCGCGCGTTCTTCAGGATTGGCGATCCGGGCCCGGACAGCCAGGTGGCGCGAGCCGATCTGAACGGTCGTGTCAGGGTGTGCGACGAGGTTGTGAAACCAGGCCGGGTGACGCGGGTAGCCGCCCTTCGACGCGATCAGCACGACATTTGGGCCGTCACGAACATAGACCAGCGGTGTCGTTCGCTTGACGGTGCTCCTGGCGCCGATGTGGTCGAGCAGAAGCATCGGCGGGCCACCCCGGAAGCGATGGCCGATGAGGCCGAACGTTGCGCGGTAGATGAGCGTGTGAACGCGGATCGCCTGCCGGAGGGCGAACCAACGTGGATCTGTCCCGCGCGCCATGCCGAGCCTCAGCTGTTGCCCGGATCGGCCACGCGCGCGACGAACAGGATCGCTCCGCTCGTGTCGTCGCGAAGTAGCAACAGGTAGGGGCGGTCAAGGTCGACGGTGACGGGCGGTCCGGTTGGCAGCGCGATCGCGGTTGGGCCGACGATTCCGGTCGCGGCGGCGGCCACGGTTCCCTGTTCGTCGATCTTCAGGTCTGCGGCGTGCTCGACGAGCGATATCTGCAGGGGCACCTTCGTCGTGATCGCGCCGAAGTTTGCCGCCGGGCCGAAGGCATCCTTCATGCCCAGGCTCTCGAGCGGCGCGTTCAGCGAGGTCTGTGTGTGCAGATGCAGTTTCGGCATCAGCAGGTTGACGCGCCGCAGGCGCAGCGCGGCGAGAAGTGACGCGAGCGTGCCGGCATTGAGGGTCGGCTCGAACCGGGTCGGCGACTCGCCGGTCGGGAGGAGCGCGAGCAGCGAAAGCGATGAGGAGCGGTAGGGGAGATCCACAGCCTGATAGCCGGACGCCGAGGCGTAGGGGTAAGGAGCGAGTTGGGCCGACATGAAGGGCACGCTGACCTGCTGGTCGGTGGAGGTGGTGAACGGGGCGGCGTGGGTCAGCCGGGTGTCGAACGGAGTTGCCCAGTGGGCTTTCAGGTAGATCGCGTTGGCGAGCACGAAGACGGTGGCCGCCGTAACCGAGCCGTCGGGAAGCAGATCTTCGATCAGCTTCGCCGTGTGCGCCGACACCCAGGCGTTGATTGCCTGCCGCGCAGCTTGCGGAGCTCCGCTGAAGTTGGTGTCTTGCGGCGCGGCGCCGAAGGTGTCAGTCAACGTGGTTACGAACGGCGTCTGCAGCGGGATGCCCCGCTCGATCCACAGGGCGTTCGCGAGCTCGACCGTTGGCGCACCAGAGGCGCTTGATGTCGCCGCTGCGATTGCGCGCGCCAGCGCGGCCGCGTTCGCGTCAGCCGCGGCAGCGGAGGGGGCGCCGAGGACGCGGTCGATCTGGGCTGCGGTCGGTCCCTCCGCGCCGGCGCCGGCCATCGTCAGCGCGGCGTCGACGCTGTAGGGGGAGTAGACGACGTTGCCGCTCCCGCCGACGAGCCGGAGAAGGTTCAGCGCGAACGCGTTCTCGGCGCTCGCGGCCGCGGTGGTGGCGGCACGCGCGGAGGGCGCCCCAGCCGACGCAGCTGCGCTGCCGGCCACGAGCGCGAGCGCGCCGGTGAGCACGACGGCGCTGAGCTGTCTAGCGCGCAACTTGGCGCTCACGCAACGGCTGGCTTGCGCGCCGTAAAGGAATGGTCCACGGCGAACACGCTACCGACCCGAGGACGGCGGCCAGCGACCGCAGCTCGTTACCGCTCGCCCCCGACGTTCGAGAAGATGTCAGCGCGCCCCCGTAGCTCAGCTGGATAGAGCATCGGACTTCTAATCCGAGGGTCGCAGGTTCAAATCCTGCCGGGGGCATCACGAAGGGCCTGCAAAGACGGTACTTTTGCGTTTGCTGGCCAGCCCGATCTCTTGCCGGTGTTCCTGATCGTGTTCCGCGGCGCTGCGGGTCACCGTCGGCGCTGAGGGCCTCAGCGGGTGCATTTCGAGCGAGATGGTCGCAGCGGTGCGTGCAATAGGACACCTGCCGACCCCAGGGTCCAGATGCCGGCCAACCCATTCGCCGGTCCGGGCGGTGCCCCAAAGCGCGATGGGAAGACGCCGGTCTGCCGTGCCAGCCAACGCGGACCGGACGCGCGCGGGAATACGGCATGCGGCTCGGCGATGATGTTCGCGCACCCGGTGAGTCCGCCTTCGGAAAGGAGACCGCAATGAGCACCGACCAGGTTCGGCGAGCCAACCTCGCCGCGATCGTGTGCGATCCACCCCCTCCACACCTGCCTGAGGGCTTCCGGCGCAGCAGCGCCAACCGGATCGGGGCGTCGCTCGGTGCGGCTCGCACTGGGCTGAGCGTCCCTGAGCTTCCTCCCGGCCAGGCCTCCAGCCCGTACCACTACGAAGACCCGGTCGAGGAGCGGCTCTTGGTCGTCTGTCCAGACAGCGACATGGTTCGGATGTTCAGCACCGACGGCACGGACGACATCCTCGTCGAGCGAAAAGCGCCCTGGATCTAGCCGACGTGTGGCCCACCGGGCAACCCCGCAGCGAACCGTAACTCCCCGATGGCCTGAAGAGAGAGCCGCCGACAGCGCGCCGACGCCCGTCACGGAGCAGGGGGTGCGACCAGCGCGTCGGCACGCCGCCGCGCGTCGTCGTCGGCGAGGGAGGCCCGCAGTACGGCGTCAGCGGCGATCAGCGCCGCGCGGTCGACCCGCTCGCCAAGCTCGCGGTTCATCGCCTCGAGCGCGGCGACGATCGCCGCGGCGTACGCCTCGCCGGCGGGGGTGAGGACCGTCGTGCGCCGGCGGGAGTCGTTGGGGTCGCGTTCGAGGCGCGCGTAGCCGCGCCGCTCGAGTCCCGCGGCGAGCTTGCGCGCGGCCTGACGGGTGACGCCGAGGACAGCGCCGAGTTCGCCGACCGCCAGCGGCCGGCGCGCGACCAGCCGCAGCACGGCGGCGTCGCTGCGGCGGTAGTCGGCGTAACCGAGCTCCTCCAGGCGCCGGGCCATCGTCGCCACCCAGCTGCGACGGGCAAGCGCGAGCAGGTCGCCGAACAGGTACGGGGTACTTGACGAGGGGTGCACCGGAGTGCACAATAGCTATATGCAACCCGGTTGCATATCAGTGCGGGGCCAGTGGTGACCGTCGCGGGCGTGATCGCGCTCGTCGCTCTCGCTGCGACCGTGGCGAGCCTTGGCTTCCTGCACCTCGCGCCGACCGGGCTCTCGCCGATCCGCAACCCCGTCAGCCAGTACGGCATCACGCCGTTCCGGGCGGGCTACCGCGCTGCCACGATCGCGTTCGCCGTCGCCGGCGTAGCGCTGGCGGTCGGGATCGACCGCGCGGCCGGCTCGCGCGCGGGCGCAGTGCTCGTCCTCCTGGCGATCTTCGCCGCGGCCCGCGCGGCGATCAGCTGGTTCCCGATGGACGCGCCGGGCGCTCCGCGCACCTCGACCGGCCGGACGCACGGGCTGCTCGCGGGCGCCGCGTTCGGGGGCGCCACGATCGCCGCATTCAAGCTCGCCGCAGTCCTGCGCGCCGGGCACCGCTGGCATGCGCTGGCGCCGGTCTCAACGGCCCTCGGGATCGCAATGGCCGTCTCCCTCGCAGGCCTGATCGTTTCGCGCTCCTATCCCGCGCTGCGCACGCGCTTCGGCGCAATCGAGCGCGCCTTCTATGTCGCGGCGATCGCGTGGTTCGCGGTGTTCGCCGTCGCCTGTATCGGCTGAGCGCTCAATCCCCTGCGGACAGCCGGAACTGCCACCGGCTCCTCTCGGTTCAGTCGGTGTCGAGTATCTGAATGCCGAGTGTTGACGCGAGCAGCCCGGCCATCTCGACGATGTCGGGCCACTCCATCGCGGCGCCGCGGAGGCTTTCCACGCCCTGCAGTCCGGTCAGGTCGCTGCGCCGGAACTCGCAGCGCTGGAGGCGAGCGCCACGGAAGTCGGAGCGCCCCAGGTCACAGCGGTGGAAGCGGACGTCGTCGAGCTGAGCCTCCAGGAAGTCGGTCTGCTGGAGCACGCAGTCCTCGAACGTGACCCGTTGGAGGCGGGAGAAGCCGAACGAGGCGAGGTCGATACGGCAGCCCTGGAAGCTGACATCCTTCAATGCCGCCTCCGGCATCGCGATCCCGGTCATCCTGCCGCCCTCGACGCTCACGCGGTTGAGGCTGGCTCTGGCGGCGTGAACGTTGGCCAGGTTGGACCGGCGGAGCGCGCCATCGGTGATCGCGAGGTGCTCCAGGCGCGATCCCGACAGGTCGACGTCCGCGAGCCTTACCGTCACGAACCTGAATCCGCTCGCGCTCTGGTCAGCCAGCGACGCACCCGCCAGTTCACTCTCGCTGAGCTCTCCATCGTGATGCAGCGTGTCGATCGCGCCGCGATCGAGCTGGAGCGGCAACCGCGGTTCTCGCGGAGGTGCGGCGGCTCGGGGCACCCACACAGCCAAGCACGTTCGCGCGATCCGACGCTACCTACAGCCCTGCGCGATCACGCGCGTTCAAGCTCTGCGCCTCGTCATCTCGAAAGCCTCCTGACCGCGGGCGTGTCTGCGGCAGGGGCCGTCGATCGTGGTGAGGAAATCGTCGAAGGCCTGGTTCGTGCGTGTGGTGTCGCCGGTTGCGTCGAGGTCCATTAGCAGGCCACGGATGACGGCGAGTACGACGGTGGCCAGTTCGGGTCGCCCGAGGCTGCGCAGGCCATCCTCGAGCGGTGCGAGCCAGTCGGTGGTCGCGGCCCGCCGGAAGCCGGGCCAGAGTGGTTCTCCCGCGGTGTCGTGCAGCCGGGTGAACATGCGGAGGTAGGGCTTGCCGGGTGGTCCGGAGATCGCGGACCAGGCGCGAGCCAGGGTCACCGGGTATGCCTCATCAGGTCGCAGGCGTATGAGGTCTGTGAAGGCCTCGACCTGGCGCTGGCGGGCCTGTCCGAGGATCTCGCGGAGCAGTCGATCACGCGTCCCGAAGTGGTAGATCAGCATCCGGCTCGAGGTGCCTGCGGCGGTCGCCAGAGGCTCGAGCCGGTCGGGGAGCCCCTGCTCCAGCGCGTAGTCGGTGCACGCGTCGAGAAGCCGCTCCCTTATCTGCGGTTGCCGGTGCCTGCCCATCGCGTCATCTTTTCACGTAACGCAAGGTACGTCTACTATTGCTGACGGCAGATCAGAACCCCCGAGGAGGTCATGATGAGGGTCGTTTTCGTGCATGGGGCATGCGTCAAGGACGGATCGTGGTGGTGGCATCGAACCGCTGAGCTGCTGGCCGAGCGGGGCGTCGCAAGCGTTGCGCCCGCCCTGCCGAGTTGCGGCGAGACGGGTGAGCCGGCGGGTGCGGGAGGACCTGGGTTGGCAGAGGATGTCGCTGCGGTCCGGCAGGTATTGACTGCCGGTGACGAGTCAACGGTGGTCGTCGCCCATAGTTACGGCGGGATCGTCACCGCGGAGGCTGCTGCTGGCATCGACACCGTGCACCACCTGCTGCTTGTGTCCAGCTACCTGCCGGAGGTGGGGCAGAGCCTGTCCTCGTTCGGCGGGGCGGAGCCCGCCCCGTTTCTCGCCATCGATCCGCAGGCCGGCACGTTCACCGTCCGGGCGGACGCCCTGGTCGAGACATTTCTGCAGGACTGCGATCCGGAGATCCAGCGAGCGGCCGAGCACAAGACTGCACGGCAGAGCTTGCACGTGCTCGAGCAGCCGGTGCAGTCAGCGGCCTGGCAGCACACCGCCTCGACATACCTCGTCTGCGTCGAAGACAGAGGCACCCCCGCCGAGCGCCAACGCGAGTTCGCCGCTCGCGCGGGCAGCGTCGTGGAACTCGACGCCGGCCACCACCCGTTCCTCTCCCAGCCGGCCGCCGTACGCGACGTGGTCCTCGGGCTGTGATGGCAACCACCGGCGTGCAGGCCTAACACCGAGGCGTCCTCCTCAGGGTGTGCGCGCCCATGGTGCCAGGACGTTCTGAGTGCGGTGAGTTCGAGTCCGCGAAGCCCCGCGAAGACGAAGAGCGACAACAGGGCCGCTGTTGGCGAGAGCGGCCGCGACCTGCAGCCGGCCGCCGCTTCGCCGCCCCTCAGGGGCGCTCGCTCTCCGCCCTCTGCCTCAAACGACGCTGACGCCACGCGTAGTAGCCGAGCCCGGCGATGACAACGAGGACGATCAGCGCGATGAAAGCCCCGTGCCGGCGGTGGCCGGTCGTGGCGGCTACAACCGCGATTGTGTTGGCTAGTGCGTGGATCATTTCTCTCCCTTGCTTCGGAGCGTCGCGGTCGCGAGGTCTCCGGACGCCGTGGGCTCGCCTGGCGACCCGCTGACGATCAGCTGTGCCGCGGCGACCGCGTCCTTGGCGCTACGACGTGCGCTCGCGTTGGTGCGAACCAGTATGGCGGGTATGCCGAGGGCCTCGGCACCGGCGACGTCCGCGATCGGGTTGTCGCCGACCATCCAACGTAGCGGCGGGTCTCCGCAGGCGCGCAGTGCACCTCGGAATGCCTCGGGATGTGGCTTCTCAAAGCCCGTCGACGCAGAGCTGAAAACCTGCTCCAACGACTCGCCGAGCCCGAGCGCGGTGACGATCGTCGCAAGCTCGGGCACGTGGTTGGAGAGGACCGCATTGCGCCATCCGCCGGCGGCCGTGGTGCGAAGTGCGGCGCGGGTGTCGTCGAAGACCCGCCACTGCCTCGAAGCGTCGGTGAAGCGCCACCGGACGGCGTCCGCCAGCTCACCCACGCGGGCTTCCTCGACGGACCCGCGGATCGCGCGGCGCAGCAGTGGCTTGACGCTCTCCCACCACGCGTCGGCACTCGACAGGTGCGGGTGCGGCTCCTCGTGGCGATCCCACGGGAACCCGCCCTTCAACGCGGCGCGGACAGCTTCGCGCTCCGCGGTGTGTCCGGGCGCGAGCTCGTCGAGCACCTCGAGCACGCATCCGCTCCATAGGCCGGGTCGCCATGCCAGCGTGCCGTCAAAGTCCCATAACACGACGCCGCGCACGGCGCGGATTATCGCCTCAACGCCGGGCGGACGCGGATCGGCTCGTGGGAGCGGCCGGCCACGCCATCGCGATCTGCCGCTATCGGTGAGTGACCAGTCCTACGGCGCGATCTACGGCACGAGGCCGTAGGGGAACGAGCCTGTCAGGCACTCGCTGCCGTCATCGGTCACGAGCAGCAGATCCTCTACGCGCGTGCCGCCAACGGCGGGGTCGACGATGCCGGGCTCGACTGCGATGACATCGCCGCTGAGCAGCGGGCTCGGGTCCCCGCGGCCGAGAATCGGCGGCTCGTGGACCTCCAGGCCGACACCGTGGCCGAGGCTGAAGTAGAACCCCTCCCGGAGCGTCTCGCCCGGCGCCTTCGTGCGCTGCGTCGGGTATCCGGCGGCTTCGAAGACGTCGCAGGCGAGGCCGTACAGTTCGACTCCGGTCGCGCCGGGACGAACGGCGGCGCAGGCGCGCTCGTGCGCCTCGAGCACCAGCTCGTGGATCCCGGCGATCGCGTCGCTGATCTCGCCGCGCACGAACGCGCGCGTCATATCCGACCAGCATCCGGAGCTCTCATCACGCGGCCACAGGTCGATCTCGATCGGCGTGTTCGCCGGCAGCGGCCCGGCCCCCGACTCGTGGCCGACGGCTGCATCCGGGCCCATCGGCTTGACCATGATGTCCGCCGGGGCGGGCGCGCCGCCGCGGGCGCACACCTCGCGAATGCGTGCGCGCACCGCCTCCGCCGTCAGCAACTCCCCGTCGAGCACCAGCGTCTCACCGTCGATCGATGCCTCGCGCAGCATCGCCGCGGCTTCGCGCATCGCGGTAACCGCCACCTCCGACGCCCGGCGGATCCCCGCCATCTCGGCTGGGCTCTTGCGGCGGCGGCGCGCGATGAACACCGTCTCATCGGGCGTCAGGTCGACGCCGGCGGCGCGCAGGCGGTCGGCCAGGGCGAGCGGGAATTCGGGCGGCACGATCGCAGCGCGGATCCCCAATGCCGCGACGGCGCGCACGCACACCTCGGCGTCGGCGTCGTCGCGCGGTAGCCCCTCGGCGATCAGCGCGTCGCGGCCGAGGGCATCGGCGAGCAGGCGTTCGATGTCAGGTGCCGCGGTCGCGATGCGGCTCTCCTCGAGGGCGTGCGTCAGGACCGCTCGGCGGCCGGCGGTCTCGAGGTAGAGGAAGGCGTCGCCGATCGCCAGCGGAAGTTCGTGTCTCAGGGCCGGCGAACGCTCAGTGTCGCCGTATATCAGGACGTTCATCGGCGCGAAGCCTCGCACAGCGAACGGATGCGTGCACGCACGCAGCGTTTGCCGCCCCTTTGGCGCCTTTGGCAGTGAGTGTTCCCGCGAGCGGCTATAGGCTCCGATGCGATGCGCATCCTGCGCCCCACTGCCCGGCTCTGCCGCGAGCTGATCCGGGTACTCCCGGAGCGCCCGTTCTCGATCGAGTTCTGGGACGGCGGGCTCGTCGCCGCGACCGTCGCCGGCGCGCCCACCTTCTACGTGCGGCGCGCCTCGGCGGTCGCGCACGCGCTACGCGCGCCCGGTCCGCTCGGGCTTGGACGCGCCTACGTCGAGGGCTCGCTGGAGACAGACGACATCGACGGCGCGTTCCTGATCGTCGACGACTGGGTGCCGCCGGCGATCAGCGGCGCCGACAAGCGCAAGCTCCTCGCGGCGCTGGTCCTCGCCGCGCTGCCGGCCGGGATTCCGCGCAGGCCCTCGACCGAGCTGCTGCTGGCCGGCGAGCGCCACAGCCCGCAGCGCGACGCCGCGGCGATCCGCTACCACTACGACGTAGGCAACGAGTTCTTTGCGCTGTTCCTCGATCCGTCGATGACCTACAGCTGCGCGCTCTTCTCACGCGGAGCCCAGACGCTCGAGGAGGCCCAGCGCGCCAAGCTCGACCTGATCGCGCAAAAGCTCGAGCTGACGGCCGGGCAGCGAGTGCTCGACGTGGGCTGTGGCTGGGGGAGCTTCGCGATCCACGCCGCGCGCGAATACGGGGTCAGCGTGACAGGCATCACGCTCTCGCCCTCGCAGGCCGGGCTGGCGCGCGAGCTGGTCGCGCAGGCGGGGGTCGCCGACCGCGTGGAGATCCGGATCGCCGACTACCGCGAACTGGAGGGCGAGCACTACGACGCAATCGCGAGCATCGGCATGGCCGAGCACGTGGGCCAGTCGCAGATCGACGACTACGCCCGTTCGCTGTTTGGGGTCCTGAAGCCGGGCGGTGTGGTGCTCAACCACGCGATCAGCCTGATGCGCCCCGAGGAGGACCCGCTCGCCGACAAGTTCACGATGCGCTACGTCTTCCCCGACGGCGAGCCGCTGCTGCTCTCGCGTGTGCAGCTCGCGTTCGAGCGGGCCCGCTTCTACACGGAGCACGTCGAGGGCTTCATGACCGACTACGCCGTCACGCTGCGCCACTGGCACGACCGCCTCGACGAGCACCTGCCGGAGGCGGAGCGGCTCGCCGGCGCCGAGCGGCTGCGTGTGTGGCGCCTGTACCTGCGCGCTGCGCGCCACGGGTTCGACGTCGGCTACACCGCCGTGTACCAACTGAAGGCGCGCAAGAGCCTCGGAGGGTAGGAGCGCGGGGCTGGGCTTCCGGGCTTGTGCTCAGAACAGTCCCGCCAAGCGGTAGGGCTTGGCGTAGACCAACATGCTCACACGTTGGCATGTGTAGCTGGGTCGTCGTCCCAGTCGGGGCGCGAATACACCGCGCGCCACCACAGCTCAGCCAGCACGCGTGCGGTCTCCGCGGCGTCAGACCCGCCGACCACCACCTCGCGCACGACCTGCGCCTCGACCATCGCCAGCAGCGCGTTGGCGGATGTCCCGGCCGGGATGTCCGCTGGCGCGATACCGCGCTGCTGGTCGCCTCGGATGCGCCGCGCGGCAGCGTTTCGCAGCCGCATGACGTAGGGCTCCCATTCCGGCGGCATGCGATCCATCCGGCCGGAGAGCCGGGCCGCGAGTTGGAACACGGTGGCGTTGCGGTCGACCGCGGCGACGGTGGCGGTCAGCGCCCGGTGCAGATCGCGCCGCGGGTCCCCGTCGCCGTCGAGGTAGGGCGCGGCGGCCTCGTAGATCTCCGAGAAAGCGAGCTGGATCAGGCGGTCGATCACCGCACGCTTGTTGGGGAAGTAGAAGTAGAGCGCCGTGCGGCTGACGAACGCGCGGCGGGCGATCGCGTCGATCGTGATCCGCTCGAAGGGCTCCTGCGCGAGCGCTTCGCGAGCGGCGTCGAGGATCAGCGACTCGGTGTCGTTGCGAGAGGTGTGGGGGTGAGAGGCGATCGCGAAAGCCTACGCCGCCGCGAGCGGTGCGCCCCGTCCCCGGGCGCCGGACCTTGGTCGCGCTACCGTGTTGACACATCGATGGAACGGCTTTCGTCCTACGGCCGCAGGCATCCGCTCGGCATCGCGCGCCTGCGGTTTGCGATCGGCATCTGGCTGCTCATACTCACCGCGATCCTGTGCTGGGAGCGGCGCTGGTGGGGTCTGGCCCTGATCGCGCCGGCGGCGCTGCACTTCTACCTCGCATACCGCCTGACACACCGCCTTCGCGGCTGGTGATGCCAAGCGAATGCGCCCCTCGCCGTTCACGGGCCAGGAGCGCGCGCAGAGCTCGCGGCGTTGCGTGACGGGTGCGCCGAGCTGCGAACGCGTCCCTACGCCGCCGCGATCGCCAGACACGCGTTCTGGCCGCCGAAGCCGAACGAGTTAGAAAGCGCGAGCCGCACCCCGGGTGCCTCGCGCGCGCCGTCGACGAGGTAATCGAGGTCACAGTCGGGGTCGGCCTGCGAGTAGTTGATCGTTGGCGGCAGCAGCCCGCGCCGCAGCGCCTCGATGCAGACCAGTGCCTCGGTGGAGCCGGCCGCGCCGAGCAGGTGCCCGATTGCCGACTTCGTCGAGGAGACCGGCGGCGCGTCCTCGCCGAACAGGCTGCGGATCGCGATCGACTCGACGCGGTCGTTGATCGGCGTGCCGGTGCCGTGCGCCGAGATGAAGCCGATGTCGCCGGGGCCGACGCCGGCGTCGGCGAGCGCCGCGCGCATCGCGATCAGCGCACCGGCGCCGAACTCGTCGGGCTGGACCATGTCGAACGCGTCGTTGGAGGCGCCGTAGCCGACGATCCGCCCGTACACGGTCGCGCCGCGCGCCTGCGCGTGCTCCTCGCGCTCGAGGATCAGCACGCCCGCGCCCTCGCCCATCACGAAGCCGTCGCGGCGGGCGTCGAAGGGCCGCGACACCCCCTCGCTCGACAGCGCGCCCATGCGCCGGAACGCCGCGATGCACAGCGTTGTCATCGCGGCCTCGGCGCCGCCGGCGACGACGACATCGGCGGTGCCGCGCTCGATCATCCGCATGCCCTCGCCGATCGCGTGGGCGCCGGTGGCGCAGGCCGAGGCGACGCTGAAGCCGGGTCCGTGCACGCCGAGGCGAATCGCAACCGCGCCGGCGGCGGCGTTGGGCATCATCATCGGCACGAAGTTCGGCGAGACGCCGCGTTCGCCCCGCGCGAGGAACGACTCGCACTGCTCCTGAAGCGTGATCAGGCCACCGACGCCGGTGCCGATGATCACCGCGACGCGGTCGGGGTCGCAGTCCGCGAGCCCCGCCTCAGCGGCCGCCTGGTCGGCCGCCGCGACGCCGAACTGCGCGAAGCGGTCGGTGCGCCGAGCGACCCGCGGGTCCATGTAGCGCTCCGGGTCGAAGCCAAGCGCGCGCGACTCGCCGTTGACGATGCCAGAGCGGCCCGCCACGAGCGCGTCGAAAAATTCCTCGGCGCCCTCGCCGAGTGAGGTGACGACGCCGCGCCCGGTGACCGCGACGCTCACGCCGAGGCTGACTCGTTGGCGAGCGAGAGCGTCAGGCGGACCGCGTCGCCGACCCCGGCGATCGACTTCAGCTCGCCGTCGGCGATCTTGACGTCGAAGCGGTCCTCGAGCGCGGTCACAAGCTCGACCAGCTCGAGCGAGTCGATGTCGAGGTCGCGCCATTCGGTCTCCATCGTCGCCTCGCCGGCGCCGGGGACCTTCAGCGTCTCGAGCTCCGTGCGCACACCGGCGAGAACTTCGGCTTCCGTTACAGCCATCAGGTGCTCCTTCTCATTGGGGTCAAATGTCCTTCCACGTGCTGAGGCCGGCGGCCCAGACGAAGCCGGCGCCGAACGCCACCATGCCGACCAGGGATCCGGGCGCGAGGTGGCCGTCGCGCTCCGCGGCAGCGAGCGCGAGGGGAATCGAGGCGGCCGAGGTGTTCGCCGTCCACTCGACGTTGAACGAGACCTTCTCGTGCGCGAGGCCGAGCGAATCGGCGACGGCGGCGACGATCCGCGCGTTGGCCTGATGGGCGACGAAGTAGTCGACCTCGTCGACGCCGACGCCGTTTCGCGCCAGGACCTCCTGGGCGGCCTCGGTCATCCGTGCCACGGCGTGGCGGTAGACCTGCTGGCCCGCCATCCGCAGCTTCGGCTCGTCTCGCTCGGCGTAGAGGGTGTCGGCGAGCGCGTCGTCGTAGCCGAAGACGAAGGAGCCGATCCCGCGGCCGCCAGCGCCGGCACCGACGAGCACAGCACCGGCGCCGTCGCCGAACAGCACCGCGGTCCCGCGATCCTCGTGGTCGGTGATCCGCGAGAGCGCCTCGGCGCCGCAGACCAGCACCTGGCGCGCGCGGCCGCTCTCGATCAGTGCGGCGGCGTGATCGAGGCCGTAGAGAAAGCCGGTGCAGGCGGCGTTGATGTCGAGCACGCCCGCCTGCGGTGCACCGATCCGGGCGGCCACAGCGGGCGCCAGACCGGGCGTGAGGCGGTCTGGGGTGATCGTCGCGATGATCACCTGGTCTACTCCGGCTGCACTGCAGCCGGCGTCAATGACCGCATCCGCGCACGCCTTCGCCGCGATCTCCGCGAGTGTCTCGGTCGCCCGCAGGTGGCGGCGCTCGCGGATGCCGGTGCGCCGGACGATCCACTCGTCGCTCGTGTCGAGGCGCGCGACCAGGTCGGCGTTGGTGATCAGCTGATCCGGCAGCGCGGCGCCCACGCCGAGGATCGTCGGCGTCGGACGCTCGCCCGCCGGCGGCGCAGGCATGGTCATCGGAGCGCAGCACACTCGATCTGCACCCGCTTTCGCGCGACATTTGACACCTCGCGTGGAAGTGTCAAATCGCGGGTGCGTCAGGTCGTGGCGGCGACCGAGCGCCCCGGGTGCAGGTAGTAGAGGGCGACCAGGCCGCAGAGGGCGAGGCTCGCCGACGCGCTGGTGAAGGCCACGCCGATCGCGACGGCGTAGACCAGCAGGCCCGCGACGTTGCGGCGGATGAGGTAGCCGACGTGCTGCTCGCCGACCCAGGGGGCGAAGAGCTTGCGCCGCGCCGCCCACACGTAGGTGCTGAAGAAAGCGATCGACATCGCGAGCAGGGTTCCGGCGTAGACGGCGGCGGCGACGTGCTCGTCGGCTCCGTCGTGGAGGTAGCTCGCGAGCAGGCTCGTCGGGAACGGGATCGCGGTGACGACCATCAGCAGGACCAGGTTCAGCACCGTCAGCGTGCGGTCGGCCTCCTCGATGCGCCGGAACTGCGCGTGGTGGTTCATCCAGATGATCCCGATCGTCAGGAAGCTCACGACATAGGTGGCGTAATGGGGCCACTCGTTCGCGAGCGCGCGCGCGAGGCCGCCGCGGGGCGCGCTGACGTGCAATCCGAGCACGAGCAGCGTGATCGCCACCGCGAAGACCCCGTCGCTGAAGGTCTCGAGTCGGTCGGTGCTGTGGGGAGGGGGCGGTGCGGGGGTCGGGACAGCCATCGGCGCCGGAGGGGACGCTAGCGGGATAATCGGTCGCGTGGACGAACTGGGCGGGCGGTGGAGTGAACCTGCGCGAAGAGGGCCCGGGTCGTGATGTTCGAGTGGTTCGCTTCGATCGAGGCCTTCAAGACGCACGGTGCGAGCGCGACGGTGGCCGAGCACCAGCCGCTGCTCGCCGCAGTGCTGGCCGGCGCGGCGGAGGTGACGGTGCTCGACCCGGTGCTGTTCGGCGAGGCGGCGCATGGGAGCCTCGCGGGGTGACGGCGGCGGCGGGCGAGGAGACGGGTTCCTTCGAGCGCGCCCCGAGCGCCTTTCGCGAGTGGGTGAGCGCCGCCGAGCCGGGGCGCTATCACCTGTATGTGGCGGCGGCGTGCTCGTGGTGCCATCGCACGATGATCGTGCGCGAGCTGATGGGGCTGGCGGCCGCCGTCGGCATCTCGTACCTCGACCCGATCCGCGACGAGCGCGGGTGGGAGTTCACGGGCGGGCGGTTCGTCGACGAGATCGAGGGTATGCGGTTCCTCTCGCAGGCCTACGAGCGAAGCGGCGCGGGCCCCGACGCACGGATCACCGCGCCGGTGCTGTGGGACCGCGAGGCGGGGCGAATCGTCAACAACGAATCAAGCGAGATCATCCGCATGTTCGAGGCCGGCGCGTTCGGCGGCGACGGTCCGGATCTCTACCCGGCCGCTCTGGCCCCCGAGATCGACGCCATCAACGAGCGCGTATATGAGACGCTCAACAACGGCGTCTACCGTTGCGGCTTCGCGCGCTCGCAGGCCGCCTACGAGGCGGCTTTCTGGCCGCTGTTCGAAACGCTCGACTGGCTCGAGGATCTGCTGGGTACGCGCCGCTTCCTGCTCGGTCCGGAGCCGAGCGAGGCCGACTGGCGCCTGTTCCCGACGCTCGTGCGCTTCGACGCCGTCTACCACGGCCATTTCAAATGCAACCTGCGGCGTCTGGTCGACTACCCGAACCTGTGGGGCTATACGCGCGAGCTCTACCAGCTGCCGTGTGTCGCCGGGACCGTCGAGCTCGACGAGATCAAGCGCCACTACTACGCGACGCACCGCTCGATCAACCCGAGCGGGATCGTGCCAGTCGGGCCGGCGATCGATTTTGCGGCGCCGCACGGGCGCGGGTGAGCGCCGCGCCGGCCAAGCCGGGTGGCGGCGCGCCGGAGCGTCGGCGCTAGGGTTCGGTCGTGCACGTATTCCTCGACATCGGCTCGGGCGAGGGTCCGCGTCTCATTGACGCGACCGACTTCGAGGCCTTCAAGGTTGTGATCGCCGGCGGTCACGACGTCGAGTCCGCGCGGCACGCTCTGACGCCGGTCGCCGAGCTCCTCGATGAAGGGGACGCCATGGTCGACGCCGGCGAGCTGAATCTGCTGGCCGGCGAGCTGGCCGAGAGCGCCGAGTGGATCGAGCGCTTCGCGGGCATGCTCGACTACGCGCGGTCGAAGGGATGGGTGTCGGAGAGCGCCGCAGCTACGCGGATCCAGGCCCACGTCGAGTGGTCCGACGCGGCGGCTGAGAGCTGATTGTCGAAGCGCCTTCAGGCGCTGCTTGATGCGGACCAGATGTTGATGCCGCCGTCGCCTGAATGGCGGTCGATTTGAGTGAGTTCCTCGGCGCTGAAGTCGGTGTTGGCCAGCGCGGCGACGTTCTGCTCGAGCTGGGCGACGCTTGAGGCACCTAGCAGCGCGGAGCTGACACGCGGGTCGCGCAGCACCCAGGCGATCGCGAGCTGCGCGAGCGACTGGCCGCGGCGGGCGGCGATCGCGTTGAGCGCGCGGGCGCGCTCGAGGTTCTCGTCGGTCAGCATCTTTTGGGCGAGGGCCTCGCCCACCCGGACGCGTGAGTCCGGCGGGATGCCGTCGAGGTAGCGGTCGGTGAGCATGCCCTGGGCGAGTGGGGAGAAGACGATCGCACCGACCTTTTCGCGGCCCAGCACGTCGAGCAGGCCGTCTTCGACCCAGCGGTTCAGCAGCGAGTAGGAGGGCTGGTGGATCAGCAGCGGTGTGCCGAGGCCGCGCAGGATCTCGATCGCGTGCTGCGTGCGCTCGGGCGAGTAGGAGCTGATTCCGGCGTAGAGCGCCTTGCCCTGGCGCACCGCCGTGTCCAGTGCGCCCATCGTCTCCTCGAGCGGCGTGACGGGGTCGACGCGGTGGGAGTAGAAGATGTCGACGTAATCGAGGCGCATGCGCGTGAGCGACTGCTCGAGGCTCGAGAGCAGGTACTTGCGCGAGCCGAAGTCGCCGTAGGGGCCGGGCCACTGGTCATAGCCCGCCTTCGTCGAGATGATCAGCTCCTCGCGGTAGGGGCGGAAGTCCTCGCTGTAGATGCGCCCGAAGTTGGTCTCGGCGCCGCCGTATGGGGGGCCGTAGTTGTTGGCCAGGTCGAAGTGCGTAATGCCGAGATCGAACGCGCGGCGCAGGATCGCCCGGCTGTTGGCGAGCGGGCGGTCGTCGCCGAAGTTCTGCCACAGGCCGAGTGAGATCGCCGGCAGCTCGATTCCGCTTGCGCCGACGCGGCGGTAGGACATCTCGTCGTAGCGCGTGGCGTCGGGGACGTAGACGGGGTTCGCGCGAGCGGGGTCGTATGGCACGGGCGCGAGTATGCCAAACGAAGCCACGGTTGCGGGGCCGGCGCCCCGGCTTGGACGGGCCCGCCCCGGCCGGCGGCCCTGGCGCTGCTAGATTTGGGGCGCCTGGTGGGCGTAGCTCAGTTGGTAGAGCTCCGGGTTGTGGTCTCGGCGGTCGCGGGTTCGAATCCCGTCGCTCACCCTAACGAAGTGGCTGTAAATGGGCCACTCTTGGTCACGCGGGCGGTCGCGCACAGCGGAATCCATGGACCAGTCATGGACCAATTTGCCGGCGAGCGAGGATGCGAGCGCCGGGGGCGAGGCGCGTGATCTGCCGGGGCTGACCGCTGGTTCGACGACCACGAGTTCGTATGCCAGCCGCCCAGCTCGACCATTGGGGGGTGCCGTCTGGTGCGGTGGTCGCGAGTCCATTTGGCAACATTCGGCTGGTTTCGAGCTTCGCGCGGCGGGAGGGCCATCGGCACCTCGGCTGGTCTCCGCCGTGCGAAGGGAGTCACGAGGCTGCGGGTGTTGGGACGATCGGGATGGCGCGACGCTCGGCCTGTTCGGCGCCGAGGCGTGGGAGCAGAGTGAGGCAGAGGCCTGCGACGGCGACGTGCATGACCATCAGAGGCAGGACGGTGGAGGCGGTCGCCGTGTGGGAGTAGGCGTGTCCTACCCAGATCGCGATGTCAGGGATGAACGACAGCACGAGGGCGAACGGCGCGACGCGCCAGAACGTACGAATCGGCTGCTTGGAGACAGTGTTCAGCAACCGGCATGCCGGCCGCGGCGAGCACGCCGAGCACGGTGAGCATGACGACGCTGCCCAGCTTGAGCGGTGTGAACGCGGCGGTCACCACGTTCAGGGTGATCGCTCGGACGATGACCACGCCGCAAATGTCGCGATCCCGGCTGCCGTGTTGCGCAGGATCGTCCCGAGACCGAGGCCGAACAACCCGACAAGCATCAGGTAGACCGCCGACCCGAGTACTGCGCCCGCGACCCCGCTGTGGGAGAAGGAGATCTGGATGTGTTCAGATGACAGGAGCGCCTGGCCGGCAAAGAACGCAATCAGCGTCGACGGAAGCGCCACGGCAAACCCGACGAGCGCGAGCACACCGAGCTTGGCGCGCAGCACCGGCAGCCGGGGTGGGCACCGCTGCGAGCGTTGAGCGGACCATGCCCGTGCTGTACCACATGACTGGCACTCTGTCGTCGCGCGTCGTCTCGACCGCGGCTTCGATGTGAACCAGCCGTTTGACCTGCTGGAGCCCAGGACGGGGCTGACCGCCAGTCAAGACAGCGGCTCGAGCACGCTTTCGCCCAAGTAGCTGGCGGCGAGGAGTTCGCGACTGTCCCGCAGCGCCGCCGCGGTGTCCTCGAGCACGACCTGACCGTGGGCAAGCACCATTCCGCGGTCCGCCACCTCCAGTGCGAGCCGGACATGCTGCTCGACGAGGATGACGGCGCAGCCGGAGCGTTTGGCGAACTCGCGCACTACCGGCAGCAGGCTCTCGACGATCATCGGTGCGAGACCAAGGCTGAGCTCGTCGATTAACAGCAGACGCGGGCGGCGCGCCAACGCGCAGGCAAGTGCGAGCATTTGCTGTTCACCACCCGACAGCAACCCGGCACGTCGACCAGTGAGCCCCTCTAGCTTCGGGAAGTAGCTCATCGCCTCATCGACGTTTGCACTGCGGCCGCAGATGCGAAAGTGCTCGGCCACCGTCAGGCTTTGAAACACGCCGCGCCCTTCGGGTACGTGGGCGATCGCAAGGCGGGCGAGCTTGTAGGGGGCAGCTCGACCGATTGACTCACCCGCGAAGCGGATCGATCCAGCCATGGGCTTGACGAAGCCGGCAAAGCCAGCGAGGGTTGTGGACTTCCCGGCGCCGTTAGGGCCGAGCAGCGCCAGAACCTCGCCCGAGTCGACGTGCAGGTTCAGGTCGCGGACGGCCGGCGCGCCGTCGTAGCCGAGCGTGAGATGCTCGGCCTCCGCTACGTGCGTCTCAGACAAGGACGCTCTTCGCGCTCGCGGACCCCGTGGTCGGCTCGCTTGTGCCGAGATACGCTTCGACCACGGTCGGGTTCGTCCTCGCCTCGACGGGCGATCCCTCGAATATGACTCGGCCGAAGTCGAGCACGATCACCTTGTCGCAGATCGACAGCACGAGATTCATGTCGTGGTCGATAAGCAGGATCGTTGTCCCGCGGTCCACGATTGCGCGCAGCTGTTGGCCGAACACATGGCTCTCGCTGGTGTCGAGGCCGGCTGCGGGCTCGTCGAGGCATAGCAGGGCTGGACGCGCAGCTAGCGCTCGCGCTACCCCGACGAGCTTCCGCTGACCCTGCGGGAGGGACGCCGGCTCGGCTCGCGCAACGTCGGCAAGCCCGAGCTGGTCGAGGACATCCCGGGTCCCTTCGCCCTCGCTGGCACGGCCGCGCAACACAGCGGCCAGCGCCTGCCACCACGGCGTCGAGCTCGACGCCACGGCCAGGTTCTCCACGACCGTGAGATCGTCAAATAGCTCCGTTGATTGCCATGTTCGTGCCAAGCCACGCCGTGCCCGTCGATGTGCCGGAAGGCGGGAGACGTCTTCCTCGCCCAGATAGACCTTGCCTGCGCATGGGGCAAAGCCTGTGATCGCGTCGATGAACGTTGTCTTGCCGGCGCCGTTGGGTCCGATAAGGCCAACGAGCTGGCCGTGCTCGACGGATACGTCAACGGCGTCGAGGGCGACCACGCCGCCGTAGCTGACCGAAAGTCGTTCGGTCCGCAGAGCGGCAGTCATGGCGCCGACGAACTCCGACTACGGCCGGACACGGCGCCGGCGGCGGTCGCGACGATCAGGTGACGGCGAGCGAACATCCGGCGCGTGCCGCCAACGATCCCGTCGGGATTCTGGACCACCGTCACGATGAGAACGAGGCCGGCGAGCGCGAGCTCGAGATCTGGACTGATCCCCGTGAGGGTCTCGAGAGTCCGTTGCGAAAGCGCTGCAGTGCACAGAAGGCCTCCGACAATCGCCCCGGTCACCGTGGTGATCCCGCCGAGGTAGGCATAGGCAACGAACCCGAGGGCGACGGTGATGCTGAAACTGTCGGACGACGCCGCCTGAAAGCTGTACGCGTACAGTGCACCGCCCACGCCGGCGAGCATCGACCCGATGCCGTAAGCGACGAGCTTGGTCTCGCGGATGTTGATGCCCGCGGCCGCGGCAGCACGCTCGTTTGAGCGGATGGCGAGCATCCGCTGGCCGAGCTCCGCGCGTCGGAGTGCCGCGACACCCAAGCCACCGCACACCGCGGCCGCAAGGCACAGGAAGCCGAACACGGGGCTCGGGCGGCCTCCCGGGCCCAGCCCAAAGCTCGCGTTTGGTCCGAGACTGAGCCCCAACAGCTTCGGTGGACTCACCGCCCCGTTAAGGGGATTGAACCCGAACGTGACGTTGGCGAGCCAGAAGTTCGACATCGCAACGGCGGCTGCCATCGTGATGATCGCCAAGCTGACTCCGCGGACACGCAAGGTTGGCAACGCGGTCAGCAACCCAACAACCACCGACACCGCCACGCCAATCATCGGGGCAAACGGGAAGCCGATCCCGGAGCCCGCCGAGAGCTTGGTGAGAACCCAGGCTGTCGCGCCCGCTAGGGCGAGCTGGAGGAGCGATACCTGCCCCAGAAACCCGGTGATCACAACAAGCGAGAGACATATGATGGTCCCGATCAACGTGTAGATCAAGGCCTCGCGGAAGTTGTACGGGAACATCACTAGACACACCACCACGACGCTCGTCAGGCAGAGTGCCGGAACGCGGATTTGCCGCGCTGCGGGGGCTGCTGGCAGCCGCTTCTCGATAATGGTGCCTCGCTGTGGCAGCACCTGTCCGCGCGCGAACAGGACGACCGCGATCACGAGGAAGTAGACCAAGTCACTGACGCCAGTGAGCGGAATCCCTCCTGCCGTGGGAAACCAGGGCTTGGACTGAAGCCAGATCAGGAGTGCCTGAACGACGCCCATTGCGAAGCCGAACAACGCCGCAAGGCCAAATGACGTGAAGCGGGCCAGCAGGGCCGCCGCCAGCGCGGGGATGATGGTGAGTGCAAGCGTCGTCGAGTCAAGTTGTGCCTCTGGCGCAAAGAGAATCCCGAGTCCGCCCGCGAGCAACGATGCCAACACGGTGTTGGCCATGGAGAGGCGATCCGGCGATAGTCCGTTGCGCATCGCCATGCCCTCATTCTCAGAGGCCGCCCTCGTTGCAAGCCCGAATCGGCTGTAGCGGTAGATCGCAGACAGCGCGATCGTGATTGCAATGACGATTCCGCTGAACGTGAATCCATCCAGCGGAATCGCGAGTCCGAGCACCGTCACCGGGGAGGCCGAAAGAACTGCCGGAGCCTGCAGCGCGTCGACGCCGAAGTGGAGCAAGACGACCGCTTGCAGCGTCAGCAGCAGCCCTAGGGTGGCGATGAGCTTTGCCAGCGGCGCCGAGTTGCGCAGGCGGCGAAGCACGATCCCGTCAAACAGCATCCCGACCACGCAGCATTCCGCAAGCGCGACGACGATCGCGGGTCCCGTTGACCAAGGGTGACCACCGACGTCGACTTGCGCGCCGAGTAAGAACAGTTTCCCGGCCGTTTTCAGGTCATAGAAGACGAAGGCGCCGAGCATGGCGATCGCCCCGCTCGCCAGGTTGACCACCCCGGCACCTCGGTAGGACAGGACCGCGCTCAGCGACAGGCCGGCGATGAAAGCGCCCGCCGGGAGCCCAAGCAGCGCGAACAGGACCAAGTCCTTCACGTTGGGTACCACGATCTGGGCCGTCGTTTAGTCCTGATGCGTCTGCCCTCTCCCCCTCGATCTCGATCGTTTACGCAGTTCCTGTCCGTGGAACACGATCCCGCATAGCGCTGCTCGTGTCAACCACGAGGCGTTCGTGTCGGCAGCGGGTTGACACGCGATAGGCGTAAGCGTACGATGCGCAGCGCGGAACTACATTCCGCTATCAGGAACAAGAGGGCTGTGGGGGCACCGTGGAACACGTCGGAGCGCCCATCGCGAAGAGCGACGAGGAGAAGAAGCATGAACGATCGACTTCGTCGCCGGCGCTGGACGGCTGGCGGCTTGATGGGACTTTGTTTGGCCGCTGTAATCGGCATGGCAGCCGTCGGCAGCGCGAGCAGCCTGGCAAGCGACGCGCATTCAAGCGCCGCAGGCTTCACGAGTCGCGACCTCGCAGTAGCCCATGCATACGTGGGCGGCAAGGAGGGCAAGGCGACATTGAGCCCGATTGAGGTCGGCTACATCAACAACAACACGGGCCCCACAGCGCAGCCCTACCTCGAGACGGCGACGCAAAACGCGCTCAACTTGGTCAACAACTACTTGGGCGGCATTGCCGGGCACCCGATCAAGCTTGTCTCGTGCAGCTTTGGCGGCACCGCCGAGCAAGGGCAGGAATGCGGCACCGAGTTCGCCAACAACCCGAAGATCAAGCTCGTGTTTTTCCCGGGCGGCACCACCGGCGGACCGCAGTTGCACGCAGCGATCGCGGGCGCGAAGGTAACGCTTTGCACCGTCGCGTCCCCGCCGGACGTCGATGTTCAAAACGGCTTTTGCACTGAAGGCGGAGCGCTCGCCACCGGCGCGATCGCGAGCTACCTGAAGGATTTCGTCGACGCCAAGACCGTATCGATCCTGTCGATCGACGATCCGACGCTGGAGTCGATCCTGCAGGGCGAGCAACAGCAGTATGCCGGCCTCGGTATCACCGCGACCATCGGGTTCACTGACCCGGCGGCCACGGACGTCGAGGCGCCGCTCGTCGCAGCCAATGTCCAAACTACGGACGCCACGCTGCTTGAGATCCCGCTCGATTCGCCGTGCCCGGCCTACGCCAAGGCGCTGGCACTGCTCAACGTCAAGACCGTGATCTCTCTGTCGACATGCAGGGCCGCAGACGTAGAGCAGGCGCTTGGGTACATCCCGCCGTGGACCTACTTCGACTACGGTCAGATAGCACAACTGCCTGATCCGACAGGCCAGATGGGTGTGTTCTTGGACGCACAGAAGGCCTACCACGACAACGCCAGTGGGCAGAACGCGACGCAGACATTCGGCACAGCGCTGTTGATGGCGAAGATCATGAACGAGGCTGGCTTCAAGCACCTCACGACGGCGGCCATGTCGGCGAAGCTGAAGGCCTTCACGGGACCCGCCTTCCTAGGCGACCCGGTGCTGAAGTTCGGTGCCCAGCCATTCCCATCGGTCGGGAGTACACGGGCCCGTTTCTTCACCTACCTGGGCAACGGTAAGTGGAAGGACGCCACGGGCGGGAAGTGGGTCAGCGCTCCTCCGGCGGCCGGTTGAGCCAGAGCGTTTACGAGGGCTAGTTCGATGAGTTCCTTTAGCGGTCGCACCGGGACGATTCCCGGTGCGACCGCGAGGCTTTTGCGGTGCGCCGCGCGACCGGCAGATCACGGCATCGGCATCAACGTCGCTGGGCCGTGCCAGCCATGTGTGGCTGGACTCCCGCAGCCGCGGAGCGATGCCGCGGCGCGGCTTCGTGGAAGGTCCTTCGGGCGTGTCTAGTAATTGGCGAGGGCAGCTGTCCCATATTGCGTTGCGATCCCGCGAGGTGGCAAGTTGCGTGACGTTCTACTCCGACGCGTTAGGGCTGACCGGCACGCGGTCGGATGCCGCGGATCACGTTCGCCTGGGTTGGGGTGCCGGCCAGTGGGCGTTGGAGCTGCACGATGGCGAGGTCGGGCTCGACCATTTCGCGATCGAGGTGCCGGATCCGGGTGAGCTAGAGGAGCTGATCGACCGGATGCGCAACGCCGGTGTAGTCGTAGAGCATCTCGCAGCGCACGGTGGACATCCCGAGTCGTTTGTACTTTTCGATCCCGACGGACGCCGCGTGGAGTGGCACGGTCGAGTGGATCGCGTGGCCGAACACGCCGCCGACCCGGGACGTCGCCCGGTGCGCCTACAGCACATCACGCTTGCCACGACAGCCATGCGCGAGCTCGTGGACTTCTATGTCGACGTACTCGGCTTTCGCGTCTCTGATCGGATGGGCGAGACGTTCACCTGGCTGCGCTGCGGCGCCGAGCACCACACGGTGGCGCTGGTGGAGTCCGACAGCCCGCGCAAGCTCGACCACTTCTCGTTCGATCTCGATTCATGGGTGGACTTCAAGGTGTGGTGCGACCGGCTGAGCGCGATGGGGCTCCAGGTGGTGTGGGGCCCCGGACGACACGGACCAGGGAACAACCTCTTCATCATGTTCGACGATCCATCTGGCTACCACATCGAGCTGTCCAGCGAGATGGAGCAGTACCACGACGACCTCGCGCAGTACACCCCGCGCGTCTGGTTGCCGGCCGAACGCACCGTGAACCTTTGGGGCGGAGTGCCAGACTGGCGTAGACCTCAGTTCGAGGACGACTGAATGCGGCTCGCATCGGTCTCTCTCGCAGACGGAACGCACGCGATCGTGGCACGCGAAGGTGAACGCCATATCGTGGTGCGCCGTGACGCCGAGCTCGGGCCGGGCGTCAGCATGGACGATCTCGCCCGTGAGCTCGACGGAGCTGAGCCGCTGAGCGACGCCGAGCAGCTGACGTTTCGCCCTGTCGTCCCGCGGCCGCACCGGATCGTCTGCCTAGGCTTGAACTACCGCGCACACGTCGAGGAGTCGGGCCGCGAGCTCCCGACCTATCCGGTGATGTTCACGAAATGGGCGAGCAGCCTCGCGGCGGCGGAAGCGCCAATTGCGCTCCCGCCCGAGTCCGCTGAGGTCGACTTCGAAGCGGAGCTCGCGGTGCTGATCGGGAAAGGCGGCCGCCGGATCCCGGCGGGGCGGGCGTTCGAGCACATCGCTGGTGTGACGATCGCCAATGACATCACGATGCGCGACTACCAATACAAGTCGCACCAGTGGCTACAGGGGAAAGCATGGGACGGCTCAACCCCTGTCGGGCCCTACCTCGTGACGTTAGATGAGATCGGCGACGTGCACGCGCTCGATATTCGCCTGCACCTCAATGACGTTGAGATGCAGAGCTCGA
>Ga0302320_10006861_pt1 | contig 25184 bp, 25 predicted proteins | sample Bog_T0_3_FD_202130 | JGI IMG/M metagenome (GOLD analysis project Ga0302320, IMG submission 202130) | Peat permafrost microbial communities from Stordalen Mire near Abisko, Sweden - Bog_T0_3 | ecosystem: Environmental > Terrestrial > Soil > Wetlands > Peat | place: Sweden: Abisko, Stordalen Mire... | reverse complement strand
TTCTGGCCGAGGAAGTCGAGCGCGTGCTGGCGCCTGTCGCGAAGCCGCTGGTCATCGATGCAAGCAAAAAGCCTTTCGTCATCCTGGTGGTCGGGGTCAACGGGTCGGGCAAGACCACGACCATCGGCAAGCTGACGGCCAAGTTCCATGGCGAGGGCAAGCGCCTGATGCTCGCCGCCGGCGACACTTTTCGCGCCGCGGCGATCGAGCAATTGCGCATCTGGGGCGAAAGAACCAATGCGCCGGTCATCGCGCGCGAACCGGGCGCCGATGCGGCCGGCCTCGCTTTCGACGCCATAAAGGCGGCGCAGGAGCAAAATGTCGACATCCTGCTGATGGATACCGCGGGACGGTTGCAAAACCGCACCGAACTGATGGCCGAACTGGAAAAGATCATCCGGGTGATGAAAAAGGTCGATCCGGAGGCGCCTCATGCGGTGCTGCTTGTGCTCGACGCCACGGTGGGGCAGAACGCTCTAAGTCAGGTCGAGATTTTTGGCCGGGTGGCGGGGGTAACCGGTCTGGTGATGACCAAGCTGGACGGCACGGCGCGCGGCGGCATTCTGGTCGCCATAGCCGAGAAATTCGGCCTGCCGGTGCATTTCATCGGCGTCGGCGAACAGGCCGACGATCTGGAGCCTTTCGAAGCGCGCGATTTTGCGCGGGCGATCGCTGGCTTCGACGAATAGAACAGGATTTTATTGAATGACCGCAACGCCGGCGCCCGTGCGAAAAGTGAATCCGCTGCTGAAACTGGTGCTGGAAATGGGGCCGCTGGTCCTGTTTTTCCTCGCCAACTCCAAGCCGTCGCTGTTTGGCTGGCTGGTCGGAGGCTTGCTGCCGGAGAATCTGCCGCCGGAAAAAGTCACCATGCTGACCTCGACGGCGGTGCTGATGGTTGCGGTGGTCGCGGCCCTCGTCGCCTCGCGGGTGCTGACCAAGCATCTGCCGATCATGCCGGTGGTGACGGCGATCGCGGTCCTGTTTTTCGGCGGCCTGACTTTTGTCTTTCAGGACAAGACCTTCATCCAGCTCAAGCCGACTTTTGTTAACGGGCTGTTCGGCGTGGCGCTGTTGGGCGGACTGGCTTTCGGCAAGCTTTTGCTGCCGGTGGCGCTCGACAGCGTGATGCATCTGGACGAGGAGGGCTGGCGCAAGCTGACGCTGCGCTGGGGCCTGTTCTTCTTCGTGCTGGCGGGACTGAATGAATTCGTGCGGCTGACCCAGAGCTGGGATTTCTGGGCCGGTTTCAAAAGCTTTGGCATCATGCCGCTGACGGTGATCTTCGCCCTCTCGCAGACCCCGCTGATCATGAAGCACGAAATCAAGCCCGAAGCGGAGCCGGAGCATTTTTGACCTGAAAAATCAGCACGCCAACATCGCGTGCTGCGGAATAAACCTTCCGGTCCCTGAGTCTTTGACGATGTGAGCGCCTGAGAGCGCTTCGTCCTTGATCCCGAGCCAGGAGCAGATCATGCGAAAGCTTGTCAACATTGCAGCCGGCGCCGCCAGCGCCTTAGTCGTCATCGCGGGAGCGGCCAACGCCCGCGAGGACTACCGAAATGTCGAGCGCGATGTCACAGCGCGCGAATTCCGTTCCGTGGTCGATCACACTCAACGGCCCCCGCGTCGTCCCCCTCCGAGCGTCCCCCAACACAGACCGGACTATGACGTGCCGGGCGCTCCTTGAAGTGACGACCACGCTGGCGTTCCAGCAGGCGCGTCGCATCGCATAAACTGTCAATAAAAAAGCCGCCGGACCCAAGCACGGCGGCGTAACTTCTGCGGGCGGCGCGCCGCTTGTTAAGATCAGACGATCACGCCTTCGGCGATTTCGACTAAGCTTTACTTTGATCACGAAAAAATTATCACGCGACCACGGCGTTTCGCGGAATAAATGCCTCCTTTTAAGTATCTAACTATCCGTGCGCCTGAGAGCGCTCCCCTCCAACTCTAGGAGCGAACAATGCGGAAACTTGTCAAGATCGCAGTCGCCGCCACCAGCGCCGTCGTTGTCATCGCGGGAACGGCCAACGCCCGCGAGGACTATGGCAATATCGACCGCCAGGTCACAGCGCGCGAATTCCGTGCCCAAGCCTATGACACTCAACAGCCTTCGCGCCGTCAGCTTCTGAACAAACCCGAGCATGGGCCGGCATACGACGAGGTTGGCGCACCTTGAATGACTTCCGTGATGTTACGACCGCGCTGGCGTTCCAGCAGTCGCATCGCATCGCATAAAAAAGCCGCCGGACCCAAGCCCGGCGACATGGTTTCTATAGACGGCCCAGATCAGGCGGCGGTCACGCCTTCAGCGATTTCGACAAATTCCGGAATCTGATCGAAATTCATATAGCGGTAGATTTCCTCGGTCTTGCCCTTCAGGCCGCCGACCGCCGCCATATATTCTTCAAAGCTCGGGATCTTGCCGAGCAGCGCCGCGACCGCGGCCAGTTCCGCCGAGGACAGATAGACCTGCGTGTCGAGACCCAGCCGGTTGGGAAAATTGCGGGTCGAGGTGGAAATGGCGGTCGAACCCTTGCGGATCTGCGCCTGATTGCCCATGCACAGCGAACAGCCGGGCATTTCCATGCGGGCGCCCGACTTGCCGAGAGTGGCGTAATAGCCTTCCTCGGTCAGGATATGGGCGTCCATCTTGGTCGGCGGCGCGATCCACAGGCGGGTCGGAATGTCCGACTTGCCCGCCAAAATTTTCCCGGCCGCGCGGAAATGGCCGATATTGGTCATGCAGGAGCCGATAAACACCTCGTCGATCTTGACGCCGGCGACTTCCGACAGTGGCTTGACGTCGTCCGGGTCATTCGGACAGGCGAGCAGCGGCTCCTTGATTTCGGCCAGATCGATCTCGAACACGGCTGCGTATTGCGCGTCGGCATCGGGCTGCAATAGGGTCGGATTGGCGATCCACGCCTGCATCGCGGCGATGCGGCGCTCGAGCGTGCGGCGATCCTGATAGCCCTCGGCGATCATCCACTTCATCAGCGTGACGTTCGAGGTCATGTATTCGATCATCGGCTCCTTGTTCAGGCGCACCGTGCAGCCGGCGGCCGAACGTTCGGCGGAAGCGTCGGACAATTCGAAAGCCTGTTCGACCTTGAGATTGGGCAGGCCTTCGATTTCGAGGATGCGGCCGTTGAAGACGTTCTTCTTGCCCTTTTTCTCAATCGTGAGCGAACCCGCCTTGATCGCCGCATAGGGGATGGCGTTGACGAGGTCGCGCAAGGTGATGCCCGGCTGCATCTCGCCCTTGAAGCGGACGAGCACGGATTCAGGCATGTCGAGCGGCATGACGCCGGTCGCCGCAGCGAAGGCGACAAGGCCGGAGCCGGCCGGGAAGGAAATGCCGATCGGGAAGCGGGTGTGGCTGTCGCCGCCGGTGCCGACGGTGTCGGGCAGCAGCAGGCGGTTGAGCCAGGAGTGAATGACGCCGTCGCCCGGACGCAGGGCCACGCCGCCGCGATTGGAGATGAAGCTCGGCAATTCGCGGTGGGTCTGGACGTCAACCAGTTTTGGATAGGCCGCCGTGTGGCAGAAGGACTGCATTACCAGATCGGCCGAAAAACCGAGGCAGGCGAGATCCTTCAGCTCGTCGCGGGTCATCGGGCCGGTGGTGTCCTGCGAGCCGACCGTGGTCATCCTCGGTTCGCAATAGGTGCCGGGACGGATGCCCTGGCCTTCGGGCAGGTGGCAGGCGCGTCCGACCATTTTCTGGGCGAGCGTAAAGCCTTTGCCGGAATCGGCTGGCACGGCGGGCAGGCGGAACAGCGTGGAGACCGGCAGGCCGAGCGCCTCGCGCGCCCTGGCGGTGAGGCCGCGGCCGATGATCAGGGGAATGCGGCCGCCAGCGCGCACTTCGTCGAACACCACATCGGACTTGACCGTGAATTCCGAGATGACCTTGCCGTTCTTGAGCGCCTTGCCGTCATAAGGACGCAGCTCGATGACGTCGCCCATTTCCATCTGGTTGACATCGAGTTCGATCGGCAGCGCGCCGGCGTCTTCCATGGTGTTGTAGAAAATCGGCGCGATCTTGGTGCCGAGGCAGACGCCGCCGAAACGCTTGTTGGGGACGTAGGGGATGTCCTCGCCGGTGAACCACAGCACCGAATTGGTGGCCGATTTGCGCGAGGAGCCGGTGCCGACCACGTCGCCGACATAGGCGACCGGATGGCCCTTGGCGATCAGCGCCGCCAGCTGTTTTGTCGGGCCGCGCGCGCCCGCCTCGTCCGGGTCGATGCCGGGACGCGCGTTCTTGAGCATGGCCAGCGCATGCAGCGGAATGTCGGGGCGGGTCGAGGCGTCGGGCGCCGGCGACAGGTCATCGGTATTGGTCTCGCCGGACACCTTGAACACGGTCAGGGTGAGCGAGGCCGGAACCTCCGGACGCGAGGTGAACCATTCGGCGTCGGCCCAGGACTGGAGCACGGCCTTGGCGTTGGCTTGGCCGATTCCCTGGCCCTTGTCGGCCAGTTCCTGCACGTCGTGGAAAAAGTCGAACATCAGCAGGGTCTTTTTCAGACCCTCGGCGGCGACGGCGCCGACTTCCGCATCGGGAAGCAGGTCGATCAGCGGCTTGATGTTGAAGCCGCCGAGCATGGTGGCGAGCAGTTCGGTGGCGAGCTTGCGCGAGACGAGGGCGCTTTTCTCATGGCCGCTGGCCACGGCGTCGAGGAAGCCGGCCTTGAGACGGGCGGCGTCGTCGACGCCCGCGGGCACGCGATGGGTCAGCAGATCGACGAGAAACGCCTCCTCGCCCTTGGGCGGATCGCGCAGCAGGGCGATCAGCCCCTCGGTTTGCTTGGCCGACAGCGGCAACGGCGGAATTCCGAGAGCGCCGCGTTCGGCGACATGGGCGCGATAGGCGTCAAGCATCGACATGAATGACTCTTTCTTTGCGAGGGGCAAGCCTGACGAGGCGATTGGCTCGCCTCGAAAAAATTTAAGACGCTTAGACGACAGCAGGGCCTTTGCGTCAATTAGCGTTCTGGCTGATACGAGAAATTCGCGCATTCGACGGGGGCGCCTTTCGCAGAAAAAAAACGACCGCCTCTGTTCAAGGCAACGCTACCGGCTTCCGACGCGGGTTGTGCTGACGCCCAAGTATTCGGGCGTAAACATTTAGACGATGGCGCCCATATCTCGATGAAATGGCGGAACTTTGTCGTCCGATTCGGCATACACATGCTTCACGACGGATTGGAGAATGGTCATGTCCAAAATCCCGTTGTTTCCCGCCCCGCGCAGCGTTCTCGCCGGCTCCGCCGCCGTCGCGGTCGTGCTCGCGGCCCTGGGCGGCAGGGCCATTTCCTTGCAGGACAAGTATACTGTGCAAGTGCCGGGTGGCCTCGCCTTCTCCGAGTTCAGGGGATACGAAGACTGGGCGGTCATCGCGATAAGTGAGAACGGAGGCAAGATCGCCGTAATCCTGGGGAATCCCGTGATGATCGCGGCCTTTAAGGAAGGCATACCCGACAATGGCAAGCCTTTCCCGGACGGCGCCATGATGGCGAAAATCCACTGGATCCCGAAAATACAAGAAACCTACCCCGGTCCGCCAAAAGTGCCGGGCGTTCAACATGACGCTGATTTCATGGTGAAGGACAGCAAGAGGTTCGCGGACAGCGGCGGGTGGGGATGGGCCGCATTCGAACATGACGCCGCGTCCGATACGTTCAGGCCGGGCGGCCTCACGGACTCGCCGCCACAGGCGAACGACGCCAAATGCGGGTTCGCATGCCACACCATCGTCAAGGCGAGAGATTACGTTTTCACGGAGTATGGGAAGCGGTGAGCGAGTCCCCGCCGCTATCCCGCAAATATCCAGATTACATCTGAAGGCTGAAGCCGCTCAGGCCGAGATTGGCCTCGAAGCCGGCCTGCATGCCCTTCAGCTCCAGAATGACGCCATTGGAATTCTGCATGCGGAGGACGCGCGCGCCGCCCGCCAACGCGACCCCGGCGCCGATGGCGGAATAGGTTCCGACAATGTCCGTCGGCGTGTGCAGGTTGCGCGCCCTCCCGACGAGGGTCCCGCCGGAGGCGCCGATGGTGCCGAGGCTGATGCCGCCGATCCGCAGCGGATAAGTATGGCCGCGGAAGGTCAGGGTGCCGCTGCCGCCGCCGATGCCGACGATGAATCCGGCGTTGGCCATGCGAAGGCGCACCGAGCCGGAATCGGCCATAGCAGGCGCGCTCGTCGCGATAAAGGCGGCCGCCACAACGGCGGAAACGGACTTGATGAGATGGCGGCGATTAAACATGCGAGTCTCCATTGATATGGCCAAGTTTTAATTTCAAGTTTGCCTCGGCGCAAGATTAGCGGCGCCGCCTATGTCATAAACCTTGTGCGGAGGGGCGAAAAATTCCGCCGTCCGGGGCGGGCGGCCATTCGGGCAAAGAAACTGCCGGGCGCAAACCCGGCGGCTCCATTTCAGTTAGGCCTTGCCCATCACGCCACAGCCAACTGCCGCAGCACATAATGCAAAATGCCGCCGTTCCGGTAATACTCGATTTCATCGGCGGTCTGGATGCGGCTGTTGACCGGAACTTTGGTGACCTTGCCGTCGTTGGACGTAATTTCGATTTCCAGTTTTTGGCGCGGCGTCAGCTCCGTCAGCCCCTTGATCGACACGAGTTCGTCGCCCTTGAGGCCAAGCGTTTTCCAGCTCGTTCCTTCTTCGAAAGTCAGGGGCAGGATGCCCATGCCGACAAGATTGGAGCGGTGGATGCGCTCAAAACTCTGGGCGATGACGGCGCGGACGCCGAGCAGGTTGGTCCCCTTGGCGGCCCAGTCGCGAGAAGACCCGTTGCCATATTCGATGCCGGCGAAGACCACCAGCGGGGTCTTGGCCTTCTCATATTTCATCGCGGCGTCGTAGATCGGCATGACCTCGCCGCCGGGGAAATATTTGGTGTTGCCACCTTCGGGCACAGTTCCGTCCGCGCCTTCCAGCATGAAATTCTTGATGCGGATATTGGCGAAAGTGCCGCGCATCATCACTTCGTGATTGCCGCGACGGGTGCCGTATTGATTAAAGTCTTCCGGCTTCACCTTGTTGGCGATCAGATATTTGCCGGCGGGGGAGTTGGCCTTGATCGAACCGGCCGGGGAGATATGGTCGGTGGTGATCTTGTCGCCGAACAGCGCCAGAACCCGCGCGCCCTCAATGTCCTTGACCGGCTTGGGCTCCATCTTGATGCCCTTGAAATAGGGCGGGTTCTGCACATAGGTCGACTTCTTGTCCCAGGCGTAGGTCTGGCTCTTCGGCGTCTTGACCTTGCGCCAATTCACATCGCCCTTGAACACCTCGGCGTATTTCTCCTTGAACATGGCCTTGGTCACGTTCTTCTGCACAAAGGCCTGGATATCCGCCGAAGTCGGCCAGATGTCCTTCAAAAAGATTGGCTCGCCCTTCTTGCCATGGCCAATCGGCTCTTTGGTGAGATCCTTCTGCACCGAACCGGCCAGCGCGTAGGCGACGACCAGCGGCGGCGATGCGAGATAATTGGCCTGCACGTCGGGCGAGACGCGGCCCTCGAAATTGCGGTTGCCCGAGAGCACGGCCGCCGCGATCACGCCATTGGCGTGGATCGACTGGGAGATTTTTTCGGGCAGCGGACCGGAATTGCCGATGCAGGTGGTGCAGCCGAAGCCGACGATGTTGAAGCCGAGCTTGTCGAGCGATTTTTGCAAGCCCGCCTTGACCAGATATTCAGCGACCACCTGCGAACCGGGCGCCAGCGAGGTCTTGACCCAGGGCGCGACTTTCAACCCTGCGGCGACGGCGTTTTCGGCCAGCAGGCCCGCGCCGATCATGACGCTGGGGTTCGAGGTGTTGGTGCAGGAGGTGATGGCGGCGATCACCACGTCGCCGTGGCCGAGGTCGAAGTCTTCGCCATCCACCTTGAAGCGGTTGGCGAGGTCGCCGACCTTCTTGTATTCGGTCTCCATCGCGGCGGTGAATCCCTCGGCGATGGCGTTCAGCGCGACGCGACCTTCCGGGCGCTTGGGGCCGGCGAGGGACGGAACCACCGTGTTGAGTTCGAGCGAGATCGTGTCGGTGAACACCGGTTCGGCGGCGGTTCGGGTGCGGAAAAGGCCCTGGGCGCGGGCGTATTTTTCAACCAACGCGACGCGGGCGGGTTTGCGGGCGGTTTTGTTGAGGAAGTCGACGGTGACGGCGTCAATCGGGAAGAAGCCGCAGGTCGCGCCATATTCCGGACCCATGTTGGCGATGGTGGCGCGGTCGGCGAGCGACAGCCCATCGAGGCCGGGGCCGAAAAATTCGACGAATTTGCCGACGACGCCCTTTTTGCGCAACATCTGGGTGATGGTCAGCACCAGATCGGTGGCGGTGACGCCTTCCTTGAGCTTGCCGCTGAGCTTGAAGCCGATGACTTCCGGCAGCAGCATGGATTGCGGCTGGCCGAGCATGGCGGCTTCCGCCTCGATGCCGCCGACGCCCCAGCCGAGAACGGCGAGGCCATTGACCATGGTGGTGTGCGAATCGGTGCCGACCACGGTGTCGGGATAGGCGACTTCCACCGTCACGGCATTTCCGCGCGCCGGCTGGAATTTCTCCTTCCGGGTCCAGACGGTCTGGGCCAGATATTCGAGATTGACCTGATGGCAGATGCCGGTGCCGGGGGGCACGACCGAGAAATTGGAGAAGGCGTCCTGCCCCCATTTCAGGAAAGTGTAGCGTTCGCCATTGCGCTCATATTCGAGCGTGACATTCTGTTTCAGCGCGGTCTTGGAGCCGAAATTGTCGACGATCACCGAATGGTCGATGACCAGATCGACCGGCACCAGCGGGTTGATCTTTTCCGGATCGCCGCCGAGTTGGGCGATGCCGTCGCGCATCGCGGCGAGATCGACCACGGCGGGAACGCCGGTAAAATCCTGCATCAGCACGCGCGCCGGACGGAAGGCGATTTCCTTCTCGACCGCGCCCTTGTTCTGGACCCATTCGGCGACGCCGATGATGTCTTCCTTGGTGACCGTGCGGCCGTCTTCATTGCGCAGCAGATTTTCGAGCAGCACCTTCATCGAGTAGGGCAATTGCGAAATGCCGGCCAACCCATTCTTCTCGGCCGCCTTGAGCGAGAAATAATGGTAGGACTTGGCGCCGACCGTGAGCGTCTTGCGGCATTTGAAGCTGTCAATCGAAGTCATCGCGGGGACATCCCAAAAAACGGCGCCAGGGGAGGAAGTGCGTAGTAGAAGTTATAGATAATTCTCAATCGGCAGGCTACACAAACCAAAGTTGTGGCGCCCCGCCAAAAGCGGGTGGCGTCGCGCCAAAAATTGAGGAAAATCTTGCCGCCCTTGTCATCCCAGCCGCCCCAGAGTCTTTCCGCGCGGGGCTTGCGCGTCGATCGCGGCGGGCGCGCCATCGTCAGCAATATCGATTTTGAATTGCGCGCCGGCGAGGCTCTTGTCGTGCTCGGGCGCAACGGCGCCGGCAAATCCACGCTTCTCCGCGCACTGGCCGGACTGCTGCCTTTGCGCGGCGGCACGATCCAGTTTTCGGGCGCCGATGACGCGCCGCTGGCCGAACAGGCCCATTACATCGGCCACGCCGACGGCCTGAAGGCGGCCCTCACGGGTTTCGAGAATCTCGAATTCTGGGCGCAAATGCTCGGAGGCGTTTCGGGCGGCCTGTCTCCAGTGGAGGCGCTGCAAAAGGTCGGGCTGCCGCGCATTGGCGATTTCCCGGTTGGCTATCTTTCGGCTGGACAAAAACGCCGAGTCGCCCTGGCGCGTCTGTTCATCGCGCCGCGTCCGGTGTGGATACTCGACGAACCGGCCACCGCGCTCGACATCGCCTCGCAGGAGACGTTCGGCAAGGCCATGGCCGACCATCGCGCCAACGGCGGCCTGATCATCGCCGCCACCCATGCGCCGCTCGGTCTCATCGACGCGCAGGAGCTTCGCCTCGACGCCCGCCGCGCAACGCTTGCCGGAGCGGCCTGATGGGCTCGCCTCGACCGTCTTCGGCTCAGCCGTCTTCTCCTCAGCGGTCTTCTCCTCTTTTGGCCCTGTTCCGCCGCGAAATCCGCATCGCTCGCAGCATCGGCGGCGGCGGCGGCATGGGCGTGGTGTTTTTCCTCATTCTCGTCAGCCTGACGCCCTTCGCCATCGGGCCGGACATGAACCTGCTGGCGCGCATCGGTCCGGCGATCCTGTGGATCGCGGCGCTGCTCGCCACCCTGCTCGGCCTCGACCGCCTGTTCCAGGGCGACGCCGACGACGGCTCGCTCGACCTTTTCACCATGAGCGCGACGCCGCTTGAACTCGTGGTGCTGGTCAAATGCGCCGCCCATTGGGGGCTCACGGCGCTGCCGCTGATCGTCGCGGCGCCGGTGCTCGGGCTGACGCTGGGGCTGGAGCCTTCGGCGCTGGCCGGCGTCTCGGCCTCGCTGCTGGCCGGCACGCCGGCCCTGACCCTGCTTGGGGCGATTGGCGCGGCTTTGACGGCGGGCCTGCGGCGCGGCGGCTTGCTGATGGCGGTGCTGATCCTGCCTCTCACCGTGCCAGTGCTGATCTTCGGCGTCGCCGCGGCCGCGGCGGCTTCGGGCGGCACGGTGCCTTTCCACACGCCTTTCCTCATTCTCTGCGCCTTGTCGCTGATCTCGATCGCAGGGGCGCCCTTCGCCGCCGCCGCCGCGCTTCGGGCGAGGGAAGCGTAAACCGGAGGCGTAACCGAGTCGTGATTTTCGCGCCGGGCGCAATTGCAATTCGCCCGCCGCGCGCCTAATCAGACGGCGCATGCTCGCTTGGGGATGGTCGATGCTCAAATACGCCAATCCAACGAATTTTCTGGCGCTGGCCGCCCGGCTGATTCCCTGGCTCGCCGGGGCCTCGGCGCTTGCGCTCGTCGCCGGACTATATCTGACCTTTTTCGTCGCGCCCGACGATTACCAGCAGGGCTCCTCGGTCAAGATCATGTATATTCACGTGCCCTCCGCCTGGCTCAGCATGCTGTGCTACATGGTCATGGCCTCGGCGGCGCTGGGCACGCTCGTCTGGCGCCACCCTCTCGCCGACGCCGCGCAAAAGGCCGCAGCCCCGCTTGGCGCCGCCTTCACCCTGCTTTGCCTCGTCACTGGCTCTCTCTGGGGCAAGCCGATGTGGGGCACATGGTGGGTGTGGGATGCGCGGCTGACCTCGGTGCTGGTGCTGTTCCTGATCTATCTCGGCCTGATCGGGCTATGGCGGACCATCGAGGAGCCGGCCCAGGCGGCGCGCGCCGCCGCCATTCTCACCCTGGTCGGCGTGGTCAATATTCCGATCATCAAATTTTCGGTCGACTGGTGGAACACGCTGCACCAGCCGTCATCGGTGTTCAAGCTGGGCGGCCCGGCCATTGCCGGCTCGATGCTGTGGCCGCTGCTGGTGATGGCTGTGGCCTTCACGCTGTTGTTCTTCTGCCTGCATCTGATGGCGGTGCGCAATGAAATCCTGCGCCGCCGCCTGCGCCGCCTGAGCATTCTGGCGGCCAGCGCGCAGGAGTCTGAAGGCGATCCCGAACTGGAGCCAGCACAATGAAGGATTATTCGGGCTATATCCTCGCCGCCTACGGTTTCGCCGTCGTGCTGATCGGCTTCGTCGTCGTGAAGATCGCGCTCGATTACCGCGATCTCAAAGCCAAGCTGGCGCGGTTTGGCGATCAGGGGAAAACGCTGTGAGCGACCAATTTCAGGCCAAGCTTTCGCCAAAGCTCTCGCCCCGCGGCGGCTGGAAATCCGCGCTGCCGCTGCTCGCCTTTCTGGCGCTCGCCAGCCTGTTCGTCCTGCGGCTGCAATCCGGCGATCACAGCGCGCTGCCGTCACCCTTGATCGGCCAGCCCGCTCCGGCGTTCACGCTCGGGCCGCTGCCGGGCGGGGACAGGCCAGGCCTCAGCGACGCCGACTTGCGTCAGGGCAGGACCACGGTGATCAATTTTTTCGCCTCGTGGTGCGGTCCGTGCCGGCTCGAGCATCCGACCCTGATGAAGATTTCGGCCAATGAGGCGCTCAAGGCGATGGGCGTGCGGCTGGTCGGCATTAATTACAAGGACGCTCCAGCCAACGCGCTGCAATTGCTGGCCGCCGACGGCAACCCCTACGCCGCAATAGGCGACGACCTCAATGGCCGCGTCGGCATTGACTGGGGCGCGACCGGCGTTCCCGAAACCTTCATTATTCGCGGCGACGGGACTGTCGCTTTCAAATTTACGGGGCCGATTACCGAGCGGGCGTTCAAGGAAACCGTCCTGCCGGAAATCGAAAAAACCATGCGCTGAGAGCCGACGTTTCATGTCCCATTTTTCCGACGCCAAACCCCTGACGGCCACAAGGTGCGGCCCCTTGCGTGGCCGCGTCCGGCCGCCGGGCGACAAAAGCATTTCACATCGCGCCTTCCTGCTCGGCCTGTTGAGCGTCGGCGAAACGCGGGTCCAGGGCCTGCTCGAAGGCGAGGACGTGCTGCAGACCGGCCGCGCCTGCTCAGCGCTCGGCGCCAGGATCGAACGGCTGGGCGAAGGAAGCTGGAGCATTTTTGGTCCCGGCCTCGGCTCGTTATTGGAGCCCCGTGAAACCCTGGATTTCGGCAACGCCGGCACCGGCTCGCGCCTGATGATGGGCGTGGTTGGCGGCCACGGGATCACGGCGCGGTTCGATGGCGACGCCTCGCTGCGGAAAAGGCCAATGCGCCGCATTCTCGATCCGCTGGTGCTGATGGGCGCGCAAGTGCTCGAACAGGGCGAGGGCGGCCGCTGTCCTATCCTGCTCCAGGGAACGGCCGAGCCGGCGCCGATCGAATATCGCACGCCGGTCGCCTCGGCGCAGATCAAGTCGGCGGTGCTGCTCGCCGGCCTCAACGCGCTCGGCCGGACCACGGTGATCGAGAGCGAGGCCAGCCGCGACCACACCGAAAAAATGCTGGCCTATTTCGGCGCCGAATTGCGCTCCGAGCCTTTTGGCGAACATGGCCGCAAAATCATGCTCGAAGGCCGGCCCGAGCTAACCCCCCGGCCGATTGTCGTGCCGGTCGATCCGTCATCGGCCGCCTTCCTCATCGCGGCGGCGCTGCTGGTCAAGGGGTCGGATATCGTCGTGGAGGGGATGATGATGAATCCCCTGCGCATCGGCTTTCTGACGACGCTGCTCGAAATGGGCGCGCGGATCGACATTCTCGACAAGCGCGAGGAAGGCGGCGAGGAGGTCGCGGACTTGCGCGTAAAAGCCAGCGAACTGACGGGCGTAAATGTTCCCGCGGCCCGCGCGCCGGCGATGATCGACGAATATCTGATCCTCGCCGTGGTCGCGTCTTTTGCGCGCGGTTTTACGCGCATGAATGGTTTGCAGGAGTTGCGGGTAAAAGAATCCGACCGGCTGGCGGCGACGGCCGCGGGCCTCCTCGTCAACGGCGTCAAGGCGACGGTCGAAGGCGACGATCTCATCGTCGAGGGCGGCGCGGGCAAAGTTTCGGGCGGCGGTCTGGTCGAAACCCATCTAGATCATCGCCTCGCCATGAGCTTTTTGGTCATGGGGCTGGCCTCGCAAAAGCCGGTGACGGTGGACGACGAGACCATGATCGCCACTTCTTTCCCGACTTTTCAGGCGCTGATGGCGCAGCTTGGCGCGAATTTCGGATGAAAATGATCATCGCCATCGACGGCCCCGCGGCGTCCGGCAAGGGCACTCTGGCCCGCCGTCTGGCCGCCCATTACGGCTTGCCGCATCTCGACACCGGCCTGCTTTACCGGGCGACGGCGCGAGCCTTGCTGGAAGAAGGATCGCGGCTCGACGATGTCGAGGCGGCGGTGCGGTCCGCGCGTGGCCTCGCCCTGCTCGATTTCGAGGAGGGTCGCCTGCGCGGGCGTGAAATGGGCGAGGCGGCTTCCGTCGTCGCCGCGCTGCCGCCGGTGCGCGAGGCGCTGATCGACATGCAGCGCGCCTTTGCCGGGCGCGAGCAGGGAGCGGTGCTCGACGGCCGCGACATCGGCACGGTGATTGCGCCCGAGGCGACGGTTAAAATCTTCGTGACCGCCAGCCCCGACGCGCTCGCGCAAAGACGGGCGCTGGAGCTGCGCGGACGCGGCGAAAAGGTCGATTACGCCTCCATCCTCGAGGACATCAAAAAGCGCGACAAACGCGACAGCGAAAGGGTTTTGGCCCCTTTGAAGCCGGCCTCCGACGCCCATGTGCTGGACACCACCGACATGAACATCGAGGCGGCCTTCGCCGCCGCGCTCAAGATTGCCGAGTCCGCGCAGGGCTGACGATCAAGCCCTTTTGCCTTGTGAATTACACTCCATATTGCTATGACCCCTACTTCGCGCGGGGCGCTTTACGTTTCCTCGCGAAAAACCTGCTCCCGCCCGCTGGCCCGCGCCGGCCCGCAACCAAATCGGAGGCGCATCGCGAAAATCGATGCGCGCTGGCGGAACGGAGCTTTTATCAACGCCAACCCAAGACCGGCGCAGCCCGAGATGGGCACTTTAGGAGAACATATGTCGTCTGCTGGCAACGCGGGAATGAACCCGACGCGTGATGATTTTGCCGCTCTGCTCGCCGAAACCTATGGCGAGAGCGAAGCTTTCGAAGGGTCGGTGGTCAAGGGCATCGTCGTCGCCATCGAAAAGGATGTCGCGGTCATCGACATCGGTCTGAAGACCGAAGGCCGCGTGCCGCTCAAGGAATTCACCGGCCATGGCCGGGATGCGGCCCCGGGCGTCGGCGATGAAGTCGAAGTCTATCTCGAACGCGTTGAAAATGCGCTCGGCGAAGCCGTCATCTCGCGCGACAAGGCGCGCCGCGAGGAAAGCTGGGTCAAGCTCGAAAAGGCCTTTGAGGCCAATGAAAAGGTTGACGGGGTTATCTTCAACCAGGTCAAGGGCGGCTTCACGGTCGATCTCGATGGCGCCGTGGCCTTCCTGCCGCGTTCGCAGGTCGATATTCGTCCGATCCGCGACGTCACCCCGCTGCTCGGCGTGCCGCAGCCCTTCCAGATCCTGAAAATGGATCGCCGCCGCGGCAATATTGTCGTGTCGCGCCGCACCGTGCTCGAAGAGAGCCGCGCCGAACAGCGCCATGAGATCGTCGCCAACCTCGAAGAAGGCGTGACCATCGAAGGCATCGTCAAGAACATCACCGATTACGGCGCCTTCGTGGACCTCGGCGGCATCGACGGCCTGCTGCATGTCACCGACATCGCCTGGCGTCGTGTCAACCATCCGAGCGAAGTGCTCAACATCGGCCAGACGGTCAAAGTGAAGATCATCAAGATCAATCACGAGACCCACCGCATCTCGCTCGGCATGAAGCAGCTGCTCGAAGATCCGTGGCAGGGCATCGAAGCCAAATATCCGATCGAAGCCCGCTTCCATGGCCGCGTGACCAACATCACCGACTACGGCGCCTTCGTCGAGCTGGAGCCGGGCATCGAAGGCCTGATCCACGTTTCGGAAATGTCCTGGACCAAGAAGAACGTCCATCCCGGCAAGATCGTTTCGACCTCGCAGGAAGTCGACGTTCAGGTTCTGGAAGTCGATTCGGTCAAGCGCCGCATTTCGCTCGGTCTCAAGCAGACCCTGCAGAATCCGTGGGAAGCCTTCTCCGAGAAGCATCCCGTCGGCTCCGACGTCGAAGGCGAAGTCAAGAACAAGACCGAATTTGGTCTGTTCATCGGCCTCGACGGCGACGTGGACGGCATGGTCCATCTGTCCGACCTCGACTGGAACCGCCCCGGCGAACAGGCGATCGAAGACTATAAGAAGGGCGATATGGTCAAGGCCCGCGTTCTCGACGTGGATGTCGAGAAGGAGCGCATTTCGCTTGGCGTCAAGCAACTCGGCGGCGATCCCTTCGCCACGGCCGGCGCTGCGGTTGTCGCCGGCGAAGAAGGCGAAATGAAAAAGGGCGCCATTGTCACTTGCGAAATCCTCGAAGTGAAGGACGGCGGTCTCGAAGTGAAGATCGTCGGAACCGACCTTCAGGCCTTCATCAAGCGCAATGAACTGGCGCGCGACCGTAACGACCAGCGTCCGGACCGCTTCGCGGTCGGGGAAAAGGTCGACGCCCGCATCACCCTGTTCGACCGCAAGGCGCGCAAGGTGTCGGTGTCGATCAAGGCGCTGGAAGTGGCTGAAGAGAAGGACGCCATCGCCCAATACGGCTCCGCCGATTCGGGCGCCTCGCTCGGCGACATTCTCGGCGCCGCGCTCAAGGCCCGCGAAACGAAGTAATCGTCTCCGCTTCTTTCAAGAAATCAGCCCCGTGCGAAAAAATTCGCACGGGGCTTTTTCATCGGAAAATTCATGACTTACGCCGTAGGCGTCGATTTCGGCACGACCAATAGCGTTGTCGCCTTCGCCAATGAAAAGGGCGAGGTGCGCTCGGTCACATGGCCCACGGCGCAAAATGGGACTCTTGGCGCGACCCAGACCTTCCGCACCGCGCTGATGTTCTGGAAGCAGGGGCGGGGACTCGGCCATGTCGCGGGACCGCAGGCGCTGGAGCGGGCGATCGAGGCGCAATCCGACGAACGCTTCATCCAGTCTTTTAAAACCCATCTCGCCAGCCGCGTCTTTTCCGAAGCGCGGCTGTTCGGCCAGAAAGTCACCATCGAGGACATGACGGCGATTTTCCTGCGCCATCTCTTCGAAGCTCAGGGCGGGACCGAAATCGCGAGGGGCGCGTGGCTTTGCGCCGGGCGCCCGGTGGTCTTCGCAGGCGAGCGGCCGGACGAAGAGTTGGCGCTGCGCCGCCTCACCGACGCCTACGCCAGCGCGGACCTCACCCAGGCGGAATTCGCTTTCGAGCCCTTGGGCGCCGCCTATTGGCACGCCCGCGCGCTAAAGCGGGACGAAACGGTGTTGGTGGCCGATTTCGGCGGCGGCACCAGCGATTTCGCCCTCCTGCATTTTTCGCTCGGCGAGGATGGGATGGAGGCCGAGGCCCTGGCGCATGGCGGCTGCGGCGTGGCGGGCGACGCCTTCGACTACCGCCTGATCGACCATGTCATTTCGCCACGCCTCGGTAAGGGCGCGACCTATCGCTCGCTCGAAAAAATCCTTCCTCTGCCAGCTTATTATCACGCCGCTTTCGCCCAATGGCATCAGATTTCCTGGCTCAAAACTTCCAAGACGCTCGGCGAATTGCGCCGCTTCGCCGAAGACAGTGACAGGGGCGCCGAGCTGGAATTGCTCGCCGAACTGATCGAAATGGACCTCGGTTTCGAGCTTTACCAGCAAGTCGGCGCGGTCAAGGCGGCGCTGTCCTCGCAGGCTCAGGCGTGCTTGAGCTTTTCGCGCGACGGCGTGACCATCGACGCCATGGTGACGCGGCGCGATTTCGAGGGCTGGATCGCGCCCGACCTGGCGCGGATCGAGGCGGCGCTGGAAGAAACGCTGGCGCGGGGCGGCCTCGATGCGGAAAAAATCGATGCGGTCTTCATGACGGGGGGAACCAGCTATATTCCGTCGTTGCGGGCGATCTTCGAGCGTCGCTTCACAGCGCAAAAACTGCATTTCGACAATCCCTTCCAGTCGGTGGCGGCGGGATTGGCGCTGCTGGCGGCGGATCGCCGGCGACGGCGGGAGCGAAAAGAATTGCCGGCCCGCATTGAGCTTTAAGCAATAACTCCATACATTCTTTCGCGATTGGGAGATCTTGAAATGACGCAGACAACGCCCGTTGAAACCATCCTCGACCGGAGGCAGTTGCGGCGCAAGGTCACTTTCTGGCGTCTGGCGGCGCTGGCTGTGGGAGTGGTGGCGCTCCTCGCGCTGGCCGCGCGTTTCAGCGGCGAGTCGACCCATCTCACCCCCCATATCGCGCGCATAAATATTTCCGGCGTCATCACCGGCGACCGCGAAACGTTGAAACTCATCAAGGACGTGGGCGAGTCCAAGGCCTCCGCCCTGATTGTCGAGATCGCCAGCCCCGGCGGCACCGTCACCGGCTCGGAAAAAATCTACGATGAGTTGCGGCTGCTCGCGGCGAAAAAACCTGTCGTCGCGGTGGTGGACACCATGGCCGCGTCCGGCGGCTATATCGTCGCTCTCGGCGCCGACCGTATTTTCGCCGACACCAATTCGCTGGTGGGGTCAATCGGCGTGCTGTTCGAATTTCCTAATGTGTCGAAGCTGCTCGACAATGTTGGCGTGAAGGTCGAGACGATTAAATCCTCGCCCTTGAAAGCGTCTCCCAACGGTTTGGAGCCGACCTCCGAGGAGGCCCGCGCCGCGATCAATTCGGTGGTGCTCGATTCCTATGGCTGGTTCAAGGGGCTGGTCAAGGAACGCCGGCAGCTGAGTGATTCGGAGTTGGCGGTCGTGTCGGATGGACGTATCTTTACCGCGCATCAGGGCCAGCCGCTCAAGCTGGTGGACGCTTTCGGCGGCGAGCGCGAAGCCGTCGCCTGGCTTGAGGCCGAGCGTGGACTCCCTAAGGGCCTGACGGTCAAGGAATGGAAAAAGCCAAGTTCCGTCAATGCCCTGGGCATTTTCAGCCTCGCCGGTCAGGCCTTCACGGCCTTTGGCCTGCCGCAGGGGGCCGACTTGCTCGCGCGCGCGGCAAAGGCCCGCGACATCGCGGCTCTTGACGGACTTTTGGCGATTTGGCACGTTGAAGCGCAACAGTAGAGATTCCCGGACTAAGACCTTAGTCACAAGGATAACTTAAGTGATTAAATCCGAACTCGTTCAACGCATTTCCGAACGTAATCCGCATCTTTATCTCCGGGACGTCGAGAATATCGTCAACGCCATCCTCGACGAGGTCACGGAGGCTCTGGCGCGCGGCGACCGGGTCGAATTGCGCGGCTTTGGAGCTTTCTCGGTCAAAAAGCGCGAGGCGCGGCTCGGCCGCAATCCGCGCACCGGCGATCATGTCGAAGTTTCCGAGAAATTCGTGCCTTTCTTCAAGACCGGCAAGGAATTGCGCGAAAGACTGAATGAAGATGAAGCTGCGAAAGGCTGACCGATGGCGTCCTGGTTCCGCAATTTATTGAAATTCATTGTGATTGCCCCTCTGGTGGTGATTTTCCTGTCTTTCGACATGGCCAATCGCCAGAAAGTCCTCATCTCCTTCGATCCCTTCAACACCGGCGATTTTCCCCTGCCCAAGGTCGAGTTGCCCTTGTTCGTGGTGCTGATCGGCACGCTGATGTTTGGTGTGCTGCTTGGCGGCGTCGCCACTTGGATGCGGCAGGGTAGCTATCGCAAGGCGGCGCGTGACGCCCGGAGATCGACGGAGAGATTGCGCGGCGAGAACGAGACTTTGCGCGACCAGATCGCGGCGCTCAAATCTCCCGCGGCCCCCAAGTTCGGGCAAAATTCGACGGCCGTGACGACGCGCAACGCCGCGTAAAAAAATGTCGCTTTTGATCAAGATCTGTGGACTGAAGACGCCCGACGCGCTCGACGCCGCGCTGAGTGGCGGCGCCGATCTTGTCGGATTTGTGTTTTTCGAGAAAAGCCCGCGCCATCTCGACCTCGAGACGGCGCGGAGGCTTTCCGCCCAGGTCGGCGGACGGGCGGCCAAGGTGGCGCTGGTGGTCGACGCCGATCATGCGCGCGTCGCCGCCCTCATTGAGGCTCTGGCGCCGGACTGGCTGCAATTGCACGGCTCCGAGTCGCCCGAGCGCGTCGCCGCGCTGCGCGCCGCCTTTGGCCTGCCCATTCTCAAGGCCATAGCCCTCGACGAAAAATCCGACCTTCTCCGCGCGGAGGCCTATAAGGGGGTGGCGGACAAGCTTTTGTTCGACGCCAAGCCCCCGAAAAACGCGCTGCTGCCAGGCGGCAACGGTCTGACCTTCGACTGGACCCTGTTGCGCGATTACGCCGGCCAATGCGCCGACAATGACTGGTTCCTGTCCGGCGGACTGACCGCGGAGAATGTCGGCGAAGCGATCCGCCTGACCGGCGCGCCCGGAGTGGACGTCTCCTCGGGCGTCGAGGACGCGCCGGGCGAAAAGAGCGCCGACAAAATCCACGCCTTCATCGCCGCCGCCCGCAAAGCGCAAGGCGCCTGAGCGCAAGCCGAGCTTTGCACGGATCACTCGCTTTGCACGGGATCACTCGCGTGGGATCACTTGGCCTCGCGGGCGGAAGCGTTTAAGAGAGCGGGTTCGAAAGCCTGTCCCCAAAAGTCGCAGATCGCACATCCATGACCCTTCTGACGCCAAAACTTGAGCCCAATTCCCTGCGCCACGGTCCCGACGGGCAGGGGCATTTCGGCATATTCGGCGGCCGTTTCGTCGCCGAAACCCTGATGCCGCTGATCCTGTCGCTCGAAAAGGCGTATGAGGAGGCGCGCCGCGACCCGGCCTATCACGCCGAGTTACAGAATCTGCTGACCCATTATGTCGGGCGTCCGAGCCCGCTCTATTTCGCTGAGCGCATGACCGAACACCTCGGCGGCGCCAAGATTTATTTCAAGCGCGAAGAGCTGAACCACACCGGCGCGCATAAGATCAACAATGTGCTCGGCCAGATTCTGCTGGCGCGGCGCATGGGCAAGAAACGCATCATCGCCGAGACGGGCGCGGGCCAGCATGGCGTCGCCACCGCCACCGCCTGCGCGCGCTTCGGACTCGAATGCGTGGTTTACATGGGCGCGGTCGATGTCGAGCGCCAGAAGCCTAACGTCTTCCGCATGAATATGCTGGGCGCCAAGGTGGTGCCGGTGCAGTCCGGCGCGCGCACCCTCAAGGACGCGATGAACGAGGCCCTGCGCGACTGGGTCACCAATGTCGACGACACTTTCTATTGCATCGGCACGGCGGCGGGACCGCATCCCTATCCCGCCATGGTGCGCGATTTCCAATGCGTGATCGGCGAGGAGACGCGCACGCAAATGCTGGCGCAGGAAGGCCGCCTGCCGGATTCGCTGTTCGCCTGTATCGGCGGCGGCTCCAACGCCATCGGATTGTTTCATCCCTTCCTGGACGACCGCGATATCGAAATTTACGGCGTCGAGGCCGCCGGTCATGGTCTTGAGGTCGAAAACGGCCATGCCGCTTCGCTGGCCGGCGGACGCCCCGGCGTATTGCACGGCAATCGCACCTATCTCCTGATGGACGACGACGGTCAGATTCTCGAAGGCCACTCGATTTCGGCCGGTCTCGACTATCCCGGCATCGGCCCGGAACATAGCTGGCTCAAGGAAAACGGCCGCGTGACCTATCTGTCGGCCACCGACAAAGAGGCGCTGGCCGCCTTCCAGCTCTGCGCCCAGCTCGAAGGCATCATTCCGGCGCTGGAGCCGGCTCATGCCCTCGCCCGAATCATCGAAATCGCGCCGCAAAAGCCCAGGGATCATTTGATGGTGCTCGGACTGTCGGGGCGCGGCGACAAGGATCTCGCCACCGTCGCCGAACATACCGGCGACACTCTTGGAGGCATGTGAATGAGCCGTATCGATCAACGCTTCGCGGATTTGCGCGCGCAGCGGCGGGCGGGGCTCGTCACGTTCGTCATGGGCGGCGATCCCGATCCCGCGACCTCGCTCGCCTTGCTCAAGGCGCTGCCCGCGGCCGGGGCCGACGTGATCGAAATCGGCATGCCCTTCAGCGATCCCATGGCCGATGGTCCGGCGATCCAGGCCGCTGGCCTTCGCGCGCTGCGCGTCGGCATGAATCTTCGGGGCGTGCTGGATCTGGTCGCGGAATTCCGCAAGGGCGACGCCGACACCCCCATCGTGCTGATGGGCTATTACAATCCGATCTATGTCTACGGCGTCGAAAAGTTTCTGGCCGACGCCAGGGCGGCGGGCGCGGACGGCATGATTGTCGTCGATCTGCCGCCGGAAGAGGATGAGGAGCTTTGCCTGCCGGCCTTGCGGGCCGGCCTGAGCTTCATCCGGCTGGCGACGCCGACCACCGACGACGCGCGCCTGCCAGCGGTGCTCGCCAATACGTCGGGCTTTGTCTATTATGTCTCGATCACCGGCGTGACCGGCGCGGGCAAGCCGGATTATTCGAAAGTCGCCAGCGCGGTGGCGCGGATCAAGGGGCACACGTCCTTGCCGGTGGCGGTGGGATTCGGGGTCAAAAACGCGGCCGCCGCCGCCGAGATCGCCCGCAGCGCCGACGCGGTCGTGGTTGGTTCGGCCCTCATCGACGCCCTGGCGGCCACGCTCGACGCGCAGGGTCGCGGCGGCGCGGCGGCGGTCGACGCTGTCACCCGACTAGTCGGAGAACTGGCGCGAGGCGTCGCGAGCGCGGCGCAAGAAGCGGCGGAAGAAAAGGTGAGCCCATGAACTGGATTTCCAACGTCGTCACGCCGAAAATCCGGTCGATCATGCGGCGCGAAACGCCGGAAAACCTGTGGGTGAAATGCCCGGACAGTGGCGCGCTGGTCTTCCACAAGGATCTGGAAGCCAATCTTTTCGTCGTGCCGAGCTCTGGCTATCACATGAAAATCCCGGTGGCTGCGCGGCTCGACAGCCTGTTTGACGATGGCGAATATGAAACGCTGGCGACCCCCGAAGTCGCCGTCGATCCGCTCAAATTCCGCGACGTGAAACGCTATGTCGACCGGCTCAAGGACAACCGCGCGAAAACCGGGGCCTCCGATGCGATCCGGCTGGCGTCGGGCGATTTGCAGGGCACGCCGGTGACGGTGGCGGTGCAGGATTTCGAATTTCTGGGCGGCTCGCTCGGCATGGCGGCTGGCGAAGCCATCGTCACCGGCATTTTCCGCGCCATCGAGCACAGGACGCCCTTCATTATTTTTACCGCATCCGGCGGCGCGCGCATGCAGGAAGGCATGCTCTCGCTCATGCAGATGCCGCGCACGACGGTGGCGGTGCAGCGCCTGAAGGCCGCCAAACTGCCCTATATCGTGGTGCTGACCAATCCCACCACCGGCGGCGTGACGGCGTCTTACGCCATGCTGGGCGATATCCACATCGCCGAGCCCGGCGCGGTGATCGGTTTCGCCGGCGCGCGGGTGATCGAACAGACCATCCGGGAGCGCCTGCCGGAAGGATTCCAGCGCGCCGAATATCTGCTCCAGCATGGCATGGTCGACATGGTGGTTCCGCGCGCCCAGCATCGCGAAACCCTCGGCCGCATCTGCCGGCTGCTGACCAAGACTCCCGCGCCCGAGAAGGCGCTCGGAGACTGAACGGGACCAAATGACCGCGCCCGACGCGATTCTCGACCGCCTGCTCGTCTTGCATCCCAAGAGGATCGACTTGTCGCTGGGCCGCATCCAGCGCCTGCTGTCGGCTCTGGGCGAGCCCCAGCGCCACCTGCCGCCAACCATTCACGTCGCCGGCACCAATGGCAAAGGCTCGACCATCGCTTTTGCCCGCGCCATTTGCGAAGCCGCCGGGCTGGGCGTCCATGTCTATACTTCGCCGCATCTGGTGGCCTTTCGGGAGCGGATCAGGCTGGCGGCGCCGGGGGGAGGGCGTCTGGTTTCGGACGCGCTTCTCGCCCGCGCGCTCGATGCTGTCGAGAAAGCCAATGACGGCCTCCCGATCACCTTTTTCGAGGCGACCACGGCGGCGGCGTTAAAACTCTTCGCCGACACTCCGGCCGATGTCCTGCTGTTGGAAGTCGGGCTCGGCGGAAGGTATGACGCAACCAATGTCATCGATTCGCCAGCTTGCGTCGTGGTGACGCCGGTCTCGCTCGATCATGTCGAGTTTCTCGGCGACACTGTCGAGAAAATCGCCTTTGAGAAGGCGGGGATCATCAAGCCGGGCGCGCCCGTGGTGGTCGCGGCGCAAAGCGATGCGGCGCGAGCGGTGCTGGAGGCCGCCGCCGCCCGCCTGCGGGCGCCGATTTCGATCTATGGCCAGGATTTCCTCTGCCGCGCCGAACGCGGACGTATGGTCTACGAGGATGCGCATGGTCTGCTCGACCTGCCCCTGCCGCGCTTGCCCGGCCGTCACCAACTCGTCAACGCCGGAACCGCTATCGCGGCGCTCAGGCAGTGCTTCCCCGATCTGGCCATAGGAGCCTACGAGGCGGGCGTGGCCAACGCCTCCTGGCCCGGACGGTTGCAAAACCTCAGCCGGGGGCGGCTTGCCGCGCTGGGCCCGCGCGGCGCCGAGATTTGGCTCGACGGCGGGCACAATGAGGCGGGTGGCCGCGTCCTCGCCGAGGCCATGGCCGATTTCGAGGAAAAGACGCCGCGCCCGCTGATCCTGCTCTACGGCTGCTTGCAGACCAAGAATCCGCAGGCTTTTCTCGGCCATTTCACCGGACTGGCCAGCGAGGTCGTGGCCCTTCCCGTCTCCGGCGAGCAAATCGGCCGCGCGCCCGAAGAGATTTCGGCATTGGCCCGCGGTTTGGGCTTCGAGGCGAGCGTCGCCGCAGGGCCTGAGGCGGCTTTAAGGGATCTGGCGGCGCGGAACTGGGCGCAACCGCCGCGCATCCTGATCGCCGGCTCGCTCTATCTGGTCGGCGAGGTATTGACGGCGGACGGCTCAAGCCCGGATTGAAAGGCGACGCATGGAAATCCTTGTTTCGGACCCCAATGACGCGCCCAAGGCGCCGAAAACCGGCGAAATCCTGGTGCGTCCCTCCACCGAGGCCGACGCGCCGGCGATGATCGCCATCTATACCCGCTATGTGACGCACGGCCTGACCGGCATGGCCTTCGAGCCGATGCAGGCCGACGACATCAAGCGCCGCCGCAAGAACATGCAGAAACACCGGCTGCCGCATCTGGTCGCCGAACTCGACGGCGTCATCATCGGCTACGCCTATGCCGTGCCCTTCCGCAAAAGGCCGGCCTATCGCTATTGCGTCAAACACTCGATTTATGTGCATCAGGATTTCTTGCGCGCCGGAGTCGGGCGCAAGCTGCTGCCCGCCTTGATCGACGCCTGCGCCGCCGAGGGCTATCGCCAGATGATCGCCTATGTTGATTCCGAGAATGGCGCCTCGCTGAGCCTGCATGAGGCCTGCGGCTTCCGGCGCGTCGCCTATCTTGAAGCGGTCGGGTTCCGCTTCGGCAAATGGACCGACAGCGTCATGATGCAGCGCGCCCTTGGCGCGGGCGGCGCTGAGCCGCCCGCCGGTTACGCCGCCGGCTCAAAAGTCGGGATCGGCGACATAGGTGTGGAATCGGATTGACCCGTCCTCGGCGATCTCGCGATAAATGCCCTGGATTTCCGCTTCAAAGCCCGGAAACAGATTGGCGCCCAGCTCAAAG
>Ga0302320_10006860_pt1 | contig 25185 bp, 19 predicted proteins | sample Bog_T0_3_FD_202130 | JGI IMG/M metagenome (GOLD analysis project Ga0302320, IMG submission 202130) | Peat permafrost microbial communities from Stordalen Mire near Abisko, Sweden - Bog_T0_3 | ecosystem: Environmental > Terrestrial > Soil > Wetlands > Peat | place: Sweden: Abisko, Stordalen Mire... | reverse complement strand
AAACAATCACGTCTTCGGCCAATCTCTATGGCCGGTTTTGAAGTGACCACGTATGGCCGCTTTTGAGGTGACCACCGAGGCCAAGTGGATCGCACCCTCTTCGATCGAGACTGGAGATTGGGTTACGATGGCCTGGGTATGCATGATTTATGATCACAATTTAGATCCGATTTCGTATTTGAATCTTGTCGCAGATCAGAAACAACAATTGATCGACTGTCCCATCGACAGACTGGTCAGGAATAAGGATTGTAGCAATTTGGCAACTGCTCCGGCCAAGATTTGTGATGATGGATGGCTAGGTTTCGATTCGGTGATGTTGAAAGGTGTAACAGTCTGAGAAAATGCGATTGTGGGTGCTCAAACGGTTTTTACCAAGAACAATCGTCGCAGGAAACCCAACTCGCGTGGTGAAGGAGATCCCTCTTGAGCAACGAAGAGTCTTGTAGTGGAATGGCGTATATGTTTGCGCAGCGCGAGGTGCTGATAACTGGCGGCGGGGGGTTTATTGGAACTCATCTGGTTCAAAGGGTGGTGGAGCTTGGGGGCAATGTCATCTCCCTTGGGGGGAATCGCGACAGCACCGTACAGGTGGAGGGCGCCAGATATATCTTTGGTGACATCTCCAGAGACACGCTGGAAACGGTGGACTTCACACCCCAAACGGTTTTTCATCTCGCTGGCGGCTCCTCCGTGGCAAGTTCAATTGAGGATCCTCCAGAGGACTTTCTGAAGACGGTTTACTCCACTGTGCTTCTTCTGGACATGCTGCGCCGCCATTGGCCGCAAGCGCAACTGGTTTATATTTCCAGCGCTGCAGTTTACGGCGAGGCTATTCACAAAAGAGCCAGCCAAGACCTTTCGTGTTTGCCGATTTCCCCTTATGGTGTACACAAAAGGCTGGTGGAATCGCTCTTGTTGGATCATGCGCGCATGTACCAGACCCAGTCTGTCGTGGTGCGCCCTTTTTCCGTGTACGGCCCAGGGCTAAGAAAGCAGCTTTTGTGGGATGCGATGCAAAAGGCCAGGCGCGGTGTCTTCGAGTTTTTTGGCTCTGGTCGCGAATTACGCGATTGGGTCTATGTTTCCGATCTGGCCGAATGCCTGTTGCGTGTCAGCCAACACGCGAGTGTTAACGTGCCTGTTTTCAATGCCGGCGCATGCCGCGCCGTTTCTGTTCGTGACGTTCTCACCCAACTTTTCAGCGTTGCCGGAATCAACCACGAACCTGTCTTTCTTGGTCAGCACAAGGAAGGCGATCCAGATCGGCTGGTTGCCGACGACTCCGCTGAGTCGTTGTTAGGTCCATTGTTTAAAACGCCTCTTAAGGATGGTTTGCGCGCCTATGCGGATTGGTTTTCCTTGCAACAAGTCCTTGGTTAGCTGATAATTCTCTGTAGATCTGCAAGTTTTTCATATAGATCACAGAGTTGACGGATTGTTAAACGAGTGCCGGTGCGGGAGATACCGTAAGTTCACCGAATTCGACTGAGAGAAAGCATTGAACCGGACAAGGCGTCCCATGAAGTTGACAGTCGATCGAGAGTTAAGAATAGGCTTCATCTTCCAGCAGAGTACCTGGCTGGGCGGGCTCAACTACTTCCGCAATTTGTTGACGGCGATTCGGTCGCTTCCTGACGGGAAGTTGGTTCCGGTCGTTCTTGTAGGGACGCGCTCTGATGTTGAGAACCAGTTTCCCCGATTAGAGATCATCAAGACGCCTTTGCTGGATCGGCGCAGTCCATCTTGGATTGCACGGAAAGTAATCAGCCGCACGACTTCCGGGGACATCTTACTGAAGAGTTTCTTGCGCAAGCACAATATCCAGGCCATATCCCATTCCGGCCATCTAGGTGGGCAATCCGAGATTGCCACTGTCGGCTGGATCCCCGACTTCCAGCACGTCCATTTGCCCAACTTATTCGACACCAGCGAGATACAAATGCGCGATGTCGGGATCATGGATATATGCAAGCAGTGCACTAAGGTGATCGTGAGCAGCAACAGCGCACTCGCCGATTTGCAGAAGTTTTCCCCGGATCATGCGCACAAGGCTGACGTACTACAATTCGTTGCCGGGCAAGTTCCGCATGATAGCCGCCCGAGCCTAGCGGAGTTACAGCGCTTGTATCATTTCGATACTCCTTTTTTTCTATTGCCCAATCAGTTTTGGGCGCACAAGAATCATAGTATTGTGATTGAAGCCCTTCGCGAACTCAGAGTGCATACACCCAAGATCTTGGTCCTAGTGACTGGGCCTACCAAGGATGACCGCAACCCGACGTTCTTCAGTTCGCTAATGCAATACGCAAGACAATGCGAAGTGTTGGAAGCCTTTAAGGTGTTGGGACCGATTCCCTTCGCACACCTGAATGGATTGATGCAGCACGCGATTGCACTGATCAACCCCTCGAAGTTTGAAGGGTGGAGCACCACGGTTGAGGAATCGAAATCGATGGGCAAGCGGATCCTTCTTTCCGACATTCCCGTTCATCGCGAGCAGGCGCCGCCGCTTGGTTCGTTTTTCAACTGGGACGCCCCGCGACAACTGGCCGAGCTGCTTGTGACAACCTATGATTCCTACGACCCGGCAATCGACGATCGCAACCAGGAGCTTGCGACCCTTCAATTGCCGGAGAGACAGTGCCAGTTTGCCCGTGTCTACGAGCGCATTGTAGAGAACGCAGTGAGATCGATCGCACGATAGATATTTGGCTCGATTCATCAACAATTCTTTATTGGGCGAACAAGCGAGAGGAACTATGAAGAATGATGCGGCAATCGGTTCCGCAATTCAGCACCTGACGCTGTGGGTGGGGCTTGTTATTTTTCTGGCCGTCCCATGTGCACTGTCCCAGGACTTCGGCTCTGACCCGCAGATGGACCCAGGGAAGGGCTGCAGTCAGTCACAGCACGGTTCACCCTACATTTCAGTTGATAGCTGGGTATACCCTGCCGTGCTACGCCTTTACTCGATGGGTTTTATCGATCACGTTTATTTGGGAATGCGTCCCTGGACTCGTGCCAGCCTGCTCCATATGCTTGAGGATGCTGATATTCAGCTGGATGATCCGGATTCGGATAGGACTTCAACGGTAGACGAGGCGCGGGAAATTCAAAAGGCCCTGATCGATTGGTTGAATCCTAACGCAGGAAGTCCATGCCCGGCACATCAAGGCGACGCAGTCATTGAGTCGACATATACAGTAGTGCGCGCCATGAGCGGCACACCTCTGCGCGACAGTTACCACCTTGGCTCAACAATCATCAACGATTACGGGCGTCCCTACCAGAGCGGGGTGAGCAATTACACCGGTGCCAGCGGTTATGCCGCTGAAGGCCGCTTCGTCCTCCATTTACGCGGCGAGTTTCAAGGCGCGCCTTCAGCAGTCGGTTATTCCAGCGCGCTGGCCCAAACACTCTCCACGATTGACGGCACCACCTACGCTAACTCTCTCGGCATCCCCTATGTTCAGTCCACCATTCCCATGGGCCCCATCGTTAGCACCACCAAAGGACGCTTCATCGAGGCGTATGTTTCTGCTTCCTACTTGAATCACGAATTCTCTTTTGGCAAACAGGATGACTGGAGCGGTCCGGCGGTCGGCGGCAGCATGGCTTACTCCAATAACGCCGAAAATATTTACACCTTTCGCATCAACCGCGTCGAGCCACTCCGCATTCCGTTACTCTCAGAACTTACAGGACCCTTCCGCTATGATTTTCTGGTAGGGCCGCTGAGAGGTCACACCTACATGCCTTCGCTCACTCCGGGCGTGCCTGGCTCCGCGAATGTGGTCAATCCCGGTAACCCCTGGGTGCATGTCGAGAAGATCAGCTTCCGCCCCACCGCAAATCTTGAATTCGGCTTTGAGCGCACGGTTCTTTGGGGCGGTGAGGGCCACTCGCCAGTCACTTTCAAAAGCTTTCTGAGAAGCTTCTTCAGTTTGGCTTCGCCAAAGAATGGCGCGGTTAAGAACGGCCCCACCGATCCTGGGGCGCGCTTTGGCACTTTCGACTTTTCTTATCGGCTGCCATTTTTCCGTAATTGGCTCACCCTTTATACCGACTCAGAAGTGCATGACGATGTCTCGCCTATTGACGCTCCGCGCCGTGCCTCCTGGCGTCCCGGCATTTATCTTTCCCATTTTCCCGGCATCCCCAAACTGGATATTCGCTTGGAAGCGGCAGACACTGACGTGTCCAATTCAAATATTCTTAGCCATTACGGTCGCTTTTCCTATTGGGAGCAAATTGAGAAACAGGGCTACACCAACCAAGGGCAGATATTCGGTGATTGGATGGGACGCGAGGACAAGGGGGGCCAGGCCTGGATGACTTATCATCTGAGAGGCAACGAATGGCTCCAGATTGGCTTGCGCAATCAGAAGGCTGCCAACTACTTTGTCCCCGGCGGTACGACCCTGAACGATATCAGTTTTCAGGCGGTCAAGCGATTAGGAAAAGATTTCGAGATCAACGGCCAGTTTGTCTTCGAACGTTGGAAGGCTCCCATCTATCTTGTCGGGCAGCAGACTGTGCCCAACACCACCATCCGGCTTAGCTGGTTCCCAGAAAAGAAGATAAGGTTCTAGTGCGAAACCGAAGCTTAAGTGTAGTGGTTATTTTCGTGCAAGGTCGCCTTACTTCTTCTTTGCTGCAAAACAGATCTTCGTCTAGTTTGCCAGCAAATCCCGATAGGGCGCTTCTAATCCGGCATTGGGCACAGTTGCGAGCGGATTATCCAATATGTTGCCGCTGATCGGGCACCCTAGCACCAGACAGGCCTCGTGAAGATAGAGAGGCATTTGGGTCGGATAATCCGGATGAGGAACCGCTTCACCGTACACCACGTTATTAGTTACGGAGATTCCATCGCTGCCAGAATCCAGATATATCCCTCCCGCCCAACCAGGATTGTTGATGATCAGGTTTGAGTCCACTGAGCTTCCTGGCTGACTACCGATCGTATAGACACCACCTCCGTCTTTTCTTTGCAGCATCGTATCATGGATGTAGTTTAAATGCACGAGGTTTGCTCGAGCTGGGCTGGGATCTTCTCGCCCCCAGCCCCAACCCATTGAAATCCCTGTGTAGGGAAGGTAGGCGACTTCATTGTGGACCAGCAAAGTCTGAACTGTGTACCCGGCAAAGATGCCAACGGCCCCAGTGAATTCTGCGCCAACATCATGAATAAAGGAATTCGAAATCGTGTTGCCTTTAACTATCATCCGAGGATCAACTGGTGCGAAATCGTTAGCTAGTACGTCTCCCAATTGAATGCCGTTGGCGGAAATATCAAAAACTTTAGCTCCCGATATGAGATTCTCAGTAGAACCGGTTTCAATGTCAATGCCGCTTCCACCCATGTGAGCGAAGGAGCAGCGTTCAAATATGGCGTGCGAAACATACTTCAGTACGACGCCACCAGGCGTTTTCAGAAATTCCTCTCGCGGGTTGGATAGGGTTCCATCCGCGAGGGTGACGAGGGTACTTGGGTTGATCCGAAACGTAGCCTGAATTTCCGGAAAGCCTAGTGCTGAAGACGCATTGAGCCAGCTAGTATGCGCGAAATCAATACCGGTGAAAGACAGATTCTTAACGGGTTCATCGATCGTTCCTGTAACAGTCACTAGCGTTTGCAAGAGAGGGGCAATAATCTTTGCCGTCTTCATGTTTTCGCCAGGACGAGGAATGTAATACACTGTGTGGTTTGGCCGGTCGAAATAGAACTGGCCGGGAGCTAGCAGTTCGATGACATTCTCAACATAGGTTGAGGTGTTGACCTGCATACCACCTTTTTTCCTGGCTAGATAGAAACAGGGATTGTCCAACATGACATATGTACCACTGGTGGTCGGGGAAATACTCTGCACATCGCACATGGACTGCGACCAACTGTTAATCGAGCCGAAAAGCCCAAGCTCCATATCGGTCGGATTCTTCCAAGTTGCGATTTCGTCGGAGATCACAAATCCAGCGTCTCCCGTTATTGTGTCAGAATTGACGATAATGAGCGGATTTGTAAGAGGCAAGCGGCTACGCGTGGCACGCACACCGTTCACATAGAGTTGGCGGAAGTTATCGAGGTCGGCGGGAGCAACCCATCGTCCTTGCACATCAGGTCCAGTCCACCCGGTAATTTGCTTGCCGCCGCTAAGAGTTACTTGCTCACCTGGGAACGCACTCCAGATCTGGCCTGAGTCCCGCATATCAAGTTGGAGAGTTTCCCCGAGAAAATAAGTTCCAGCACGCAACATGATCTTGGCCCCAGCGGAGCTATAACTGCGAGCAATATTTCGTGCGTGAGCCAAAGTCGCAAATGGAGCACCAATAGTTCCTGCGTTCTTGTCGCTTCCACCTGGAGCCACGTAAAAGACTCCATGAGAAGCGATGCTGCCTCCACATGACATTAGATTTACCACACTCAGAAAAAGTAGATTGACTAAAACAGACTCATTAAGTTTGCATTTCAATTTTTCTGAACACCCTCGGATAGAAGAGCGCAGTAACGACACGAATCGAAGACGCCGACCGAAGCTCCAGCAATTTCTGACCAGGTAAGCTCTCTGTTCTGGTGACAAATTGGCCCCTCACTGCCGTAAGTTTATCTCACAACGCTTACTCACATAAATACGATGCTACTGGTTTCTCAATCGGCTCCTGTCGCGAATCCGTAAAAGTGAACATTTGAACACCTGAGCAGTTCCGAGAGCACTCATGCTTCCCATCAAGGGGAGGTGCACTTTGGGACCCCGTCTAGCGTACTAAACTATTCAAATAAAACAGGATAGAATTTCGAAATAGAATGGGTGCATGTCTAGAGAGGTAGAAAATGAAGATCGGAACCTTTACTCTTAGCGTTTGATAACCCCTTGGTTTCGCTTCAAATGGAGTACACTCAATGCCTCGGGAACTTTTGCAGAATTAACGATCCTTGATAGTCGATTGGGCTTTGGTATAGCGCGTCCGGAATACGACAACTTTGGTTTCGCTGTAGTTAAGCATGACCTTGGCAGCAGGTTTTACAATTCAATATATGACCACTATGACAGAGAGCCGCCTAGCCGGACTCAAGCAAAAGATGGAAGCCCGCGAAGCCCGCATCGGCATCGTCGGAATGGGATATGTTGGATTACCGCTGGCGCTGCTCTTCAGTGGCGAGCGTTTTCAAGTTACTGGATTCGACGTAGCCTCCGACAAGGTGGCCGCCCTCAATGGAGGCGGCTCCTATATCGTCCGAATCCTGCCCGCTGAAATCCAACAAGCTCAGAAGGCAGGGTTCCGCGCCACGGCTGATTATTCTGAAATCGCCCAGATGGACGCGGTCATCATCTGCGTGCCCACTCCACTCAACGAATACCACGAGCCCGACCTCAGCTACGTAACCGGAACGATTAGGTCCCTCGCACCATATGTGCACGAAGGCCAACTCATTGTCCTCGAGAGTACAACGTATCCCGGCACCACCGAGGAGGTCGTTGCCCCCCTCTTAGAATCGGGCAACCTGCTCGGTCTCAAGCTCTCCCGCTCGCTCCACGAGCCCGGTCTACATGTGGCTTTTTCACCCGAGCGCGAAGATCCTGGCAACGAAACTGTTGAACGTCACGATATCCCAAAGGTTGTTGGCGGCTGCGGTCCCGCTGCCAGTGAGCTCTCCGCTGCCCTTTACGGCACAATCTTCCGCCGCGTCGTTCCAGTTAGCAGCCCCGCGACTGCTGAAATGACCAAGCTGCTCGAAAATATTTATCGCTGCGTCAATATCGCGTTGGTGAATGAACTTAAGCAACTTTGCATGAGAATGGGGATCGATATCCACGAGGTGATCGACGCCGCCAAGACCAAGCCATTCGGTTTTCAGGCCTTCTATCCGGGCCCCGGCCTAGGTGGTCATTGCATTCCGATAGATCCGTACTATCTATCGTGGAAGGCCAAGCAATACGACTTCAACACCCGTTTCATTGAGTTGGCGGGCGAGGTCAACATTAACATGCCTTACTTCGTCATCGAACAGGTTGCCAACGGGCTCAACGAGCAATCCAAATCTGTCAAGGGGGCGAAGATTCTGGTGCTGGGTTTAGCCTACAAGCGTGACATCGACGACCTGCGCGAGTCTCCCTCGCTTACCATCATTGAGCTCCTCCGCGAAAAGGGCGCCGCCGTCAGTTACAATGACCCCTACTTTCCCACAGTTGGCCGCGGTCGCCACTATGACCTCAACATGACCAACACTCCGCTCGACAACCTCGGGCAATACGACGCCGTAGTCATAGTCACCGACCACACCACCTACAATTACCCAGCCATCGTAGCGCAGTCAAGACTTGTCGTTGATACCCGCAATGCCACCAAAGGCATCGACTCAACAAACATTGTGCGGTGCTAGAGCGGGTTCCCAATTCTAGCAATCCTATTGGACCGAGCACGGTGGCTTTTCGTGAGGAAGAGACCACCGTGCAGCATCGAGCTCTCTATGCGCCAACAGGAGAGCCACTTTAACGGCATTTGGTGTCGGCATAACAAATGCGCCCGCAGGGCATTCGTATGTAATCATTCTCAGCGGTTGAGTGCCGCCCTAAGTTCGTCGAAACGCTGCTTGTCATTAGGATTGCTTTTGAGGTATTTGATGATTTCCTGCAGAAAACACCACCCACAGGCCACAACAAATCCGATTAGCACCGTCACTATTACCGTCATCGAGCGCAAGGGGTATGATTTTCTTTCGGGTGGCACAGCGAAATCGACCACCTGAATTACTGCGCCCTGACGCGCTTCGTCCAGTTTCGCCATCTCGAACTGTTTTTCGATCAGTTCCAGAATTGTCTCGTAATATTTCACGTCGCGGACTTTTCGAATGTAATCCAGACTCGTGCTGGAGAGGCCCCCTTTGGGAACAACCATGCCCGATGTGGAGTCAAAACTTCCAACCTTGGCGAATTGTTCTTGAAGGGCGGCCAACTGCTGCTTTGCTCGAAGCAACTCCGGGTTGTCTTCGGTGGCATATGAGCGCATCCCCTGGATTTGAACTTCCTTCATTTCCACTTGCGCTCGAAGCGATTCGGATCCCTGGATCAAAGCGCGCGTCTGACTGTCGATTTGCAGAATTCCGGTCTTTTGCGCGGTGGCCTTCAGTGCCTCTTCGGCTACCAGGACATTTTCTTTCGATTTCAATAATTGCTGTTCAAAGAAGAGACGACGTTGTGAGGCTTCTGTAACGGCAAGATTGTCCGACAGTTTTCGATATGCGTCCACATAACCATTGGCCATATCAGAAGCCATCTTCGGATCTTTGTCCGTAACGGTGATCGTAAGTAGCCCTTCCTTTGGTGCGAAAGTCACCTTGGAGTTCAGCTCTAGATCGTGGTATGCATCAGAGAAAAATTTCCTGTGATAGCGATGCATCAGGTCAAAGCGACGGACCACGGTATCCTCAACGGACCGGCTGCGAAACAACGCCACGTACATGTCGCCTGGATTCTTGATTCCCAAACTTGCGCCTGCGGCGGCTGCAAGCCCCCCGGAGCCGCTAAGTTGGCTGAGAATCGCGTTTCCGGAGGAGCTTTGCGCGGGAGGCATGACAACTGTTTTTGCGGTGAACCGGTTAGGGATGAGCAGCACGCCAACCACCGACAGGACAGCCACACTGGCGGTGAAAACTGAAATGAACTTTCTACGCTTCAAGAGAATGATTAGCAAATCTAGGAACTGCAATTCATATTCGCCTGTGTCCTGCATCTTCCCCGCAGGGACATTCTGATGGTTCACTTCCAAATCCATACAGAGCATTCTCCTCAATCTACTGTAACATTTTGCGAAGAAGCAAAGAAACCTGAACTTAGCGATCCCGGCGCGTGCTTCTCCGCGCGGCGCATGGGTCCTGGCCCGCTATTGTGCGCCCGCAGAATACGAACGGCTGATCAGGTTGTCTGGGAGCAGAGGGCGATTCTCAAACTTGGAAATCGAAGGCAATATCGCACGCGGCGACTTGACGGCTGTATTTCGCACCTCAATCTCAAGGGCTTTCATTTCTCCGAGTCTTGTTTCACTCGATCAGAAGTTCTTCGACAATGCTGTAACATTCTGAATGTAGCTTAATTGCTATTTCTGGAGACAATCTGCGTGAAGAAGAGTTGGCTGATTTGGCTTACCGGGCTTTCTGGGGCAGGTAAAAGTACGTTGGCGGCGGCCTTGGTAGAACGCCTGCGGGCGCGCAATTTCCAGGTATTCCATCTAGATGGGGACAATTTCCGCCGTATCCTTGGCACAGATCTGGGCTTTACTGCCGCCGACCGGGCAGAGAATCTGCGCCGCGCAGGCAGCGTGGCCAGTTTGTTGATAGAAGGGGGAACCGCCGTGGTTGCCGCCTTCGTTTCTCCATATCGAACCGATCGCAACCACATTCGAGAACTCTTCCCTCCAGGCTCATTTGTCGAGGTATTTGTCTGCTGCCCTCTTGATGTTTGCGAAGAACGCGACACCAAAGGGCTTTACTCGCGGGCTCGTAATGGCGAGATTTTAGACTTCACGGGAATCTCGGCACCATACGAAGAGCCGCAATGCGCTGAATTGATCCTTGAAACGAATGCGGAGAGTATTGAGAAATGCGTGGATCGATTGGAGGCTTTGGCCCTGGAACTCGAAAAGCTGTAGACTGTAATGCATGATATTCGTGAAAATTGCTCACGAGGATCTTCTTGTTTGTGTTCGTTGCCTGATTTTTGACAGCGTGGCGTTCATCGCTGAGACCGAGACCCTCCCTACCCTAGATCCGTGGATGTGCTAAATGAGGTCAACGGTGACCGGATTGCTTCCCATGCTCGCACTTTTGTATGTTGATCCCTCCAGCAGTAGCCTCTTAATGCAGATTCTGGCCCCGCTGTTTGTCTTCTTTGCAGCTTTGGCGGGTCATCTTAGAAAACGCATTGGCGGCTTCTTCCGGCGCATCTTTGGGGGAGGCGCAGAAGAGAGTAAGTGAAAATGTCCCTTTTCATGAGCCGTGTGATGGCTATTCTGAACAGTCCCCTCAGCCCCTTTTCACTTGTGGTAGTGTTTGTGGGCTATTGGATGCCGCTGGAGTGGATGCGCTATGGCGCGGGTCTCGTTGGTAACTCCACCTGGAATGAACGCGCGCTTGTTATCGCCACCTCCATACCATTGAATTACCTGCCAGCAGCTCTACTCGCTGCACTCGGCGTCTATATATTGGCTGGTCTACTCTCCTTCTTGCCTGGGATTTTCTTCCGAAAATGCGCTGAAGGTGGGCTGAATGTGATGACGCTTTTCACTCTGTTCGCCGTTACGATCCGGACCCTGAAGCCACCGTCATTGGCATTGGGGAATGGCTGGACGAAGGCAGCGATTCTGTCGGGTCTTCTCATTTTGGCTTTTTGGCTTACGAAAGAAGGGATCCGGCCAGCGCAATGGTTGCTGGTGCCCAGGATCATCGTGGGGACGGGACTGCCGGTTGCATTTGCACTGCTTCTTCTGGAGTGGGGCGGGGGAATACGCTACAGGCCCGATTCCACCCCCAGCCCTGTTCGTGGCGCCGACGCGACGTCACAAAGCCGACCCGATATTGTCTTGATCACCGTTGATACGCTATCCGCTGGGCATCTCCACACCTACGGCTATCAGCGGCCCACCTCGCCTCATCTCGATGAATTTTCTAGGAAGTCCATTCTTTTCGATCACTTCTATGCGAATGCCAATTGGACCCGCTCAGGGGTAGCCAGCATTCTAAATGGAGCTAGGCCGTGGACTCACTGGGGTGATTTGGGGATCCCCTTCTATCGAATCACAGACGGCCAGAACCTGCTTAACCGTCTCGCCGATGCCGGCTACGATATCCGCACTGTAAGTTCGAATGACTTTGCAGATCTGGAATGGCAGGGAGTCGCGACGATTCCAGCTCAAAGGGCGGTGCTGAATGGCCATCCTTTTTATCTTGCCATGAATCGCAGATTTCCTGTCGATTTCCTGGACCGTCAACAGGGCCCTGAAAGAATACTTCAGGATTTTGTGGGCATCCTCCGTTTGAAATTATCGATTGAAAAGAAAGTTACAGAATACAAGGCGCAATCGGAATTCTTGTTGCTGAGTGCGCCCGCCAACCGTCCGTTGTTCTTCTGGCTGCATATTTCCTCACCGCACAGTCCGTACGCCGCACCAGCACCTTATCTGGGCGTGTTTGAGTCATCTCCCACTGCTCGGACCTCTGCGACGAGCGATCCCCCATTGAATTTTCATGCGCCCATGACGCTTGAACGTGCACGGGTGTTGGAAGGCCGCTACGACGAAGGGGTCCTGATGGCGGATGATGCGATCGGGAACGTTTTGGAAATTCTGAAGAAGCAAGGGCGCTTCGACCGGAGCCTAATAGTTGTGACCGCGGATCATGGGGAAAGCTTTGATCCATCGTATGGCATGCACGGCGGACCTCTCCTTCTCGATGAAATCATTCACATTCCCTGTCTGATCAAGCCGCCGTTTTATTATGGTTCGCAGCGCGTGTCGCGCTTATTCGAACAGGCGGATGTGTTGCCCACTATTCTTACTTATGCGCATCTTCAGGTACCGGCAGGGGTTGAAGGACAGGCGTACCCAGAAAAATTGGAGAACCTGCCGATCTTCTCCATGAATCGTGATCTCCAAATGGGCGAACATACGCTGAATGTGGGGATGCGCGATGGCGACTGGAAATATGTCCTGCATTTGGGCCGCTGGAATCATCCCTGGCCACAGCGGGAACTCTACAATCTGGCGCTGGACCCGAAGGAGCAGTTGAATCTTGTTGATCGCGAACCAGCGCGCTCAGAAGCGATGCGGCAACGCATTTTGCAAGAGGTTACTCGTCACGGAATTGCGTTGAAGGAGTTTGAGCCATGAGTGCACCAGCACTTCTGACAGCGGGGCGCGAGCTGTCCGACTGGCTACGCTTGGGCGGGCAGCCTGAACGGGCTGGCCGTTCGCTTGTCTGGCTCTATCGCTGGCGTGCCTTCTGGTTGGAACGCAGTTATAAGTTGCTGAGGCAGACGGACCCTGCAGCGCAAAACTCGCCTTTTCCAGAAGGTGAAGGGCTGATCTTTATCCAAGGATTCTGGCGTGCTGGGACGACACTGCTTCACGAGTTATTGGCGGAAGTGCCTGATTGCGCGGTGCCGCGCACTTGGCAGTGCATGGATCCTTCTTCTTTGTTGCTCTCAGACCGGCCAGTGGGCGTCGAAGCGATGCAGCGTCCAATGGATCAGGTGATGATTACGGCAGACTCGCCGCAGGAGGACGAGTTTGCCCTGCTAGCTATGGGTGTGCCTAGCGTCTACCGAGGTTTTCTCGACCCGCGCCGGCTACCAGAGTTGACCTCTCTTCTGGAACCGCGTTATTGGTCCGAAGCCGATCCGGTCTGGCTGAAGACTCTTGAGGCTTTTTTCTTCTGGTGCTCTGAATCCGAGAAGAGACATCTTGTGGTGAAGAGCCCCAATCACGTCTTTCGTTCTCCGGCACTGGCCGTGAGTTTCCCCAAGGCGCGTTTTGTCTGGATTCTTCGAGACCCGGAAGAACTCTGGCGGTCGAACCTGAAGATGTGGCGGGCGATGATCGCTCGCTATGCTCTTTGGGAGGCCCGCAACCATGAACTGGAGAGTTTTCTGGAAGCGGCGCTCACCGCTTACGCCAATTTGCTTGAGACAATGCTGCGCAGTGGTGCCTTCCGCAGGCAGCCTGTTTTTTCTTACGAGGCATTGTTGCGGGAGCCGGAAAGCGTTCTGCCGGAGTTGGTCAATCGTCTTGGCCTTGGGCCTTGGGGGAGTCTGGACGGCGCGCTGTGTGCAAGACTGCTGGCAAAGCCTGTCAAAGGGGAGGAGAAACCGCAGCCGCGGTCATCGGGCCCGGGCGAGCTGATCATTCGCATTCGTGGACTGCACGAGGAAATTCTCAATGAATCTTGCATCCGCACAGAGGATCTTTCGGCATAACATATGCTGAATAAAGCGAAACACGCAAGGGCTTCTTCATGGAACAAAGCCTCAGTCATCTTCGTTTACTGGAAGCAGAGAGCATACACATTCTGCGCGAAGTATCTTCGGAATTCGAGCGGCCGGTAATGCTGTATTCCGTCGGTAAGGATTCATCTGTGATGCTACGGCTAGCGCAGAAGGCCTTTTATCCCGCGCCGATTCCCTTTCCGTTGTTATATGTAGACACCGGCTTCAAGTTTCGCGAGATGATCCCATTCCGTGATGAGGCTGCGCACGTAGCTGGCGCGCAGGTGTTGGAGTGGCCTAATGAAGCAGCAATCGCAGTTGAGACCAACCCTATTGCGCTCGATACGAAACGCTACTGCGCGTTTCTCAAGACTAAGGCGTCGCTCGAGGCGCTGCGTCACTTTAACTTTGACGCGGCCTTTGATGGGGCGCGGCGCGATGAAGAAAAATCGCGTGCCACGGAGCGCATTAATTCTTTCCGCGACGGCGCGGGCCAGTGGGACCCCAAAAATCAGCGCCCAGAGTTGTGGAACATCTATAACGCCCGTGTGCATTCGGGCGAGAGTATCCGCGCATTCCCGCTTTCCAGTTGGACCGAGCTCGACGTTTGGCATTACATTCACGAGGAGCGGATTCCAGTGGTAGATTTGTACTTTGCCAAAGAGCGATTGATGTATGTACGTGGCGAGGTTCTGGTGCCAGCCGAACGGGACTTCATAGCGCTTCCGGGAGAACGTCCACAGCGCGTTCTGTCGCGGCTGCGTTCGCTAGGATGCAGTCCCTGCACTGGCGCAATTCGTTCTAGCGCGGCAACCATACCGGAGATTGTTGCGGAGTTGGTTGTGTTTCGCTCTTCCGAGCGCGCGCATCGCGTCATCGAACACGATCAGGAAGGATCGATGGAGTTGAAAGAGCGGGAGGGATATCTTTAAGTGTCAACGTCCGCAACCGATCTTTTCTCTATCGATGAGTTCCTCCTGCAGGAGCGCCGCAAAGACCTGCTGCGCATCTCTACCGCCGGGAATGTGGACGACGGCAAATCCACGCTGATCGGCCGTCTGCTCTACGATACGCAGTCGTTCAGTGAGGATCAGTTGCTCGCCGTTCTGGGCAAAGGTACGGTCGCTTCAAGGGAAACGGATTTCGCGCTCCTAACCGATGGGCTGCGCGCCGAGCGAGAACAGGGCGTTACCATCGACGTGGCCTATCGCAGCTTTGCGACTGCGCGACGCAAATTCGTCCTCGCCGATACACCGGGCCACGAACAGTACACGCGCAACATGGCGACCTGCGCCTCGACGGCGGACGCCTCGATATTACTGATCGATGCCAGCAGAGGCGCGCTACGGCAGTCGCGCTGTCATGCGTACATCGCTTCCCTGCTGCGGGTGCAGCACGTCTTGATCGCTGTGAACAAAATGGATCTGGTCAATTACAATGAAGCGGTCTTTCGCGCTGTGGAGCATGACTTTTCGCAGTGGCTAGACCGGATCGCCGAAGATACAGGGAATCCCGTTCAGACGCGCTTCCTTCCGCTTTGCGCACTGAAGGGGGAGAACCTCATTCATCGTTCGCGGCAGATGCCCTGGTATTCTGGCCCGTCGCTGCTGGAAGCTTTGGAACAACTTCCTTCCGCTGAATGCGGAGAGAAGGGTCCATTTCGCTTTCCGGTACAGCGCGTGCTTCGGCCCGATGCGGCGTTCCGCGGATTCGCGGGTCAGATTGCTTCTGGCCGGGTGCGTCCGGGCGATGCTGTCACCGTTCTTCCCTCTGGTTATAGTGCCTGCGTCGAACGCATTGTCACCTTCGATGGCGATCTTACCGAAGCGCGCGCGCCGCTCTCCGTCACGCTGGTTCTCGATCGGCCGCTGGATGTTGGCCGCGGCAATCTTTTTGCTGCTGAGGAGACGGGGGCGGTGGCGACACAGCGTCTGCAAGCCACGCTCATGTGGATGGATCGACGCCCGCTCGAATGCAACCGGCGCTATTTGCTCAAGCACGCCAGCCATACGGTTCAAGCGCTCGTTCCCGCCCTTGAGTACCGAGTCGATGTGGATACGCTCGCGCACGTTCCCGCCGCAACGCTGGAGATGAACGACATCGGCGTGGCCACGCTGCAGTTGCTCCGGCCCATCGCGGCCGACGTCTACAGTGCAAACCGCGTTACGGGTTCGTTCATTCTGATCGATCCCGAATCCAATAGCACTGCGGCGGCGGGCATGATGCGCCTCCTGCATCCCGAGACCGCCGCGAACGATGAATCAGGCAATGCCGGGAAGGTTTCAGCGGAAGAGAGGGCGGTGCGTTGGGGGCATCGCGGAGGAGTGCTTGAACTTACTGGACCGGAAATCGCGCTGGATCTCATTGAGCGAGATTTGTTCTGCGGAGGTCTCATCACCCAGCGCAACGATCGGGACAACGCGTTTTTCAGACAAAACCCGTTGCTGCTGGCTGAGCTGACCAATAGACAAGCAGAAGCGGGCTTACTGGCGCTCGTTGTTCAATTCGATGACAGCGAATGGGTGAAGATGCGCATTGGCGGCGTGGAAGAGAGATGCCTCGCAGACAAATCTAAAGACATCATCTTGGCATTGCACAGGCTTCTGATTCTTGGTGGGAATCTCTTCGACGGCCCAGTGGCAGATAGTCCATACTCTGCGTCTTGTGAGTTGTGAGAAGGGGGTGGCGGATCGCCGTCATTTGAAGCCTTTGTCGATGTTGACGGAGGGCCCGGAGGTGCGTTTTCGTCAGCTGGCGCGGGCCCTTGGGCAATGCAGTCCTTCTGTGCGATTACCATCATTAAGCGCGGCGCTGCTTCCATTGGATTGGTGCAACTAAGGCCATCTTCCCGTGGGTTATGGGCAATGTTTTCCGATCACCGTCAATTTGATTGCACCTCTGAAACAGGAACGTGGTTGTGCAAAATCTTCGGATGAGGCCGCAACTGCTAAAGAATTTGCAGTTGGCGCTTGGTAAGCAGTAAGTATTCAATATCGACACCACCGTCAAGGCCCCATTCCTCTAGAAGAGCGGGGCCCAAATGAGTTCGAATCCAAACTATTCCGGTCTCGCCTTCCACGCCTGCGCACTTACTTTGTGAGTAACTTGCGCATGACTCTCGATGTCGCTGTTAACCCCGACCAGTATCATTCGACGCCCCAGGCACGGCCTGGATCGAGCGACTTTCTGGACGGCCTCAACCGGTGGCAACGACCCGCCCCGATGCGTGGCGTCTGCTGTCCAATCTCTGCTCGACAACAAGTATACGCAAAGTGGCTGAAGAGGTCAGACTCGTTCAGTGGTTCCCTGCCGTATACTTTAAGGGTGGAGACGGAATGAAATCGAGGATGCGCTTCTAGAAGCTAACTCTCACTGCTGGCATTTGCACGTTGGTTTTCGAAGGGAAGATGCGAACGATCTTCCGAAGAAAGCGAGGCGAGTATCGTCGAGCCGAGAAAAACTGGCGACACAAGCGTCCGCACAAGATTCGTCTTTCATTCGAATACATCCGAAACATCTAGGAGCAAGTCATGCGGAAAGTCGCTCTAATTACAGGAATCACCGGTCAGGATGGCGCATACCTGGCGGATCTGCTGCTGTCCAAAGGATATCTTGTGCATGGAATTAAGCGGCGGTCATCGTCGTTCAACTCCGCGCGCATCGACCATATCTATCAGGATCCACATGTGCCGGACAGTTTGTTTCAGCTCCACTACGGTGATATGACGGATTCGACAAATCTGATTCGAATCATTCAGGCGGTTCAGCCGGATGAGATCTACAATCTGGCCGCACAAAGCCACGTGCAGGTGAGTTTCGAAACCCCGGAGTACACCGCCAACGCAGACGGGACCGGGGCACTTCGCATTCTGGAGGCGATCCGGATTCTGGGACTCACAGGCAAGACACGCTTCTATCAGGCATCGACCTCGGAACTATACGGCAAGGTGCAAGAGACGCCGCAGAAGGAGACCACTCCGTTTTATCCGCGCAGCCCCTATGCAGTGGCCAAGCTCTATGCCTTCTGGATTACGGTCAACTATCGCGAAGCTTATGGCATGCATGCATCCAATGGGATTCTGTTCAATCACGAAAGCCCGATCCGCGGAGAAACGTTTGTGACGCGTAAGATTACGCGAGCCGTGGCTGGCATTCATCTGGGTGTACAGAAGACACTTTTCATTGGCAACTTGGACTCGAAGCGCGACTGGGGGCATGCACGGGACTTTGTCGAGGGCATGTGGAGGATTCTGCAACAAGAAACGCCAGACGATTATGTACTGTCGACGGGTGAGATGCACAGCGTGCGAGAGTTTGTCGAGATTGCGTTTTCAAAGGTAGGCCGTTCCATCGAATGGAAAGGGACGGGTATTGATGAGGCAGGCATCGACGCAGGCAGCGGCGAGACGCTAGTGAAAATCGACAAACGCTACTTTCGGCCCACTGAGGTGGACCTGCTGCTGGGCGACTCGTCGAAGGCGCGGCGAGTTCTGGGCTGGCGACATCAGGTGACTTTTGACGAGTTGATCTCCGACATGTTGAATTCCGATTTGAAGGTGGTTGCCGAAGAGTCTAGGGTCAGAGGGATTGGGCATGAATAAATTTGATCTGGCCAGCCGACGGGTGTGGGTAGCAGGCCATCGCGGTATGGCCGGAGCAGCCATCAGCAGACGTTTGGCGAGCGAGGATTGTGATCTGTTGACAGCTCCACGCGGCGAGCTGAATTTATTGCGTCAGGCAGATGTGGAAGAATGGATGATCGCCAAAAAGATCGATGCGGTCTTTGTGGCCGCGGCGACGGTGGGGGGAATTTTGGCCAACATGGTCAGACCTGCCGAGTTTCTCTACGAAAATCTCGTCATCGAGACCAACATTATTCACTCGGCCTGGAAATCGGGCGTGCAAAAGCTATTGTTTCTCGGTTCGTCGTGCATTTATCCGCGTTTGGCTGAGCAGCCTATGCGGGAAGAGGCGCTGTTGACAGGACCCTTGGAGCCCACCAACGAATGGTATGCGATTGCCAAGATCGCGGGGATCAAATTGTGTCAGGCATACAGAAGGCAGTATGGCTGCGACTTTGTCTCTGTTATGCCGACCAATCTTTACGGGCCTCAGGATCGTTACGATGCGGAGGGCGGCCACGTTGTTGCTGCGCTCATCATGAAGATTCATGCTGCCAAGACAGCCCACAGCTCGTCGGTAGAGTTGTGGGGTACGGGACAGCCGAAGCGTGAGTTTCTTTTCTCCGAAGACCTTGCTGACGCTTGTGTTTTCGTGATGAAGAACTATTCGGACGAACTATTTCTGAATGTCGGCACGGGGCAAGACATCACCATTCTGGAACTGGCGGAGAGCATTGCTAGGGTGATCGGGTGGAACGGGCAGTTCCGCTTCGATGCAAGCAAGCCGGACGGTATGCCGCGCAAGGTGATGGACGTTAGTCTCCTCAGTGCCTTGGGATGGACCTCTAGCACGAAGTTCGAAACAGGTATCAAGAGCGCGTACGAGTGGTATGTTGCTAACAAGTGCGAGTGAGGCAGGCGCGGTTCTCACAGATAGAGACGAATTCCATTTTCTACCTCGAAAGAGATAGTCGCGTAGATTCCATCAGACTGATTTCCACTGTGTTTTGCTGGAAGGCAATTATGCTTCCTGTGAATCCAAAGGCATTAGTTGCCTCTTATCCATTCTTTGCGGTGTTTCAAATCTTCCCATGCACTCCTTCGTGATAAACGTGCATTCAAGCAGCAAGTACATCTGAGCAGAAAACCGACGAGGTGTCTTGCAACTTGTCGGCGCAGGATAGGAATAGATTGGGGATAAATCCGTTTTGTGCTCAGGGATAGCGACTGTGGGCGCGGGAGCGCATTGCACGCAAGGAATTTGAAGTTTGAGGTCGGCTGCTTGGTTAGTCTCCATGTCGCATAAGCGGGAAACAGGCACCGCTCTATAATCCAATAATCCATAAGCAGCAAACAACAGCGTTGCACGATGATGAAACTCGCACCAGTTGTGGCCCTTCTGCTTCAGTCCTTCGCGGTCGTGGTCGTGCTTGATGCGCTGGCGCAGGCCTGCAATGGAAACTTGGTTGGGGATCACGCCAGTCCGGGTGCCAACTCAAACCCTTGTCAAAATCAATAGACTTTTTCTTGGAGAATTCATTTATATGACGGCAGAACAGATGTCAATTTGTGTCATAGGTTCAGGATATGTTGGGCTGGTTGCGGCAGTTTGCTTTGCCGAGATGGGGCATTCGGTCGTCTGCGTCGACAATGACGAAGCAAAGGTCAAGATGCTGCGCGAAGGCGGTGTGCCCATCTTTGAGGATCATCTTGAGCCGATGCTGGCCAAACATCTGGGGCGCGGCGTCGAATTCACCACCGATTTGGCCGTTGCAGTGGAACGCAGCGCGGCAGTCTTTATCGCCGTGGGCACGCCGCAGGGCGATACCGGCGCTGCCGATCTTTCCTATGTAGAGGCGGTAGTCAGCGAGATTGCCCGTTCAATCTGCAATCTCGGCAGCTACAAAGTCATTGTAGAGAAGAGTACAGTCCCGGTTTACACCAATGAGTGGATTCGCCGGGTGATGCAGCGCAACGGGGTTGATTTGTCCACTTTTGATGTCGTTTCCAATCCGGAATTTCTGCGCGAGGGAACGGCAGTTGCGGACTTCTTGCATCCGGATCGAATCGTGGTAGGCGCTAACACCGAACGCTCGGCCTTAGTCCTGCGCAACATTTATGCCCCTCTCACCTCGGGAAGCTACTATAGTCAGCCGGGGGCGCTACCGGGGACCTGCAATGCCCGACGTCCAGCATCCATTCTTGTGACATCGGCGCAGAGTGCGGAGATCATCAAGCACGCCTCCAATGCATTTCTGGCGCTGAAGATTTCGTTCATTAATTCGGTAGCCAATTTGGCCGAAGCCGTCGATGCTGATATCGAAGACATTGCCACAGGCATAGGCCTGGACAGCCGCATCGGGCCCAAATTCCTGCGCGCAAGCCTAGGCTATGGCGGCTCCTGTTTCCCCAAAGACGTAGCCGCTTTTCACTGGGTAGCACAGCAGCAGGGACTGGATTTCCGGCTACTGCAAGAGGTGTGCAAGATTAACGAGACGCAACGCAATGTCTTCTTCAACAAGGTGCTTTCTGCCTTATGGACTCTGAGGGGCAAGAAGCTTGCAGCTTTGGGCTTAGCCTTCAAGTGTGATACCGACGATATTCGCGAGTCTCCGGCCATTGATGTGATTCGGAGGTTCTTGGAGGCAGGCGCATCGGTGACGGCTTACGACCCGGCTGCTATGGAAAGAAGCCGCGAAGTGTTGGCGCCCTCGGAGAAGATGGTTTACGCCGAGAATGCATATTCCGCCGCCGCGGATGCTGACGCCGTGCTGATCCTGACCGACTGGAAGGAATTCGGCCAGTTGGACTTGGTACGCCTCAATCAGGCGGTGCGTTTTCCCATTCTCATCGATGGGCGAAACCTCTACAAGCCTCAGGTAATGGCTGAGCATGGCTTTACCTATATCAGCATCGGACGCTCCGCCAGCTATCAGGCGCAGCAGGGTCGTCCACGCCAGCTGGCGATATAGTCAGCATCTCTCTCGCACGCTGTCGTGCCTCTTCTGCGGTGTGCGAAGTCGACGCGCCACAGATTGTTTAACGATGCTTTCTGGGAGTCTCGGTCATTGAATCTCTTCCGGGTTGAATTCCCCGCCGCTTGCGGCGAGGTCGTTCATTAAACGCGCACTTGTAACCGGAGCCGCCGGTTTTCTGGGCTCTCATCTGACCGATTGCTTGCTGGCCGAAGGCTCTAACGTGCTAGCCTGAATAATGCATGAAGCAGTATGCAGCGAAAGCCCGATGTGCTAAAAACATGTTGACTAGACAGTGTTTACGGCACAAGAGGACTTTCGCTTGACTGATTTTACCCCGACACAGTGTGTATTGTTTGCCGATCTTGAAAGGCGTCCGGTTGTATTGGCCTTTGATCAGGCCCATGGCAGTAGCGATGGTGGCGCGATTCTGCTCTCTGCCGCCAACCGGCGCTTTGGCGATGGCTTGATCGAGTCACTGAGCAGTTGTATTCAGGATGACCGCCAGCAAGGCAAGGTCGATCATCCACTGACTCACCTGATGCGGCAGCGCATCTATGGTCTGGCCTGCGGCTACGAAGACGCCAATGATGTGGCTCGCATCGGCTCTGATCCGATGCACAAGCTGCTTGCGGGCCGCGATCCAATCAAGGGTCTCGATCTGGCCTCGCAGCCGACGCTGTCGCGCTTTGAGAATAGCGTCACGCCGCGCTCACTTTACACGATGGGCATGACGCTGGCCGAGAGCGTGATCTCACACCACGGCAAGCGCCGTAACGGCCATGCCCGCTTGGTCACCATCGACATGGACCCGACCGACGCGGCAACCTACGGGGCGCAGCAGTTGTCCTTCTTCAACACGCATTACGACAACCACTGCTACCTTCCCATGCTGGGCTTCGTCAGCTTCGACAACGAGCAGGATCAGTATCTGTGCGCAGCCGTGCTGCGGCCCGGCAATGTTGGAGCGGCAACGGGCGCGGTGGGTGTGTCGCGGCGTCTGATCGAGTTGGTGCGGAGGTCATTTCCCAATTCTCGTATCCGCGTGCGTCTCGATGGAGGCTTTGCTTCGCCCGCCTTGTTCGAGTTTCTGGATGCGGAGCCGAAGTTGGAGTATGTCGTAGGAATGGCCTCAAACGCTGTGTTGACGCGCCATTGCGAAGAAGCAATGAGCGTCGCGCGGCTGTGTTCCGACCTGACCAATGGTACCGAGCATGTTTACGGGGACACGCGTTATGCGGCCAAGAGTTGGAAGCGCGAGCGGCGTGTCATCATCAAGGCCGAGGTGGTCAAAGCCGATGGCAAGGAAGCGCGCGATAACCCTCGCTTCGTGGTAACCAACATGCAGCAAAGCGCACGGTGGCTGTACGAGGAAGTCTATTGCCAGCGCGGCGATGTGGAGAACAGAATCAAGGAACTCAAGGCGCTCGATGTGGACCGCACCAGTTGCACGAACTTCTGGGCCAATCAATTGCGCGTGCTGATGGCGGCAGCAGCATACGTGCTGTTGCAGGAGATCCGCCTGAACGCAGCACTGACAACGTTATCCAGAGCGCAAGTCTGGACGTTGCGCGAACGACTTCTGAAACTCGGCGCACGGGTAGTGTCCACTGTACGCCGCGTCGTGGTGCATCTGCCAGAGTCGTTCCCCTGGAGGAACGATTTTCAGAAGATCGCCACGGCTCTGGGCGCAACCGCCGGATAACTTAACGGCACGGCCACAACGCTCGATCTCTCAAGCTCAAGAACAGTCAAAATGCCTGTCGGGCATAGCCATGTCTGAAATGCAACCAGTCGTGCCCGAAAACGGCTGGAGAGATGATGCGCAGCCCCTCCCTGAGAAAGGAAATCAACTCCAGGTTCACAATGCACATCTTCAACCGCCCAAATCATCAACATGCCTGCACTCAGGCGGATTCACGAATGATGCAGGCTAGGAGCCTGTCGGAGATAGCGAGTTTGGCGAAGCAGTGATGGATACGCGCACTCGATCACGCGTTTTCTGGCACATTTTGCGGACGACGGTGGCAAGGGATTCGGGCATTGTGGCGGACAGGAAGCTTTTTGAAATGTCCAAGGACCTCCTCCGGCGCACTTCAGGCCGCTTGCAGCACTCGCCCATAGCGGAACAGCTTGAGGAAGTTGGCGGTCGCGCACACCAACTTCCACTCAGCCCGCGCCTTCTCTTGCCCGCGCATGCTGAAGCGTCGGAAACCCCGGATCTCCTTGATCTGTCCGAAGACAGGTTCGACGATTGCCTTGCGCATCTTGTAAACCGTTCGCCCTGCTTCGGTGCGCAACTTGTGTTGCATGACCTGCTTGGCGGTGGCTAACTCTGGCGGTGGCCCGCTGGCAGGCTCCTCCACTTGGTTGTGCTTGATGCGGCCCGTGGCGATATGCAGATCGATTCCGGCTGCGCTTTGATCGGTCGCGTTGGCTTCGCTCCAGTAACCCGCGTCGGCACTGACTTTATCGGGCTTTGATCCCATGTTGGCTTCCACCTGCTTCAGCATCGGGACCAGTTGCTGGCTGTCGTTGGCCTGCTGGGTAATATCCGCCGCAACGATCACTTGCGTCGCTGAGTCCACGGCTATCTGGGCGTTATAGCCCTGCACGAAGCTGCCCTTGTTGGCCCCATCCGGCATGATGCGGCTCTCCGGGTCGGTGAAGTTACGCTGCGCCTTGGCGTCGGGCTGCGCCTGCTCTGACGCGGGCATCTGCGGCTGGCGGCCGCGCGGCTTCTTGCCGGTCTTCTCTTCTTCTTCTTTGCGAACGGCTATTCTGGCTTCGGCGTCCGCGCGTTCCTTGGCGACCTTTTCGCGGGCTTCCTGCTCTAACTCCGTCTTGGCCTGCTGCAGCTTCTTTAACCGGCTCTCGCGGCGCGCCAGTTCTTCGGGCAACTCGTCACCGCGCTTCCCCTTGCCATAAAGTGCATCTTCGGCGTCGTCGGTCTGTTCGGCCTGTGCCAGCAGTGCTTCGATCTCCCGCTTCAAACGCTGCTCGGTCTCGCCCATGCGATCGTAGCTCATCGCCTTGTGTTTACTGGCGTTGGCTTTGATCTTGGTGCCGTCGATGGCTACATGGCCCAGCTTCACCAGGCCTGCCTTGGAGCACAACAGCAGGGCTTGCTGGAACAAGCCGCCCAACGCTTCGATGTGGCGCTTGCGGAAGTTGGCGATGGTGTCATGGTCCGGGTGCTCATCCGCCGCAAGATAGCGAAAGGCTACATCGTCATAAGTCTTGGCCTGAATCTTTCGCGAGCTGAAGATCCCCGTCGCGTAACCGTAAAGCAAAACACGCACCATCATCACCGGTGCGTAGGCCGCCATACCGCGACCGTCCTTCTCGTTGTAAGACTGGTAGATCGCGTCAAGATCAAGGGTGGCGACCACGTCCGCCAGAAAACGCGCCAGATGATTCTCCGGAAGCCAATCATGCAGCGATGGGGGGAACAACAAGGACTGGTTCAGATCGTCGGCGCGGAAGCTCTTACCCATGAATACATTGTAAAACCGATGTGGACTCATGAGGCCGACCCCGTCAAGCAAGGGGGCAGCCTCGATCTATCTCCGACAGGCTCCTAGGGGTGGGGGGAGATTTTTCCGGACT
>Ga0302320_10006855_pt1 | contig 25198 bp, 18 predicted proteins | sample Bog_T0_3_FD_202130 | JGI IMG/M metagenome (GOLD analysis project Ga0302320, IMG submission 202130) | Peat permafrost microbial communities from Stordalen Mire near Abisko, Sweden - Bog_T0_3 | ecosystem: Environmental > Terrestrial > Soil > Wetlands > Peat | place: Sweden: Abisko, Stordalen Mire... | reverse complement strand
CTGGTTCAATTTAATTTTTTCTTGGAAACTATTCATAACCAACTTATTTGAAGCGATTTCAATAGAATTCCTCTTTGATTCCCTTTGATCTTTTTCATTTTGTATTTTGTTTTTTATGAACATGGATAATTCTTTGATAAAAACTTGATTATATTGCTTTTTATAAATTTCCATAGGGTTGATCTTGTATTCCTCATGATAACTAAGAATGATATCTTTAAGGCAAATTTTTTCATTGGAACTTGTCGATTTCTTCAAGGACTTCATACTTATATTCATTTCAAATTCCAATGAATTTTTCAATGAAATGAATGGAATTCTCTGAGTCATTGAAACAAATCTTCTGTTATTTTCTAAGAGAATTTCTAAAGAAACCAACTCGTTATTATATGAATCAATATTCACAACTTCATCAAGCAAAATTTCTTTCAAAACTCCCTTATAATTATCAATAATTAAATAATTCTTTTTGTGTTCAGTTTGTATTTCAACTAGTGTAAGGAAAATTTCCCAAAACTAAAATATAAAAAAAATTATAAAGTTTTCAATTTTTATTACCTTGGCTTCAATAAAATTCATATATTTCTTAAGAGAAAATTTGTTATATTTATTATCCTTTTCTTCCATAGAAATACTATAATCATCTTCAAAATAAATCGAAGCTGGTCTGGTGAAAGTTTTTCCAGTATCCAATAGCTTCTCATATTTCACTGAAAACTCATGATAATTCACTTCATATTTCTTCTCGAAAATTTTTCTCAAGTCGCTCATTTGAATTGGATAAGTTTCATCAAAGAACTTTTGTGACAATCCAATCAAATCTGATTTAAACAGTCGACAAAAATAAGTCCTGGCAGTGCTTGGAATATTGATGAAGATCGCCCAATAATCAAAAACATTATGTTTTTTTACTGTCATAATTGAAAACATGTTATCGATTTTCTTCATTCTTTGGAAAATTACTCTATATGCATTAAAATATGGGGAAACATATCCCGATTCATTTGGATTTTGGCTTGAAATTGGGTAATTCATCTTTAAATCTTCGAATTTGCGACTGGAGTTTTGAGAAATTTTTTTAAAGGGAATACACAACTTTTTATAAATGTTTTCTTTTTTCAAAGAGAGGTTTTTCAATAGATGGGAATTTATTTGGATTAATAAAAACGCAGTTTCACTTTGATCGAATTTCGGATTGATATAGGTTTTTATTTCTTTTGTTGAAATCATGAATTTATATACTTTAATTTTGCTGTTTTTCGGCCGAATCTCCAATTTCAAAGATTCCAACATTTTCTTGTCTCGACCAAATCCGGAAATTATCACATAACAATTTCCAATATTTTCGATTTTGAAGGTTTCAAATAATTCGAAATTTTTTATATAATTATAAATACCGACATTATTTTCTGATTTATTCAATAAAGAGAAGAATATTTGCGGGAAGGATTGGCCTTGTATGAAATCAGAAGAAAGGTTATTTTGATTTGATAACATTCGTTTTTTGCCATTGAGGTTTTTTTTTTGACAAAGTGCGAAAAAAAATGCTTTTTTCGAAAATTTCTTAGATTCGAGTTGCAAAATGTTTATGGTTTTTTCCTAAATGAGATAATTCTTAAAATAACTTAAAAAATTTTTTTATTTTTTTACTATTTCTCGAATATTTGTAATGTGATGATATTCAGTTTTTTTCTGAAAGGGAGAATAAATGCTCAACAAGATGCTTTCATCTTCTGAAAAAATTATTCTCAAATTTTTGTATAATTGATTCTCAACCACAGAGAAATAATATTTCGACTTATTGAGATATTTGATTGTGTTGTAATTCTCCAATTTTGTAATTCCTTCGGTGAAAATTACGATTTCTGAGGAATTTTGCTGACTTAAGCACAGAGGCTTAGTTTCATTTTCAGTCTCAGGCAAAATAACAAAATAGTCATTATTTATGATTTTTTCTTTGGTTTTTTTGTTGGATTTGACGTTTTTGTCTTCGGATTTTATAGAGATCTTTAAATTTTCAATGGTGAGTTTTTTCCGTAATGTGGAAATCAATTTGGTTTGATCTGATTTTAAGAAGCCGACGTTATTAAAAAACCTTAAGAGAAATTCAGGTAAATCATCTTCATTTTTCAAAAGGAAAAGTGAAAGAAAATCATATAGGTCTAATGATATTGAATCCTTCCAAGGATTTAATAAAGCTTTATTTTGAATGATAGAGATTTTGAATTTGGTTTTCTTAAGGAGTTTCTTCAAATCTGAGAAGTTCTTGTAAATGGCATTGTTGGGATCTGGAGTGATTATTCTGATTTCAGTTAAAAAGAAGATCGCTTCATATTTTATCATAAATTGAAGAAGAAGCTCACTAGTAACCATAAATCCAATTAATAATCATGAATCATATTATAAAAAGTTACTTGTTGGTGAAAATGTAGAAATACATTTCAGAAAAACTATGTTTTATAGCTTTGATATTAGGAAAAATAACAGAATTAACCCCTCTAAGATGCAATTCCTTCCATTTAAGTGTTTTTCTGTTCGGCTCTTTTTCTTGGAATATGATATTTTGTTTTTCTTTTGAATTTTTATCCTGTTCTTTGTTAATATTGGTTTGCTTTTTTACAGAGGATTTTCTTCGGAGCAAACTTTCAGTGGTCGTTTTATTGCGAAAAATTTTCCTGGTCAAATTCTCTGTTGTCACATTCTGCAGATCTTTACTGGTGAAATATTTCTCTTCAAAATTTTCAGTTCTTAATCTATTAATTAAAATTCTTAGGGGAGCAGACATTTCTTTTTTTTCATGTCCGGAACCGTAAAGATGACCAATTTCCTGCCCTTTGGCATTATCTCTCTTAAACAATGAGCTTCTTCTTTTTATTTCGACCAATTTCTCTCTGATTTCTTCATGTGAATCTAATTCTTTGATGGATTCTTTAATATCATATTCTTCATTTGCAAGCAGGTCAATTGAAGTTATTTTGGCTGTGTGAAACTGCGGGGCTTCCAAAATTTTTAAACTTGAATTAGAATTCATTTGATTATTTTCATGAAAATATTTTTTCTCTTTATTCTCCAAACTTTCTACTTCTTTTACATTATTTTTTCCTGAATTTAAAGGAGAACTAAAAGAACTTTTATTAAAAGTTGAGCATTTTCTTTTAATTGGGAAATTTTCTGTATAAAGACTCAATTCCTTTCTGAAATTTTCCTTTTCCTTCAAATGTTGTTTCAAATGATTTAAGATCAAGAGGTTTCGGGTAGTGTAGTTCTGGATATTTCCTATGAAAGCCCAGGAAAAACCAGTGGTTTTACGTATCATGACATGAAAATTATTGAGAATATAACATATTTTCTCAACAAAGTTTTCAAGAGAATCCAAATCTGAAAGAGTCATTTCATCACGAAAATCTTTTGAGATAAGGATATAATTTCGCTTTTGTAATGAATTTTCCACTTGATATCTATGGAAATGGTTGGAAAAATCATATTTTTGAATCCATTTCATCAAGAAATAATCAAAAAGAACCCATTGACAATTGAAATTCAGCTTTTCTATAGTGATAGCAGTTTCGAGCTCAAAGAAAAATAAAAAAGGACAATTTAGCTTATTTTTCAGAAGGAATTTCAAAGACCCGATGTTTTTATCAGGAAGCGATTGAAAATCAAAAAGAATGTCATCTAAAACCCATTCGAAAAAGCCGATATTTAAATTCGATAAGAGTTTGAATTTTATAAGTTTCAAGGCTTTTAACTCAGAATAAGAGAAATTTTCTAGTGCGTTGCTTTCATCAGAAATCGAGACCTTTTCTTGGCTATTTTGGCTGCTTTCTTCTGAAGTCGCATCTTGAATCGATTGTTTGCTTTTTTTAATTGCCTCTTTGAAAATTTATTAGAAAAAATTCCTTAATTTTTCAAATAAAATTTACTTTCTAATTGATTGAAAACCATTGATGAATCTTTTCGCATTGGCATTATTTGAGAAGTGGAGAGTTTTTTCGATTTTTTCCTGGAGAAGATTTTATTTCTGAAGAATCGTTGAATCATGAGGATTTTATCTTGATGTTCAGCATAAGAAATTATTTTCTTTTGGCTTGAGATCTTGTTTTCTAATTTAAAGAACACGCTTTCCTTCTTTTTTGGGGTGGTTTGCAACAGAAACTCATTTCTTTGCTTAATGAACGCCCCAGAATCCAGGTTTTTCCTTTTATTCAAATAGGCATTTTTATCGGAATTCAAGGGATGTGCTCTTGGGGAAACGTCTTTATTAATTTCATTAATATTCAATTTGATATCTTTTTCCAAAACACTGTTTCTTTTCATTTTGTTCGGACTATCATATGGTAAGAGAGTATTAACTTTGCTATCTTTATTTCTGGAGGTCAAGGCATTTTTTCCATCATTATCTTCATTAGGCTCTTTAATTTGTATGGGAATAATTGATTGATTCTGAGTTTTTTCGGATTTACTACTTGAAAAACTATGATTGAGAGCGGCATTGAGATCTATTTCCAATGCTATATTCTCAACCTTTTGAATTGGAATAGATTGGATTTTGGATTTCTTTTTTAATAAGGATTTTTGACGAGAATTTGAAGGGGGTCTTGGAGTTAAGATCAAAGAATATTTCAAATTTCTGATGGTTTGAGAATCATTATTTGAGTCTAATATATGTTCTTTTTCATTGGAATTGCATTGGGTTTTTTGATTTTTCCTATGGATTTTCACAATGGATTTCAAAGACGATTTGTCGAAATGTATTGAATTTATGAGTCTTGTGGATTGGGAATCTGTGTTATTATCTTGGTTTATGAAATTTTCAAGGTTTCGTTTTGATTTCAATGGGTTTTCAATTGGATAAAATATCTTGATTTTGAACATATCTGGCGAATTTTCTCCAAACCAGCCTTTTTGCTTTTTAACTAGAAATTCAGAAAGGCTGTCTTTGCGTTTTAATTTATCATTTGCGCTTTGAGGTCTGATTTTTTCCTTTTTAACCATGATCTTATGATTTTCCTTTTTGGGTTCCTCATGGCAACTTTCATGAAGAGTCACGCATTTTTTTCTTTGTGCATGAACCACAGAATTTTCATTGTTTTTACTAGAAAGGTTTTTCCGTATGGGCAGTAGTTCGTTCGAAGAATTTTCATTGTTTTTACTAGAAGAGTTATGCCGAATAGGCAATAGTTCGTTTGAAGAAGGAATTAGGTTTTTTGAATTGAACGAGAAGTAGAGTTCGTTATTGTTGTTGTTTGCTGGAGAGATGAGGTCAGGAAAGGATATATCGGATTTCATTTTAAGAGTCCGTGGAGAAGGTTCTTTAAATCTCGCTAAATCATTTTTAAAGGCCAAGGTCAAAGCACTATTTTCTCCTTGGAATATTTTGATGAGATTATAAGCTTGATAATAATTGTTAATGGCTTCTTCTTTATCATGAATCTTTTCTGAGATTTTCCCTAATAAATTTATTAGTTTTGCCAATGAAATATTCTTTTTATTGATGAAACGATCATAGTTGAGTCCTTTTTGTTTAAAATGTTCTTGAATGATGTCCAACAATTCATTATTTCGAAGGATTTTACGAATTATTTTAATGCCATCATTGGCATATATCTCTGCCTCATCATATTTCTTGAATGTGAAACAACAAAAGGCCATTGAAATGAATAAACTCTCAACGTCTTTTTCAAAACTTTCAGGGCTTTCAAACAAAAGATCAATTCTCATATTTTGGAAGCAATTCTTTAGAATTTGATAGATCCGCAATGGCTTATTCAGCTTTTGATAGACGAAAATTAGTTTCGAAACTATCGCAACCCTTAAAAGCTGCCATTCAAGCTTTTTATCCCATGGAGATTTATCAGCAATTGGCTCAATTATTTGTCGATTCTTAAGCAAAGTGGTTTCTGCAGAATCGAATTTCTCATGCTTTATCAAGGTGGAAGCATATTCGTTGGTGATTTTCGCCAATTTCACGGAAAAAACCCATACTTGCTCTGAAAAAACCCCTTCCTAAATAAAAATTTACTGAATTGTTAAAAATGAGGAGTTAACGTTTAAAATCAGTTTTTTGAGCCTTTGTTCATAATTCAGGATTTTTGTATAGATGGGCAATTGGGAGGTTTCATCGAATTCGTTGATTGATTTATTCATATTCGCTGGCCTTAGCATGGAAGCCCGAAGAGTATTAAGCCATGAAAACGACATTTTCGAGTTTATTAAATAAAATGTGAATTTAAATTATTTTATATGAATTATATTTCGATCATTAGCTGCAGTTTCAGACAATTACTTGGGATATTAATATTAAAAACATTTTGGTATTTTTTTTGGTACATTTTTTTGCAATATTTTAATAAGAAACTTTTTTGGAATTTGTCTATTGATTAAATTTTTTGTTTTGTATATTTCAATAAACTAAAATATTATATTAAATAAAAACTTTTGTTTTTTGGCAAACAAGAAAATTTTTTTGGTGATATTTAAAAGAAAATTTTGGTGTTGAGTATTATTAATTTTGATATTGATTGTGCTATATAAACAACTATGAAATTATATTTTTCCATTCATATGATTAAAAATTTGCTTTGAAAAAAAATTCTTAAAAAGTTATAATTTCAGCTAATTCCTTATTTAGAACTTTTCAAAATGGGTTGCTCTGCTAGTTTTTTTAATCATTCGACTTCTGTATTTATATATGAGCTGCTTTTCTTTCTATAAAATCCTTTCAGGGCAAAGAAACCACGAAAAAAGAAGGGTATACCGTCCAAATTCAAGACCCAAAAACCAACGAAATCTCAGAATATTTTTTACCCGAAAAAGAAAATCCGGAACTTTTAATGAACGTGATGAATAAATTGTGTTTTAATAAAACTTCCTCTTCCGCTCAACTTGATGGTAATTTTATTTCCATTTATAATGAAAAAGACAATAGGTTTCATTATTATGCTCATAGATTAAAAGGTTTTTAGAAAAAAACATTTGTGAAGCAATTTAAGTTTTATTTAGGAATCGAAATAGAAAACTCACATGACCCTATACAAGGAAAAATGTGGGTTTGCTATATTAATAAAGGAAAGCAGGATTGGGATATGTTAGTAGAAAATGATCATAAAATAACTCATAAGGATTTGGTGTTATGGAAGTATGAAACTCCAAAAAAATGAAATTTTTCCATATATTTGTTGTGTTTTTTATAGAGTATTTTCTGTTTATTTGTTTTTTTTAATTTCTTGAAGGGGAAAATCATAATTTTAAGCGAACACGAAAAGATTGAAAAGTTTTTAAGAAAAGATCATTTTATTGTTTGTTAAATTAAGAATTATTTCGTTTTCATTAAATAAATGACAGTAGAATCTAATTTATTAAATGTTTTTTCATAGATGAAAAGTATATATTTCTTTGGATTATTATTTGCTAGAAAGCTGCACTTTTTTTAAATTTAAAAATATTTTCGACAGCACAAAAAATAAAAATTTTTTAACATTTTTTTAAATGTTAGTTGATTTCCTCAAAAAAGTTAAATGTGTATATTTCTTGGATTTTTATTTTCTATCACCAAAAGGAAATTGAACATTTATTTACTTTTTTGTGAGAAAAAAAACTTAATGTATTTGTTTTTTTAACTAATTGGCATTTTCTTAAAAAATGTTAGGTTCTATGTACAGAATAAAAAAACACAAAATGATAATTTAAATCTCTCTCTCTGCTTTTTCCTTATTCTTGGAAGAAAAGCTTCAAAGGATGAGTTCTATCCTCACCTTCATCCACTTCCAAGCCGTTAAAAGAATTATATGATGCAAATGAATTTGACAATTGATTGTTGGTTTGGTTATTCTTTAATTTAATGGGGTCAGGAAGTGTTTGCATCGGAATTGGAATCAGGTTTATTACCATTTCGAATTTGTCATCTTTCACAGGTATTTCTTCAGCAAAGGCTTTATGTTCAATTGGGGCAGCTAATAATAACATGATAAGGCTTTAATTTTTGTTAAATCAAATTACTTTCTTCGCAAGGCTTGAAAGAAACTTCTTGAAGCTTGATGCTTTTTGATTGTTTAGAGGTCTTGTTACAAACTTGTCCCATGAGAGGATTGAAATTTTTTGAAAAAACGTTAAATTTGTGAAATTATAAACTACTATGGAAATATGGATTTAATATTCCGTGCTGGCAGTTAATTAAGAATTCAAAAAACTAATAAAAAGAAATTGGGTAGTTTTTCCAATTAATTAATAAGAAAAGGGATTTTTGAGTTTTTCAAAAAAACATGGAATAACAATAAAAAAATTAAATTCAAATTTTAAATTAATCCGCATCCTTGAAAAAATTGCCAACTGTCTCAATTCTGGATTCCGGCAAGAACTCCTAAGTCTTAAGCTGCCTATAAAACTTGACATAGGTCAAGTTAATTTCCGTTGCGAACAACGGAAATTTAGAAAGTTTCTCAGTGGCTCACTTAATCATTGCGGAATCCTTCTTCGAGACAGCTTAGCAAATTTTCAGAGGATAAAAATGAGATTATTTCAGAGTCTCTACACTTAAATTAACTCCTCTTCCTCCTCCAAATTGTATTGGACCAAGATATGGGTTTGTGTCATTGACACTTGCTTCATTTCCTCCTCATCTAACTTCATGAAACCAACAAACAAAAAGGCCTTAACGAATTGTTCTAAAATTGACAAATTTTTAAGCTGAAATTTTAGAAAAATTGAATTTACCTAAGTTATGAGTGCCTCTTCTAAGACAAGCGTAGAGCTTTTTAGCTCCTTCTCTTTCAGCGAGATCTAGAATGTTAAGTAAAACGCTTCTCGTAAATACTTTCAAAGGTGTGGATTCGTTGATCTCAATGAAGAATTCTTTAGATTCATGGTCTAAATAGCATTTTAGCTTGCCGAAGGGACTTTGCACACTAGCCCTTTCGCCTACCAAAATTACGGAGGTGATGTCATAAATGGAGACATCTTTATCATCCCATGCCAACTCGGTCAGCAATATTTCATCGGAAGGAGTCCTCTGAAGTTCTGTTTTTTTTTGAAAAAAAAAAAAATTAAAAATATTATTAATTTTATAAAATTATAAAAAATTGTTTGAATTTACTTCTCATTTTAGGCTGAGAATCTGAGATAAGGGACTCGTTGCCTACGATTGTGCCGGCGTTGTCAAAAACACGGCTGGAACGCAGTGCCCAATGTGAAGGAACAACAGTTTTTGGTCATTGGTCTAAAAATTAGGAAAGAATTAAGAAAAAAATTTAAAAAATTTAAAAATGAATGAATTACCTACTGCCTTCATTAAGAATTGAAGAATGAACGCTTGGTTTTAGAAATTGATCCATTGAATGTTATTGATTAAGAAGCTCCGTCTTTCAGGAATTTTTAAAGAAAATTTTAAATTTTGAGAAAATTATTATAATTTTTTCTTTGATTTGATCGCATTTAAATGAAGATGCTTTAATTTCGAAAGATATATGGAAATAAATTTATAATTCAAATCCTATTCTAGAATGTTTCGTCGGATTTGATCAAAATCCCAAATTCGGGTTTAAAATCCAGACTTTTGAAAAAAATCAAACATATTATTTCCAATTAACAATCTTTAACAATATTATTCTTTGATCAGAATTTTCGGACCCAAAAAAGCCTATAAATTATCAAAATTTTATTTTTTAAAATTTGTTTTTGGAATTTTAATTTTAATTTTATTTCATGAAATAATTCAAAAACTCTGAATTTTTCAAAAATTCCCAAAATTTAAAAAAATTAAATAAACCATTTTTGTCTAGTTTAAAATTTCCTCAAAAATGCTAAATCAAAAAAATGAAACAAAATGAAAAAATTAAAAAATGAGATTTTTTCCAAGGTAAATAAAAAGAGTATTTTGTTATATACTAAATTTTTAAAAAAATGGTTGTATTTTTGAAAAAACTTCTTTAGATGTTCTATTTATATTTGTCTAAATTAATCGAGATAACAAATTTCTCCAATCCTCATTTAGACCTTGACTCTGAAAGAGCAACCGACAGTCAATTTAGCTTTTCCTCCGGTTGGTTTGCATAAAATGGTGTTGCATCTAAACGAAAAATAGAAAAAGCGTATGAACAATCAAAAAAGAGAGAGATTTTTAGAGAAAAAATGGAGTTCCCCTTAAAATTTTAGTTTTTTTTTTCTAATTTCGGTTAATTACCCTTCACATTGTATCACAGTTTGTGCGTGACTGAAGATAGTGGCAACACTAAAGCAGCCTGGGCATTTAACGTCCATAAAATATGAATTTGGAGCTTGAACTAATCTTTTTAATTTATGCTTGGTTTTTTCTCCATCGTGTGCTGGGTTTAATAAATCGTATTCCATCTCCCTTAATAAAGCTATAGAACGTGATTAAAACTCAACAAAATGGAAAAATCTACTTTCTCTGTATTTTTTTTTGCTTTTTTTTCAATAAAAAGATAAACTTTTTATAAAAAAAAATGAGGCTTTCCTTATATATACAATATAGGACCTGATAAATATCTTTAAAAAAATCCAAAAAAAAAAACATAAAAATTTTTTTTTTTAACCAAAACAAAAAAAATTATTATTTTGTTAATGCATTAATTTTTTTCCCGTTATTTATCATTTTCGCATGAACGACCAAGTTTATTTTTTCCCAATCAATCGTCCCAATGAAAAAGCTTTTTCCCAATCCAAAAATAACCCAGCAAAATTGCCTTCAACTCATATTAATTCAAAAAAAATCATATCAAATTATGATGAGGGACCTTCTATTAAAGAGAAATCTGATTTTAGTCTTTATTCTTTTACTACAAATAATGAATTACCGCAAAAACCGAGCGTTAAGAAGAATCTCTTTGAGAAAAACCATTCGCCTTCATTCGAAACCACCAATCGAAATGAATTTTTAAAGGCCGAAATCCGAGTGAAAATAAAAGCTGTCAAGGAAAATTACTATTCTTTATCAGGAAAATGCTCAGAAATCACCAAAAGCATTGAAAGTTTGGAAAAGAAAGCAAGGGATGAGAAAAATCATAATGGGAAAGCCAAAATTGAGGAAAATGTGGAATTAAAGGCCAAGATGAAATCTATGGAAAATGAAATAAGAACCTGGAAGAAAAAATTCGAAGATACTGAAAAGCAGAACTTTCATGAAATCGCGCAAATGAAACTGCTTTTTCGCAATTCATTCATTTCCTCAGAATCAGATATACCTGAAGAAAAATCTGCAAAGGAAAAGGATGAAACCAAAAAGTCGATAATTTCGGAATTAAAGGAAAAGATTGAAGTAATGATTAAAAAAAACATGGAATTAAATAAGATGCTTAATAGATTATTAGATGAATTGGGCTTTCTTAAAATCGAGAGTCAAGCAGCTCGTGAAGATTTTCTTTCCAAAATTCTCATGAAAATCAAAAAAGAACGAGCGGAAACTGAAAAAGGCTATTTGAATAAATTGGATTCTTTGCAAAGAGAAATCAAGGATTTGAGATTGGAAAATGAAAACAAGCCGATGTCTCTTGAAAGTGCTATTTTCTTTAATGAAAAGAACCAGAAATCACAGGATGAGGGCGAGACTAAAAGATTAGTTTTACTTGAAAATAAGAACAAAGAATTAGAAAATGAATTGGAAAATCTGAAATTGCTATATTGGAATCTGGAGAAAAAAATGCAATATGATTCGTTGATGGGAGGAGATGTCAAATTCACGGAACAACATCTAGAAAATATGGTGTATCAGACTAAGAAAGAAAATTTTATGAAGGAGGAAGAACTGAAGGGGAAAGTGAAATCCCTTGAAAGACAGAAAGAAAGCTTGCAGAAAAAGACAATCCCGAAGGAATTTAATTTAACGAAACCAAGCACTGCTTATAGGTTTTTAAAGAAATAATGGTGTTTATATACTTTTCATTGAATTTTCCAGTTGTATTTGCATTAATAATTTATTTTATAGCAGAAATATATTAATCAATGTTTTTTCTTAAAATCAAGGTTTTTTTTGTTTTTATTATAAATTTAATTTTTTTTGAAATTATTAGAAATTTGAATTTTAAAAAGTTTTGATTAATTAAAAACATTGAAAAAAATGGCATCTTATAATTATCCCAAAGTCAATGAGGCAATGAACGTGAATTTAAATTCTCCACCTCCTCAAGAATATCAAACCTCGCAATTTCAAATGAATTCTCCGCAAAAATCACCAAATTTTCAAGCCAGATCTCCAGAAAAATCATCAAAAAAATATGAAAATAAACTAGATTCTTTGGCGTCCAAAACCAGAAAAAAAATAGTTTCTTGCTTCACTTACAAGTTAATTAAGAATTATACAATACATAAGTGATTTTTTTGAAGATATTGGCAGCCTTATTTCAATATAAGTACAAAAGATTTCGGAAAAAGGATCTTAGCGGCACTTTTTCCTTGTACTAATGAGAGTTTCTTTACTTTGATAAAAGAAAACCCAGATTTGTTGACTTAAATTAAAAAAAAAAATATTGATTAACTAATAATAATAAAGGTATGGACCTTTTTGGATTTATGCTACCTTGGTTTTCTGTTTAGCTACTTCAGGAAATTTATTTGCTTATTTTCTTTATCCGAGTAATGCATATTTCACATACAATTTCAGCTATATTCCTTCAGCTTTTCTAATAGTATGAATAGGTGTTATTCAGAGTAAATTTATTTCTTTTAGGTTTATATTTATGGATTTGGAGCGCCATTTTTAATGAATATGATCTTAAAAATATTTGAAATGGAACACAATGCTGGAAAGACATATATGGAGGTAAAATTAAACATTATTTTATTCATAACACTTCAATTTTAAAGTCGTTATGTATATTTGGATATTCAATATTTGCCTTTATTCCAATGTCCTTTCTTTGCATGATTCCATCATATGTAAGAAAAAAAGATAGCAAAAAATTTTTATCTATTATCATAAAAAAGGCCATCCAATGGCTTTTTATGGGAATAGCAACGCTTGATTCAACGGCATTTCTAGTTTACAATTATTGGAGGTTTTTTTTTTAAAAAAAAAACATAATTTTTTAAATTTTATTTAGAGAATTGAAAGTTATTCGAAATAATAACAAATGGGTGATTTTGGGTTTGTTGATTGTGGGCCAAGTTACTTTATACATTCTCTTTGAATTGTTCTTTTACAGTTCTTTTGTTTTGGTAACTGTTGTCAGTAGCAGCACTTCTTCTAGTGATTCATCAACTTCTTCTGATTCATCAAGTTCCAGTACAAGTTCTAGTTCAGATTCCACCTCAACTACTGCAACAACCGCACTGCTCCAAAGATCCTTTATATTCCAAAAACTCATAAGCACTTATCAATGCTCGTATAATTAAAATTATTATTGTAAAGACTTTCTTTGATTAAAATAAAAGAATTTTAAATTTTAAATGTTTTTTTTTTTGGTGAAAATGCATTAAAGATTGAAAAATAAAAGAAATAAATTTGATTGGGCAATATATATAATATATATAATCACAAGATTTTAAATATTTTCATTGAAGGACTCATTTTTTAAAGATAATTTTTTAAAAATATTCCTCAGGATAAATTCCAATAGGTCAAGACTTGCAGATTCATAAGTGCTGGTTCCCAATTCGATTCTCATCACATTTTTATTTTTCAACAAAATCTTAGTATAAAAATCAGAAGCCACTTCACATATGTTGATAATAGCGAAATGTTCCTCTAGATTTTCGGAGACGATATGTTTTCGAAAATTCATGAAAAATACCGAATTTTCCAATATTTTCCTCACAGTCTCAATGTCTATCTTATCCGCACCAATGTCATTCGAATGAAGAGATAATAAAGTTTCATGATTCCAACAACTTTCGAATTGTGGAAGGGGAATAGTGGAAATTTTAATCAAGTAGTCAAAACCAAAAGGAATATCAAGGGTTTGATCAACAACATCCCTATTATTAAAATCATATAATTTATTGAGGAAATGCTCATAAAATAAAAATTCAATAAAATTCAATAAAAGTTCATTAAAGTTCAATATAAATCAATAAAATCAAATAAAATAAATAAAATCAATAATAATCAATAAAAATCAATAAAAATCAATAAAATCAATACAAAATAAATCAATACAAAAAAATCAATAAAATATACAAAATTCAATAAAATCACTAAAGATGCAACAAAATTTGAATACATACCCCAAAATGATTTGTGCCTTGATATTTAAATTTTCTTTTTTATCTTTAATCTCTGTGATATTGATAAGCAAGGAATGTTCAACGGTGAGGAAAAAATCCTGTGATTTGGTTTCCTTCTTTTCAAGAAACAGCAGCTCTTTGAAGTTTTAATGAATCAATCTATAAATCTAATAAAAAAGGCTACGTATTTTTTCTTGATCATAATCATAATTTATCAACATATCATTCAACTCGACTTCAAAATCATAATACAACACAACATTCAAATAAAATTCCTTCTTAATGTCCTTTGATGTATAAAGGAAAATAGTAGTAGAAATTTCATATTTTTCTTTAGTCAACAATTTCTCTTTCTGATGCAGACATTTCACCATATTGAAATGGTTCTTCAATTTATCGCCTAATATCTCAGAATCGCTTTTTTCAATTTCCAAAGATAGTGTTTTTTGAATTGGACTTCCGATTTTTTCAGATTTTAGAGTTTTCAAGACCTTTAAATCCAAATCCGCATTTTTATTACCTGTTCGCATCATTGTTTTCATTTGAGAAAGCTTCGTTTGCAATTCCTTCAAATAGGCATCTTTATTATCGATTTTCTCACGCATTGAAAACAGTTCATCTCGAAGTTTCTTGTTTTCTTCTTCGATTTTTAAAGTCATTTCACAATTCGCGCATTTGAATCGATCGGGTTGTTTTATACAAATAGTGGTTTTTCTTTTCTTGTTCTTGAGATCTTTCAAGCTGGATTTCCTAATTTGTTCAATTAAAGACTCTTGCATTGGATTTTGTCTAGCTTTCCGAGTTTTTTTCTTTAATTCAATAGTATATTTATCTAACATGGCCCATCTTTCCTTTGAAACCCCGGCCCTATTTGGATCTGATTTTTGGAAATGTCGTTTAAAAACACCATAGGAACTGATGAAACAGGACATCAATGCGATTTTCCATTTCTTCAGCGTAGCTGAGACTATATATTTGAAGCACGCGAGACACCAAAACACTGCGAAATTCAAATTTATCAGGAAAATCAAGATGAATAACACAACTCCACTGATACTTTTTTCTCCAAAAACGACCTCAATATTTAATAACCCAACATAAACAGTTCCAACTAAAGCAATTAAAGACTTGTTTTCAAGAGAATTGATTAAATCAAGCTTATCTTTACGATAAGGTTGGAAAACCAATTGAATATAAAGCGCGATAAAAAGAACCAGAAAAATCGCTAGAACTGGTTGAGTGATCAATTGGCTATTGTAAGATGTGAGGAAGAAGACATCTATTAACAGAATCGCGATTTTTCGAGCCAAAATCACCATATCCCAGAAGAAAAATTGCTTGTCATACCCGAAATAAAAATACCCATATTTCAACAATTCCATCTTGTTATTTAACGAATTTGTCTTCCAATGGCTCAACAATTTAAACAAAACAAACATTGGAAACCCTATCCCGAAAATTATTAAGAAAGGTGTGGCTGCACCATATATCAAATGCCAATGCAGCCCCTGCCAACATTTTATTGAATAATCTGCAGCAAGACGATATTGAGGCAAGACACCATAGCCTACATTGAGACAATTGAATGTTTCAAAACAAATTCTCATGCAATCAGGGTATAAGATCATGAGGACTGTCATGAAGATTGCAAACCAGATTCTCAAACGATCCATGATATTTTCAATCACATACTTTTTCTTTTTGTTTTTGAGATAAATTGCTAAATATCCTGAGGAAATTAGTATGAGGATCACTGGAGAGATCCAAATAATGAGTAATTTTATGGATTGTGGGTTCATTACCATTTTTAAATTCTTCATCACACATTCAAGGGACATGACTTCTGTGACATTCGGACTGGTGGCTTTGCTGAAAGTGAGCATTTGTTTAATAGCATCAGGCATGATTAATGAGGGGATTGAAAAAACGATGATGAGACATTGAAGATGATTAAACAAAATTTTCATGAGAATCGAGGAAATGACTTTCCGAAGGTTCACGATATTAGAAGTAATCAATGAAAGACACATGATCATTGCTTTATGCACTGAAAAAAGGATGATCACGACTTTCGCGATCATGCTCAAGATAAAAGTGAAATAAATGTAATCATTATCACATTTCGAACAAAAAAAACGATCCGTTGTCCCGAAATTATCTATGCATTCTCCGCATAAAATACCCTCATAACCATAAGCACATTCACCCATCGCCATCAAAGGATTATATAAGGAAGCGTTTTGGAAAGAATAACCCAAACAACTCGCTGGATTCGGACAAAGCATGAAATTATCAGAATAATAATCATATCGCCAATAATTCGGCTTAGGAGTCAGATTAGACCCTCCGTAACAATAGAAAGGGTCTGAATCAACACATTTATTGCATTCAGTGACATTTTCGTTGAATATGAGCAAATAATAATTGATAGGACAGGTGAAACATTTCTGATCTTTGAGATATTCCCCGATTTGACAAGCCCTGAAATTAAGAAAAAGCCTCAATGGAGGATAAATTTCATTATAAACTGTAGTGAAATTGATTTTGAAGAACATTTGACTTGAATATAATGGGGAAGGCACCAAATATTTCGAAGGGCAATAACCATTGATATCGTTTGAGAAAATAATATGATCATTGATATTATTAGTCAATGTTATTCCAAGTTGGCGAACTAATGAATCATAAGAAAAATCTTCAACATAATTATAATCTGTTGTTTTGGTGCGAACCAATTGGTCATATTTATCATAACTTATAATGGAATATGGACAATGATATATCGATCCACTTTGAAGATTATTTAAATACATTCGGCCTAAATGTTTTTCATAAATGCTGGAAAACGAGATCCTTGCAGCCACGGAAGCCACATTAGGCCCGTAATTTCTCGCTTTGTTACGAATAAAAGTGTCATTTTCTGCAAAATTCAAGATTTGGGCCTCAAAAAATACCGCTCCTCCAATATCAGCTGAGTTATTGATAAATTTCAAATTAGAGAAACTATTGCTAGAATTTCCATAAGGATTATTAGATATAAACATAACTCCACCTATTCCCTCATAAATAGAAAGGACTCCCCCTTGGAATTTCTTTAAAATGGCTCGGTTTTGATAAAAGTTCCCATTTTTCAGCTCAAATCCATCAAATACATTGATATATAAAACACCTCCTACATTGCCTTGATTTCCCATAAAAGTGTTTTTTTTCATATAAATTTTCATTATTAAAGAAGGAGAAGGGAATTTATAGAAAACGAGAGCTCCCCCAAAATTGTTGGCCAGGTTTTTCAAAAAATAGCTGTTTTCCAATGAAAAAATATAGGTGTTCATTTGGTTTATCTGTCCATCACTTTCATTATCATCATTTTCAATATCAAAGGAAATAGCACCACCATTGCTACTGGCTCCATTCATAAAAAAGGAGCATTTTAAGATTGTAGCGTTGGAATTTAAAAACTTCAAAACCCCGCCTTCTTCCCCGAAATTATTGATGAAGGTCATTCTAATGATTTTTACATCAGAAGCTTCAAAATAGAAATTGGTGACTGAATTGTCTGAGAATTCGCTAATAGCGATTTTTGTTAAGGATATGTCGAATTTCAAGGTTCCCTTAATGATTTGAGCAATTCCATTGAGAAAATCTATGATTTGGAATGAGCCATCCTCATAAACAATCGAAATGTTATTAAAAGTTGCATCGCTTGCATTGAAATAGAAGATATTGGCCAGATTATGAAGAAAAATCATGTTATAACCATGAAATGTGGACATTTCAACAGAAAACAAAGTACTTCCATTATCTAAAACATTGAATTTGTTAATAATGTTGGTCAAAGTAATATCGCTTTGTAATGCAGAAAGTAAAGGATAGGTTAAATTCGAAAATTCCAGATTTTCAAGAATCATTGTACTAGAATATATGATGATGAAGATCCTATCTTCATCAATGGATTCGATGACAATTTCTTGATTCTGATGATATGATCCAGTGTTAAAAGTTGCTATTTCTTTTGCTGTCTTGTTTTCAATAATAGCAATATTAGTAAAATTCCCTTCGTTGAAATTAGAAATGAAGATTCCGAGTCCTATTTGAAGAAAAGTGAGATTTCTAAACGTGAAATAATTGTTATTAAGGAAAAATATCATGAATTGGAAATCGCTTGGCATTGAATTGTCTTCAATCTCAATAAATTCAGCCTCCACCATATTTGCATTGCTAATATAAACACAACCTCCTCTTAATTCGGCATAAGTATCAATGAAATTCACTCTAAAAAGAGTGACATTATTATTAAAATAGAGAAATATTGCGCCTCCTCTCAATTTCGCGTAGATATTCCGGAAAGTCACATCTTTTATGAATAGAGCGTTGAGCACATAACCATAAATACAACCACTTTCTTCGAAACTTTCTGTATTCTCAATTATGCTCCTGTTGATATAGATGATGTTTTCATCATTTAAATAGAAACAACCTCCTCTATCAGAGGAATATGACATATTGACTAAGGAATCATGGAAATCCAGGAAATTTAAAGAGTTTAAATAAATGACTCCTCCAATTTCACTATGCGATTTTATGAAGTTTGTTCCTTGGATTGATAAATTATTGCTGATAGAAGCCATAATGACTCCTCCTAAATCAGTAGAACTGCAATTGAAAAACATGCTTTCATTCAAAATCAAAATGTTTGAAGTTATCAGGTAAAAACAGCTTCCTTGGCTTGCAGTATTTAAAGAAAACTCAGATTTATAAATTTGAATATAGTTGTTTTCATTGAAAACTCCCACTCCTCCTAATTGGGCAGATCCTTTCGAAAAAGAAGAATAAGAAACCCAAAGGTTATTACCCATAACCAGATAAAGCACAGCCCCATTACTATAATTATAGACAGAGCATTCTTTAAAAACACTATCATTTATCGTCAAATTATTGAAATTCGAAAGGTAAATGACCCCACCAAAAGAGATAGAGGCGATCTCCAAGAATAAAGAAGATATCAAGGAAATTGTATTATTATTGGAAAAATATAATAAGCCTCCTTGTATATTAGCTGTAATTTCATGTGAACTGCAATTAGTCATTTGAAGATTATTAAAGCAATTTCCTGCAAAAAGACCTCCATTGGTGTTGGAAATCATTTCGGAGAAGTCGGAATTCGAAACAAAAATTGTATTGGAGTCCGTGCTGAATAAAACAGTCGATAGCATGGAAGTTATTGAAAGGAAAGAACTGAAGGTTATGTTAACAATGTTGTTATTAGAAAGGAGAATGAACCCAGCTTTTAACAAAACCATGCATGATATCATTGAGATATTTTGGAAGGTGATAGTGTTGTATAATGATAAATTGAAAGGAGAGCCAATTGTTTGTAAGGTTAGGTTGTAAAAGAATGAATTCCTGAAAGAAAGAGTATTGTTTTTATTGAATGTGAAGATCGAACTGTTGATGCTTATCATTGCCAAACCAGAAAAATATTCAAAGGTCGATTTCAAAGAGTTCGATGTATCAAGGGAGAATATGGGGTTAGTAAGGTTCAGATATTGATTGTTCCAAAAGATCATAATGTTTTGTATATAGGCAGTTAGAAACAAGGAGGAATTGATAAAAGCAATATCTTTAAATGTAGTGAAATTCATATAGAAAAAGTTGCTTTGAGAGAAATAAAGCATTCCCACATTGCGAAAGGAACAATTAACAACAGATGAATTAACAATGGTGATGGAGTTTGAAAAAACTGCTGAAATTAATCTTGATGTTATGTTGATTTGTGAAAAATTGGCTTGTTTGAGAGAAAGGGAAGAGGAATAAAGAGTGATCAAATCATTGCTAGCGAATTTAAATGTGAAGTTTTGGAAGTTCGTATTGTTGTAAAAAACCAAACAAGTGTCGAAATAAGCCAATTTATATCCCAAAAAATAAAATTGCGAGTTGGCAAAGGTAACATTTTGCGAATATTGCATAGCCATTATATATGCGATTTGAATCGAGTTGCCATAAAATGGGTTCAGTATTTCATTGATATCGTATTGATTATAATATTGCACGTTCGAACTATTGAAATAAAATAAGAAAAGCCCTGTTTTCCCAGCCTTTTTTGCTCTCGCGAAAGTTGCTGTGATCAATCCTTCCAGGAAGTAAAAATTCGCAAACGTGGAGTTTTGGATTTGTATATTAGCTGGGAAACAATCTATTTGTATCATAGTATAATATCCCACAGTTTTGATGGCATAGAGATTTCTGATTTCACAATTATCAAGAGTTAAATTCGAGGATATTCCTAATGAATTATTATTCATTGCGAACATTGGATTCAATGTGGTTCGATCTGGTCTTGCGATAATTTTCCCTTTCAAATAACAAGAATCATTAACATTTAAATAGGATGTCTCATTCGGACAACAACCTGCTATGGTTTTTAAACATGGATTGGAAGACATAATAATAGAAACAGGAAGATCGTTGGCCAAAATCCTGATATTTTTAAATGTTAAGCTTCCTCTGATATCGAAATAAAAGGACTCTGTCTTTAATAATATAGTCGTTCTTTGAGAACAATTGGGGTCGGTTTTACAGGATAATGGCAAAAGGATTCGGTTGATGTTTTCAGGGATTTTCATAGGAGTTGATGATTTATAGTCAGAATCAAAGAGAAAAAAATTGTCACCATCCAGATATATGGTGAGATTTTGGAGGGAAGAGTTTAAGGCTTTGGCAAAACAATCGGCAAATGAACAACAGCCAGAAAGACAGCTGCTGAAACCAGAGCTGGAAATGATGGTTTCTTGGGTTTTAACAAAAAAAAGGAGGGTTTGGAACAACAGGAAATAAAATATCATTTTTGAAATAATACTTCTTTTATTTCGTTTTTTTTCTTTTTTTTGTTTGAAGCTTTGAATTTTCGATAATGAAAAAATTTTTCATAAAAATAATAAGTTTTCATTGATATCCATTTTTTTTTTAAAATATTATTCATTGCGATAAAAATTTGGTTTTTTTATTTGGAAATAACACAGGAAAGTAAAACTTTGAAAAATTAATTATATTTTATCAGATGCTAAAATATTTTTCAATGTTTTAAAAAACTTCAAAAATCATCAAATCAGAAATTCAAAAAAGAATAGTTCAAATTAACTGTAAAATACTGCAAAATGGAATTAAAGCCTATTGAAAATTTCCAACATCCTAATACAAAACCCATTGCCAAACTCTATCAGAACAAAAAACTCATCAAAAAGTTCCTTTTCGAGAAAGAAATACTCAAGTTAAACGAGCAAAAGTCCATAGATAAGGAGAATGTTTTGAATGAAAAAAACATAGAAATCTCTCAAATTTCGATTAAAAACCCAAAGATAGGCGATCTCAGCTCCCAAAAAATCTCACAAAAAAATGAAGAAACTCAAAATCCGATTGATTTTCGTGAGGAAATTGAAAAGCGATTTAAAAAATCTGTGGTGAATAAAATATATATTTTCCCTCGAAAAACAGACCCAGACTTTTTTTTCGAAAACAGCAGCAGTGATTCCTCGAACAATTCGCTAAAACGCGTTGAGATTTACAATTTAAAATTCCAAAAACCAAAAGAAATCCAACGAAATATCAAAGAAAATGAACAGGAGAAAAAAAACATGAGTTTCCAGGATTTTCTATCAAAAATGCAGGAGGAGAAAGACAAATGGAAGCCTAAGCCGAATTCGAGTTGTGTTTTGAAAAAGACATCAAATAATCAAGAAGAAACATTGAAACGTCCGATAAAAACAAGCAATATTAACCTTGCTAATAACAATAATGTTAAAAATGTCGAAAGCTTGATGAAGGTTGATAGAAGTAATATAGAAAAACATGATGAAGCCTCTCAAAAAGAGAAGGGCAATTTTTCAATGATTTTCAAACGACCTACAGAAGACAAAACCAAAGTGAAAGTAATAAAAGGAAGGAAAATAGTTGATCTAAATCAATCAAAACCACGAATGAACGCCAGCGGATCGAACTCCAAAAGAAAGGATAATTCTAGCTCCAACATCTTTTACGCTATCAACTCGTTTCATAACAAACTATTTCCCAAAGAAAAGTACAATTTTATTTGGTTATTGGTAGATCTTAATTTTTTTAAGGTCCAAAAAGGAAAGCTCGTTCCAAGATTTTTTACAAAGGAAATGCAATAAAAAACATATTTCAGAACTTATTTTTAAGAATTCCATGATCAGCAATGCTTTGAAAACCGATAACAACAATTTACAGAATAACCCTTTATATTCAAAAGCGAAAAAACAGATTCTGATCGAGAAAGAATATAAAAATTTATATAGGAGTGTGGAGGGTTTGAACTGCTTGAAAGAAAAGGTTTTGACTGAAAACTATGTTTCGACCCAATCGCCAAAACAACAAAATAAATTAGGAGCCTTTTCGGATGAAAATAGATGTAGAAAGGAAATTAATGTGGGAAAAAAGAAAGAAAATAATTTGCAAAAGTCATATGATATCTCAAAAAATTCATTTAAGGACTTCCTGATGGAACATTCTCAAGATCAAGACAATAATAAGTAAAAAAAATAAGAATTTCATGTTTTATGTTTTTATTTAGGACGGATAGAATGATCGTTTTGCAAAATTATCTAAAAGAGAACAAAGATCATAAATATATTCAAAAAGTGTGAAAAAAAAGCCTATTCAAAAAGTGTGAAAAAAAAAGCTTAAATATTTTTCTTTGTATTTCCCTTATTGTATTAACCAGTTTTTAGTTTAACAAAATAATAATGAAGACTTTCTTTTTTAAAGAAAAATTTCTGCTTGATTCTTTCCATTTTTCTAATTTAATCAGTTTCTAGTCCTTGCGTAACAAGATATGAGACGGACTTGTGTCACAATAATCGTGTACGGATCGTTCATCTTGTTAAATAGAATCTGGAAAGAATCATTTGAGATTATCAAAGGTTTTTGGTAAATAAATAGCAATAAAAAATTATTTTGTTATGGGTCGAGTTAATTTTTTTTTTTTTTATATTTTTTCCTATTTCAAAAGAAATTATATTTTCCAAAAGAGAAAATTAATAGATTTTGTGCAATCCAAATATTAAAAATTGTTTATTTTGCTTTTTTTCAAGGAGTGATTAAAAAAAAATTTAAATTTATATAATTTTTATATAGTAAAATTGACATTTTTATTAGCCTTTACATGTCTTTAAAAATCGTTAAGGTATTATTAATTTTACAAAAATTTTCGATTTCTCACTTTTTCTTTTCACCCCTATTTAAAATCTTTCTTCTGTTTTCCTTATTCTTTCATCTCGATTTTTTATATTTGTTGTAGATTTTGTGAGTCAGGATATGACAAAAGCAGTAAATTGACCATTGCAAATTCTTTTGAAATCCTTTGATTCATTCCAATGCATTTTATGAATTTTATTTTATGGAAACATCAATATATATTTTTTTGATTATGGGATTGCAAGTTTTTGACTTTTTTCGAGTTTATCGGTTGGTGCCCTACCTAACTGCACAATTTCCGATGGTTCTCCTAAAGGTTCTTTCTGCCTTTTAAAATGTGATTTGACTCTAAAAATTATGATCATTTAAATGAATGGCTTATTTTATTATTTTTTTTCAAATTCACTCAAAAAAAAAATCCAATTTCAAAAAAAAAAAAATTTGTTTTAGAAAAGAAAATATATAAATTTTTTATAAATTAAATATTATTATAGTATTCCATCATATTCTTCCCAAAAACTAATTAAAACCGTTCTCAAATTTCAATAAGAAAAAAATATACTGAAAAGCTTCTCGATAGAAACTTTGAAAAAATCTTCCCAGAGATCTTTCCTATTGTTGCAAATTTGTTTTCTCTCTTTTTCGTCGAATTTTTGAGCTAGGAAAATGCTACCTACCATTCTTTCCTTTTTTCCTATTTCTGGACTTAAATTTGCAAAAAAGCTGTCATTATAAATTCCAAGTGCAAGATGGTTGATATGAGGTTCTAATTAGCATTAATTTTCAATATAAAAAAAATCAAAAGAACCATCAACTATTTTTAAATAATTCAAAAAAAAAGTGTAATCTTCCTCATGCGGATTGGTCAAATCATAGTTTAGAATTCGGAGCAAATGTTGTTCAGCCTTCAGAATTTCTTCTCTCATAAATGAATACTATGTTTTCTGTTTTTAAATGTTTATTTTGTTAAATTTTGGTACTTTATCAAATGAGAAATCGGAGATCGATTCTTTTACTATGTTTTCATTTTCAGTTTCCACCAGAAAATTCAAAGGCAGATATCTGATTTTATTATCTTCATCATCGTCTGAGTTTTTTTCTTCCTCAGAATTGTTATTTTTTTCATTTTGTCTTCTTTCATTAGCCTTTTTATAGAAATAGGTGACAGCAAATATTCCATTGACGATGTCTAAAATTAAATTTTTATCATTTTTAGTAATACAAAAAATTACCTCTCAGTTTTCTTATTTCTTCATTGAGTTTTGTAGTGAGAAAAAAACAAGCACCTATCACTATCTTTTAAATGATAAAGAAAAATCTCTCTTTTTTTTATAGAAATTTGCTTGAACCTCTTGTTTATACGAATGAGTTTCCGATTCGTTGAATCTTTTATAAAATTCAATTACTTGGACTATGGTGGTCATTTTCAAGTCCAAGAAAACTCCAATTTCTTCTATTAATCTCAAAAATTCGCAATCTTTCATTTTTTAAAGAAAAAATTCAAAATAACCCTTTAAATTATAAAGAAAATTTGAAATTAATTAAAAAGTTTTTTTAATTTTGATTTTGTTTGTTTTTTTTTCACAAAAAATTTTGTTCCAATTTCAGAATAATATATTTAATGTGATTTTATTTTTTCAAAATTTTAATATATATAGATAAAATTAAACGTTTTTTCTTTTTTAACTTTTGGAATTTCTTTCTTTCTTTTTTTAAAATTAAAAAAAATAATAAAAATTTTTTCTAATCAGTGATCACAAACAAAACGAAAGAGAAAGAGGCACGAAAAAAACGATATATTTGACAATGCAAA
>Ga0302320_10006854_pt1 | contig 25200 bp, 31 predicted proteins | sample Bog_T0_3_FD_202130 | JGI IMG/M metagenome (GOLD analysis project Ga0302320, IMG submission 202130) | Peat permafrost microbial communities from Stordalen Mire near Abisko, Sweden - Bog_T0_3 | ecosystem: Environmental > Terrestrial > Soil > Wetlands > Peat | place: Sweden: Abisko, Stordalen Mire... | reverse complement strand
TCATGCATGAATCATGCGTTAGTTACACACGCGAATCTTGCGTTGACATTATTACAACGTGCTTTAAAGTTCAATCAGTTTTGCATGATTATTTTTGAACTATGCTTGATGGATGCGCTTTAATTCATGAGTGATGCGTGATTTTTAATGAACTACCTATTAATTATCCATGAACTATCCATAACTCTTGCGTTATTCCTGCGTGATCTATGCATGAATACTGCTTTCCTAATTGCGAAGCAATTAGGAGTTGGTGTTTAAGAAGAAAAATTGAGTTACGGATTCAGCTGGGATATTGTCTGATTCGGGCAAAGCCCGAGGCCGGAGAAAGAAAATCCGGTGAGATAACAGCAAGAGGGGCAACCCGTGTTGGGTTTAAGACAGGCTTACTTAGAAAGCATTCCACAAAACGAGTTTGGAGCAAGGCAGAGGCTGCTGCCAGCAAATGGGGGCCCCCCGCGCCCCCTGCTGGCGGCTGCCCGCAGCGAAGCGAAGCCGGGGTATGAGGGGGCGGTCCTAGCCCCCTTCCCCTGTCCCCTGCTTTGCACTCCTGGAACTCCTCTCATCCTGCCTTTGGAGATCCTCCCATGATCACGATCAAAGTTAAGTCGGATGCCCGGAGTGTGAAAAACTATTTTAAAGAGCATTTGAACGATGGGGAATATTATTCTGAAAAAGGAAAGTATGATGGAATTTGGCATGGACAGACCTTAGAGCACTTAGGAATTAAAGAAGGCTCACGCGTTGAAGCCAAAGACTTTGATTTACTTGCGGACGGTCTCAATCCTAAAACCGGAAAAAAGCTCACGGCTCGCCAAAAAGAAAACCGCAGATCTTGTTATGACATGGTTTTTTCAGCACCTAAGTCAGTTTCTATCCTAGCCATCCTAGCTAAAGACGAAAGACTCATTAAAGCCCATCATGAAGCACTCGAAAACGCTTTTTTTGAAGTAGAAAAGAGAGCACAGGCTCGAGTGAGAAAAGGCCAGTCAGTCAATGCCAGGGACAACCGTATCACAAAAAACCTGGTAAGCTGCCGGTTCACTCACTTAAGCTCTCGGGCTTTAGATCCACAGCTTCATACACATTGCGTGGTCTTCAATGCTACCTATGACCCCATTGAAAAAAAGATCAAGGCATTAGAAACAGAAGAAATCTACAGATCCAGCAATTTTATTACAGCCGTCTACCGAAATGATTTAGCCAAAAAAGTTAAGGCCTTGGGCTATGAGATTGAGCAGTCCCGCCACGGATGGAGGATTAAGAACCTTCCTAAAGAAATTGAAACCTTGTTTAGTAAACGATCCGATCAAATCAAGACTATAAAGGAAGATTTTGAATCTAGATCAGGAGCAACCCTAGATAATAACGCACTCTCACAAATAGCTCACATCACCCGAAAAGATAAAAATCATGATCTCTCAGAAGAAGACCTGCTTAAACTTCAACAAGACCAACTCACTCCACATCAAAAGAGCATGATGGATTTAGTGAAAGAAACGGCTCTTGCCTCTCAAGAAAAAAAGGCCACTTCCCAATTTGAAATGCAAACTGATATCTATCAGGACTTACGATCTCCTACTGAAATTAAAGCTACAAAGGAAGCCATTCACTACGCAATTGATCATGTCTTTGCAAGAAAGTCAGTCGTGAGAAAAGAAGACTTACTTGAAGTTGCCCTTCAAAAATCAGCAGGCAGTACAAGCCTTGAGTCCCTTCTAGAGGAACTCAAATCAGATCAATTTATTAAAATCGGTCAGTCTATTATGACTCGTGAGGAAGAAGATCGTGAAAATGAAATTTTAAAAATCATTGATCAAGATGGAAATACTGGGCAATTTTTAGGTAATTCGGCAGGACTACAAAAACCGCTAGAGCAAAAATACGAACAACAATACTTGGCGGCAAAACAGCTCTTAGACTCTCAAAGTCAGTTTCTTTATCTAAGAGGCAAGGCAGGTGCAGGAAAAACTTATACTCTAAAACAAATCGTTCAAAACCTATCCATTCCTGTCGTTTTAGCAGCCCCAACCTCTTCAGCAACAGACACACTGAGACATGAAGTATCTGATCAATCGATAACCGTGCAAAAGCTTCTCATAAACGAAACTGAACAAGAAAATCTTAAAAATTCTCTTCTAATTGTTGATGAAGCTGGACTGCTTTCAACGCGTGAAATGCAGAAGTTGCTGCAACTGGCTCAAAAACAAAATGCAAAAATACTTTTCGTCGGGGACACAAAGCAACATAATTCCGTAGCAGCAGGCGATGCCTTAAGATTGATTGAAAATCATTCCCCTATTCCCATCGCTGAAATTTCAACCACTACCAGGCAAAAGGAAGCCAGATACCTTGAAGCGGTTCAAGCACTTTCCCAAGGTGAAACCTCCAAAGGTCTTAAGATTCTTGAAAAGATGGGAGCTTTAAAGTCAGCCACTGAAAACGGAAGCCCGCTGACTCATGAGGTTAGGGCTCAAGCCGTGGCTCAAGAATACCTATCCAAAATCCAAGAAGGTTTAACCACTTTAGTGGTTACTCCCACCTGGGCAGAGCACGAAAGAGTCACCCAAGCTATTAGAAATGAACTTAAGCAAAGTGGAACCATTTCAAAGGAGGAAGTGAAACTCAAAACTTACCAATCTCTTAATTTTACCCAAGTTGAAAAAGAATATGCTTCAAATTTAGAGCAGGGTCATTTTCTTTCATTCCACGCCAAGCAAGGAAAATTCAAGCAAGGGGAAATCTGGGAAATTACCCGAGAAGAAAAAGGACAAATTGTTATCAGAAACACTGACAAAGACTCTCAAGAAGCGTACAGCCGCATTGTGATGTTAGGCCCTGGTAGTGAACCGCAGGAGATAAATAGCGGTACACTGATGCTTCAGCAACAAGAAAGCGGCACAATAGGTGCTTTTTTTCAAAAAACTGACGGCCAAATCCAGAAAATGACCATCGAATCAGTGGATGCTTCAAAAATATTGGAATCCTTTTCGCGTACAAAAGAATTAACCGATTCTGAACAAATTAAACAGCTATCATCCATGTGCGGCCTACCCCTTCAAGAAGAAAGAATGATTCATCCAAAAAAGTATGCAAAATCCTTTGATGTGGTCAAGGGTGAGGAAAAGGCATTTTCAGAAGGTGATTTAATTTTACTCAAAGCAAACTATACAAGCTCAACTAAAAACAAGCTCCCCAATGGAACGATTCGAAAAATAGAACGGATTGAATCAGATGGCACCCTTCACTTAGAAATGGGTGTCAAACTAGATTCAAAATTCCGGCACTTCCTGCACGGCTACGCCACCACATCTCAGGGCTCTCAGGGGAAAACCAAAGATCATGTGATTATTTCCGCTGACTCCGCCGCAGCTGGTGCCCTCTCTAAAAATCAGCTTTATGTCTCCGTCTCCCGAGGAACCCGGGGGGTTACCCTATTCACCGAAGATTTAAAGAAATTTAAGCAAGCCGTGGAAAAATCATCCGACCGCACTTTGGTGACTGAAATCAAATCAAGCCAGCGCCAAGAAAAACAACTTAAAAGCAAACAATTTCAAAACGAGCAACTCAAAGAAATCTTTGGACCTAAGCTGGGACAAAAAGGCTATACCCTTACCCAACCTAAACAAAAAACACCCACCCAGATACAAACACAAAAAGTTACTCAGGCCATGGAACAAGAATTCCAAAAACGCCGCATAAGGCAAATGCAGCCTAAAGCAAGGGATCGCCAAAAATAGAAATGTGAAAACCTCAATTAAAATGTCAAAACAGAAAACTTCATTAGCCGGACCTATTATGTAGTACGATTTTCAGACATCTGAAAATCAGTAGTCTGGTTATTAGACGGTAATATCGGACAGAATTCGTAAACTAATTTTAGGATATTAGAATAAATCCAGTGCAACGTATCGGATATTAAGATGCGACAATCCCTTTTTTTTTCAGTACGTATAACGAGAGTGTATACATAAATCGAGATCGTGACTAATTGAAAAATCTTTAATAAAATCAATGGAAATGGAATCTAATCCCAATTCTGTTAGTCCCAATTCGGTACCAACTAGCTAGTTAATACGTACCCAAAAAAAACACCCAAGACTAAGATAATGAACACTATTAACTTATGAGGCATAAAGTGCGATGTATCAGCTACCTTAGTCATAGGAGATATTATGGATTTAGATATTAGGGATAAAATTGCAATGGTAGCAGCATCTAGCCAAGGTATTGGTTTTGCTATTGCTGAATCATTAGCTAAAGAAGATGTCATAGTTTCAATCTGCTCTAGAAATGAAGAGAATATAAGAAAAGCATTAGCTAAACTTGGTCCAAAGCATCGAGGCTATGTCTGTGACCTTCAATCTTCAGAAGATATAAAAAAATGGATACACTCAACTTATAGTGACCTTGGATCTCCTTCGATTCTAGTTACAAATACTGGTGGACCAGCAACTGGTAGTGTAGATAAAACAACAATTGAAGAATGGAATTTAGGTTTTAATAGTATTTTACTGAGTTCTGTTAGGCTTGTTGATGGCGTGTGTCCATATATGAAAGAAAATAAATGGGGACGTATTGTCCACATTACATCCTCAGTAGCAAAAGACCCTAGCTCTATCTTGCCAATTTCATCGGTATTTAGGGCAGGAATGTCTGCTATGTGTAGACTCCAAGCAAAAAGTTATGGAGAATTTGGAATTACTGTCAATTGTTTACTTCCTGGAAGAACAGCAACAGAGCGTAGTAACCAAATTATTTCGGCAAAGGCCACTGCTACTGGAGTTACCTTTGATGAAGAAAAAACAAGAACAGCAAAAGAAATCCCATTAAAAAGATTAGCGACTCCAAGAGAAATTGGAGATGTCGCTGCTTTTTTATGTTCTGAGCGTGCAAGTTTTATGAATGGTTCCATTGTGGTTGTTGATGGTGGAACCTCACGTGGACTAGGCTAAAACTCCAATTTACGTTAAACCTCACTAAATCATTTAAATTCCCTACCTACCTTAAATTTTGAAGCTGTTGTCGCTGGAATCTTATTTCTTAGTCTTCTTCTTGGTTGCTTTTTTCTTAGCGGCCTTTTTTACTGCTTTCTTTTTCGCTGCCATAGTTCTTTCCTCTTGCCTGAGTATATGGATTTGCTCAGGAATAGAAATAGAAAAATTTCTTTCATTAAATTTTTCAGCCATTAACCAATTTCTAATTAGTCCAATTTTCATTTTTCATCCTGATCTAATTTTTTTCAGCTGTTTTTCAGAATTCTTCAGAATTTTTCAGCCATGCACAAGACGTAGGACTGTAGCGGGTCTCTGTCTGAAAAAGTCTGAAAAATAAGTAACGAGAAATGAATTCGCCAACATGACGAGAAGTCTGAAAAATAAGTAACGAGAAATGAATTCGCCAACATGACGAGAAGTCTGAAAAATGCGAAGCTGAAAAAATTAATTTTCAGACTTTCAGCCGAATTTTTCAGCATTTCAGCACGAGCAAGGTTCAAATCATTTCGCAGCGTGGCAATCTCGCGCTCGTATTTTCGAGATAGACTGATCATGTCACGGTCGGAATATTTTACGCGCAGCATTTCCTTTTTTGCAATTTCAGCTTCTAACTCTGCCACTTCCTGACGGACAACTGATGCAGTAATCGTTTTTTGAACACCTTGTGTCCAGACTCCTCCAATAATCGCCCACCCGTTATAGCAAAACAGAGCGAGTAGAAGAACCACCCGCCAAATCTGCATTTTGATTTCTTGAGTTCGAACCCAAGAAAGTGCGAGTACCATCCCCTCCCCCAGCATTGCTTTTAACCAGACAGCTCCTGTGGTGTCTGTTGCACTCAGAAAGTGAACGGTTTCTCGCATTAAAAAATAGGTTGAAGCAATAATTAATGAGACGAGCAAGAAGGCCTCAAGAATCAATTGAAATAGTTTTATACTAGGCAACCATTGCCTACGCTTCGTTCGTTTATTATTTGGCGTTTGTGTGCGTATAGGAAAGGGTATTATCAGCTGATCGGGTTGATTGAACTTTTTTTCGTGGTATCTCGTCCTAGCACGACTTAAAAGCTCAGGTTTGTTTTGGAGATAGTTAATTTTATTGCGTTCGCGTTTTTTTTCCTTTGGATCTTCCGTGTCCATAAGTCCCCCTGAATTGAATTTTTAATTTTATGTTTGTTGATCAAGCGCAGCTAGAACTTGATTGGTGCCTTCATGAGTAGCCCAATGTCCGACTGCATAACTAACCGCAATAGGAGAATTAAAACCGAAGTTAGTAAACATCGGGTTAGTTTTGCAGGTGGTTAAAACATACTCTTTGCGAGCAGTCATATCTGGGAATGCTTCCTGAAAGCATTGCATTCGGATCATTTGTAGTTTTGCTTCTGTATCTTGTTCTTCTTTTCTTTCAGTTTCAACTGAAGTCTGATTTTCTTTTTCCTTCTGTTGCTGTCTTGCAATTGCAGCTAAAGCCTTTGTCCGATATTGGCTAGTATAATTTGTTTCAAGTACAGAAATAGCGGATTTGATTTCTCCATATTCGTCCTGTTCTTTGAGAATAATTTGGAATGCTTTGAGGATTAGCTCAGCTTCTTCCGGTTTTTGCTGAAAGAGTTTAAGTAATCCCTTTTCCTCTCTCTCCCTCTCTTTTTTCATGAAGGATATCCACCGCGCTTCGAGTTCTGCAAGTTGGAATGATTTTAAAAATTTCGAGAGAGAGAGATCTAAAAATCTAGAATATATATTTCTCCCTGTCTGGCAGGGAGCTAGTTCCTCGTCTGGCAGGGGGCTAGCAGCATTGTTAGCAGGGTCCTGCTGAGCAGGTCCCTGGGTGGCGGGGTCCTTAATTTTTCCAGAGAAATGCAATATATTAGAAACTCGATAGAGATTGCCTTTCTTAAATGAAAGTTCAATTAGCTGAATTAAGTGGGTTTCTAGAAGCGTCTTTAGTTTATTTTCTACCATTGTTTTTTTTAGATTGGTTCCTTGGCAGATGTATCCTACCGAAGCTCTAGTTGTCCCATCCCCTTTCTGTTTGAGTAATCCGTCCCACCCCCAAGCTCGAAGATTAAGAAAATGGAATAATTTAAATTCAAATGGATCAAGTTCCTGAATAAGTTTAAAACTCTCTACCTGATTCAACATAAAGAAAGATCCGGTAGTTTGAGTCGGGCGTCTTGTTAGATTTTCAGCAGCGAAATGTTGGGTTTTCGGTCGATGTTGATTGGTGCCATTATTCTTTGCACCTTTTTGATTATTATCGTCCGTATGGGTTTCTGACTGCTCACTATTACCAGCGTCTTCTGAAAGGGGTAAGTTTTTTTGTTTAGCAGCACCCTGCCATGTAGGTTCCCGTATAACAGGTTCCTGTATGGTAGGTCCCTGTGTAGCAGGTTGCTCATTAGGTTTAACTTCTTCTTCATTATTGAGGGGAGCTTCCTGTATAGCAGTAGCCTGTATGGTAGGTTCCCGCGTGGCAGGTTCCTGCCAGATAGGGTGCTCAGTTGGTAGTTCACTACTCGTTTTTAGGGAAGCACCCTGCCATGTAGGTTCCCGTATAACAGGTTCCTGTATGGTAGGTCCCTGTGTAGCAGGTTGCTCATTAGGTTTAACTTCTTCTTCATTATTGAGGGGGGCTTCCTGTATAGCAGGTTCCTGCGTGGCAGGGAGCTGTGACCTCTCCGGAATAGGTATTGTAGCTTCTATTTTTGGAGTGGGCGAAACGGGTAGTGTTAGCGACTGCTTTATCTTTGGTTTTGGGCGAAACGGTTCTGCGGGAATTGAGTTTATACCTTTCCCAGGGGGTTTACTTTTAATTGAATCAATATTGCTCATGGTGTATTGTCCCCTCTTAGCTTGTAGCTAATAATTCTCTGGTAGCGGCCATAAAATCCCGTGCACCTGTACTGTTTCTTTTGTATTGCCAAATTGCTTGATGACGAGTTTGAGCTTCTTTAATGTCTTGGCATTTATGAATCACCGTAGGCAGAAGAATGTCGCCGTAATTGGCTCTCAAGTAGCCGATAGCTTCTTGAGCTAAGCTTTCACGAACATCAAATTTGTTAGCAATGACTCTTACTGGTGGACAGAATGAGAACTTTTCTTCAATCATGCCTAAAATTTGAAAAAAACTTGTCATCCCTTGAATTGAAAGTGGCTCGGTTTCAGTTACAATCAGAATTTGATCTGATTCTGCGATCATATAAAGATTTAGCTGGGAGGGCGCTGGATTTGTATCAATTATGATCACGTCATATTGTTCCCTCAACACAGTCATGATTTCCTTAAATCGCCCACTAGGATTTCCTGGGCCAATTAATTCAAATTCAAGCATTCCAAGGTTTAGATTTGATGGGATTAAATGAAATAGGGGAGTAAGTTTCAAGATAGCGTTATCAAGAGAAACGGGTATGATTTTGCTATCAATCTCAATCTTTCCTTTGAATACGTCTCTAAAGGTAAATTGAGACATTAAATCTGCATCTTCGAAATGCACCAATTTGCTCAGATGTGCTTGAGGGTCAAGATCAATTGCTAACGTTTTTCTTCCGGTAACAGCAGCTGTCATGGCTATCTGGGACGCAGATGTTGATTTTCCTGTTCCACCTTTTGAATTATGATCGATCCAGACTTTCCTCTCAGGCTTTCTGATTCGATGACTTAGCTTGTTAGCGCCAATGGCCAAATCATCCCATCCATAACGATTGATTTCTGCTTTCCCTCGTCGTGTTTTAATTGGGTGAAAAATGCCTTCTTTATTTAGATCGTAAAGAACCTGTCTGGCTACATCCAGATATTCGCCGAGCTGACTCATTGAAAAAGTTTGATCAACAAAACTTTTGTCAGGCTTTTCTTCTATTTTAATTTTCACTTCTTCTAGATCATTTGAAGAATTAGTAATGGTTTGGCTTTTTGGACGAAAAGACTCTTGTTGGGGGATGGCTAAGTCGTTCATTCAGGGTTTTGCTCCTAATTTTGTAGATACAAATTTTTTCTGTAAATACTTAGAAAAGTGTATCTTATAAAAAATATTGGTCAAGCGGCAACTAGGAAAAAAATGCACTTTTTAACAAATTATTTTTCTATTACTGGTTTAAATTTGTCTGGCCCCTTCTATCTGGAATAGACAGGGGTATCGTGGCAATTGAATTTAGATTAGACAGGCGTTGGAATCTAAAACTCCGCCATTTCCTTTTGTAGGCGCTCTAGCTTTTCTTCTCTCTGCTTTTCGATATATCTCTTCCTGCGGCGGGAGTTCTTCTTTTTGGAACGTAACTCGAGTGCTCGGAGATCAGCGCGCTGCTTCATCCTGAGTTCCTCCTCACTGATCGAGGAGAGTAGGATCATTCGTTGACCCCCCTTTGTCAGAGAGCCTTTTAGTGTGCCTTCATCAAAGAGACTGCGAATTGTATTCTCATGAACGCTGAGCATTTGAGCAGCTACCGCTACAGAAACCGTTTTGAGAGCCTGAGTATCCTGAGCAACTGATGCGCTGTAACTCAGAGATTGAGCGGATCTTATGGGGGGAGCTTCTTTTCCTTCGGTTCTAAAAACACACAAAGCTTCTTCGATCATTCGTCTCAGCTTCATTTGGAACATGATTTCTTGGGAGAGATTGCCAGGATCGACAGCCTCAAAAGTTTCAAGCCCAAAATCTGGGACGTACCCATAAAAAGTGTTGTAGCCGTTTCGTGTGATCACCTGAACGATGACTGGATACCTGAAAGCTAAATTCATGACGTTTTACCTCTGGAACATGTGCCGCTTGTTTCTTCAAATATGGAATAGATTCGAGGATTTAGGCAAGTGAAAAAAATTCGTTGTTAGTTTTTGGAGGTAAAATTAGAGATTTTGTAGTTTTAGATTTTAGGGGAAGAAGGGGGGAGGGGAGGAGTTTGGATTGGTTTGGACCCTTAAAAAATCGTGGATAACGCGTCTTAGCACTGGCTTTGGGGATAAGTCGGAGGTGGGATCAAGAAAAGAGAAGAAAATAGATAATAGTTGAGTTATTCAGTACATTAATAAGGCTTTCGGCCGTTTTTGCTCCTACCCTCCTTTTGAGTCCGTTTTTTCCTAAAAAGGGTTTTTTGGAAGTAAACGGATAGCAAATGAGTTCGTCTTTAAACACCAGAACTAAGGTGCTACACTGGAAAGAAGATGCCTAATGTGGTAATTGAAGATGGGTACCGATTGTTCTTTTATGCAAATGAAGGTTTTGAGCCAGCTCATGTTCATGTCCAATATGGTTCAGGTGTAGCCAAGTTTTGGATTAACCCAACAAGATTGGCAAGGAATGATGGACTCAAAGCAATGGAGTTAAGAAAAGCCTCTGTTCTTGTTGATAAGCATGAAGGTCTGATTCAGGAGAAATGGAATGAATTCTTTAGCAAGAAAACTTGATGAGTTAGATTATAGAGCAACTGGATTGAGTTTTACTGAAGATTGTCTTTGCTTACAGCTCTCTGATGGTCGAGAAATTCGTGTTCCACTGGAATTTTATCCTAGTCTTAAAAGTGCAACGCAGGAACAACGAGAAAATTTTGAAATGATTGGTTTAGGAAGTGGAATTCATTGGCCCAGTTTAAATGAAGATTTGTCTGTACGAGGAATTGTTTTAGGTTATCCAAGTGCTGCGTAACGAGGCACAAAAGAGCCAAAAACAGGTGTAAGAGAATGATAAGGAATGCAAAAATCTAAGCCTCTGATCTATCTTGAGACAACTATTGTCAGTTATTATGCTAACCGTGTGAGTTCTAATAAATAAAAAATGATAAAATGGATCAAAAATGGCTTATAGCCGTTGGAATAACAGTAAGTGGTTTGTTTTTGGGAGTTCTGATCAAACTGTACCAAAACTAGAGCAGTATCTTTCAATGATATACCTAAATGGAACTACATTAGGGTTTACTTATCAAGAATTGAAATGGGATTTACAAAATTGTCTAAAGAAAGTGGTGAATGAGGTACCATCAACTCCTAATGAAATCGAAGAATTGAAAATTTACATCGGGGAATTTCTGATTGAAGTTGATGAGGAAGGCAAACAAGGTGAGACTCCAGATGAGTAAATCAGTACACAGAAAAATACCTACTGTATACATCGAAACCACTATTCCAAGTTATCTTACGGCCAGGCCATCAGCAGATTTAGAAAAGCACTACCGGCAGCTAAAGACTAGGGAATGGTGGGATGAGGTACTACCGAAAGTTGATCCAGTTATTTCTGAGTTCGTATTAAATGAAGCAAGAAATGGTAATCCAGATGCTGCCAAAAGGCGGCTCGAAGCTTTGCAAGGTTTTCGTGTTTTGGACCAAACTGAGGAAGTTATAACCTTAGCTCAAGAGATTCAGTTAAAGCTGAAAATTCCTAATCGAGCAAAGCTCGATGCATTTCATTTGGCAATTGCTGTTGTGTATCAGGTTGATTACGTGCTTTCTTGGAATTTTGAACATATTGTGGGTGCTACGGTAAGACGACCCTTTGCTGAAATTGGTGAGAAGTTGGGTTTGGTGATGCCAATGTTATGTACACCAGAAGAACTAATGGAGGTTTGAAAAAATGAAAAACAGAAAAAAGGATGATATTATTGAGGAAGTACGGGCTAGCAGAGAAAAAGTGGGTCGCCTTTATGAGGAGAACCCTAGAAAATTTCATCAAGAAGCGCGTAAACTTGCAAAAAAATTAGGTATCAGAAGATCAACTCTTAAGCCATTAAAGCTAGATTTCTCAAAGCTTCGTAAAAAAAACAAAGATGCTGCCTAACCGCGCTTTTTAGAATGGGAAACTCACATCCGAGTCCAGATAAGGCACTAGATTCTGATGAGCTACTTCGTGCTGACAAACTCAACCAGGCTCAAGACGAAGCCTTAATTAAATCCTGGCTCCATGGGAAATCGAAAAAAACGATTCAAGTCTACAACCGAATTGCTGAGGATCTTTTAGCCAATCTCCATCCCAGGTCTTTGAAACACGCTGACCTACAATTCTTGCAAAATTTTATAAACCTTCTCAAAGCACGAAAACCTGAGACGATCAAACAGCGAATTGCAGCCACGCGCTCTTTGTTTTGTTTTGCCCACAAGTGTGGGTACCTCCCCACAAATCCAGCCGCTTTTCTTCCTCAAGTTAAATCGAAACAAAAATTAGCCGAGCGTTACTTAGAGGAAGAAGAAGTGTTGCGGATGATCCACCTGACCCAAAACTTGCGGGATCGTACGGTGCTGAAGGTTCTTTACAGTAGTGGAGTGAGGGTTTCAGAACTGTGCAAGCTGAAATGGAAAGACATAACAGCTAGGGAAGATGGGCAGGGTCAACTTCAGATTGAACAAGGCAAGGGGGATCGGCTTCGTGTCGTGGTCGTTTCTCAATCTACCTATTCTGATTTGATTGCTTTAAAAAGACCCACTTCCTATCCTCATGAGTTTGTGTTTCAATCTCAAATGAGCGATAGGCTTTCAGAAAATCGGGTGAGAGAAATTGTGACTGAGGCACGGTTGAGAGCTGGAATTAAAAGAAAGGTCAGTCCTCATTGGCTTCGACATTGTCACGCAAGCCATGCTTTAAACCATGGAGCGCCCATTTCTTTAGTTCAGTCCACTCTTGGACATTCCAGTGTTGCAACGACTGGAAAGTACCTTCATGCCCGACCAGGAGAGTCGAGCGGAAAATTCCTAGCCATTTAACATTCTCCATCCAAAGTGTATGAAATATTTGGATAAAAATGAAAGCTGTAGTACAAAATACGACATGGAGACTATCCTAGTTCCTAAGTCTCAAGATCCTAGAAACCCTATAATTTTTTGGAGTATTTATATTCTATAATAAATAAAAAAATGACAAACACATGCGATATATCTCTTGATCTCTTTTCTTCAATGCGGGACCCTACAGCCCAGCCCAGCCCAGCCCAGCTTGCCAAAGGTGTAGGAAGTACATTTCCAATCACGGTAAGCTTGGAAGATCCAAAATACGATCATTCTCATCCCCAGTCCATGAAGCAACGGGATGAAACAAACAAAAAGCCATCGCGGTTGGATGGGATTCGAGTGCTTTTGGCCGAAGACATGCTTGACCATCAGCTTTTGTTGAAAAACATGATTACACTTGCAGGTGGCACTGTCGATTTTGCCAATGACGGTGAAGAGGCTGTCACAAAGGTGCTAGCAGGTGATTACGATATCATTTTAATGGATATTAAAATGCCAAAACTGAATGGTTATGAAGCGACTCACCAGCTTCGTGCAGCAGGATTTTTTTTCTTTTTTGCTAGCAACTCACTTAAACTATTTGCAACTGGACGAATTTTTGCGTACTTCATTCCGTACTCTTTCGCTATTTTCCTAGATTCCAAAGAAAATTTATCAGGATTTTTTCGGTGTTCTTTAGAAACTTCCTCACGGACGCGACGAACTTCTTTTATAATCGGGTCTTGAAAAATGATTTTTTTATCCATATTGATTAATCCTCAATCATGACTGTGGGTATACAAATCAGTGGCGTTGACAAATTAAATCCATCATTTATTTTTTGAATGGGTCTAATCATAAAAATATTTGCTATGTGCTTACAATTCCAAGAAACAAGAAAATCAATCTTAAAGGCAGTCGCAATCGCTAAATGATAGGCATCTAACTCCGACTTTCTTGGAATAGGAAGCTTTTTTAAATAAGTTTTTGCCAATTCAACCACTAATGGCGTTTCATCCAGAAGCTCAATGGAAGCCACTGCCTGCCTTCTTGCTTCTGCTTTTTTTGAATCTCCTTTCTGAATTTCTCTGAAGACATAATCTGAAACATACGGTTTCATCTTGGGTAAGACAGTTTCCCACCAAATCCGCGTGGTTTGCTGCTTACCCGCAGTGATGATATCGCTACTGATGGGATTAGTAAAATAGCTTACAACAGAAGACTCAATATAAACTGAAGATTTTTTATTTATAGCCACTCTCTTACTCTATCCTATTTAACTTCTCATGTGGAATAGTAACAGCTTAAATAGGTTGTGAGTCCTTTTATTACCTATTTGTACCTTGAAAGCCTTCTTTTTTTCTAAATGGTCGCAAAAAAGCCTGTTGAGCAAAAAACCGCTTTAAAAGTGGGATAAGACGAAAATTGGCCGAAGCCCTTAATTCTATACTAAAATAATCAATTAAACTCTCTTTCCCCTTCTTCCCCTCCTTATCTACTCAAGTAATCGCAGAAGTCGTAGATAAGTGACGTTATCTCTGACTTTTTGGGGGCTTCGGAAGGACTTTTAGGGCTTGAAAAAGCTCCTCACACCTGATCATTTAAGTTTGTGAAGTTTTTTAAGTTTGTTAAGATTAAAAAGAATCTGAGATTTATATTATACTAAAATAGTCAATTATTATATTTTTTCCTTATGATTTCTTCTAGTTAAAAAAGGACACTCTCCAAAATGGCTGAATCCGGACACCGACCCAGAAGACTTTCACCCGCTCACTACCCCATCGTCATTAGGCAATCCGGCCCTGCCGTCCGAGCCATCAACTATGACTTCGGAATCGAAATTGCCGAATACCCTGTCACCGATGAAACCGAAGCCATCCTTCAAATCGCTCGACTCATTCAAGCTGTCCGACTCAGAATCTCTGAACACTTGAATTCCTTGGAGCGAGCTAAAAAGAATCACCCCATTCCCCTTAGCACCGAAGAAATTCTTTCACCCAAAACTCGGGATGCACTTTCCATCCAAGAAGCTGCAAAACTTTTAGGAGAAGCTCCCCACACCCTTCGGCGCATGGCTGATGACGAAGAAATTAAGTCTCACCGAACGAGAAAAGGACACAGAAGGTTTCTCAGGTCAGATCTTGAAGCTTTTCTATTACAACATGAAATTCAAAAGACTGAATGACTCAGTCAAGCCATGATAGCGGATCTTGAGCTGTCTGAACGTTCAGCAAATTTAAAAAAAGTATCTGAACGTTCAGACTCTCGCTTTAAAATTCAACCCCTCACCAAAACAAGAGGAGGTCTTAGGCCTTGACTTGAGTGGATGGTTCTTCGAAAAGAGGAGGAAAGCTGATGGATCAAGATTATATTTGCTACCATCACTAGCAGTCTAAAAAAAAGAAGCGTGATTAAGGTCACACTAATGAGTTGGGGAGTTTGCATTTGAGTGGAATCTTTTCTTAGTACAGCTAACTCTACACGTAGTGCGTCCAACTGTTTTTCCTGCTTTCTTACCCAACCCGTTCTATTTTGAGAAAGATAGTGTTGATAGACAATTTCTTTACGGCTTAGGTCTTTTTCTAAGTCTTCAATAAGCTTCTGGTTGACCGTGGAGGAAGTCAGGCGTTTTTGGCTCACGCATAAAACTTTGCATGAAATTGCAGATAGACTATAGATACACATTCCCACCAGGATCACGATTCTCGCAAACCTCAGTGTAAAAGTATGAAAACTCAACCCTGAAAATGCGATCAGCAAGCCCTCGCTAATCAAAGCTTTGAGCCAAGCTTGGGAGGAATTTCCCTCCACTTCCTGTAAGTAGGTCACAGTTTCTCGTAGGAGGTAGTAGGTACAAGCTCCCACGAGAAGTAGTAAAAAAAACCTTTGAAGTGATAAATTTTTCTTTTGAATACCTTTGTAGATTCTACTGATCCACTGAAGTAAAATCAAAAAAAAGGACTTAGACTGGGACTGCTTGAGTGCTTTTTTGATCTGTTCTCGCTTTTTTTTAGCACGTTCCTGAAATTCACCTTGCCGCTGGAGATAGTGACAGCGATTTGATTTTTTCTTTCGTTCCTTTTTTTCGATGTTATCCATAATTTTCATCCCCCTATAACTAGAAAACATCAATAATTTCAAATATCACACTTTAATTAGTACACTTAATAACTCACTATTATCGTGGTACACTTTTTATACTTTTATAATATTACTAAGTTTACCACTCAATAGAATCTTTCCATATAATTATTTAATCTCTTAGTATGTATATACTCCATACTATTAATTATTTTCTTAGATTCATTACTACGTACTTAACTAATGTATTGTTTATCATACTTATCAAGTATTACTTACTGTACACATAATGAACTATCAGTGCGGTACGCATAACAGCTATAGGATTGACTACATATCTTATTTGACAACCTTTATAAGAACCCTTTAAATGATATAGGTGAGTAATAGTCTGAATATTTTCCCAAGTTGCCGTTAGAGAGAGGTTTAGTACATGGAGATTATCGCATTAGCACACAGCAAAGGAGGGACTGGGAAAACTACTACAGTATTTAATCTTGGGTCTGAATTATCACGTAGGAAAAAAAACGTTCTCCTTTTGGATATGGATCCCCAAGCTAGCTTGACCATGTGCTTCAAACATCAATTTAAACAGGATCAACTTTTCATGGAAGATCTACTAGCAACAGATCGGCTCGATCCATGTAAGGCACCAGTACATATCGGCGACTTTTTAGATATAATTCCTGCAACAAGTAATTTAGGTGGAGTCGAACTTTTTCTTACAAAGGACCCACTTCGCTTAAAAAAATTAATTCACAACTTAACTCAGCTAAACTACGATTATGTTTTAATAGATGCACCAGGTACCACTGACATTTTCATGGTCGCTGTTCTTTCAGCTGCAACAGAAGTGATAATTCCAGTTAGACCAGGAGATCTAGATTGTAGCGCACTACTCGATTTCAAAAAAAATATCGACAAGATCAGTTCCTCCTTTAATCCAACTCTTGAAATCCGAGGCCTATTATTTAATCAAGTGATTACAAGTAGCAAGAACCATAAAGTATATAGAGATTTTCTTGGTGAAAATGAACTTGGAAAAAAATTACTAGGCAGTCAAATTAGAATGGCTACAGCCATTCTTAATTCTCCATCCTTTGGAAAAGATATTGGATTAACAGATCCAAAAAGTGAAGCAGCAAAAGACTATCGAAACTTGGCAGACGAGGTAATTTCATGGCACACACAGGTATAGGCTCCAACCCTTTTAGAGAAAATTATAATCCAACACAAAAGCTACTTGAAACACCAGTAGACTCTACTGAAATAACTCTTGAAAATGCTGGAACTACACAACCAATACAGCAAGTAGAAAAAAAAGATGTTAAAAATGTCAAAACATCTCAGTTAATAAAGCCAAAAATTAAACATAATACAAAAAAATCTTCAGATCTTCTTGATGAAGCTTTAAAAGTTCTAGCAGCTCATGGTTTAGAGATAGCAGAAAAAAAACTTAAGTATGTCAAACACACGTTTGAAGTTGAAGAAACATTATTTAATCTTTTTAATGAAATTCAACCAATAATCACAACAAAAGTAAAAGAAGCGATTAATGAAGCTCTTCAAGACTGGTGTGATAAGTATAGAATAAAATATGAACAAATTATTAAAGTAAAATCTTCTAGTTAATTTAATAAATTTATTTTTTTAGTTTGTACCACTTGATAAGTGAATTCACGTCACCAGTTGGCATTCCATGGTTAATTGCAGACTCTAGAATTTCAACTGCGCGTAGATCATAAAAATTAAACGCTGGTTGCCATCCTCCAGCACTTTTTTGACCATTTGGGAATATTTTTTCCTCGATAGCTTGAATTAACCTCTTCTTTTGTGCATCAGAATAGACAGACCATGCTTGTTGAGCAACTTCTACTACTTTCATATCTTGAACTACTGTTGAAGCATGTGCTTTTTCGACTACTTTTGCTGCCTCTTTTCTAGCGAGAATCCTCTTATAACGTTCTTCAATAGGAAGAAATCCAGGCTTCAAATCTGGCATTTCTTGTTTCTTAAGTAACGACTTCACTAAGCCTAAGACTGTTTTAATATATTGTCCTTGGCAAATATTATGAATAACCATATCTACAAGTAAAATAACTAAAGGGTAAACTTTATTATTAAAATTTTCATTTTTATTATTCTTTTTTATTAAAATTTCTAAATTTCCAGTATCCAAATCAAAAATTTTCTTATTTTCTAGCACTGTGGCTAAAGTAGAATCAGTTTTTGCTACTTCACTGAGTAACTTAAAATAATCATCTACTACTGAAGAAGGATGAGTTGGAAGTTTATTTTTCTCTTCAGAACAAGCTGTAAAAGCAACGACTTCAATACCTTTATGAGTGACAAAGGTATACTCAGTAATAATTTTTGCATCTATCAAAGCTTGAAAATATTTTTTTGTCAGCTCTTTAAAATACTGTTTTTTTATTCTTAACGTACTTAAGAGTTCATCTTTTGAAATAATAACAGTACCGTTACCTTGTCTTTCTAATAATTTTGCAGAAAATAAAGTGTAAAGTTTTCTAGGTGCTCCAGATGGGAGCTGTAGGAGTTTTTCTGTATCTAGCTGAGCAATATAACCCTGTAAGATTTGTCTGACAATTACCTCGTCAAATTTTGCTCGATTCCACTCAGATCGATCAGTACCCTTTCGAATAATTTTTCCAGTGGTTAATGAAGAAAGATAGTATGCATCGTGCTGAATAGCCTGTTCTTTCCCATTATGGTAAATACATCCACGAATAGTAATGTGCGTTTGATGAAGATGCTTGAGTGCTTGCGTTATTTTTGAATTTTTTTCAGTCATTCCCATTCGCTTAGCAAGATCTTTATTTCTAAAGTAGACCTCAGTACAATTAGGAGGAATGTTAATTCCATTTAGACCAATTGTCCGTGCCTTTGTAATTAACTCCGAATGATCGGATTTAACCTGATTCACAAGACTATCAACCAAAGAAATAAAAATATCTTGTGCAAACGCTCCTGGCAACCCTTTTGGAGATTTATTATCTTCTGCTGACTTTCTATCTTCAAGATACTTGACTTCAATATTTACTACATTCAAATCACCATTAGGTAAAACTGTTCTAATCGTGTGGGATGCGCAATCTTCTTTTGAATTGCGACTAAATTGAAATAAAAGCCACGCTGCTGATACACCATCCATTTCAATTCTTGCTCTATGAGGAATAAGCGCTTTCCCATTAGAGAGGGTCTCTACTAGAAAATTATGTCCAGATCCTTCTGTTTCATTATTCATGTTTGGCTTCCCTTTAAGTTGGATAAACATCTACCTTCTTGTAGTAGTATAGTATTAAATAATACTACTACTACCATATAAAAAATTGTGGATAACTCTCTAACCTATTGAATTCATTGAATGCAGGTCTGATAAACATCTACTTCCTACTGGATAAACATCTACCTATTTAGCTATAAACATCTACCTTTAAGGATAAACATCTACCTATTTCTTTCTATAATATAGAAGAATTGGATAAACATCTACTTTCTACTGGATAAACATCTACTTTCTTTTTCATAGTTAGTGTTTCTACTGGGGATAAAGATCTACCTAAAATAGTAAAAACTTTGCTTCTTACCTTATAAACATCTACCTTCTCATCCAAAACGAGTAGCTGTAAATAGTTAATTACTTTACTCGGATACAATAAGAGTAATCTAGAACAATTTTTATGGCCTATATAAATTTGAATTTTAATTATGAAATCAGACACTTGGACTATAACATCGTTATCCCTGAAAAACGTGTACTCAATGATACATATGGCATTATATCCATACGTCTTCCTTTAGCGTTCTTGCTTTATGCCAAGAGTAGATTTTCTTGCTCAAAATCAAATTCAGACAGGTTCTCATCCTTCGCTAAAAGTATAAATTATGGTCGCAGGTAGATGTTTGTCCTTATAAAAGGACAAAATAAGTTTTATATTTTGTGGCTGAATCTGCTTTTAGTTAAAGCAAGTAGACCTTGATAAGGTAGATATTTATCCATGCATTTTTATTTTCACCACTTAAAAGCAGCAATTGAAACTCGAAGCACTGAAAAACAGAACGTAGTGAGTGATTCCATTCCTGAGATGATGCATATTTTTGATCCCGTCATTCTTGGATTGAGACGGCAGCTTCGGCAACTCGAGGAAGAAAAGAGCGAACTCGTTTACACAAAGCAACGCAGTGCAATGACTCTGTAAATTACGCTCATTAACCAGAAAATGCGGGATCTTCGAAACAAAATCAAAGTGAGACAGGCGGGAGAATCTCAATTGGAATGTAAACGATGAGAATTCTTTCTTCCTTTTCTGATTTAATCGGTTACTATGAATGCCTTGACTTAGGGGCCGCGGAATCTACTCTCACAAGTTTACGCGGCCTTTCAGTTATAAAAAGGAGTCTTCATGGCAAAGAAAAAAGCAGCGAAGAAATAGGGCAGGGGGGATTAGGTTTCTATATTTTAAAACATTTTAAAACATTTTAAAACGATGTGTTGATGTGTTAAGGACCTGAAATGCTTGGATTGAACTTCGCCGCAGTACTCATGGCAATTTTCGTTGCTGGTTCAAACTATTTAGTCAAAGTTCCTATAAACGATTGGATTACGTGGGGTGCTTTTCTTTATCCATTTACTTATTTTATTACCGAGTTAACTAACTACTTCTATGGAAAAAAAGCTGCAAGGCAGGTTGTTTATTTAGGGTTTATTGTGGCTGCCCTATTTTCTATAACCATTGCAGATCACAGGATTGCTTTTGCTTCAGTCTTAGCTTTTTTAGTTAGTCAATTGCTTGATATTTCAATTTTTTCGAAGCTTAGACAGGGGTCTTGGTGGATTGCCCCTATCGTTGCTTCAATTGCAGCTACTTTCTTGGATAGTTTGTTATTCTTTTCAGTGGCGTTTGTTGGAACTCCTGTTCCTTGGTTTACTTTCGCAGTTGGTACTTTTTGCACGAAGGGGCTTATTGATATTGCATTGCTTCTACCTTTTAGGATGTTTATGGCTGCTACTAGATCAGGAACTTTAACTGTCCTAAATAATCAAAAACTCACTGCAAAGGCTTAAGTTCATATAATTCGACACTAATATACTCATTTTCTTCTTTCTTGAAAAGACTAACATTCCAATGATATTCGTCTGCATAGGTTTGGAGGAATTCAATATCACCATGAGAAGTAGAATAGGTCAGTAGTATCCGCCCACCTGGTTTCAAGTATGTCTTCCCGTGCTCTAAAAATCTTCTGAGCGATTCATGAAATGGATCATAAACTGATAATTCCAAGAAAGACATTTTTTTAGGTTCTTTGGCTCTATGACAAAAAGGAACTGACCAAAAGATTGTATCAAATTTATCATGGTCAGTTAATGGAAAGAAAAGGTCTCCTTCAAATACTTGAATTTTATCGACTACTCCGTGAATTTTTGCATTCTCTTCAGTATTTTTTACAGCGTCAGGGTTAATATCAATTGCAACCACTGATGAAGCTCCCAAAAGGGCAGCTTGGATTGAAAATATACCAGTCCCTGGTCCAATTTCTAAAAATGATTCACCTTGAACAATAGGAAGCTCCTTTGTGGCTCCCGTGCTAGGAAACACCTCTGGAGAAAATACACCTGGATACCCAACGTACTTTCTATCTTGGAAAGTGAATTCGTATTTTTCAGTGAATTTTTCATTAATTGAAAGTAGTTTGTCTACTTTTACAGTAATTTCATATTTCTCAACCAAAGAGCCCTTGGGTGTGACAACAGAAAATGCTTGAATTGAGATTAATGAAAGTAATAGATTTAAAGAAATAATAATTTGTAAAAGTTTCATAATATTAAGTTTTTTCTAAGAAGGCTGATACCTTTAAAACAGTTCTCTCGCTTCGGTTTAATAATTATTTATTGTCTAATTAGACGCAGGTTATTTGGTGGTGTATCAAGATCAGTTCTGTTTGTGCGATATGGATTAATATCTAACCCTCCTCTGCGAGTGTATCTAGCATAAACAGTGAGCCAATCAGGATGACATGTACGATTTATATCCATGAAAATTCTTTCAACACATTGCTCATGAAATTCATTATGGTCTCTCAGTGAAACAATGTATTTCAACAATCCAGCATGTTCAATTTTATTTCCTTTGTATTGAATTTCGACCGATCCCCAATCTGGTTGGCCAGTCACCAGACAGTTAGATTTTAATAGGTTAGTATGAAGAGTTTGATGGACTTTCTCCGTAGTTGTATTTAAATACAATATATTTGGTTGGTATTGAGTACACTCAACTTCAAGTTCATCTAAGCAAATTCCGTTCATAGTTTCTATTTTTGCTATTGTTTCCGTTAATCGAGATAAAATTACCTCAACATTTGCTGTAGTGGCTTTAGATAAGTCTTTGACCATAATACTTTTTACGTGATTGAAAGATTCGAAACTAGAGTTATTAAAAGAGTTCAAATAAAGTTTGAATGATTTTGATTCGATCAAAAATTTTGAATCTGAAGGTATTTTAAATTCAGCAATTGCTACGATAGGTTTACCTTGTGGGTTTAACCAAGAGACCTCAAACGCTGTCCAAAGATCAAAGCCGCTAAACGGTAATGATTCTGTAATTCCAATTTCATCTCTTTTTGGTTTTCTTGGGAGTGGAAAGAGAAGAGTAGGTTCATACGTGTTTATATAGGAAGATTTTTTCCCAAGAGGGGCAGCGATTAATATTGAATTTGTTTCTGAATTGGTCATGATTTCACCTTTTTTCTATAAAATGGGTTGTAATTAACTCCATAATCATATTGATCAATGTGTTCTTTTTCTTTCAAGCGTTTGCAAATTTTGCAAGTGAAAAAAGAAAGACCAGTTTCATAAAAAAATTTTAAAATAAATTGAGCGCAAATCATTTTAATGACTAATGAGTTGGGTAGGACAGTAATAAATCCGACAGTGCAAAAGATGATACTATCAATAATATTAGAAATAAAGGATGCACCCGTAATTCTTCCCCACATCCACTTACCATTGAGTTTCTTTTTTAAAACTGAAAGAATAATAGCATTTAGAAATTCACTTCCTATGTAAGCACAGCAGGAAGCTATAGTAATTCTAAAAGATTGAAAGAAGATATGGTTGTATGCCTCTTGGAAATTCCAATGAGGAGAAGAGGGAATAATACCTACCAACACCACTAAAAAAATTGTTAGAAAATTATAAAAAAATCCTAACCAGATCACATGTTTTGTTAAATAGTAACCATAAACCTCAGTTAAAATATCCCCTATGACAAATGTGAAAGGAAAAAAATAGAGGACAGCAGGAAATTCAAAATTAAATAAAATAGTGAGTTTCCCTCCAATAAGGTTGCTGATGACAATTATAATCAAATATAAAAAAGACAAAAAAAGAATAAATTTATTATGAATTAAGTCAGTTGTTTTTTTAAGTAAGTCAGAGATTATTTTTTTTGAAATATTTGGATTCGAAAAAGCGCCAATTTTAAATGCATCTTGCGCTGAAAATCGAGAAATCCATATATTATGATCTAGCTCTTCTACTAGCATTTTAAAAGTTTCACTCTTATTGATGATTCTAACTAAAACATAGACTTTACCGTCTTGATTTGGTGGGTATATTTTATCAATGCAGTAATATTCATTATTTTCAGGAATTCTTGGGACAACTTTTAAAGTGTATTTTTTAATATTATCCACAAATTTATTTCATAATTAAAAAGGATGTTCCAGTTGTTGTTGATTTGGAATTCTAGTTTCAATCACAGTTCCTAAGAGGTGATAAGTTTTTTTTAATTGCACAGTTGGTAGTCCTGATAAAATGGGTCGGAGGTAAATATTTGTTCGATCGACTGCATATGTTCGTATAGATATTGAAGAACCATCAAAACTAACTATAACGTGCATATTAGGGATATAATCGTCAGTTACCTTGACGATTAGAATTGAGTTTTTGTCATATAGTGGTTCATGTGAAGCATCTAATTTAATTGCGTATGTTCTTAGGCTAGGGTCTAAATCGCAGCTTATCCAAGTGGTATCTTTTTTTTGTGAAATGACACCATCTTTGACCCAATGAATAATATCAGAACCTGCTAAAAGAGGAATTACAGAAAAAGAGCGTTGTTTATTTCCTATATGAAGAGGTTCTGCACCAACCAACTGGCCAACTGTAATTTTTAAAAATTCTGATAAAGTGATGATTGTTTCAATTTTTGGACTCAAAGTTCGACCAGTGAGAATATGGTTACAAAGCTGTTGGCTGATCCCTGTTCCTCTCGCTAGTTCAGCTTCCGTTATATTTTTTTCTTTCATTAGCAAGGAAAGATTTTCTGCCAGGATTGAATGATGCCTTTGTCCTTTCTTCTGTTTTGAAAATGCTAAAACATTAGTCATAAAAATTCCTGGAAATTGATAAAAAAAATAGGCCTTTTTTTGAAAATTACTTAACTATAAATTATATTAACAATTATGTAATAATTTGTTTACCAATGTGTACTGTATAAGTAAACTAAAAAAATAATTATAAGTACTACAAATGTTGTTGCCTTTATTGGCTCTATTGATTATCTATACAGTTAATCTTTTTTAGCACCTGTGAGGTTTTCTATAATGTAGTTTTTGTAATTGTAAAACGATATGCACTTAGTAAATAAAAAAGAGGCCTTGGGACCAACCAAGAACCTCTTTTATAATTGCTAGATTGAACAATAAGATACCTTCTTTCTAGCAAATTTCAAAAAAATTAACAGTCTTATTTTGCATAAAAAACGAATCAATTCGTTTGTTCAGTTTTTTTTGCTTTCTCTAGCCGTGGAGAAGTTTGCTTGGAGAGAGGTTATGGAAGATGATCAATCCCAGTTCTCATGTTTTGATTTCCTAAAATTCTCAGGCTCCATTTGTCGAGCCCAGTTCCTATTTAATTTTGGATTTCTAGTAGTCACTCAGTCCTTGGTTGCACTGGGATGTGGATTCTTGGATAAAACTGTGCTCCGGGACTCTACCGTGCTTTTTCATGTTTTGTATGCCTTTGGCATGATTGCATTTCTGAGCTTAGGGTTGATCATGCATTTTTATAATTTTTCCAAGCGAGCGAGAGACATCTACGGGGAAGGAACCCATTCCTGCATGCTTGCTATAGCAGCCTTTGTTCCATTTCTTAATTTGATTGTGTGGGGCTACCTTGCTGTTGCTCCTGCAAAGCCAAAGCCCATCCTTAATAAGGAGGTGCTGAAATGACATTAGGGAATTGTGCAAAAACTCCTTTCTCTCCAGTCAAAGAAATTGAGACGATGGTGCTTTTGGAAAAGAGCACAGGCTATCAGCGAAGAACTCACAAGCTCGATGAAGTGATTGACCGCTTGGGTAAGACCAAAGTTCAAGGCAAGGTTTTAGAGAAACTCACCAGGTACACTCTGGGTGCCGAT
>Ga0302320_10006853_pt1 | contig 25201 bp, 20 predicted proteins | sample Bog_T0_3_FD_202130 | JGI IMG/M metagenome (GOLD analysis project Ga0302320, IMG submission 202130) | Peat permafrost microbial communities from Stordalen Mire near Abisko, Sweden - Bog_T0_3 | ecosystem: Environmental > Terrestrial > Soil > Wetlands > Peat | place: Sweden: Abisko, Stordalen Mire... | reverse complement strand
GGCGCCTTCTTCCCGGATTGACAGCAATTCGTCCAGCCAAGTTTATCCGCGGCCTGCCCCTCGCGTTCGGCCTGGCGCCGTGCGTAGTGACTCGATGTGGCCGCTCACCCTTCTTTGGCCGGATTGCATGGTTCGTGGATCCTGTGAATTCTTTCCTAAAACCACGTATCCCTCCCATGCCGCAATCAGGAATGTGGCTGTTTCGTTCGCGTCGATATCATTCCGTACGACGCCGGACTTCTGTCCTTCGCGCAAGGCTTCCGCCACGGCATCGTGCCAGTCCTTGTAAACTTTCGCCGTCCTTCTGCGGAATCCTTCGTCAAGACCCGACATTTCTTGCGACAGGTTGAGCAAGGGGCAGCCACGCTGAACGTCTTCCCTTTTCACCGATTCGGATCGAATAATGCGGACCAGAGCGGCGATGGGATTTTTAACGTTCCGTAAAGGCTGTACCCACTTCTGGTGGAGGTTCGTTGCGATGACCTCGTCAACCACCGCATAACCCAAGGCCTCTTTGTTATCAAAATGGTGATACAGCGCGCCTTTGGTGACGCCCGCCGCGGCGAGAATGGCGTCCAGGTCAGCACTTCGAAAGCCCGAGCGGTAAATCTCCTGGAAGGCAGCCTGCAACAGAAGCTCTCGTGTGCGCTCCGGATTCCGCGGCGCCACCTTGCGTCGCGATCTTTTTCTAGCACCCGACATACCAACTAGTATGCACGTTCATGCGGGAAGGTGTCGAGCCGAACGAGTTGAGGGCGCAGTGAGAAAGCGCGGTAAGTAATCGAAAGGCTGGAGCCGACGAGCGGACTTGAACCGCTGACCTGCCGATTACGAATTATCGTCAGGTCTCCTTACGCCGCTCTATGACATATCAGCTTGTCAGACAAATATGATATTAGCAGCGCTTGGAACGAATGCAGGAATCGAGTTTCATCCAGCGTCCTAGAGCAACTTCCGATACCAGGTTTCTGGATCACTTTAAAGTGCCGCCAGGCGCCGCTGCACAAACAAGAAATAGAGAGCCACCACAATCAGCAAAACTCCATTCACCCCCAGGACCACCGGCGCGGTGAACATGGGGACCAGCCATCCCGACAATAAATTTCCCATGGGCATGCCGCCACGAAAGGCAAAGTTGTAGACGCTCATGACGCGTCCGCGCATTTCGTTGGTGGTGATTAACTGCACCAGCGAATTTACCGTAGCAAATACCGCCATCATCGAAGCGCCCACCAAAACCAGCACGATGCCGCTGAAGGGCAGCGATTTAGACAGAGCGAAGGCAGAGATTCCCGCGCCCAGGCACATTAGGGCGGCGAGGGCGACGAGTCCCTTTTTTCGCATGTTGCCCGCGGTGGCAATGGCAAGTGAACCGATGATGGAACCGAGTCCCATGAGGGCGAGCAAATTGCCGAAGGCCTTCGGGCCGCGATGGAAGATATCCTTCACGAACACGGGAATGTAAGTGCGCATCGGCATTCCGAGGGCCGTCATGCAGAAGGCCAGAACAATCAGCGCTTCCATGGAGTTCTGTTTGCGTGTGAACTTAATTCCCTCTTTCAGGCTGGTAAACATTGATTCCGTGGTCTTGACGGGCAGGAAGCGGGCGGTGATCATCGTCAGCGTCACGATGGGAGCCAGAAAAGACAACGCATTCAGGCCGAAGCACCATTGTTCTCCAAACCTTGCCAAAGCTTGACCCGCGAGCGCGGGACCAACCATAACGGCCACGTTGAACTGAATGGAATTCAGCGCAATGGCATTGGGCATGTCTTCTTTGTCGACCAGCGTGGGGATGAGCGCGGAGTAGGCCGGGGCGCCGAAGGCCTGGGCGGTCCCGGAAAGAAACGACAGGCACAGAATGTGCCAGACGTGCACCGTCCCCGTGGCCACCAAAATCGTGAGCACGCTGGCGCTCAACATTTGCACATATTGCGAGCCCAGCAGGATCTTGCGGCGCTCCACGCGATCCGCGATGACACCGGTCATAAGCGAGAAGAGAAAAATCGGCAGGCCACCAAGAACCTGATCCAGGGCCAGCAAGCGTGCGCTGTGACTAAGCCGGTAGATAAGCCAGCCTTGCGCCACAATCTGCATCCAGGTGCCGATGCTCGAGGTGCAGGAGCCAAACCACATCAAGCGAAAATCTCGATATTGAAATGCTTTAAAGACTCGGCGTAGCAATTAGACGTCTCCAGAGGCTCCGGAAAAGCCTAACATGCGGCGGGAGTAGTTCGGTTTCATCGGCATGGGCAATGGCAAGACTCGGTGCCGACATGGAAAGACGTTCGCGGAACTAACGGCGGGCAGAATTGAGACAGGGACCCTTCGACCATAAGAGTTTGCGCTTGGCGCGCAAACGCTTCCTCCGCTCAGAGTGACAGACATTTGACTTTCTATTCGTACCTGAGAGCTTCGATGGGATCGAGGCGCGAAGCGCGAAGCGCAGGAATCATTCCGCTCACCAGTCCTACGACGGTCAAGATAATAGTAGCCACAATCACGGTGCCGGGAGCGATCATCAGACGAATATCTCCAGCTTCGGCATTTTTCGCCATCGCGCTGTAAAGCGTGAGCCGGCCGACGGACAGTGACACCACATACGCCAAAATGATTCCCATCATGCCGCCGATGAAAGTGATGGTAAGAGCTTCGGCGAGAAACTGCATTAATATGTGGCCGCGGCGCGCGCCCAGCGCTTTTTCCACACCAATCTCGCGAGTACGTTGCGTCACAGACACGAGCATGATGTTCATCAAACCCACGCCACCGATACCGAGCGTGAGTGTGCCGATAAAGCCCAGGAGAATCTTTAATCCGATTGTGATGACTTCGAACTGGTGCACTTGCTCCATCAAATTAAATACACGTACGGCGCGGCGGTCGGTTTGACTGAATTTATGCTCGCTGGCCAGGACCTCGCGGGCGGCCTGTTCCAGCCTTTCGTAATCCGGAGTTTCGTAATTGAACCAGATGGAATCGAGATAGTGCGTGTCCTTCAAATCGCTCATGGATGTGAAGGGTACGTAAACGGCGCGGTTGATATCGTCATCGCCTTCCTGCATCTTGGCTTTCAGAATGCCGACTACTTCGAAGCTAAGCCCATCGATTCGGATGCGCTCGCCCAGCGCATTTCGTCCGGAGAAAAGTTTTTCTTTCGCTTCCGAGCCGATTACTGCAACGCGGGCGCGCTGCATTTGATCTTCCATGTTGAAGAAGCGGCCGTCACCAAGTTTCAACGCGCGGACGGAATCGACATTGGGATAATCTCCGGTGACGTCGAAGGTGAAGGTTCGCGTATCGAACTGAATATTGCACTGCTTGTCGACTTCTGGAGTAATGTGCGTGATCTGGGGAAGGTTCGTGGTGAGGGTGTCCACGTCGTCCATGGTGAAGCGGACTTGTGCGCCCGCCTTCTGTCCGCCGGCCTGCATGGAAGTGCGGCCGGGGACGAGGATCATCAATTTCGTGCCAAAGTTGGCGAAGATATTGGCGCAAGCTGCGCCGAATCCGTCACCATAGGCGAGCAGCATGACAACCGTCGCAATGCCCCAGGCCATGCCGAGCATGGTGAGAGCGGTGCGGCGGCGATTGTGCCGCATTGCGCCGTAAGCTTCTTGCAGTAAATCACGAAACATAAATTTTTATTCCTGCCGTAACGCTTCTACGGGCTGCAGCAACGCGGCTTTACGCGCGGGATAAAGTCCGGCAATCACGCCCGCAAGGCACAAGCTGGCAATGGCCAAAAATGCTGTGGCCGGGACGAGCTTGGGAGGATCGAAGCCCCCCTGGCCCTGAATGTTGCCCATCAACGCCATAAGCCCGGCGGCCAGTCCCATGCCGATCAGGCCGCTGAAGAGTGTAAGAATAATTCCCTCAAAGAAAAACTGAGCGAGAATGCTGCGGCGCGTGGCGCCTAAAGCCATGCGCAATCCAATCTCGCGGGTACGCTCGCTCACCGTAACCAGCATGATGTTGATCACGCCGATGGCGCCCAAAGCCAGCGTGACCAAGCCCACCGCGCCTAGAAACACGTTCATCGCATCGAAAATGGAACCCACCGCTTTGGAGTTCTGAATCGTGTCCCACCCCTCGAAGGCATTTTTATCGTGAAAATCAAAGCCGTGATTGCGGGCGACGATTTTTCGGACTTCATCCTGCGCCATTAGATGTTCGTCGGTGACGCGCGGCTGGTAGTTAATAAATGAAATGGAATTCTCGTGACCTTCACCCTTCAGGGGAAACAAAGTGGCCATTACATGAAAGGGTAAATAGCCGCGCATGTTGGTGGAGTTGTCATCCCCGCGCCCAACGCGCTGTACGGTTCCGACCACTTCGAAGGTGATGTCGTTGAGAATGATGCTGGCGCCCAGGGCCGGGCGTCCGGGAAATAAATTCTTGACCAGTTCATCACCCAGCACGATCACATTGCGCCGCTGAGCCTCATCCTCTTCGTTGAGCCAGCGTCCCTGATTCAGTGGCAGATATCGGATGTCGCCGAACTGGGGCTCCACACCGGCGATTTCGCCGTTGGCGCTGGCAAACTCGCTCACCGCGCGTACGTCGGAACGAATCAGAACCGGCGAGGCGTTACGCACATGCGGCGCTTCTTTCCGGATGTCGAGATAATCCTTATAAGTCAGCAAGTATTGGCGGGCGGAGTTCATGCTGCCCTCTAACACCGGAGCGCGGCCAGGATAGATGAACATGATGTCCTTGCCATACTGCGCCAACTCGCGCTTGTTGCCGGAGCGAAAACCTTCGCCGAGGCCAACCAGAAGAAGGAGCGAGCCTACGCCCCACGCGATTCCGAACATGGTCAGGAACGAACGGAGTTTATGGGCCCAGAGGGTGCGGAAGATTTGGGCGAAAATGTCCAGAATTGTGCGCATGTTACTTACATCTTAATACGCAGGAGTGGACGGATAAGTTCGCCCTTTGTTAGCAGATCGCCTCGAATAATCGACTTTATGCTCGAAGCCCGGAAGACTTCACATTTTCAGCAAAATTGGAGCCGGTTCGCGGCCGGTTTGAGCATTACCGAAGTTTGTTGCCGAACCTACAAATCGCTGTTGTGAAACGTGTTAGCTGTCTATCCTAAACTGGGATGCCTTCGAGCCTGCTCGCACGAAGGGCTTTTCCATGACTTCCTTGAAAATGTCCGCCAGCGCACATTCTCACAAGCCTCTGCCGATTGGCGCCAAAGCTTTCATTGGTTTGGTAATTGCCGCGGGCACGGTGTCGCTGCTGCAGGCTGCGATTCACCAGAGCAGCAAGAACATCGCGGAGTTCATCTGCTACCTGGGCATCGCTATCTTGGCTTCGCGGTTGCGCGTCACTCTGCCGGGAATAACGGGCACGCTTTCGGTTAACTTCCTTTTTATCCTCGTTGCAGTCGGGGAACTGAGTTACTCGGAAGCACTCACTCTGGGCGCGGTTTCCATGCTGGCCCAAACTTTGTATCCGAACCGTCCGAGTGCGATCCAACTGACCTTCAACGTGTGCGCCGGATGTTTATCGACTGCCTTGGCGTACGTCGTTTATCACGACGCGCTGGTCAACCATCTCATTGTCAATCGACCGCTGGTTTTATGTTTGGCCGCTTCGACGTATTTCATTTTCAACGCGGGAAGCATCGCCATCGTAATTTCAATGAGCGAAGCCATCCCGCTGCGCAGGATTTTGGTGGATTGCTATTTCTGGTCGTTCCCGTATTACTTGATTGGAGCGGGAATCGCCGGAGCCATCGGCTGGTTCAACCATACTTTTAACTGGGAAACTTCGCTGCTATTCGTTCCCGCCATTTACATCATCTACCGCTCCTACCGCCTGTACCTGGGCAAACTTGAAGATGAAAAACGGCACGTCGAGGAAATGGCGGACCTGCACCTTCGAACCATTGAAGCGCTCGCTCTGGCGATTGAAGCCAAGGACCAGACTACGCACGATCACTTGCAGCGGGTTCGCGTCTACGCGATCGAAGTAGCCAAAGAATTAGGCATTAAGGGCAGCGAATTGGAAGCCCTTCATGCCGCTGCGCTGCTGCACGATATCGGCAAGCTCGCGGTGCCGGAACACATCATCTCGAAACCCGGCAGGCTCACGCCGGAAGAATTCGAAAAGATGAAGATTCACACCGTCGTGGGAGCCGAAATTCTGGAACGAGTACGCTTCCCGTACCCGGTGGTCCCAATCGTGCGCGCCCATCACGAAAAGTGGGACGGATCAGGCTATCCCTACGGATTGAAAGGCACCGAGATTCCCATCGGCGCGCGCATTCTCTCCGCTGTCGATTATCTTGACGCGCTGGCTTCCGACCGGCAATATCGCCGCGCCATGCCGCTCGATGAAGTCATGCAGCGGCTCTCCCTGGAGTCGGGCAAAGCGTTTGACCCCAGAGTGGTCGAGGTTCTGACTCGCCGCTACCGCAGCCTGGAGAATCTGGCGCAGGCGCAATCGGCGGCACATAGCAATCAGGCTCCGCCCGCGGCGCTCACAATCTCCAGAGGTCCCGCACCGGACGCGGGCTTTGAGAGTGCCAGCGTTGCGGAATCATCGGGCCGCGAGGCGAATTTTCTATCTTCAATTGCCGCCGCCCGCCAGGAAGCACAATCGCTCTTTGAGTTGAGCCAGGATCTAGGAGCGTCCCTTAGCCTGGGTGAAACGCTTTCCGTTTTTTCCGTGAAACTGAAGCCCATGGTGCCCTATGATGCCATCGCCATTTATATTCTGCGCGATGACATCTTGATCCCGGAGTACGTAAATGGAGATAACTACCGGCTGTTTGCGTCACTGCGGATTCCTTTTGGCGATGGACTCTCCGGCTGGGTGGCGCAAAATAAAAAGCCGATTGTGAACGGCAATCCCTCGGTTGAGCCGGGATATCTCAACGACCCTTCGAAATTTAGTACGCTGCGCTCTGCTCTGGCTTTGCCGTTGGAAGGCGTGTCTGGCGTGATCGGCGTCCTGGCGCTTTATCGCGCCGAAAAAGATGCCTTCACTTCCGACCACTTGCGGATTCTTCTCGCGGTCAGCGGCAAGATGGCGCTCGCCATTGAGAACGCCCTCAAGTTTCAACAGGCGGAAAGTTCCGCCACCACCGATTACCTTACCGGCCTGCCCAACGCGCGCTCGCTCTTCCTGCAGTTGGATCGCGAACTTGCACGCTGCAAGCGTGATAACGTCTCGCTCACGCTGATGGTCTGCGATATGAACGGTTTCAAGAAGATTAACGACCGCTTCGGGCACCTCGAAGGCAATCGTGTATTGCGTCTCTTTGCGCAGGCGCTAAAAGACGGTTGCCGCGAATATGATTACGTCGCCCGCATGGGGGGCGACGAATTTGTAGTGATCGCTCCCGGTCTGGCCGCGGACGCTGCGGCAAAAAAAGTGCAACAGCTTCGGCCCCTGGCACAGCAAGCCGGCTTCGATGTTTGCGGTGAAGACATCCTTTCCTTGAGCGTAGGCGTGGCCGTTTCGCCGGACGACGGAGACGACGCCGAGCAACTGCTCACTCAGGCGGATCGCCGCATGTACGTGGAGAAAGAGAAGCAACCATCGCGTAAGGATCAGCGCCTGCACGCGCGCATGAAGTGCCGGCTCATGATCGAACTGCATCCGCAAGGGGGTGCCGCACCGATATTCGGCAACCTTATCGACATCAGCCTGGGCGGTTGCTATGTTGAGACCAGCGCGATTCTGACGCCGGGTTCGGATCTGAAGCTGGCTTTTTCCCTTGCCAGCGATGGCGGAGATGGTTCCCTGAGTGCCGAAGGCACGGTGGCAAGAATTCATCCCGGCTCGGGCGTGGCTGTTCAGTTCAAAGAGATGAGCCGGGAATCGCGCGAGAAGATGTACCGCATCCTCGAGTTCGTGCAGAACTCGACCACGGTTTACAACGACAAGTATTTGCAGAACATGTCCAAGCGGTAAAGGCAGTGGCCGGCGGTCAGTGTTCAGTGGCCAGTGAACCCTACCGGCTTCTGGGTTTTACTAACCACTGATCACTAACCACCGCCCACTGCTCTTGAAGCTCTCCTTCGCCGCCCGTACACTTAGAGAATGCACGCCCACGTTCACGGAGCAGGCAGTCCCAAGCGAGTACTGAAGATTTCGCTCGGCGTGACCCTCGCCTATATCGCGCTGCTCGTGGTCTCTGGCATCCGGGCCCATTCCCTGGCGCTGCTTTCTGAGGCCGGACACAATCTCTCCGACTTTCTGGCACTGCTGCTTTCGCTGGTGGCGGTTTATTTGCAGTCTCGTCCGGCGAGCGCCACCAAGACCTATGGTTACCATCGTGCCGGAGTGCTGGCCGCTCTGGTGAACGCCGTTTCGCTCGTTGCAGTGGCATTTTTTATCTTCTACGAAGCATTCCGCCGCTTACAGCACCCCGAGCATGTGCAAGCGTCGGTGATGATGTGGGTCGCGGCCGCCGGGGTGGTGATGAATGGGCTAATAGCATTGATGCTGTATCGCTCCTCCGGGCACGGCGGTCACGATGTTAATATCCGCAGCGCCTTGCTGCACGAAGTCGGCGATACGCTTTCGACCGCAGCCGTGATCGCCGGAGGCTGGGCAATATTAATCACGGGCAACTCCTGGATCGACTCCGCCCTTTCAATTGGCATTGGAGTGTTGATTCTTTGGTCTGGCTTCGGCATTGTGCGCGAGACGCTGAATATTCTTCTGGAAGGCACGCCACGCGGAGTAAAGCTCGAATTGGTTGCCACCGCCATCCGTTCGATTGAAGGCGTGAACGACGTCCACGACCTGCATTGCTGGAGCATCGGATCGGAAACTCGCGCGCTCTCCTGCCATATTTCGATTGCAGATATTCCGCCCTCGGTGAGCGAGCGAATTCTCCGTGATGTGAAAGACTGTCTGCACCACGACTTTCGCATCGACCACACGACAATCCAGTTTGAGCACGTGGAATGCGAAGTGGCGCATGGGTGCGTGATTCCGGTGGCGGAGAGCGCGGAGCATCATCACCACAGCCACTAATCAACGAATCTGTTTCTCAAAGATCTCCCTCGCCCGCTCAATCGTATCCGCATCCTCCGCTGTCTTATCCGGGCGCAGGCGGACGATCCGCGGGAAGCGCAACGCATACCCGCTCTCGTGCCGCTCCGATTGCATCATGTTGTTGAATGCAACCTCCAGCACGATCGTTGGCTCAACCGTACGCCGGAAGCCCTGATCCTCGATCGTGTGTTCGAAAAACCACTTCGTCATTTCGGCAATCTCGACGTCGGTCAAACCTGAATACGCCTTCCCGATGTTGACCAACCGGTCTCCATCCCACACAGCGAACGTATAGTCGCTGAGCACGCCGATGCGCTTTCCGTGGCCGAACTCAACTGCGGTGACCACGACATCGAGTGTCGCCAGTTCGCGCTTCATCTTCAGCCATGATTTGCCGCGCTTCCCTGGGGTGTAAGGCGAGTCGAGATCTTTGATCATCAGGCCTTCGTTGCCTCGAGCCTGCGCTGCGGAAAAAAGCTCATCCAGGTGCTCCGGGGACGCCGCCCGAAATACGGGTGCGCGAACGACATGAGTTACGGAGCGCGCCTCCTCGTTTCCAAAAGTAAATTTTTGCTGTGAAACTTTCTCCTGTGCTGCTCCGGGGTTGGGATTTCTTTGTGTAAGCAACTCATCCAATATCTTTGCTCGCTCCCGCAGCGGACGCTCAATCAGCAACTCTCCACCAGCATATAGAACGTCGAACGCCACATACGCCACGGGGACTTCGCGTAGCATTTTGTCGCTCACCTTCTTTCGCCCAAGCCTTTGCTGCAGTACCGAAAACGGCCGCGCCCGTCCCAGTTCCGCAGCGCGCTCCTCCGCCTTTTCAGAAACACATTCATCCACGACCAAGTTTGTAGGAGCAGAATTCGCGGGGTACTCCCACGCCACAATCTCGCCATCGAGAATCGCATTCTGCGGCAGCCCCGCGAGTACTTCGGGCAGCTCGGGAAAGGATTCCGTAATCTCGTCGCGCGTGCGCGAAAAAAATTTCACTTCTCCATTAGAAACATGGGCCTGCGCCCGAATTCCGTCATACTTGTCTTCGACTGCCGCTTCCGCGAAGTAACTCAAACCTTCTTCCGGCGATTCCACGGGGCTCGCGAGCATCATTCCGAGGGGATGGAACATCCTCATTTTCGCGTCGGCCAGTCTGCCGTCAACTGCCAGCCGCAATGTTTCTCCAATATCCCCCAGCAGCATATTCGCGCGTTGCACTTCGGCTAAAGTCGCAGCGTACGCTTTGGCAATGGCCTCCTCGACCAGGCTTTCTTTCAATCCAATCCGCAAATCACCGGTAATAATTTTGACGATGTATTTCGCTTCCAGCGGAGTCCCTCGCGAGAGCAGGCTGCGAACTAGCGCAGCCTTTGCAGCCGCGCCCCGCGCCGCCGCGATCTCACGAAAAATCTTGCTAACTTCCAGGATGCCCAATCCCTGCCCCGGGCGCTCTTTCAGAACATCGCCTGCGACCGACCCAAAATCTCCGAGCTTGCGGTACGAAGCCGTCAGAGCGCTTTCATCGCTCCCGGAGAGATCCGCAACGATACGCGATAAGGCGGCGCCGCCTACCTGTAAAGTGGTTTCTTCCCAGGCAGGAAATGCTCCGCCGGAAAGAAATACGGCCGAGACCGCAGCCTCCTCCACGGTGCGCGATTGGAAATAGTCCGCAACGATTGCCGTTTTTTGCAGCTTCTTTGTAGTAGCGGTCACCGCTTCGCAACATACAGCGAACTGTCTCATGGTTCCAGTTTAGCTTTCCAAAGGAAAACATTTTCGATGCCAATCTAAGCACTACGGAAACTGCTGTATAGAATCCACAGGATGGTGTAGCTCAACATCCATAAATGCCTCTCTTGAGCTTGGACGAGCGTATCCGCGGATGGCGCCTAAAGTTCGGCGGCCAGCGAGTGGCGGACACTTCGTCCCTTCCTCTCGAAGGCGGACAGCAGCAGGGCCGTTGCAGCCGCCTAACCCATGCCGATGGCAAAATCTTTTGGGCTTACCTGTGGACCTCCTCTGCGCACGATTTTCGCCTGAAAAGGCTTGGGACGGCCCGCACCCCGTCCCAGAGCCTGCCCGAAGCGGGACCCGGGCGGCGTCCCGCAGCCTAGAAATTCGCGACCCTGTGATACCCTAGTCGTTGGAGCTTTCCCCTCTCTGGAGCATCTAAAAACCGTGCGATCCTTGCGAAATTTCGTTCGTTTCCTGATTGCCGTGCAGCTTTTGCCCGCCCTCGAAAGTGGAGAGGAAACCCTCGTCGGCGGCCAAGCCGTGCTCGAAGGCGTGATGATGCGGTCTCCGCATGCCTGGGCGATCGCCTGCCGCAAGCCTTCCGGCGAAGTAATTACCATGAGCGAGCCGCTCGAACGGCCTTCGGAAAAACACAAATGGATGGCTTGGCCCATCGTGCGCGGAGTCATGACGCTGGGTTACGCCATGTCGTTGGGATACCGCGCACTAAGATTCTCGGCGAACATCGCCATCGAAGAAGTAATGGGCAACAATGAAAAACATGTGGAGACTGCCGCCTCGGCTGTTCCGCTGAAGCGAAGCGAGGCGGAAACTGTCACCGCACAACTTGTATCGGAGTCCGATAAAAAGACTTCGCGCGAAAAAGCTGCCGCCATTAGCGGTTGGCTTGCCGCCGGCAACGTTATCCTCTCGCTCGCATTCTTCATTTTCATGTACAAGTATTTGCCGCTGCTCGCCGCCACGGAGCTGAAGAAATACAATCCTGCGCTCGGCGGACAGGTAGTGTTCAATCTGATCGATGGCGCAGTTCGGCTCGGTCTATTCCTGCTCTTCATCTGGGGCGTTTCACTCTTTCCGGACATTCGGCGCGTCTACCAGTACCACGGCGCGGAACATAAAACGGTGTTTGCTTTCGAAGATGGCAAGGCGCTCGAAACCTCCGAAGTGCAGAAATATTCGACATATCATCCGCGCTGCGGGACCAGTTTCCTGATGACCGTGATGCTCATCTCCATTGGCTTTTACATGCTGATCCCCTACACCACATTCTGGGCGCGCTTCGCCTCGCGCATTGTGCTGCTTCCGGTGATCGCTGGAGTTTCTTACGAAATCATCCGCTTCGCTGCCAAGCATAAGGGTTCGCTCTTCGCGTTGATGACCGCCCCCGGCCTGTGGCTGCAACGCATCACCACCCAACCGCCTTCGGATGAAATGGCGCAATGCGCCATCACCGCCCTCGACCACGCCATGGAACTGGAAAAGAAAAACGGCGGCGAACTGGTGATTGCCTAGGGGGATTCCCCCTTACTAGTTCTCAGTCCCCGGTTCTCAGTTTTCAGCGAAAACCCATAGAATGAGTTTGCCCACACAGCGGATTCTTCGAACTCTGGCTGGAACTGAGGAGTTGAGTGTTGGACTGAGAACCGAGAACTGAGAACTGACCCATGTTTGAACGCTTAGACCAAACCGAAGCCCGCTACGAAGAGCTTACCAGCGCTCTCGCTTCGCCCGACATCGTCAACGATTCGGCGCGCTACCAGAAGACTGCCAAGGCCCATAGCGAAATCGCACCCATCGTCGAAAAGTATCGCGAATACAAAGATCTCACTCGCGGCATCGCCGAGAGCAAAGCCCTGCTCGCGGAAGAGAAAGATCCCGAGATGCGCGCGTATGCGCAGGAAGAACTCAGCAAGTTGGAGCCGCGCGTGGCTGCCATCGAAGAAGAACTGAAAGTTCTGTTGCTGCCCAAAGATCCCAACGACGAGAAAAATATTATTCTCGAAATACGTGCCGGAACCGGAGGAGACGAAGCCACGCTCTTCGCCGCGGAGATCTTTCGCATGTACACGCGTTATGCGGAAACTCAGCGCTGGAAGGTCGAAGTGCTCTCGTCTTCTGATTCGTCCGCCGGAGGCCTGAAAGAAGTCATCGCCATCATCGAAGGCAATCGCGTGTTTTCGCAGCTTAAGTACGAAAGCGGTGTGCATCGCGTGCAACGCGTTCCGGCAACTGAGCAGCAGGGACGCGTTCACACCTCCGCCGTCACCGTCGCCGTACTGCCTGAAGCCGAAGACGTCGACATCAAGATCGAAGCCAAAGATTTGCGCATCGACACTTTCTGTTCCTCCGGACCCGGCGGCCAGTCGGTGAACACTACGTATTCCGCGGTGCGCATCACGCACATTCCCACCAACACGGTAGTCAGTTGCCAGGACGAAAAATCGCAAATCAAGAACCGCGAAAAAGGCATGCGCGTACTGCGATCGCGCCTCTATGAAATCGAAATGGAGAAGCAGCAGTCGGCACTGGCCAAAGAGCGCAAGGCGATGGTCGGCTCCGGCGACCGCAGCGAGAAAATTCGCACCTACAATTTCCCGCAGAACCGCCTCACCGATCACCGCATCGGCTTTACGGTCCATCAACTCGAACAGGTGATGGACGGCAAACTGCAACCCCTGATCGAAGCGTTGACCACGCACTATCAAGCGGAGAAATTAAAGCAGGAAGCCGCCATAGCGGTGTAATTATAATGCTTGAATGGGGACAGTCGCCCTCGGCTGTCCCGTCGGGCGAAGCTCGGAAGTTCCGGCACAGCAACGAAAATGTCTGATCTCCACTCATCCCTCCCCTCCGCCCTCACCGCCCGCTACACCGCCAATGCCGCCCGCATCCACGAACTAGCCGCGCCTCTGAGCGATGCCCAGTTCTGGCAGAGGCCTTTTCCTTACGGCAACAGTTTCGGCCACTTGGCACTTCATCTTACCGGTAACCTGAACTACTACATCGGCGCGCAGATCGCACATACTGGATACATTCGTGACCGTCCGCAGGAATTCAACCACCCGAACCCTCCAACGAAAGACGAGGCTCTCAAGCTCTTCGACGCGGCGGTCCAAATGGTTCTCCAAACCATCGGAGCGCAATCTGCCGAGGATTGGTCAGCGCCTTATTCCGGCGTGGGCACTGACGCCGCAAATCGACTCGCGATCTTTCTGATCTGCGCCGCTCACATACAGCATCACATCGGACAGATTATCTATCTCAAGTACGAACTGGAACGTGCAATTCATACGCGTTGAGCCACGCTTGGTAAACGCCATGTCTCGACCTACAGACCATTCCGCGAACAACCCCGGACGGGCATCCCGCACCGAATCCAGCATGCCCCGACCCATGAAAAGCACTCGATCTCTTCTCGCGCTTGCTGGCTTTGGCGTTGCAACCGCCGGTGTGGCGTGGTATGCCTCCCGCTATAGCCGCAAGGGAAGCCGCGGAGCCTGGTATCGCTCGCTCAACAAGCCCAGCTTCAATCCGCCAGAGAAAGTCTTCCCCGTGGTATGGACCTCTCTGTACGCGTTAATGGCATGGTCGGGATGGCGCGTCTGGAGCGCTGCTCCATCGCGGCAGCGTAACGCTGCACTGCGCCTTTGGATGTCGCAACTCGCGGCCAATGCCAAATGGTCGAAATTGTTCTTCGGCGAACACCGTCCCGTGCTGGCACTTGCGGACATTATTGCGCTCGAAGGAGCAATCTTTTCCTACATCAATGCCGCGCGAAAGGTGGACCGCGCAGCTGCCAACGCTTTCATCCCGTACGCCGCGTGGGTTGCATTCGCCACGGTACTCAACGCAGAGTTCGCGCGCTTGAATCCGCATGCGGCCGCTTAGCCCTTTCATGCTGCACTTCATCCTGCGCACTGCACATCCTGTGCACTGGGATTGCGTGCGCTGTGTTGAAATGGTTCTGTGCCACTGCCCCTGCAAATTAAAGACGCTCTCGCCGGAGCCGTGATCCGGCTTACAGCAAATCAAGTCCCTTCGCCGCGCATGAACGCGGAGTTGCTGTTGATGTTCACGCTCAATTGCGATCGAGCTTATTTTTTCGCCCATCCCGAACGCGAACTCAGCGACGACGAACAAATCCGCTACAGCGCCGCACTTGCCGAGCGCAGCCGCGGCGTCCCAGCGCAGTACATCACCGGCCATCAGGAATTCTGGGGATTGGATCTAATCGTGACGCCGGCCGTGCTGATCCCGCGCCCTGAGACCGAGCACGTGATCGAAACCGTGCTCGATTGTGTCAGAGAGACACCCTTGTCCGTCAGCCCTCTAAAAATCGCCGATGTGGGCACCGGCTCAGGCTGCATCGCTCTCGCGCTGGGCAAAGAACTGCCTCAAGCAGAAATCGTCGCCACCGACGTTTCCTCCGTCGCCCTCGAAGTGGCCCGCGCCAATGCCGCCCGCCATCAACTCGATTCGCGAATTCGTTTTCTAGAAAATGATCTGCTAGACGGATTCGAGAATAATTCTTTTGATTTCATTGTCTCTAACCCTCCGTACGTCGGCGTGTCCGAGGAAGATGAGGTGCAAATGGAGGTGCGAAAATTCGAGCCGCGCCGTGCGGTCTTCGCCGGACCGGCCGGAACGGAAATAATTGCGCGTCTAATCCCGCAAGCGCGCGCGACACTCAGACCCGGTGGCTGGTTGGTGATGGAAATCAGCGGAACGATTGCCGAGGAAGTGAAGGAACTGTTGCAGGGCTGGAATGACGTTCACATCAATCTTGACCTGCAATCGATTCCCCGGGTCGTACGAGCGAGAAAATAATCAGCAGCTAGGTCTCAATCGCAGCCGGCTGAATCTCGTCGATGTCCACAATGTTCGTCGGATACTTCCCGGTGTAACAAGCCGAACAGTAAGAGGTCTTCTCGCCATCACCGCAAGCCTTCTTCAATCCTTCCAGCGATAAATAAGCCAGAGAATCGGCGCGGATGTATTCGCGAATTTCGTCGATCGACTTGTTGGCCGCGATCAGCTGATTTCGCGAAGGCGTATCCACGCCGTAATAACAAGGCGAAACCGTGGGCGGACACGAGATCCGCATGTGGACTTCTTTCGCCCCCGCGCTGCGAATCATACGCACGATTTTACGGCTGGTAGTTCCGCGCACAATTGAATCGTCGATCAGGACCACGCGCTTGCCCTCCAGCAGCGAACGCACGGGATTCAGTTTCAGCTTGACCCCGAAGTCGCGCACGCTCTGGCTGGGTTCGATGAACGTGCGTCCTACGTAGTGATTGCGGATCAGTCCGAAGCGAAATGGGATACCGCTTTCAGCCGCGTATCCCACCGCCGCCGTCACGCCGGAATCGGGTACCGGAACCACAAGATCAGCCTCTACCGGAGCTTCCCGCGCCAGTTGCCGCCCTAACTCTTCGCGGCTGGCCTGCACCGCGCGGCCAAACACCATGCTATCGGGACGTGAAAAATAAACATGCTCGAAGATGCAGCTCGATTGCGGCGCGGGCGTGGAATAGAAAGTTGACGTGATGCCTTCCGGCCCCACTACGATCAATTCGCCTGCCTTCACGTCGCGCTCGTAGGTCGCTCCGATCAGATCAAAGGCGCAAGTTTCTGAAGCGAATACGATGGTATCGCGGACCTGCCCCGGCAGCGCTGGAATGCGCCCCATCGCCAGCGGGCGGAAGCCCCGGGGATCGCGCGCCGCAATAATCCGATCTGGCGTCATCACCACCAGAGAGAACGCGCCTTCCACTTTTCGCAGCGCGTCGGTGATGGCGTCGAGCAAGGTGTGTTCCCGCGACAGCGCGATCAAATGAACAATCACTTCGGTATCGCTATTGGTTTGGAAGATGGAGCCCTGGCGCTCCAGCCGGCTCCGAACTTCGGCGGCATTGGTCAAGTTGCCGTTGTGCGCTACCGCAATCGAACCCTTGTTCGACTGCACCAGAATCGGCTGCGCGTTCAGCAGGGCCGAATCTCCGGCGGTGGAGTAGCGGGTGTGTCCAATGGCGAGCGTGCCTCGAATTTTGGCCAGCACATCTTCGGTAAAGATGTCGGCGACGAGTCCCATCGCCTTGTGGACGCGCGAAGTTAGTCCGTCGGAAGTTACGATGCCCGCCGATTCCTGTCCGCGATGCTGCAAAGCGTGCAAGCCCAGGTAGGCAAGCTTCTCCGCCTCAGGATGAGAGAAGATTGCGATTACGCCACACTCGTCGTGAAATTTATCGGAAATCAGCATTTAGCAATCAGCCTTTGCACGCAACCACAAATTCGATCCTCCACGGTTCGCGTGGGGAATAGCCGCCCTCGGCGCTCCATGTCGCGAAGCGAAGCTTCTCTCTGCGAACTCCGCGATTCAAGCTCTTCAATCTGCCGACACCAATTCCGGATCAGTCCGCAAACTCGTTTCCAACGCAGATTCGTAAGCTTTGTTCAACTCCGAGACAGCGGCAGATACAACTACCTGGCCATCCATCGAGATCTCCAGCCGGCCAGAAATCGTTCTGCCGAGCTCGTCGACGAAAATTCCATGTTTCTCGGCAATCTCTTTGATTGACAAAACCCGCTCGGGGTCGCACGAGAGCAATATTCTGCTAGCATCTTCGCCAAAAAGCACATGTTCCAGAGGCAGCCCATTCGATGAAAGGCTTAGACGAGCCCCCAGTCCCTTGGCGAAGGTTTTTTCAGCCAGAGCAACGGCCAAGCCGCCTTCGGCACAGTCGTGCACAGAATCCGCCAGCCCTTCGCCGACAATTTCTACAATCGCTTTTTGCAGCGCGGCCTCGTTCTCCACATCGAGGCTGGGTGGGTATCCCCACAGAGATCCCAGAATTTCTTTCGCGTATTCCGAGGAACCAAATTCACTTTCTACATCGGTCACGTCAGGAAGCTCTCCGGCGCGCAAAAGAAGGATGGAATGTCCCACATCGCAGAAGTGCATTTTCGGAGTTTTGCTGACGTCATCAAGAATTCCAACCACGCCCAGGACCGGCGTGGGATAAATTCCTTCGCCCAGCGTCTCGTTATAAAAACTGACATTGCCTCCGGTGATCGGAATCTCCAGTTCTTCGCAGGCTCTGGTGATGCCATCAATCGTCTGCGAGAACTGCCACATGATGTGCGGCTTCTCGGGATTGCCAAAGTTCAGGCAATTCGTCGCGCCCACAGGAGTGGCGCCCGAACAGGCTACTTTGCGCGCGGCCTCGGCGACGGCGTGCATCGCGCCCAAGCGCGGATCGAGATAGCACCACCGGCTGTTGCCATCGAGCGCCATGGCAAGGCCACGCTGAGGCGAGTCGGGATTGGAATTTTTGATGCGAATGACGCCCGCGTCGCCCGCACCCGGCGCCTCAACCGTGTTGGTCTGCACCATGTGATCGTACTGTTGCCAGACCCAGCGCTTGCCGCAAATGTTCGGGCTGGCCAAGAGCTGCTTGAGATTTTGCGTGAAGTCGGCATCGCCAGAGAGATTGATTTCCTCCGGCATCTCGCGCGGCACCGGCGGCTCCCATCGCGCCAGCGGACGTTTATAAACCGGCGCATCATCGGTAAGCGCGGGATTCGGAATCTCCGCCACGACTTCCCCATGATGCAGCACGCGCAATCTATTGCCGGTCGTCACCTTACCTACTTCGACCGCGTCTAATCCCCATTTTTCAAAAACGCGGAAGACTTCCTGCTCGCGGCCTTTCTCAGCCACCAGCAACATCCGCTCCTGCGATTCGCTCAGCATGATCTCGTAGGCGGTCATGCCGGTCTCTCGCTGGGGCACGCGGTCGAGTTCAATCTCGATGCCCACGCCTCCGCGGCCGCCCATTTCGCAGGTCGAGCACGTCAGCCCGGCTGCGCCCATATCCTGGATGCCGACAATGGCGCCGGTCCTCATAGCTTCGAGACAGGCCTCGAGCAAAAGTTTTTCCAGGAACGGATCACCGACCTGAACATTCGGGCGCTTGGCCTCCGAACCTTCGCTGAATTCTTCGCTCGCCATGGTTGCGCCGTGAATGCCGTCGCGTCCGGTTTTCGATCCGACATAAATAACTGGATTGCCCTCTCCGGCCGCGCGCGCATAGAAAATTTCATCTTTGCGCACCAGCCCCATGGCGAATGCATTCACCAGAGGATTGCCGGAGTAGCAGGGCTCGAACTTAGTTTCTCCGCCCAGATTCGGCACGCCGAAACAGTTGCCGTACGAGGCGACGCCGCTGACTACGCCTTCAAGAATGGAATGATTGCGATGAATCTCGGCCTGGGCAACAACTGGCGGAGCCGTGGAGGCATTCGTCCGCCCTTGCATTTGTCCATCCGCGCCCCGGACGAAGGCATCCGCGGCTCCATGGTTCGTGATAGGTCCGAAACGAAGCGAGTCCATCACCGCGACCGGGCGCGCACCCATGGTGAAAATATCTCGCAGAATACCGCCTACGCCCGTAGTCGCTCCCTGAAACGGCTCGATGAAACTTGGATGATTGTGCGATTCAATTTTGAAGGCGCAGGCCCAGCCTTCGCCGATGTCGATGATGCCGGCATTTTCTCCAGGTCCTTGCAGTACAAGCTTGCTGCGTGTCGGCAACCGCTTCAGATGAACGCGCGACGATTTGTAGGAGCAGTGCTCGCTCCACATGACGCTGAAGATTCCGAGTTCCGTGAGAGTAGGCTCGCGATCTCCAAGAAGCGCTTTGATTTTTTCGTACTCGCCGGAAGTAAGCCCGTGCTGCCGGAGAAGTTCCGGCGAAATGGCAGGAGTCATGGAAGTGGTCATGGGGAATCTCTATTGTCGCACTTTGGAAGCCTTGAAGGAAGCGCAGTTTGGAGGAGACTTCCTATCAATTTTTTTTATCGCGACCGAGCCTGCGCCGTCCTCACGATCGGGATTCCGGTAAGATTTCAGGCAGATGAAATCCATCATCGTAGGAACGGCGGGGCATATCGACCACGGCAAAACCGCGCTGGTCAAGGCGCTCACTGGAATCGACGCCGACCGCCTGGCGGAAGAGAAGCGCCGCGGCATTACCATCGATCTCGGCTTCGCGCACATGGACCTGCCGACCGCAAATACCGCCGAAACCCTCCGCTTAGGTTTCGTCGATGTTCCCGGTCACGAGCGCTTTATACGCAACATGCTGGCTGGGGTCGGGGGAATCGATCTCGTGTTGCTGGTGATTGCGGCCGACGAAGCGATCAAGCCGCAAACGCGTGAACATTTCGAAATCCTGCAATTGCTCGGTGTGCAGCGCGGCATTACCGTGCTTACCAAGTCCGATACCGTGGATGAAGAGACCCTCGGTGTGGTCCGGTTGGAAGTGGAAGACTTTCTGCGCGGAACGTTTTTGGAATCGCCGGCATCGCCAATCGTGGCCGTAAGCGCACTCACTGGCGCGGGCCTTAGCGACTTGAAGCACGCCATCGCAACCGTGGCAGGGGCAGCGCATCCGCGAGATTCTCGGGCCATCGCGCGGCTGCCCATTGACCGCGTCTTCACCATAAAAGGGTTCGGCACCGTAGTCACAGGAACGCTGATCGCAGGAACCATTCGCCGGGAAGGCGAACTGGAAATCTTTCCATCGAGACGGCCCGTTCGCGTTCGAGGTATGCAAGTGCACAGCCAGCATGTGGATGCAGTCGTCGCCGGACAACGGACCGCCTTGAACCTCGCAGGCGCCAGCACGGAAGATATTTCCCGCGGCATGACGCTCGTCCCACCGAATACCTTCGAGACCACCCGCCAGGCGGACGTCCAGATGCGCCTGCTGGCCTCCGCACCGCGTGCGTTGAAGAACCGCGCTCGCGTGCACTTCCACTCCTACACGATGGAGACGGTGGTTGAGGTTAAGCTTCGCGCCAAAGCCACACACTCAACTGCTGCGACCGAAGCGGAGGCGGCCGGTCCGCAACTCCAGCCCGGCCAGGACGCTTTTGCCCGGCTTAAATTTCCGGAGCCCATCCTGCTGCTGCCGGGCGACCGCTTTATTCTGCGCCAGTTTTCGCCGGTGGTGACGATCGCAGGGGGAGTCGTGCTCGACGCCGCTCCGATACCGCGCATGAAGAGTGATTCCAATTTTCTCGACCTGCTCGCGAGTGGCGACGCTGCATCTAAATTGCAGGCACGCATCGCGCGGCGGCAGCATGAGGGTATTTTGCTTTCCCGCCTCGTTGCCGAAACCGGTTGGACGAAAGACACGATCGAGGCCCAACTGGCTCCGGCGCTGCGAACCGGGGCCGTGCGTCGAATCGGAACGCGGTTCCTGCATTCCCCTTCGGTACACGCACTGAAAAACCACATCGTAAACGCCGCTGCTCTCTTCCATAAGAACAATCCTCTGGTCGCGGGAATCAATAAAGAGGAGCTGCGATCCCAAGTCAATGTGTCGCAGGAAATCTTCGAAGCGGTCGCCGCCGAACTTATCCGGGAAAAAAAGATTGAGATCAACGGAGACCTGGTGCGCCTTCCGGGTCTTGGCGTGGTCATGAAGGACGAAGAAGCAGAATCGAAGAAGAAAATCGAGGACGCGTTCTTCGTGGCGGGACTGAAAGTGCCGGCGCTGCAAGACGTGCTGAACGGCCTTAAGGTGGATAAGACGAGGGCTCAAAAAATTGTAACTTTACTGTTGCGGGATAAGATCCTCATCAAAGTTTCCGACGATCTGGTTTTCCATCGGAACGCGCTGGAAGCTCTTCGCCGCCAGCTGACGGACTATAAACAGAAAGCGCGCAAGATTGACGTGGCCAACTTCAAAGACTTGATAGGCGTGACCCGCAAATACGCAATCCCCCTGCTCGAATATTTAGACCGCGAACGCGTCACGCGCCGCGTCGGCGACGCGCGCGAAATTCTATAGGTCATTGAGCCATTGGGCGATTTGCGAATGTGCGACTGCGAATGTGCGACTGGAGTCTCACATTCTCCTTAGGTCCGTTCCGCCCGCGTCCGGAATCGCTCAATGGCTCGATCACGCAATCGCTCAATTCTTATATTTTTTCTTCTGGAAATTCCAACTCCAATCCTAACGGATCGGTCACCCGGTTGGTAAGATTCGCCAACCCCGCGAGCATGTGGATGTCGACAATCTCGGGCTCGGAAAAATGTTTCTTCAAATCGTCGAAGTCGTCTTCACTGATTTCGTGCGGCGCACGCGTCAACTTCTCGACATAGTTCAGCGCCGCCCGCTCTTTTTCGCTGTAGCGCGAATAGTTTCCCGCCCTGAGCTCCGCCCAGTCCTCGGCAGTCAGTCCCGCACGCTTCGAAGCGGCCACATGGTGCTGGGTGCAATAGCGGCATTCGTTGATCAGCGACACGCGCAGGTAAATCAACTCGTAAAGCTTCCGCTCCAGCGAGCGCCCGACGCTGGCGTAGAAGCTGAGAAAATTCTTAAGCATTTCTGGACGATGCGCCAGAGCTTTCTGCACATTGCCCGGCTTTCCGCGAAGTGCGTTGTCGTAAATCTCTCGCACTTCAAGGGATGCTTCTTCAGGGGCAATCAAGTGAATACGCGTCATCGAAATCCTCCAACCATGGGACGAACTTTCTATCATAGATGAAGCGTTTCGCAACCTTTGCAATAAGGCGTCAGGAAAATAGTCCCACTGTAGAAAAAAGCGCATTCCGCCGATATGCCTAGAGAAGGCGAACGCTATGAAATTTTTTCTTTCTGCGATCATGATTTGCGGTGCGTTTCTGTTGGCGTACGGCCAGGATGATGCGAATTCTGGCGCCATCACCAAGGTGCTCGCCCTCGAACATGCATGGAATCAGGCGGAGAAGACGAAAGACACAATGGCACTGGACGCCCTTTTCGACAATTTACTGGTTTATGTCGACTACGATGGAACGCTTCGCACGAAAGCGGAGTTTCTGGCGCAGGTGAAATCGTCGGACTCCCAACCGCAACAGGAAATTACGGAGTCCATGAACGCACGTGCGTTCAAGGGAAGCGTGGTGGTAACCGGAATTTATGTCGCCAGGGGAACGGACCATGGAAGGCCCTATGTGCGGCGCGGTCGTTTTATCGATACCTGGATCTTTGAAGACCAAGGCTGGCACTGCGTGGCTAGTCAAGCCACGCCAATCTTGCGCTAGAAATTTAACCATCTCTGACGTTCGTCTGTTACCAGACACAAGTAAGGAATAAGGTAATGGATTTCAGACTAATTGTTGCGCTGCTGCTTCTGGCGGCCGCGTTTCCAGCCGGGGCCCAATCGCCCGAGAACGATCACACTGACCAGAGCACGGTTTTGGCGCTGGAAAATGCCTGGAACCAGGCCGTACAACAAAAAGCTGCCGCAGCGCTCGATCTGCTGTTGGCCAACGACCTGGTGTATATCGAATATGACGGGACGCTGATGAACAAAACGGAATACCTCTCCAGCGTCAAGGCCCAGTCCTACCATGCCACGCGGATCATGAATGAATCCATCAGCGCCCATTCTTTTGGCGAGATGGTCGTCGTATACGGCGTGTATCGCGAAATTGGGACATTGAGCGGCGGCAAGCCTTATTTGCGGCGCGAACGCTTTACCGACCTGTGGGTCCGCCGGAAAAGCGCCTGGGTCTGCGTTATCAGCCAATCGACGTCCATTCCTTAGCGCCGCGCAGCTGGGCCCCGCGAGTCGCACAATTTCGTCCGCCGGCTGATGTATTCTTCTTCTCATGCTTCGGATTCGTGCTGCAACCATAAAGGATGCGCCACTGCTCCCTGCTTTCATTCGCGAACGGGCGGAGTTCGAACGCGAATTGCATCTCTGCACCATAGAAGACTCCAACCTGGCGCGCGATGGCTTTGGCCCCACTCCTAAATTTCGTGCGCTGATTTCTGAATGGGAAGGACTTCCCACCGGTTACGCGCTCTTCTATGGCCACTACACCACTTGCAGTGGTCCCGGACTTTATCTTGAGGATTTGTTCGTGCGCCCGCTGGCGGGGAAAGTGTCGTGAGCGCGCGCGTTCGCATCATCGGAGCCGGATTGGCGGGTTCAGAGGCGGCGTGGCAATGCGCGCGCAGAGGCGTGGACGTCGATTTGTTTGAGATGCGGCCGGCACGGTCGACTCCCGCGCATCAGACCGCCAATTTTGCCGAACTCGTTTGCTCGAACTCTCTGAAGTCCGACAGCGAGAATACCGCTCCCTGGCTTTTGAAAGAAGAAATGCGGCGCGCAGGATCGCTGCTGCTGCAGATTGCACGCGAGTGCTCCGTTCCCGCCGGGCATGCGCTCGCCGTCGATCGAGTGGCTTTCGCAGCGAAGGTGACAGAAGCAATCTCCCGGGAACCGCGAATCTCGGTGCGCCGCGAGGAAGTCACCTCCGTGGAAGAGGCCGGCCCGCAGGTCACGATCATCGCCACAGGACCTTTGACTTCCGAAGCCTTGTCCCAGGAGATTGCCCGTCTGAGCACAGCTACCCCAGCGGCTGAAGGCGGTGCTGAAAAAGGACCGAACGATGCAGCGGCGGCGCACTGCTCTACCCAAATTCCTCATTTGTATTTTTACGATTCCATCAGTCCCATCGTGGAAGCCGATTCCATCGACATGTCGCTTGTCTATATGGCGGCACGCTATGACAAGGGCTCCGCCGATTACATCAACTGCCCCATGACTGCTGACGATTACGCCCGCTTCTACGATGCTCTCGTGGCAGCACAGTCCGTTGAAGAACGCGATTGGGAAAAATTAAACTACTTCGAAAGTTGCTTGCCCATTGAAGAAATCGCCCGCCGCGGTCGCGACACGCTGCGTTTTGGTCCCATGAAGCCCGTGGGGCTGATCAATCCTCGCACCGGCCGTATGCCCTATGCGGTGGTGCAGTTGCGCCAGGAAAATCTGCGCGCCGACTCCTACAACCTGGTGGGATTTCAAAATCATTTGAAGTTTGGCGAACAAGCCCGCGTTCTTCGCCTGATTCCCGGCCTTGAGAACGCGCGCTTCCTGCGCTACGGGCAAATTCATCGCAACACCTACATCAACGGTCCCGCGCTCCTGCGCGAGACTCTTCAGATGAAAGCTTATCCTCAAGTTTTATTCGCCGGCCAAATCTGCGGCGTGGAAGGCTATGTTGAATCCATCGCCACCGGATTAATAGCGGGAGCTAATGCCGCCGCCTTAACTCAGGGACTGGATCCCGTGCCCCCGCCTCGACCATCGGCCTTCGGTTCGCTCACCAACTATGTCGCTCATGCGGAGTCCAAACACTTTCAGCCCGCCAACATTACCTTCGATCTACTGCCGCCCCTGGAAAAGAAAATCCGCGACCGCAAAGAACGCCATCGATTGCAATGTGAACTGGCTCTGCAAGAATTTGACCGCTGGATGGAACGGACCTCTCTTCCCGCTTTAGTTGAACCTGGCCTCGATTGAGAGCTAGCTCACCTCAGACTCAATTCCTATTTTCCTGCAACATTACGGTCCG
>Ga0302320_10006852_pt1 | contig 25205 bp, 21 predicted proteins | sample Bog_T0_3_FD_202130 | JGI IMG/M metagenome (GOLD analysis project Ga0302320, IMG submission 202130) | Peat permafrost microbial communities from Stordalen Mire near Abisko, Sweden - Bog_T0_3 | ecosystem: Environmental > Terrestrial > Soil > Wetlands > Peat | place: Sweden: Abisko, Stordalen Mire... | reverse complement strand
GAAGATTACCCGGGTTTGCCGAAAGAAATTCTGTCAATGAGCACGGCGGCGGGAGATCCGGATTTTGCACGGCTGGTGAGCGCGACGCGCTGGGCGGTGGAGCATGCGGGATGGGAACGCCACCGGGGTGCGCTGGAAAAGGCGCTGGTGGCGGCGATGCAGGGGAACTGGATCGAATCCCCGGAGAACATGGAGCGAATCCTGACGCTGAAGACTCCATCGGTAATGCTCGCGCAGGATACAGTGCTGCATGCCATTGACCCTTCGGTGATGGGGAAACTGGCAAAGGATAAGGATACGAAAGATTTCCTGATTTGGCTGTTTACGAATCCGCGGGCGATCGGACTGCTCGCGGATACGCTGAAACCGGCGGACAAACCGCAGCGGGTGCTGGAGATATGGCGGGATTGCTGGAAGAGTGACCGTGACGGGGCGGAGAAGTACACGGCGCTGGCGCTGGCTGTGGCGGTGGATTTTGATGAGCCAGTTGAAATTGATCCACGGTTCTACGGGGATTGGGGAGACCAGTCGTCGTCATCCTCCACGGCGCGAACTCCCGTGTATGTGGACCCTGTGGAGCGGTACCGGTTTTATCGGGACGCTGATACCCGTGGGATGCTGAAGGTGGATCTCAGCGACCTTGCGCCGTACGAATTGGTGTGGGTGGTGAACGCAGCGGTCCCGAGCAGCGAATTGACCTGGGCGGAAGGCCATGTGCAACTGGGGCGGCAGGAATGGGGACGGGCGTATTTCTCCGTGCGCTACCGGATGGATGGGGTTGTGGGGAAAGCGATCTATGACCGCTACACGCTGGCGGAGATCCTGAAGAATGGAGGCGTTTGCGCGGACCAGGCTTATTTCGCGTCCGTAACGGCGAAGGCGAATGGGATTCCGGCCATGAGCATCGGCGGGCAGGATGGAGGCGTGGCCCATGCGTGGATCCAGTGGGAGGTCGGGCGGAACCAGTGGAGCGAGGCGGGAAATTATGGACACGACGGGGGTGGCACCACGGATGATCCGCAAACGCACCGGACTTGGAAAGAACAGGAGTTACACGAAGTGACGGCGCCGCAGCGCCATTCCGAGGGATGGGCGATGACGGAGGGGTACCTGAAGCTCGCGAGCCTCTTTGCGGACGCGAATCAGCCGGACCTCGCGCGGATGGCCCTGGATGCGGCAATCCAATTGACGCCGCAGGACAAGGATGCATGGGACCGGATGCTCGATACGATGGAAGCGGCAAAGGTGAGCACGGGCGAGTGGGAGGTTGAAATCGCGAGGATGCGCGCGGAGTTTGAGAAGTATCCGGACATTATCGCCGAGATCAATGATCGGGAGACGAAGTATCTTGCATCGAGCGGCGATCCGAAGGTGGCGCTGGCCGCGTTGGCGCGGCAGACAAAGCGGTTTCTCCGAATGGATGGGGGACGGACGGACTTATTCCTGGATAGCACCTTCAGGCAGGCGGACCTCACGACGGCGGCTGGAGATACTGATGAGACGGGATGCGTGTATCATGACGCGCTGCTGGAGAAGGGGCAGGATAACACTGCGTTCCGGGCCATCGCGCAGAAGTATTTCGATTGGGCGGCGCGCGCGGGGAAAGGGGGGAAGGCGCTAATGGATATTGACAAGACGTTCGAGCGTAACTTTCAGCCACCCTATAGTGATTACTTCGGGCTCGGGGCGTATGACGACGCACTGCGGATGGTTATCACCATGTATAAGCAGGAGGGCCCCGTGGCCGATCAGCATCGACTGGAGAGACTGGCGGATAAAGTGGAGGACCAATTGGCGTATCTTCGGAAGCAGATCCTGCGGCATCCGGGGCATTGAGCGACAGAGCGGCGTACAAGCGCCGATGGCGGGAGCAAACCTTGGGAAGAAAGCCGTTGACTTCACAAATGATTTGTAGCTACATTGCTACAAACCTTCAAGTGCGGAGCCCTACGATGACTTTCACCACTTTATCCAGCCGTGAATTCAATCAGGACACCAGCCGCGCCAAAAAGGCGGCGGTTCGTGGTCCAGTATTCATCACTGACCGCGGCAAGCCCGCCCATGTGCTGCTCAGCATCGAGGAATACCAGCGGCTTGCAGGGACGCATCGCAGGATCGCCGACGCCCTGGCGATGCCCGGCATCGCCGAGATCGAATTTGATCCGCCCCGCGTGAACATCGAAGGCCGTCCGGCCGATTTGTCCTGATGTACGTCCTCGATACCAATGTTGTATCCGAGCTGCGCAAGGTACGGCTTGGAAAAGCCGACGCGCAGGTTGCCGCCTGGGCGGACAGTGTCGATGCGGTTAACTTGTATGTGTCCGCCATTACTATCCTGGAGCTTGAAATTGGCGTCCTGCGAATCGAAAGCCATGATCCCACCCAGGGCGCAATGTTGCGTACGTGGATGAACAACCATGTGCTCCCGGAGTTCAGGGAGCGGGTCCTGCCCGTCGATACGGCGGTCGCGCAACGCTGCGCTCGTCTGCACGTGCCTGATCAGCGTGGCGAACGCGACGCATTAATCGCCGCAACCGCTCTGGTGCATGGAATGACAATTGTAAGCCGGAATCTCGCGGACTTCGAGCCAACTGGCGTTCCCGTGCTCAACCCTTGGATCCATTCTGGTGAGAGTTAGAGGCAAAGACGCCGCTGTCCATAGCGGTGGGAGTCGAAATCGCCGGACCTATTGGCCGATTATTCCGCTGTCACTATTCTTGATTTATATTGTTGGCATATACCCAGAGCGGCGTCGGATGGGCCAGGTTCACAAGACAGTGAGTATCCTCAAGCCTTTGATCGCCGCTGACCCACAATTCGAACATATTCGCGTTTCCTGGGCCACGCCCGGCTGGGTCGTTGTGGCAGGCGAAGTACGATCGGGGTCCGAACTCGCCGCACTCAAGGCACTTGTGGCGCGCACGATTATTCCGCGGCAGCCCATATTCTCCATTCAGATTACTTCGGAAAATTCCCTCACTCTCCAGAATTAAGGCATGAAGGTAGATTCAGGCAAATGCCCGACTATAATTGAAAATCCTCTGCTCCGTCAGGCGCAACTCGGTCACCCACGGCTTATCGCCGACGGCTGCAACAAATCGAGTAAGATCTTGCCAAAAAAGGCTGGTCAGGGCGAAAATCCGGGCGAACCACCTTGACTCACCAGACAGGAAACCCGATAGGGGCACCCCAGTTGGGAGGTCTTGCGACAAGGTTGGTTGCTACAAGATGAAAGGCTGGCTCTTTTTTCTCGCAGGAGTGGGTTGCGCCATTGGCGCCGTGCTCTACTTCCATGGGGCTCCGCCGGTGGATCATGCCGATACCGGGACAGGGAGCGCGCCGGCGGAAACGGCCTCCTCCACGAGTCCATTGGTCTCCCAAACGGGGGCTTGCTGGCTTACAAAGCCCGTGACGATTCCGAGCACCTACGGGACCGTGACCCTGCCGCAGGGCACGGCCCTGCGATACCTCGGCGAACAGGGAGGGAATATCACGGTGGCGAATGGATCGATGACTTTTTCAGTGACACCGGACATGGTGGCCGGGCTTACCCGCCAGGTGGAACCGGCTGCGCCGGAGCCGCAGGCCACCGCGCCTGACGACGCGACAGCGCAAGGATTCCTTTCGACTGCGGGCGCATTCGTCATGAACCTCACGAACAGAATTCCGTGGATTCATTCCGCACCTCTGGTTTCGAGTTTCGATTTCCAAAAGTACGGGCGCTTTCTGCTCATTGCGGATGGCACGGCAGGCAAGGCGAGCGGCAGTCTGGTCCTCTACCAGGGCAAAGTGCGGCTTGTGACCAATGCCCATGTGCTGAGCGAGATCCCGGATGCCCGGTTCTCACAAATCGACTCGCAGGAGGTGCCGACCGGGGCGTTCAGCTATGCCGACGGCGCCGACCTGGCGGTGGCGGATCAGAGCACCTGCACGGAAGGACTCGAAATGATGACCGACGTCGACAAGGAAGTCAGCGTGGGCGATGACGTCGTGGTCCTGGGTAACAGCCTCGGATCGGATGTCGTCACCGTCATTCCCGGCAAGGTCACTGGCCTGGGGCCGGACTTGGTGGAAGTCGACGCGAAGTTCGTCGAGGGAAACAGCGGCAGCCCCATCATTCACGTGAAAACAGGGAAGCTGATCGGCATCGCAACCTTCGCGACCGTTCGGAACGTCGATTTGCTATCGAAGGACTCGCAGTTTAACTCCGGGGTCAGGAGGTTCGGGTACCGGCTGGACACTGTCCAGGGTTGGCAGCATCCAAGCGCCGGGCAGTTCATGGCCGAGGCAAAGACGGTGGAAGCGGTCAGGAAGAAGACTGAATACCTCTTTTACCTGGGCCGCGATTTGTCCAACGGCAACGTTTCTCTCAGTAAGTACCAGGCTTCCGACAGCCCGCTCAGGGACCTCGTTACGGAATTCGGCTCGGACGTGGGTGGGCTTCATCCCGGCGGTCTCGACACGCACGAGTCCGCCTTACGATTCATTCGCGCACTCTCCTACGAAACGCAGTCGGACATTAATCCCCTGCGGAGGCAGGACTTCACCTGGTATCACTGGCACGAGTTGGAGATGGATATGCAGGCGCGGACTGTCCTGAAAAAGGCGTACGATCAGATGCTGTCGGTGGCAGAAGCCAGGTTGGATAATCCATTTCGCTGAGCAATCCGCTTCCCCAGGTGCTGGTCGGCGATCCGTGGAGTGGCTTCGAGTCGGCGAAGGAGCGGAAAAGGAATTTTAGAGGCGATTACATGCGTCCGGTTTCCCCTTTTCGGTATCATACTATGCGCCTAAACTTTATGACGAAACACGCCGTGTGAAAAGGCTGGCAATCCTACTACTTATCCTTGGGCGGTTGAGCGTCGCGAAATGGCTTAAGTACTTTTTTTACTGTCCACCGGGCCAATAGAATAATTCCCAGCAAGGGGAGTGCCTGAAGCAATCCGATTCCTAGGTTTGATACGATGTCATCAAAAGTTAACGTTTGAAATATGGGTTCCTGGCCGAGAATCGCGCCATATAGGTATGTGACGCCCGATGCCAAAGTCCAATTGTCCGCCAGGGTATGCCCTATCCCGTCCAAGTCTAATTGAAACAATATTATTAATATAGCCGCACAGGTTGGAGAAAGTCGTGTTTTAAAAAGGCGCAACACAGCTGCTAGAATCAACACGATTAGCACCGCAACGCACCATTCGATGACGAACAGAATCCATCTGTGTAACAGCAAATCCGTCGTGGCTTCGAAAAGAAAGCCATCCCATAACCAAATAAACAGCCAAATCAAACAAAACGCCGGAAGAACGATCCGAAATGTCTGAAAGCTAAAACTCTTCCCGATTCGGTCAGTCAGATGCAGTTTTCCGAAAGATTCACACATGAGGGCGTGGGAAGATGGATCTGGGTTGTCAGGTGATATTCGCGCCCCTTTACGAATAGACAAGGCCCTTTTCTTGTGGTGCATGGGTTCCGATTTTCGTCATCGGAGTGCTCATTTTCGGTTTCGCTTATAATTCTTCTGGCCGCTACCTTTTACGTGAATGCGGATATTTTTCCGCGGCCCTATTTCGCAACCCGAAAAAGTATCCGGCGGAGAGTTTTGAGCAGAACTGCCCCATGATTATCAGAAATACGCCGCGCTCCGCGTCCCATCCGCCTTCACGGCTACATTGATGGTCACCGCGCTATAAGCCACGGCGTGCACGCCATCGGTCGCGCTAAGCATCAGGGTGTAAGTGCCGGGAACACTGAATGTGGCCGTCGTCACCGCTTTCGCAGAATCGGCGAACTTTACGGTTCCCGGGCCTGAATACCGCTTCCACAGGATGATTGGATTCGTCGTCCCACCCGTGACAACGCCGTGCAGATCCACGACCGCCTTGTACGCGACGGACTGATTCGCTCCCGCATCCGCCGTGGGGGCACCGGGTGAGCGCGGGCCGGCGTCAGGGCCGGTGGATTGCACCACCTCGAAGGCACTGATCGGGATGCTGGAGATATCGTCAAACGCATCCGCCGGAAAACGGTTGTCCGGACAGACGGAGAAGGAGAAGAAATTGCCATTATCCGCGACCAGGCCGCCGTACTTCTTCAAGGCGAGGCACACCGCCTTCTCCTCCTTGGTCCAGGTGGCGGGAATCACAAAACTTGCCTTCAGCCGGATCCGCTGGCCCATCGCCGGGATATTTGGGTTGGTCGTATCGCCTACCGAGGCCTGGTGCACCGCGGGATAAATAGGTCCAACTCGCGTCCGGTACACCACCAGCCGCAGCGCGTGCTCCACCATTCCCCGCTCGCATTCGTCATACCGCACCAGCGCTGGAAACATCGGCAGCCCCGCGGCATCACCCGAAGTCCATCCCTCCGGCCGCAGCTTGTTGGAATTGAGGTTAAAGATCGCCCCGTTGGAAGCCTGCCACGCCCCCTTCACCAACTGCGTCTCCCATGTCTCGTAACTGTAGCCCGCTCCCGGTTTGACCGTGATGGAATGCCGGTCTCCCCCGTCATTGTCCACGTCCTCCTGCCACTGCGTCAGCGTGAGCGCCCCGGTCTCCAGGGGCCAGCTCTCGATGGGCAGATCATTGGGGATCGGGTACAACCCGTACGGCGAGGCGCCGCCGTTGAGATCGGATTCATCCGGGTAATTGAAGAAAAGAATCGGCCTGGTCGCCTGGTTATTCGGCACCAGCACATAATTCATCTCGAAGAATGCGCGTAGCGTCCTGCGGCTGGCTTCCAGGTCATCGGTGATCCGCGCGATCATCGCGGCGGAATTTGCCAGTAACGGCCGCCTCGATACATCCTCGTTCCAAGGGCTGGTCACCGGCATGATCTGCATCGCCCCCACCACCTTGTCCGCCGCCGCCGTATTGAAAAGCACGGGCGCTGAAACCGATGGCGCGGGGCCGAGGATCCTGCCCTCCTGGTTGATGCGCTCCGCGCAAAATGCCGTCGACGCCAACGCTGCTAACACGAGCCCGGGGAGGAACTTCATGCCGGACACTCGCTGAGATTGCCTCGAATCGCAATTTTCCCCATGGGCCCCCTCCCGGACTCCACCGTTTTTTCTAAACTTTCCCCTCCCTTCCGCGCATTATTGCGCGTAGGGTAACCAGCAGTTAACCCCATAAACCGGTGCTGGGTTCGCTTTGGCAGTAGGGCATAGTGCAATGAAGTCAGTTTCTGAATCGAGGAATCACCCGCCCCTTCGCGGAGCGACCAGCGAATTCTCCCACCCTGCAGTGGATTCCCCTCCTGCCCTTCTCCCCCTGCCCCATCCGCAATCTGAGTGGCAGCAACTGGTCTATGAGCTGGCTCCCCTCGCCTATCTTAACTTCGATAGCCGGGGCCGCCTCCTCGATTTCAACCTGGCCACCGCCCGGCTCCTGGGTGTGACCCGCACGGGCGGCATCCGCCGCGCCCTCGCGGATTTTGTCATCCCGCGCCAGCAGCGCCGCATCCTGTCCCATGTGCGCCGCAGTCGCACCTCCCGCAAGCCGGTGATCACGCGTGTTGTGCTCCACCCCGAGGGAGGAGATCCTGCCAGCGTCACCGAGGTGGAGATCAGCACCCGGCCGGTGTCCGAGGGCCTTTGCTACCGCACCCAGCTCCTGCCCATCTCCGGCAAGCAACCCGTCGCCTGGCCCGATGGCGACGCAAAATTTCGCGCTTTGGTCGAAAACAGCACCGAGGTCATCTGCATCGGCGCGCCGGACGGCACCATCTTTTACACCACCCCATCCGTACGCCGCGTCCTCGGTTACGAACCAGCCTCATGGTTTGGCCGCAACGCGTTCGAGATCATGCATCCGGACCACGCGGAGGCCACACGCTCCGCCCTGCTCCAGCTTGCCGCCGCCCCGACCGGCTCCGTGATCCGCGTGGTCATCCAGGTACGGCATCGCGATGGGTCATGGCGATGGGTCGAAGGGGTCATTACCAATCTCATCGGCCAGCCCGCCATCGGCGGCATCGTCTGCAACTACCGCGACATCACCGATTCCCGCAATGCCGAGGATGCCCTCCGCAAGAGCGAGCATCGCTACCGACTCCTCGCGGAGTCACTCCCGCAGATGGTCTCCATCCGCGACACCGAGGGCGTTCTCGACTACTGCAACTCCAGTTGGTGCGAGTACCGCAGCATCGATTGCGCCGCTGCGCTCAAGCACGACTGGAAAACAGATGTCCACCCGGACGACGCAGCCAGCCTCCTGCATCCCCCGTGGCCGGACGGGGTCCCGCGCCCCTGGGAGGCGGAGGTCCGCGTGCGCCGCGTCGCGGACGGCGCCTTCCGCTGGCATCACGTCCGGGTCATCCCCTTGCAGGAGCCTGCCGGCGCCCACCTGCGCTGGCTGGTCATCTCCAGCGATATCCATGAGCGGAAACAAGCCGAGCAGGAGCGCGAGCGCCTCCTCCATCAGCTCGAGCGCGAACGGTCGGAACTCGCCGTCCAATACGCCGTCGTCCGCGTCCTCGCATGGGCTACCAGCATCGGGGCCGCCGCGCCCCATCTGCTTGCCGCTTTTTGCGATCAACTTGGCTGGCAGGCTGGCGCCCTCTGGCTCGTCGGCCCGGCGAATCTACCCCGCCGCCCCGCGCTTTCCCTGGTCCACATCCGCCAGCATCCGGACCTGACGCCACCGGGCCTGCTCCGCCGCGTGCCGCCCACGCCCATCCGGAAGAGCCAGGGCCTTGCCGGACGGGTATGGGCTGGGAAAAAACCGCTCCACCTCGCATCCCTTTCTTCCACGCGCGGCGCGCCCCATCACCGGGCCGCCGCCAGCCTCGGCATGCGCAGTGCCTTCGCATTCCCCATCCTGCTCGCCGGGGAGGTGCGCGGCGTGGTCGAGCTCTTCAGCCGCGAGCCTTTCCAGCCCGGCAGGCGTCTCCTGGATATCGTCGGCGCCGTTGGCATCCAGATCGGTCAATTCATCCAGCGCACCCGGGCCCTCGATCTGCTCCGGCAGAGCGAAGAAGCCCTCATCCAGGTCAATAACGCCCTCGAGCAGCGAGTCCGCGATCGCACTGCCGAGCTTCACGACGCGAACTGCGAGCTCTCTGCGGAAATCGCCGAGCGCACCCGCCTGGAGCGCGAGATCATCCGCATCTCGGAGCGCGAGCAGCGCCGCATCGGACAGGATCTTCACGACGGGGTTTGCCAGGAGCTCGCGGCCATCGCCTTCATGACGCGCGCCCTCGGCACCCGCATGGGCAGGAACGGCGCCCCGGAGAGCGAGCGCGTCGATCACCTTGCCCAGCTCCTCAATGATTCCATCTCCCGGTGCCGTGATATTGCCCGCGGCCTCCATCCCGTGGAGATGGATGCCGATGGCCTCATGGTCGCGCTCAAGGACCTCGCCACCCGCACCACACCCGCAATCGCCTGTACCTTTGCGTGTGACCGGCCCATCCACATCCAGGAGAGCGATATCGCCCTCAATCTCTATCGCGTCGCCCAGGAGGCTGTGAACAACGCGGTTAAATACTCCCGCGCATCCCGCATCACGATCACCCTCGAGCGCAAAAGCGCGGCCCTTCACCTCTCCATCGCCGATGACGGCCGCGGCATCCCCGACCTCACACCCCGCACCCCGCCAGCCGGCATGGGCCTCCACATCATGCGCTATCGGGCTCGCACCATGGGCGCCACTCTCCGTATCCGCCAGTGCCAGCCCAGCGGCACGGAAGTTCTCTGCATTCTCCCGCGGCAATGAAACCCAGCACAACGCCCAACCCCCCCAAGTCAACCAAACTCCTTATGCGCCACGACGGCCAGACCCTCGCGCAGCTCGCCTCTCCCCGTTCGAAGAATCGGATCCTCATCGTCGACGATCACCCACTCTTCCGCCACGGCATCGCCGATCTCATCAACGCCGAGCCCGACCTCGAGGTCTGCGGCGAGGCCGACAATGCCCCCGCCGCCCTCGAGGGCATCCGCAAGCATTTGCCCGATCTCGTCACCATCGACATCTCCCTCCGCGGTGCGAATGGCATCGAACTGCTCAAATCCATCCGGGCGGAGCACGCCCGCCTCCCGCTTCTCGTGCTCTCCATGCACGACGAGTCCCTCTTCGCCCTCCGCGCCCTCCGCGCAGGCGCCCGCGGTTATATCATGAAACAGGAGGCCCTCGACCGCGTCATGAGCGCCATCCGCCACGTACTCGGGGGCGAGCTCTATGTAAGCCCCTCGATGTCCGGCCGCATGATCCAGGAATTCGTCCAGGGCGGCACTGGCGCCTCCGCCTCGATTGCCGACAAGCTCACCGACCGCGAACTCGAGATCCTCCAGTTGATCGGCCACGGGCACGGCGTCCAGCAGATCGCCCGCGAGCTGAACCTCAGCGCGAAAACCGTCGAAACCCACCGAGCCCATATCAAGGAGAAACTCAACTTCCAGACCGCACGCGAGCTGGCACGTTTTGCCGTGCAATGGGTGGACCAGCAGACGGTCTGAGGCCGTAGCGTAGCGAAGGCCCCACCTGAACCTGAACTTGAACCCCTCCGGACGCCGGTTTCCGCAGCGATTCAATTTCAAGTGAGGGCCGCCTCCTCCTTCGTCAAAAACCCGCTCGACACCCTATTCCTATCGTCTTACGATAAAATGAACCATGAGCCGCTCGAGGCACCTGCGCCGCTTTTCCTCTATCAGCGTTTTGCCCACATGCCAACGCACCCATATTCTCATTGTCTCCTTCGCAGATTTCCGATAGTATCAGGTCGTCCCGGGCCGATAACCTCGCCATGAAAGCCCTGCAAATTTCCACGTCGCTCGCGGCTGCGCCACTCTCCCGCGCCCCTTGGCGGACCCGCCGGTCCGTCCGCACCTTCACCCCGCGCCTCCCAGGGCAATCAGCCCAAAGCCAGCCCACGCATCCCATGAAAGCCTGCGCATTGCCTCAGCCGGAGCCAGCCACCGCCGCGGAAGACGCGGCCCTCATGTCCGCCATCGCCGCCCGCGACCCCGACGCACTCGCCGCCCTCTACGATCGCTACAGCGGCATCCTCAAGGCCCTCGTCATCCGCGTCATCCATGACGAGGCCGAGGCCGACGACCTCCTTCAGGAGATCTTCATGCAGATCTGGCGGCAGGCAAAAAACTACTCACGGAAAAAAGGCCAGGCTCTCGGCTGGATCGTCACGCTCACCCGCCGCCGCGCCATCGACCGCCTCCGCAAACGCCAGGCCTACCATCGTGTCACGGAACGCCTCGAGCTCGAGACCGAGCACCAGCCCGACTCCTGGGTCAATAACCGCATCGAAGACGACATCCTCCAGGACGACCTCCGCCAATTCCTGCGCCAGCGCATCGAGTCCCTGCCCGCACTACAGCGCCAGGCCATAGACCTCGCCTTCTTCAAGGGCATGAGCCAGCGTGAGATCGCCATTCATACCAACACCCCGCTCGGCACCATCAAGACCCGCCTCGAGCTCGGCTTGCGAAAGCTCTACGACTCCGTACGCGGCCTGCGGGACAAAATCTGAAGGCGGCCGGAAGATGGGGATGAGGGATGGATCAAGGTTTGAAATTTCCGATTGTGAGCGGCGCCCGCAATCTCTAGATTTCCGCCGGTTCCGGGCGGTTAGCTTAGTGGTAGAGCAGGGCTTTTACACGGCCAAGGTCGGGGGTTCGAATCCCTCACCGCCCATACTCTCACTTCTGAGACCCCGCCCCTTAGCAGCCGCCAGTCCCCTCGGTCCGCCTTAGCGGACCGACAGGGCGCCGCCCCACGTTTCCGTGTTGCTCATTCCGGTCATCGAGCCGGACCCCGTCCCGCCGGGATACGCCGCATGGGTCTCCGGGGTCACAGGGCCTTCCGCCACGGGCGCCAGCGCCTGCGGATTGTTCATTGCCGTGCGCTTGACGGGATTTGTGAAACGAGAACGCTCCGTCCCGTTGTACGCCGTGGTCATGGTCGTGCAGCCCGAATTCAACAGAAGGGAAGCCCCGAGGAGTATTATGGAAATTCTCAATTTCATGAAAACAATATTTGCAGATCAGTGCCAGTTTTCAAGCTTTTTTTATTTTATCCACACTTTTTTCCCTCCACCCACTCGCACCAGCAGCCCTGCAAGGTCCTCGAATCCCACCAGGCCCACCGCCCCTTTCTCCCCGTCCATCACCGCCGCCAGCGTCACGCGCGCCGCCCGCATCTTTTTCATGATGCTGTACGCCTCCTCGTCCGGGGTCGCCGTCACGATCCGTCGCTGGTACGCCGAGACCTGCCGCTTCCGCGCCCCCTCCATCAGCACCTCGAACACGTTCACCAGCGCCACAAAGCTCCCCTTCCCGTCCGTCAGCGGGAATCGCTCCAGGCCCGTCGTACGCGCCAGCTCCAGCAGCTCCGGCACCGTTGCGGACGCCGGCAGCGAACGCACTCGCGCGATCGGCACCATCACGTCCCGCGCCTTTGCCGCCCCCAGGTCCATCACGTTATGGATCATTTCCCGTTCCACCGGCAGCAGCGTCCCCTGCCGTTCGCTCTCGATGGTCAGGTACTTGAAATCCTCCCGCGCCGCGAACAGCTTGCGTTCCTCCGGTTTCCGCGGCGCCAGTCGCAGCAGCACGCTTCCCAGCACCAACAGCGGGGATAGCACCACGTGCGCCAGCCGCAGAAGATCGGAAATTGCCGCCAGCGACCGGTAGGGAAAACGACGGAAGAGCGACTTCGGCAGCAGCTCCAGGCAGAACTGCCATACCGGCAGGCAGATCGCCACCGCCGCCAGGTACCCTATCCCCCTCCCCCACGTCTCCACGCACGCCCGGGTCACCAGCAGGATCGCACAGATGTTCATCAGGTTCGTGACCAGCAGCACCGTCACCAGCATCCGCTCCGGGTGCGACACCAGGCGATTCAGCTTGATCGCCGCCTTGTCATTGAGTTTGAGCCGGTGCCTCAGTCGCACCCGGTTCAACGAAAGAATTCCGGCCTCCGTCCCGGAGAACAGGAAGGAAACAACTACGCAGATCGCCAGGCCCAGGGCAGTCACGCTTCCGCCTCCTCATCCTCGTCCTTGCGATCCTTCACCAGCATTACCTCCTCGACCCCCCTGCGGGAACTGCGCCGGACCTGGATGGTCACATCATCGATCTGAACGCTGCTTCCCACCCGCGGAATCATCCCCATCCGGTTGAAAATGAGCCCGCCGATGGTATCCACGCCGTCGGCCTCCAGCTTGAAACCCAGTTCCGCAAGGTCATCCAGCCGCGTCCGGCCCGCCGCGATCACGCGCCCCTCCCCCAGCGGCTCGATATACAGCTCCTGCTCCCCGCTCGGCACCGCGTCGGAGATCATCTCCTCGACAATGTCATTGAGCGTGACCACCCCTTCGGTTCCCCCGAATTCATCCACGATCACCGCGATGCCCTGCGGATGCTTGATGAAACTCTTTAGCAGCTCGATGGCCTTCATGGTCTCCGGGACAAAGGACGGTGCGATCAATTGCTCCGTGTAATGCTCCGCCGGGTTCAGGAAAAACCGCGTCACCTCCAGGATCCCCACGATGTCATCCGGCGTCGCCCCGTACACAGGCGCCCGCCGGTGCCGTCCCGCCCGCAGCCGCTCCATCGCCGCCTCGTTCGTCAGGTCGTCCGGGATCGCGAACAGGTCCACTCGTGGCGTCATGCAATCCCGTGCGGTCTTCCCGCTCAACTTCATGATCTCCTGGATGATCTCGCTCTCCGTCGCCTCCAGGATCCCCTCCTCCGCCGAGACCTGCACCAGCGTCTCCAACTCCTCCTCGCTCAACGACGCCCGCGCCTGCATGCGCTCCGGCGTCAACCGGTCCGCGATTCGTTCGCTCAAGCGCTGCAGCACCCGCGAGACTGGGTCCAGCACCGGTAGCAGCACACCCATGACCCGCGCCCCGACCTTCGCCAGCCGGTACGGTTCCCCCAGCGCGATTACCTTTGGCGCAAGGTCGCACACGATTGCGATCAGCCCGAAGATCACCACAGCCGCCACCCAGAAGGGCACCGGCAGCCGCGTCCCTTCCCTCAGCGTATACACGCTCAGCACGATCAGCGGCACGTTCACAATCGCGTCCGCCAGCAGTAGCGCGCTCAGCACCCGGCGTGGATTCTCCAGCAGCCGGCTCAACCGGTCCGCCAGCCGCGGGTTTTGGATCCTCAGCCGCCGCAAGGCCATGGGTTGCAGCGAAAAGAACGCTGTCTCCATCGCGGAAAAAAGCGCGGACGCCGCCGCGAGCAGGAGCAAAATGACGGCAAGCAGCCAGACACGCATGAATTTCCCCAGTATGGTATGCCCATTCCGATTTGCAATTTTGCTTTCCGTGGCGAAATCTGGCCATCCGGTGAAGAAAGCGGAAAAAATCGAGAACATGCTCCGGGACATGGCGCCCGGCCACGGAGCCCCCGGCGCCCCGGAAACCGAGGCCGTGAGCGGACTCGACCCTTGCTACGCGGGTTACTTCACCTGTTTCAACAGCCAGCGCTACTACGAGGCGCACGACGTCCTGGAGCATCTCTGGCTCCAGACCAACGACGCCAACCACGCTTTTTACAAGGGCCTCATCCAGCTTGCCGGCGCCTTCGTCCACTTGCAAAAGCAATTCCAGCGTCCTGACCACCCCAAGGACGCCACCCGCGCCCGCCCCGCCGTCCGCCTATTCCGCCTCGCCGCCCGCAACCTTGCCCCCTACCGTCCCCTCCATCTTCACCTCGATGTCGAGCGCGTGTGGACCCTCTGCACCAACCTCGCCGACCAGATCGCCCATACCGGATACGCCAACCCCTGGTCCCCCACCACCGCCCCAACCCTCTCCCTCCAGTGAACTTCGAAGTCCACCCCTCGAAGCCCGTGCGATTGTCCCTCCTTGGGTCCTTTTCGTCCTTTTGGTCCCTTATTGCACGCCACCTCCAATCCGCCCTCATTCCCGAGCGATCTTTATTCCTCAAGCTCCAAATCCAAAAATCATCAGTCTCCCCCCTCCCTCTTTGCTTCCTTCGCTCCCTTCTGTTCGTTCCCCCTCCCCCTACTTCTGTTCCTCTGCGCCCTCAGCGTACTCTGCGTCTCTGCGTTAAACCGCCCCTCCAGGTATCCCTCCTATTTATCTCCCTCCTCCCCCTCCCCGCCCGCGCCCGCAACTTCGGCCCCGAGATCGTCATCTCCGTTCCTGACCAGCAACTCGCCATCCTCGAGGAAGGCAAAGCCACCGGCACCTTCGTCATCTCCACCTCCCGTTTCGGGATCGGCGACCAACTTAACAGTTACAAAACACCGCTCGGCCTCCTCTGGGTTTACGACAAGATCGGCGATAACCTCCCCGAGGGCGCCGTCATCAAGGACCGCTCTCCTACCGGCGAAGTCATCCCCGCCAACGCCCGCGGCCGCGACCCCATCGTCACCCGCATCATCTGGCTCAAGGGCCTCTTCGGCGCCGATCACGCCTACGAGCGATGCATCTACATCCACGGCACCCCCGAGGAATCCTCCCTGGGCCACCCCAGCAGCTACGGCTGCATCCGCATGCGCAGCGACGACGTTCTCAAGGTCTACGACAAAGTCCAGATCGGCACCCACGTCCTCATATCCGACAAGCACCTCAAGCAACTGATCCACGAGGAAGGCATCAACACCCTCGACCTGCCCGCGACTTAACGGCGGAACTCCCCGTCATCGAGCCTCGCATGGAGCCTCTTGCACCCAGCGATCAGCCCGAGAATGAGAGAAACATAAACGACTACCCACGCCGTCCGGAGCCCGTTGGTTAAATGGGATTCCATGCAGGCGTTGGCTTCGATCATGACGCCAAGGGAAAGCACGAACACCGACCGCAATATTTTTCTGGCGCCGCGACTGCGACCGCGAAAGCCACGTCAACCCGACCGCGAACAGTATCGCCGCCCAAAGAACCATCTGTTGCCAAGGCTCATCCATAAGCTCGATTCCCAAACTCCTAAATATCGCCCGAACAAAGACAATCTATCGCCCGAACAAATTCGATCCGTGGCCCCCCCGAGGCCCGGAGGGCCTGCCCGATATTAGCCGGGGGCGAAAGCCCCCGGAACCCGGACGCCTCCGCCCACGCCCCGGCAGGGGCGGAAGAGATTTCACCAAAGGTAACGCTCATCATATTCCACCCCACCCCGTTTCAGAAACTCCAGATATTCCTCCCGGAACGTTCGCGTCCGGTGGTGTGACTCCTGGCGGATAATATACTCGTATACATCCCGGCATTGCGGCGCACCAACCGTGAATGCCTCGTACCCATCCTGCCACACCGCCGCATGTTCGCGGATTTCCTCATGCATCCACCGGGAAGACACCGACTTTAAATCCCGCACCACATCCGCAAGGCAATGCGTGGCCCGCAATCCCACAAGGAGGTGAACGTGATCGCTTGTCCCGCCAATCGCTTCCGGTATCCCGTCCATGTTCTTAACCGCACCCCCAAGGTAAGCGTGCAACCGTTCCCGCCACGCCGGGGAGATCACAGGTAATCGGTCCTTTGTACTGAAGACCAGGTGATAATGGAGTGATAGATGCGTGGAAGACATAACCAATTCTTATCGCTCCGCACCTTTATCCAGGCACGATCGAAATCAACTCCAACCCAAATCCGTACCACCCCTGCCGGGGCGTGCCGGGCCGGGCCGGAACCGGCGGCTCTCGCCCCCGGCTAATATCGGGCTGGCCCTCTGGGCCACTACAGTCGCGTCATCCAAGCTCCTTTGTTGGGCCGCTGACCTAACTAATCTGGTTCAAGAGGGACGCGTTCTGCGCGCGAAAGGCGACGTCGTCCTTCGAGGTCGAGCACAGCCCCCCAACCGCAACCCGCCGCAAGCCCGAAACCCACGGAAAAACCATGCCCGCGGCCAATACCCCTCCTTCCCGGAAAACCCTGCTCGGGCTGGATTGGCTCAATTTCTTCCTGGCCGATGTCCAGACCGGTGTTGGCCCATTCCTCGCCATTTATCTGGCCGGCTACAAATGGAACGCCGCGCAGGTCGGCCTCGCCCTTACCGTCGGCGGCATCGCGGGGATTTTGACCCAGACTCCGGCGGGCGGCCTCGTGGATCGGTTGCGGTCAAAACGGGCATTGATCGCCGCCGGCATCGTGGCACTGGTAGTCGGCGCTCTGCTGATCGCCCTGCTTCCATGGTTTTGGCCGGTAATGGCAGCCCAGGTTTTGATCGGAGGGACCTCCAGCATCTTCAACACGGCGATCTACGCCATCTCCCTCGGCATCGTGGGACGCGCCGCATTCGATAACCGCCAGGGCCGGAATCAGACCTTCAATTCCGCCGGCAATGTGGTTGCCGCCGTCTCGATGGGCCTTCTCGGCTACTTCGTTTCCAACCGCAGCATCTTCTTCTTCGTCGCGGTTTGCGCGTTGCCGACTCTCCTCGCACTGCTCCTGGTCAACCCGGATGAAATCGATTTCGAGGAGGCGCGCGGCGGTAAAGACGGGAAGGACGATGGGCAGGCCGCCAATCCCATGGCCCTGATAAAAAACCGGCCCCTGCTCATCTTTCTCGTGTGCGCCGTGATGTTTCATTTCGCAAATGCCGCCATGCTTCCGCTGCTGGGCCAGATGCTCGCGAAGGGGCACGGACGCACCTCGATGATGTTCATGTCATCCTGCGTGGTAACAACGCAGTTGGTGATCACCCTGCTGGCCTCGTGGACCGGGCGGAAGGCAGGGACCTGGGGGAGAAAAACGCTCCTGCTCGTCGCATTCGGGGTGCTCCCGATTCGCGGTGTTCTCTATACCTTCACGCATAATACCGTCCCGCTGGTTGCAATCCAGGTACTGGACGGCGTTGGCGCCGGCATCTTCGGCGTCGTCTCCGTACTGGTGGTCGCCGATCTCACCAAGGGAACCGGTCGCTTCAATCTGAGTCTCGGCGCCATCAGCACCGCCGTCGGGATCGGCGCGTCGCTCAGCCAGTTCATCGCGGGGGCCATCGTCAACCACTTCGGATTCAACGCCGGCTTCCTCTTCCTCGCCGCAGTCGCCGCCGGCGCATTTTTGCTCTTCTACTTCTTCATGCCGGAAACCGGTGGCGACGATTCTTAAGCACGCTGGCCAGGATCGCTGGGCGAAACAAGCGGTGCTCACTGCACCATCTACTCATTCGCCTACTTTTGTGAATACAACCCACGAATTCGCCGGCGCGAATACAGCAGAACAACTCCAGCCGCCAGCGCCAGGTAACACGCCGAGGGCTCCGGCACTACGCTAAAGGACGGTGCATTGGTCCAATTCCCCGCGGTGGACCAGGTGCTGGTCGTGCCTTTCCATGTCGAAGTGTAGGTACTGGCTTGCACCGCCTGATGCCCTGATAGCAGGGTCGAAAGCGCAAAAAAAAGAACAACCTGCCGGACGATCTTCACGAACTTGATCATCTTCCAAGCCACGGAGTTGCAGCCGGAAGCCAGTCCGCTAAATGGGGGAAAAACGTCTCGCCGAATCGGCCCGCTCAAAGAATTGACATCTATTTCCATAATCTTCCCGGCAGGCGTTCACGGCATGTTTTACTCAGCGGGTGATTTCATCCCGAAACGTACGGGCGGGTCCGCTCCTCATTTGATTCAGATAAAAAAATCATCGAACCGTCAAATATTTTTTCGCTGCCGTGGGCGTCGTCGCCGTTCCTTCTATTCTCGGACCGTGGCGAGCAATATATTGCAGGATGTCCGATTTTGCATTTGACGAATGCTCACTGATATGCAAGCTTGTCAGAATGACCGCCGGGCTATCCACGTCAATTGGCTCCCGAACCCCGCCGCTCAGTTTCCCCATTCCTATCGTTCCACGATACACATTCAAACCAATTCAAACCAATTCAAACCGAAATTTTTCTCTTTTGCATCAATGGGCCTTCCGAACGGCATCCGTGGCCATCCAACTTCGCCAACCCCGGCATAGCCCGGCAGGTCGCGGGGCCGACGCCGGACCGTTTCTCCCCCAATCAAGCCCAATCAAGCCCAATCAAGGCCAATCAAGGCTAATCAAGGCTAATCAAGGCTAATCAAGCCGACCAAAATCAATATTTTAACCATTCCCGCCCCCCCCAAACCCGCCTTGTGAACCGCCTCGACATCCTCCTCCCCGTCCATTATCCTCTTTGGCCGATGCGTCCCCTCGCACTTCTCCTCGCGCTACTCCTTTCCGGCGGGCTCCTCCATGCCCAGGAGCAGGAGCGCAAACTCATTGACCGCGTTCTCCAGCCCGACATGACCCTCGGCAACGCCATGCAGAACATGAGCTACTACTCCGGCGGAGCATCCGGCCTCGACACCACCAAGAGTGCCAACGTCAAGGAATTCGACTTCATCCAGAAATTCACCGCCAAGGACTTCGAGACCAAGGAATTCAATTCCAAAAGCTTCTGGGGCGGCGAAATGGCCTTCGCCACCAAGGACGCCTACGTCAAGACCGACAGCGCTGCCGACAAGGTCTACGCCACCAAGGATGCCGCCGTGAAGGATGCCCGCGAAAGCGGCAAGGACTATTACGGCAGCTCCAAGGGCTACGCCACCGCCGAGGCGGTCGAGAAAGGCAAAACCTCCCAGGCCCATCTCGAGGAGACCTATCTCGGCAAGGACAAGATGAACATGGATCAAGTCCGTGATCTCCTGAACAAAAACCATTAACCTCCACTACCCATGCATGTTCCCTCCCGGCGGTTTGCTCGTGCCTGGCTTCTCCTCCAGGCCCTTCTGATCCTCACGCTGGTCCCCGCTCTCCGCGCACAGGACCTTCAGCCTCCAGATCACCTCTGGAACATCGCCACCGGCGAAATGATGCCCGGCGCCGATGTCCTCAAATCCAAGGACTTCGGCGCAATCGTCCAGGACAATGGGATCCACCGCCGTTGGAAATGGTGGCTCGACGTGCCCCAGCCCGAAGGCCTCAATCCCGGCGACATCATCCTCGCCGTCGATGGTATGCGCATCTACGGCTCCCGCGAGTTCGAGCTCGCCCGCTTCCGCGATCCCCTCGCCACCAGCATGACCCTCCTGGTCAATCACGAGGGCGATCTCAAGTGGGTCAAGTTCCACGATCTCCAGCCCGGCCGTGAACTCGGCATCCAGTTCGATACCGATGCCGAGAAGGACCGCATCCTCGCCGCTGTCGAGAATCTCGGCCTCCCGCTCACCGATGAAAAGGTCCGCACCTCCCTGCTGCAACTTCCGGCCCAAGCCGCCGCCGAGCTCGATGCATGGTCCAAAAATTCCTCCGCCTCCTCCGATACCGCCTGGCTCCAGGACTTTATCGCCCTCTTCACCGCGCTCCAGACACGCAACTACGCCGCGACCGCGACGCCCTCCCATCAGCCTCCCATCCCCTTCTTCCAGCGCCTCGAGAAATTCTACGTCGAGCTGGCCGCCGAGAACAAATCCCACGAGGTCGCCCCCGACCTCGCTAAAACCGGCGAAACTCCTGAATTCTACGCCCTCGCCCTCCCAGTGCCCGATTACCTGCCCCCCTTCGGCGACATCAAATTCTCCGACCGCCGCTTCCAGTCCCTCCTAGGCAGGAAGTATGCCCTCAACGACCAGCCCGATTCCGAAATCGTCACCGCCGCGCAAAAGTACGCCACCAGCGGCACCGACGGACTCGCTCTCTACATGGATCAGGTTCGCGCCGCCCTTCTCGATCCCGCCAATCACGGCAATCTCCCTTTCGATAGCGGCCTTGCCCACGCCGTATCGGGCAACCTCCTCATCCAATCCCTCGCCGATAAGATGAAAGACATCAACGGCATCGATTGGCCCATCGACGCCTACGCCATGATCGCCCTCAAGTGGGAAACCGGAAACGCCCCGGACATCGCACCGCTCCTCGACGCCCTCGGCCAAAAGTCCCCGTACCTCGCCAGGCTTGCCGTTGGCGGTCTCTATTTCGCCCGGCACGAAACCCGAAACCGGTGGAGGCTCCTGGACGATACGAAGAAAGTCCTCGCAAAGAACAACAACTTCCTCGGCCCCAACGCCCCAGTCCTCTATCAATGGGCTTTGGATAACATTCAGCCCCAGGCTATCACACTCGGTCTCGTCAGCGGCAATCCCCTCCCCGATCCCTACTACCTCCTCTCCGGCGCACCCTACGCCGAGGTCGTCGCCCTCAAGTCCGCCGCCCCCACCGCCGCCCAGGCCTCCAATCCCTAGCCCTACCCTCCGCTAGGGAAGTACGCCTCGTTCAGCAGCCGCAGGGCCGCCCGGATCCGCTCCACCAGTTCCGGCGGCTCCAGCACCTGCGCCCGCTGACCCCAGCTCAGGATCCACCGCTCCACCTCCTCCAGGCTCCCCAATTCCATCCGCATCTCAACGCCGCCGCCGGGCAGCGGCTTGATCTTCTGCGACCCATGCCATTGCCGCTCGCTCACCAATTGCCCGGCCAGCGCGTCAAAACGGATCCGCACCGGGTAATGCCCATGGCCCGAGAATACGCCGAAGCTCTCGCTCAGGTGCTTGTTGATCGAGAAATCCGCGGGCCGGTGGAACCGCGCCACCGTTCGCCGCACCCCCCGCATCCGCGTCAGCACAAACGTCCGCATCTGGTCGCGCGCCAGGTCGAACCCGAACAAATACCATTGATCCGACACGCACCCCAGGTGGTAGGGCCGCACCCGACGCGCTTCGTAGTTCACACCCTTCGCCTTCTTATATCCGAACTCGATCTCCCGCGACTCGATCACCGCCTTGCTTACCGTCTCGAACAACCCGATATCCGCCGCCGTCGTCCCCAACCCCCGGAACGAGATCGCCGCGTCCACGTCCCCCCACTGGAAATCCACCTTGTCCCGCAGCCCGTCGCTGATCTTCTGGAATGCCGTCCGCAGCGATCTCTCGAACGATGTCCCCCGGTATTGCTCCAACGCCTTCCGCGCCACGAACAACGCCATGATCTCCCCCTGCGACACCTCGATATTCGGGAAGTTCGCCACCGGCTCCGTGTAACAGAATCCAAACTGAAGCTGATCGTACTCAATCGGCAACCCCAGCCGGTCCCTCATGAAATCGATATCCCGCTGGATCGTCTTCGCAGAGACCTCCAGTTCCCGCGCCAGCTTTTGGCAATTCGGAAACGCCCCCGCCTTGATTTTGTCATGGAGCCGCATCATCCGCTCCAGCGGCGGCCTGGAGAATCGCCCGGGGATCCGGTCCTTTGAACCTGCCTTCGCGAGCCGCGCCATGGCCATCGTCATAGGAGCAGAAAATTTTCCATACAAGGAATAAAGCGAGGGGGTAGGACAGTAAATGTCCCACCACCCGTGATCAAATCGCGGGCGTGGACGGCTTGCCGGCCCCGCGGAATGGGCGCAATGGGAGAATGGGCGCAGAGTGGCGCGGGGCCGGGCGGGGCCGGGCGGCGGGGGGCTGGCGAGCCAGCCGCGATCGAACGCCGGCGACGGCGGGCAACCCCACCGGCATTCCAATCCGGAAGTTGTACTTATTGCGACTTAAGTGACTACTGTCCAAAATCTTATATTGGTTCGACGGCGTCTATGAGTATGCACTCCTGACTCGCCCCGCGCGGAATCATCTACGTATTTCAGCGATTTCCTAAACATTCCCGGAAAACAGTCGAAATACCATAATCACCACCCTTTTCCCGCGACCGACAACAAACCGCTCCATGCCTGCGACAATCAACCTCGACGATCTGCTCTACCGCGCGCGCAAACTTCCCCCGTTTCCGGAGACGACCGTTCGTCTTGCCCAGATTGTTTCGGGTAAGAATTACGATGTGGATACCGCGGCCAGTTGCGTCAAATACGACCAGGCTCTCACCCTTAGATTGCTCTCTGCCGCAAATAGCGCCGCCTATGCCGGGGAAGACCCGGTGAGCACGGTTTATGACGCGGTGCTGCGTCTCGGCTCATCTCAAGTTCTCACCATCGCCGTTTCCAAGGAAGTGCGTTCCATCTTCAGGGTTGCTTTCCCCGCCTACAGGCTGGAGGAGGGAGAACTCTGGAAACACTCGGTCGCGACGGCCCTCGCTGGCGAAATCGCTTCGTGTTATTGTGATCTTGCTTCGTCCCCGGAGGTATTCACCACCGCCCTCCTGCACGACGTTGGCAAGCTCGTCATGGGGCACTTCATCGACCATTCGGTTTTTCGCGCCATTTCAGACCTTCGTGTTTCCCAGCGGCTGAGTTGCATCGAAGCCGAGACGCGGATCCTTGGGATCAGCCACGCCAGTGTCGGCGCGTACATTGCCGAAAACTGGAATCTGCCCAAAGCCATCGTGAATGGAATCCGCTACCATCATGAACCTGTTCTGGGCAATACAGACATTTGCTACCTTGTCTTCCTCGCCAATTGCGTCGCCCACCGAATTCTTAAGGCTTCGGCCCCCAATACAACCGCCTGCGAGCTTCCCAGGGATATTGCCAAATATCTCGGAGTGTCCCCGAAGCGACTCGATAAATTCTGCGAAATGGCTACCAGTCGTTTTGACAAGTTCTGTCGTCTCTACAACGCCGTATAACGATTCCGGGCTCCTTTCTTCACGCAAATATTCTCCTCTTTTTCCATGGCAAACGCTCCCGGCTCCATTATCCAAACAAAGCGCATCCTGCTTCTGGAGGATGACGAGCGGCTCACGATCCTGATTAAGGGATATCTCGAGTCCAATGCTTACGAGGTTGTGGCTGTCACCAACGGGGCTGAGGGCGTCCTCTCCCTGGCGAAGGAGGAATTCGACATCATTATTTGCGACATGATAATGCCCAAGTTACCCGGCGACATGTTCTACTTTGCGGTGAAGAAGACAAAACCACATCTCTGCCGGCGCTTTATCTTCATTTCCGGCTACACGGACAATTCCAAGATCAACGACTTTATCAGTCAGGTGAGCGGCACCATGCTCACCAAGCCATTCCGCATGGACGAATTGCTCGAAGCCGTCACTGTCGTGCAGAATCGCGGCTTTTCCGTAAGCTGGCAATCATAGCAGCCAGGTTGAAGAGGACAGCCCCGCGAACCAATACGAAGTGACCCTAACGGGATTCGAACCCGGTAAGTTTACCAGAGAAGAGAAGGGATTTGACCCCGAGGTAACAAAAAGGTAACAATTTCCTCGTGAATACGACGAATGCTGACGCCAAAACCGGGAAAGAGAAACGAGGTCCACTGGAGATCGTAGAGGCCAAGAATACGCGCATACCGATGTACGACGCGGGAGAGGGGAGGGTATTGCTCGCATATTATGCCGATGGCAAACGTAGGATGGTGAAGTGCCAAGATCTAAAAGCGGCCCGGAAGCGCGCAAAGGAGATTATCGAGCAGCTGGTTGACGGAGCGGCGCACGTACGCACGGTGAGCGCCAAGGAAGCCGCGCTTTTGGATTTTTGCGTTTCGGTCCTTGGGCCGCTGCGCATCCCCTTGAGCGAGGCAGTGAGAGAGTTTGCCGACGCTCGAAAGATTCTCGCGGATGCGGGGGAACCGGCGTCGCTGGTGGAGGCGGCGGGATTCTTCGTTCGCGAAAGCGAAAAGAGGAAGGTCGTTCCGAAGCTCTTTCCCGAGGTAGTCCAGGAGTTTCTTGACGATCTCAAAGCAAAGGAACGGTCGTATCGGCATTGGAGCGATTGTCACGCCCGGCTTGGTAAGGCAGCGAAAGCGTTTAAAGGCCAAATTTTGGCGGTCACGGCGACGGACCTGGAGCGCTGGCTTGATTCCATCAAGGTGAAGGGAAGAAACCGCAATAACTATCGCGGTTCTCTGACGACCCTGTTCTCATTCGCAAGAAAACGCGGCTACCTCCCCCGCAATACACAGACGGAAGCGGAATACGTGACCCTCGCCACCGACCGCGGAAACCCTATCCGCATCTACAGCCCACAACAAATCTCGGAAATTCTCCATCGCCTCCCCGAAAGGTGGATTCCCTTTGCCGCGATTGGGACATTCGCCGGATTGCGGGCAGCAGAGATTCACCGTCTGGATTGGTCCGAGGTAAACCTTGCGGAAGGTCACATCGTTGTGGAACGCCAGAAGGACAAGACCGGCAGAAGGCGCATCGTTCCCATTCAACCGAACCTCAAAGCATGGTTGAAGCCCCACGCCAAAACGTCGGGTCCTGTATGCCCGCACTATTCGCACGACTCGACCCTTCTTATCGAATTCTCCAAGGCATTCAAACAGACCGGAGTTCCCTCCGTTCACAACGGATTCAGGCATTCCTACGCCTCACACCGGTTGGCAGTCGTAAAGTCCGCCGATGAAGTCGGG
>Ga0302320_10006851_pt1 | contig 25205 bp, 15 predicted proteins | sample Bog_T0_3_FD_202130 | JGI IMG/M metagenome (GOLD analysis project Ga0302320, IMG submission 202130) | Peat permafrost microbial communities from Stordalen Mire near Abisko, Sweden - Bog_T0_3 | ecosystem: Environmental > Terrestrial > Soil > Wetlands > Peat | place: Sweden: Abisko, Stordalen Mire... | reverse complement strand
AGGCCGAGGGCGGCTCGTGCCTGGTCGTCTGCCCCGCCTCGCTCGTCGAGAACTGGAGACGGGAGGCGGCGCGCTTCGTGCCCCACCTGCGCGTCTTCGTGCACCGGGGCGACCAGCGCCTCTCGGGGCCCGGCGACCTTGCTCATTGGGACCTGGTCATCACCTCCTACGGCACGCTGACGCGCGACCGCGAGCTCTTTGCCTCGGCGGAATTCGCGTGCGTGGTGGCGGACGAGGCCCAGCACATGAAGAACCGCCTGTCGCAGAACGCGCGCGCGCTGCGCGCGCTCCGCTCGAAGGGCCGCTTCCTCCTTACGGGCACACCGGTAGAGAACTCGCTCGACGACCTCCGCTCCCTCTTCGAGTTCATCCTTCCGGGCTACCTGGAGAAGATCCCGCCGGGCACGCGCCGCGAGGAGAGGTCCTGGTACGACGAGCGCCTGCGCGCGAAGACCGCCCACTACATCCTCAGGCGAACGAAACTCGTCGTAGCGCCTGAACTGCCGGCGCGCATCGAGCAGGTCGTCTGGTGCACGCTCGAGCCCAGGCAGGCCGCCCTCTACCGGTCCTTCCAGGAAAAGTCGGAACGCGAGCTCTTTGACCTCGAGGCCTCGGGTGCCGGCGACGCGGCGCTGCGCCTGGCGGCCCTGACGCAGCTCCTTCGGCTACGGCAGATCTGCTGCGACCCGAGGCTCGTGGACCGCTCCTCCGCCGGAACCGGGGGGCCCTTCGAAGGCTCCTCCAAGCTCGAGTCCTTCCGGGAGATCCTGGAGGAGGCCCAGGACGACGGCCATCGCCTGCTCGTTTTCTCGCAGTTCACCTCGCTCCTGGCGCTCCTTAGGGAGGAGTTAGTCTTGCAGGGGATCGCCCACTGCTACCTGGACGGCTCCATGGCCCCCGCGGCCCGCCAGGCCCAAGTCGACCGCTTCCAGGGCTCCGCCGAGGTTCCCGTATTCCTGCTCTCCCTCAAGGCGGGGGGCACCGGCCTCAACCTCACGGGGGCCGACACCGTGGTGCACTTTGACCCCTGGTGGAATCCTGCAGTGGAGGCCCAGGCGACCGACAGGGCCCACCGCATCGGCCAGACCCGCGTCGTCACGAGCTACAAGCTCGTGTGCTCCGAGACGGTCGAGGAGAAGGTGCTGGCCCTCCAGGACGAAAAACGAACCCTCCTTGCGGGAATTTTCGAGGCGAGCGACGCCGTGGCGGCCAAGATCTCGCTCTCCGACCTGAAGTCGCTCCTTAAGTCTACCTGACCGGGGACGCCTTTGCGGCCCTGCGCCTAAGGGAGACAAGCGCCACCAAGGCGCTGCCGCCCGCTAGGAGCGCCCACGTGGACGGCTCGGGCACCGGCGTGAAATTAAGGAAGATATCCGACCCGTTTGACGAAAGGGAGAAGCCTCCGCCCCCAAGGCCATTCGTGAATGCGGACGTGTTGAGCGTGAAGTCCGAGGCACTAAAGCCCGTTACCGAGGCCGCCGAGGCCAGCGTCCACGTGTAGCTTTGGCTCATGTTGAAGGTCGCCGCGCCGGGGAGCCCGGTGCCCTGATTGATCGACTCGAGATTGATCGCGAAGGGGCTTCCCGAGGTCGCTGTTACCACAAGGTTTCCGGAAACGCTGAGGGTATCGTACCCCACCCCTGCGGTGCCCGAGGCGTTCTCAACGTCAAAGGTGCCAATGCCTCCGCCTCCGAGCGTCAGGGAGTTGAACGAAAGTTGCCCCACATAATTGTTCCCGCTCGGGCTGCCAGGCGAGACGGCGACCGCGTTTCCGATCGTCACCCCGCCCGAGAAACTAAAGGTTCCGTAGCCCGAAAGGGAGCTTCCCGATCCGTTGGTGAGCGTGGACGTGCTGGAAAAGATGCCGCCGCCAACCTGCAGTGACCCGTTGTTGACGATCGCGTTCGTCGTCGAATAGTTGCGGTTCGCAAGCACCTCGAGCGTTCCGTTGTTGGTCGTAAGTGTCTGCTCGAGGGTTTGGTAAGATGGGCCCACGCCAGAAAGCGTTTGAATCGACGATCCCGGTCCACTTAGGGCGACGGTAGTTGAAGGGGCAATCGTGTTGATGGGTGTTGTGCCCTCAAAATAGAGCCTACCGCCGCCGGCCGCGATCCACGTGCCGCCAGTGAGCGTGTTGGCCGCAAGGTTCGTCAGGGTCGAGCCTCCATAGGCGAGCTGGATGTATCCCCCTCCAAGCTGCTCCAAGGTGCCCGAATTTGTCACGGTGTCTCCCGAATACTCGCCCACGTAGAGACCGTTGTACCCGGAGTTCGTCAATGCGCCCGTATTGTTGAACAGAAATCCAGCGTAGCCGCTCCCGTACACGTTCCCGCCGTTGACCACCATGGTGCCCTGGTTCGCGAACGTGAGGTTGGAAGCCTGCGCGTAAAGTTCAATCGTTCCCGGGTCGTTCCACGTCGCGCTCGGGGACAGCGTGAATCCCGTTGGTCCCGCCAAGTAGATGTAATTGCTCCCTCCAAACGACGTTGTTCCCGACGTGAAAGTCGTCCCGTTGCTCACCGTAAAATCCGTGCCCGTCGGCGCAGTGAAATTGCCCGTCATCGTCACGCCGCTCAGGTTTCCGCCATAGCCGCCGAACGTGAGGGCATTGTTGAGGCCGTTCACGACTCCCCCGATGATCGTGCCCCCGTAAAGCGTGAAGATGCCGGAATTCGGCGCCGCCAGGGTCCCGGTGTTGGTGAGCGTGCCGACAATGTCCAGTGTGCCCCCGGCCCCGTTGATCGTCCCCTGGGTGAGATTCGTGTTCGTGAACGACCCGCCAAGATAGACGGTTCCCCCGCCGGACGCCGTGATCGTGCCGCCGGCGTTTGTCCAGGTGCTGGGATAATACGTGCTGTCATATCCGAGGTAGAGGTACGAATTTGATCCAGACGCCACAATGTTCCCGGTGTTGGTGACCACCGAACCCGAGCTCTCTCCCACGTAAGCATATGCCGATCCGGTTCCCGTCTGGACCGCCTCAATGGTCCCGGTGTTCGTGAGCGTCGAGCCCGTTGAGTAAGCCACACCCAGCGTCGAGCTGCCGCTGCCGGTCGTGCTGGCCTCCATGGTCGAGCTATTGGTCGTGGCGCTCGAGGAGCCGGAACCCACGTAGACGGACGAGTAGCCGGTCAGGGTCGAGGCCGCGGTGACCGGACCGGTGTTCACCACGGTGTCGCCGGAGTATTCGCCAAGGTAAAGCGTGCCGCTCGAATTGGTAATGCTTCCCGAGTTGTTGAGAACGAAGCCTGTGTTGTAATACCCCCCGATCGTTCCCCCGGCGAGATTCATTGTCCCATTATTCGTGAAGGTGAGGCTCGCCGCCTGCGCCAGGACATTGAGGCTTCCCGCGGCCGACCACATCTGGGAGGGCCCGACCGTCAAGGGCTCATTCAGGTATACGGTGCTGCTGCCCGCGAACGTCACGTTTCCGGCAAAGGACGTCCCTCCCTGGACCGTGAATACGCCGCCCATCGGGACGGCCACGTCGTTAATGAAGGCCACGTTGGACAGGATGCCGCCATAGTTGCTGAACGTGAGCGCCCCGTTGCTCCCGTCGACCGTGCCCCCTGATATGATCCCCCCGTCGAGAGTAAAGGTGCCGCTGTTCGGCGGTGCGAGCGGGGTCGCCGTGTTGGTCAGCGTGCCGACAATGTCCAGGGTACCCCCCAGTCCGTAGATGTGGCCCTGGGTGAGGTTCGTGTTGGTGAACGCTCCGCCCAGGAAGACGACGCCGCCGTTTGCAGCCGTGATGGTTCCACCCGCATTGCTCCAAGCGCTGCTGTAATAGGTACCGGAGTATCCCAGGTAAAGCGAAGCACCGGTGCCTGTCGCCTCGAGGAGGCCGGTGTTGGTCACGGTCGTCCCCGAACCATCCCCAACGTAAGCCACCGCCCCACCGGTGCCCGTCACGTTGGCCTCGATCGTCCCGCTGTTAGTCACGACGCTTGTCGAGTTATTGCCCACGTTCACATACGAGTAATTGGTTCCGGTCGAGAGCGCCGTAATCGTGCCGGAGTTTGTCAGCGCGTCCCCGGAGTAATAATCCAGGTAAAGGTTGCTGCTGAGGTTGGTGACCGTCCCGGAATTGTTGAACAAGAACCCCGTGTATCCCCCGCCATAAATGTTGCCCCCGTTGAGCGTCATCGTGCCTGCATTCGAAAAAGTTACGCCGGCAGTGTTCGCCACCATGGTGAGGTATCCTGCGTCCGACCATGTCAGGCCCGAGCCGACCGCAAGGGACTGGCCCAGGTTAACCGTGCTGTACGAGCCAAACGTGACGTTGCCACTGAAGGTCGTTCCGCCCGTGACCGTAAACGTCGCGCCTGCGGGGACGGTCACCGCGTTAATGACCGACACGTTGTTGAGGGTACCCCCGCCGTTGCTGAACGTGAGCGCCCCGTTGCTCCCATCGACCGTGCCCCCTGATATGATCCCCCCGTCGAGGGTAAAGGTGCCACTGTTCGGCGGTGCGAGCGGGGTCGCCGTGTTGGTCAGCGTGCCGACAATGTCCAGGGTTCCCCCGAGTCCGTAGATGTAGCCCTGGGTGAGGTTCGTGTTGGTGAACGAACCGCCCAGGAAGACGACGCCGCCGCTTGCAGCCGTGATGGTTCCACCCGTATTGCTCCAAGCGCTGCTGTAATAGGTATCGGGGTATCCCAGGTAAAGCGAAGCACCGGTGCCTGTCGCCTCGAGGAGGCCGGTGTTGGTCACGGTCGTCCCCGAACCATTCCCAACGTAAACCACCGCCCCACCGGTGCCCGTCACGTTGGCCTCGATCGTCCCGCTGTTGGTCACGACGCTTGTCGAATTGTCGCCCACGTAGACATACGAGTAATTGGTTCCGGTCGAGAGCGCCGTAATCGTGCCGGAGTTTGTCACCGAATCCGCAGAATAGTAATCCAGATAGAGGGAGCTGCTTTGGTTGGTGATCGTTCCGGAATTGTTGACCAGGAACCCCGCGTAGCCCCCGCCATAAATGTTGCCCCCGTTGAGCGTCATCGTGCCTGCATTCGAAAAAGTTACGCCGGCAGTGTTCGCCAGCACCGTGAGGTATCCTGTGTCCGACCACGTCAGGCCCGAGCCGACCGCCAGGGACTGGCCCAAGTAAACCGTGTCGCTCGCGCCAAACGTCACGCTCCCGGCGAAAGTCGTGCCACCCGTGACCGTGAACGACGCGCTCGCAGGGACGGCAACGGCGTTGATGACCGATACGCCGCTCAGCGCACCCCCGCCGTTGCTGAACGTGAGCGCCCCATTGCTCCCGTCGACCGTGCCCCCGGATATGATCCCCCCATCGAGGGTAAAGGTGCCGCTGTTCGGCGGTGCGAGCGGGGTCGCTGTGTTGGTCAGCGTGCCGACAATGTCGAGGGTTCCCCCGAGTCCGTAGATGTGGCCCTGGGTGAGGTTCGTGTTGGTGAACGCTCCGCCCAGGAAGACGACGCCGCCGTTTGACGCCGTGATCGTGCCGCCGATATTTGTCCACGCACTGGATGCGGAGGTGCCGTCGTATCCCAAATAGAGTGCCGCATTGGTTCCGTTCGCCACGAGGGGCCCGGTATTGGTGACCGTGGTGCCCGAGCCGTCCCCAACGTGGACCTGCGCCCCACCAGTGCCCGTCACGTTGGCCTCGATCGTCCCGCTGTTGGTCACCACGCTCGTCGAATTGTCGCCCACGTAGACATACGAGTAATTGGTTCCGGTCGAGAGCGCCGTAATCGTGCCGGAGTTTGTCACCGAATCCGCGGAATAGTAATCCAGATAGAGGGAGCTGCTTTGGTTGGTGATCGTTCCGGAATTGTTGACCAGGAACCCCGTGTAGCCCCCGCCATAGATGTTGCCCCCGTTGAGCGTCATCGTTCCCACGTTCGAGAACGTTACGCCGGAGGTGTTCGCCAGCATCGTGAGGTATCCTATGTCCGACCACGTCAGGCCCGAGCCGACCGCCAGGGACTGGCCCAAGTAAACCGTGTCGCTCGCGCCAAACGTCACGTCGCCACTGAAGGTCGTGCCACCCGTGACGGTAAACGAGGCGCTAGAGGGAACCGTCACGGGGTTAATGACCGAGACTCCGTTCAGCGTTCCTCCGCTCCCGCTGAACGCGAGCGCACCGTTGGACCCGTCCAAGATGCCGCCGGTGATGGTTCCACCATCGAGCGTGTACGTTCCGCTCGACGGATGCGCCAGGGTTCCCGTAAGGGCGAGGCTTCCGGTGAGGTCGAGGACGCCGCCCGTATTAGCAAAAATCAAGCCCCCGAGGTCCGCCGAAGTGAACGTGCCACCCAGATCTATAATGCCGCCGTTAATCGCATACAAAGTCCCGGCGTTGTGCCAATGGCCGCCGGTGCCGCCTAGGTCGACTGTCCCGCCATTTGCCGTAATCGTCGCGCTGTTTGTGACGTTGTCGCCCGAGTAATAGCCTAGATAAAGCGCACTTCCGGTAAGGGCGGTCACATTGGCGCCGCTGTTGATGTCAAGGGTGAGGGGATTGGTGGCATAGTAACCAATGATATAGACGGATCCGGAATTGGCCACGATGGTCCCGGATCCAGTCACCGTTAACGTATGGCCCAGCGCGCCGGCATTCGCGTAGATGTCTCCCCCCGAGAACTGCAGCGAGCCCCCGATCGTGGACGTGCCGCCGCTGCCGTCCAAGTAAAGCGCGCCCCCTGAAAACTGCAGCGTCCCGGTGCTCTGGTTGAAAGAGCTTACAGAATCACTGGAGTTGAGCGTGACTGTGTAGCCGCCGACCGCTGAGAGCACCGCCACGGCGGTCGATGAATTGGGAACGCTGTTCGGCGTCCAATCGGTTGACGTGTTCCAATTCGCGGTCGTGGGACTTGACCAGGTCACCGTTTGGCCAAAGCAGGCGACGCCTGCCCCCACCAAGGCTGCCCCCAGCGCCAACCAAGATCGTACCTTGGTAAAACCCGACCCGGGGCAAACTGGAACCCTCCGATTGATCACTGCCTGCGAGGCAATCCAAAACCACAACCGTGGGCAAGTTATTTGCAATTAAGATTTGCCAAAAATGGCCCGCCGGCCCCGGGCCCGTTTGCCTTAGCTCTTGCCTACCCGTCGATCCCGGCGAATGGAATTCGCAATAATCGAAACACCAATACCTAACGCCATCATTGTCCATGTGCTGGGCTCGGGAACCGGAGTGAAATTGAGCTCGAGCGAGCTTCCGCTTTGGGTGATTGAAAACACTCCGCCGGCGAGCGGGTCCTGGAAACTGGCCGTATTCACCGTGAATTCATTGGCAGCGAAACCGGTGATGGATGCCGCCGAAACGAGTGTCCAGGTGTACGGCGTGGACGAGACGAATGTGGCGAGGCCTGGATCGCCTGTGCCCGGATCTACCGATGCCAGGTTGATCACAAAGGGATTCGACGGCAGCGCGGTGATAGTAAGCGCTCCGGAAAGATTGACGCTGTCGTAATCGATCCCAGGCGAGCCGGCCGCGTTCGACACATTGAAACTGTAGGTGCCGCCGGATCCAAAGGTGACCGAATTTGTGAACGAGAGCGTCGCGATGCGCTCCCCCGCGAGCGCGATTCCCGGCGCCACAGTTGTGCCCCCCGAGAAAGTGATTCCACCCGGGGTCGAGTATGTCCCCCGTCCCGAGAACGTGGCGCCTGAGCCGTAGGCCAGGGGATTCGTGAGCGTCGCCCCCGTGTCGACACCGACCACGGCTCCCGGATAAACGGTTAGGCCTCCCGTTCCGAAGGCGCCGCTCGACCCGGCGACGAGCGTGCCCGTCGAAACGACGGTCCCCCCACCATAGGTGCTGGTTCCCGTCAGAATCTCGGTGCCCGTTCCCGTCTTCACAACCTGGACCGTTCCGTCGCCAACGATCGTTCCATTAAAGGTGAAGCTGGTGCTCGCGGTGTCCGTGTTGAGCGTGAACGTCGAACCGGTTGTCAGCCCGATAGAGCTGCTGGAATCCCCCATAAGGTCCAAAGCTGCCGGGTTTGTGAGGCCGTAGGCGATGGTCGAGGCATTCAGCTGGACCGAACCCGTTCCTAGGGCGCTGGCATTGGTCACCGCAACGATCGCATTGTTGACCGTGGTGCCGCCCGAGAAGGAGTTGGCTGCGGTAAGGACGACACCGCTGTCGATGACCAGGCTACCGCCCCCGCTGATCATGCCCGCCAATGTCAGCAGATTCGGGTTTCCACCTTGCCCAAGCGTGAGGACGGTGTTGTTCAACAGGATTGCATTGGGAAGCGCCACGCTGGCCCCGGAGGGAGCGAGGACACCGTTTGCCTGGACCGTCAGCGTACCCGTCCCCAGGGAGCTGCTGTTGGTAACGAAAATCTGCGCATTATCTATGGTGGAGTTGCCCGTGATCTCGGTTCCTCCCGAGTAGGTGTTGATGCCGGACAGGGTAACGGGCCCCGTTACCGCGAGATAGCCATTCTGTGAGGGCGCGTCGCTGATCACGCCAGAAAGGACCAGTTGGTTCGTGGTGTAGGCGTCACCCACGCTCAGGCCGGGGTTACCGGAGATGCTTCCAATCGAAATCGCGTTGGCAAGCGTGAGCGTCCCCCCGAAGGGCGAAAGGTAGGGGGCGACATTCGTGGACGCCGTATCGGGCACGGACACCGGCCCGGTTCCGAGCGAGGAGGTGGCCAGGATGAACAACGTGCCGCTGTTGATTGTCGTTCCGTTCCCGTAGGTGTTTCCCGAACTCGTCAGATTCACGATGGACGTGCTTGCGTTGCTCTCGATGGGCGAGCTCAGGCCGACGGTGACTGAATTGCCTGCCCCCGTCAGCGGGGACGCGATTGTGAGCGACCCCCCCTTGACCCCCGTGAATTGGTAGGTGCTGTTGGCGGGCGTTATCGTCCCCGAAAGCGTGACCGAGGTCGCGCTGCCGATGAAGGGGTTGTTTTCGCTGTTGAACGAGCTCAGGTCGATGGGGTCGGAGATCGTCCGAGGCGATCCGACAGAGGCCGAATCAAAGCCGATCACCCCCCCGGCTCCCGTGGCGTTGATCTGGCTGATGAAGGCCGCAGCGAGGATCCCACCTGCGTTCTCCGTGTACCCCACGTATCCTTGCGGCGCCACGAAGATGGTTCCGGTCGGCGGCAGCGGGGAGTCAAACACGAGGACCCCTCCGTTCACAAACGTTCCCCCGGTGTAGGTATTGCTGCCCCTCAGTATGAGCGTCAGCGGCGCAGGGGCGGAGGTCATGGTGAGCGGGGTGGCACCCCCGTCGTCTGCGAGCGTGCTCAGCACGGTGAGCGTCCCGCCTCCGCCGCCGAAAAGGTACCCCGTCGTCGCGTTGTACGGGGTGAGGACCGCCGCGGCGCCTAGAATGGCCGCCGAGGAGGACCCAAGCCCAAGGAAGGTAGGGCTCGAGAATCCGCTCAGGTTGATCGGGTCATTGAACGTCGACGGAGTCGATGGGCTTGAAAACGTGTCGAATCCCAACGTTCCGTTGATCGCGGACCCGAGTCCCGCCCCGTAGGTGGTAAGGAAGGCCGACACCGCCCCGGGCTGGCTGAAGGTGCCATCGAGGCCGAGATATCCCGGAAGGTCCGCATTTCCCACCGTAAGGCCGGTGGCGCCCAGTCCTGGATAGGCGGATGAGGACGGACCCGTGGGCGCCAGGATCAGAAGCGATTCGAGAACATTGATGGCTCCGATGTTGCTCGTGGCGCCCTGGAGCACCAGTTCCGAGCCCCCGTCGACGGGGAGTTTGGCCGCGGAACCCGAGAGAGCCAATTGGGAGGAGGGCGGTCCCGTGAGCAGCCCTTGCATCCCCACGGAGCTGTACGAATAGATGTTGAGCGTGGTCGACGAGCTCCCGAGCGTCACCGTGCCCGTGAAGTTGAGCTGCGGGCCCGGCCCCTGGAATCCACTGTTCCCAAAATAGGCACCGTCTTGTATCGTGAGCGCATTGGCCTCGGTCACCGTCGTATAGTAAGACTGCAGCGATGCGCCCGAAGCCACGTTGATCGGCCCCGACCCAGCCGCGGTGTCACTGACCAGGTATGCCGTTCCAGACGTCACGTCCAATCCGCCGGAGAAGGTGTTGTTTCCAAAGAGGTAGACCCGCCCCGCGGTCGTCAGCGCCCTAGAGCCGCCCGTCTCGGAGACATTCCCGTACAGGGCCGTGTACCCAGATGACCCTCCTTGGACGGTTTCGTTTGCCGAGAGGAATAGGGGCAAGCCCACGGACACCACCGCGTCTATGCCGGCCTGGAACGTGAGGCCTCCCGCCCCGACAGTAAGCGGACCGGTTCCGTTTAGGCCGTAGTTCTCAATGGAGTTCGACGTATAGAAATACAGGCCAAGGACGTTCGCGGGCGCATTGAAGGTCACACTGGTCTGCGCCGCAGTGAAACTGAAGTCGATGGTCGTCGAACCATCGTTGGGAGGGGCAACCCCGCCCTGCCAGTTTGCCGGGGTTGCAAAAACCGAGCCCGGTCCGGTCCAGACAGCGGTCTGCCCGAACGACAGCGCCCCAACCGTAGCCAGCCCGACAAGCGCCAGCGCCCGCGCCAACCCCTCAATCCTTTTCTGCATGGGATCTTGTCCCAACTAGTGTGGCACCATACAAGGGCAAAACGTCAACCACCCACCCAGACCGTGGCACATGCCCTGCTAGCCATCCTTCCGATGACCCTTACAACGTTCCTCAGGATAGGAGCCTTGGCCGCGTGCGCCTCATGGGAGGCAAGCGCCGCCGATCCAAGGTCCAAGGTCATCATAGACCAGGATGCCTACGGGCCCGGTGGAAGCAACCTCCAGTGCATTCTCATGGTGGTCCAGGATCCCACCATCGAGGTGCTCGGAATCACCATTGAAAGCGGCGACGGATGGCAGAAGGAGAACGTGGCGCACACGCTGCGCATGCTGGAACTGATCGGGAGGACTGACATCCCCGTCGTGCCCGGAGCCACCTACCCCCTGTTGGACTCCGAGGAGGAAACCCGGCGCCTGGAGAAGCTCTATGGGAAACTCGCCTACAAGGGCGCGTGGATGGACGCATGGCCGGACTATAACACGGTAAACCGCCCCCACTACCACGCCGCCGACGTCGTGCCGCCGCTCGAGGAGGGGGAGCCCACGACCAAGCCCTCTGGCGAGATCGCAGCCAACTTCCTGGTGAGGAAGGTCCGCGAGTTCCCGGGCCAGGTCTCGATCCTGGCGGTCGGTCCCTTCACGAACCTGGCGCTGGCCTCGCGCCTCGACGATCAGTTTGCCTCGCTCGCGAAGCAGGTCGTGTTCATGGCGGGCAGCTTCAACCCCGATGTCTCCAAGGTGGACGAATTCTCGATGCAGTTCATCAACACGCCGCGGGTCGAGTTCAATAGCCGGTGGGACCCCGAGGCGGCGAAGATGATGCTCCACGCCGGGTGGAAAAAGGTCATCTCGGTGCCGCTCGACGCTACGGTGGACACCAAGTTCACCAGGGAGATCGTAAGGCGGGCGACCGAGGGGTGCGACACCCCGGCAGCAAAATACGTGGCCCGGTTCGCGCAGCCGGGTTTCCCGATGTGGGACGAGGTGGCCGCCGTGGTTCTGATCGACCCCTCGGTCGTGCGCCACGCCGACAAGCTCGCGGTGGACATCGAGATCGACCACGGGCCCAACTACGGCGCCACGCTCAGCTGGCCTCCCGGGGGCGGCCCCGGCCTGGGGGAGCCCGATGTCCTCGTCGTCCGGGCGGTGGACGTGCCGCGCCTTGAGGAGATGTTCGTGGCGGCCGTGAGGCGCCCGCCGCTCGCTCCCTAGGGGCTCCCGACGCCGCTAGGTGCGCGTCAGGCGTCGGTACTTCATCCGGTGCGGCTGGTCCGCATCCTTGCCCCTGCGGCGCCTAAAGTCCTCGATGTAGCTTGAGTAGTTGCCCGCGAACCAATGGGCGGTGCTCTCTCCCTCGAAGGCGAGGATGTGAGTCGCAACGCGGTCCAGGAACCAGCGGTCGTGGGACACCACGACCGCGCATCCTGCAAAGTTCTCGAGCGACTCTTCGATCGCGCGGATGGAATTTATGTCCAGGTCGTTCGTCGGCTCGTCGAGCAGGATCAGGTTGGCGCCCGACTTGAGGAGGCGCGCCAGGTGCACGCGGTTGCGCTCCCCTCCCGAGAGGACGCCCACCTTCTTCTGCTGGTCGGGCCCCGTGAACCCGAACTGGGCGCAATAGGCGCGCGCGTTCACCTCGCGCCCGCCCATCCGCAGGATCTCCTCCCCGCCGCTTATCGCCTCGTAGATCGTGGCCCCCCCCGGGAGGGAGTCGCGGGACTGGTCCACGTGGGCGATCTTCACCGTCTCCCCCACCCGGAGGGTGCCACCATCGGGCTTCTCGGCCCCGGTGATCAGCCGAAAGAGCGTCGTCTTTCCAGCTCCGTTTGGGCCGATGATCCCGACGATGCCGCCCGGGGGCAGCGAGAACGTGAGGTTCTCGAAGATCAGGTTCTCCCCGTACACCTTGGAGAGCGCCTTTGCCTCCACGACCAGGGTCCCCAGCCTCGGCCCCGCGGGGATCAGGATCTCAAAGTCCTTCTCCTTCTCCGCCGTGTTTTCCTTGAGCATCGACTCGTAGGCCGTGATGCGCGCCTGGCTTTTCACGCGGCGCGCGGTCGCGGACTTCCTGATCCACTCGAGCTCGCGTGCCATCGCCTTCTGCCGCCGGTCCTCGGTCCTCTGCTCCACGGCCACGCGCTTCTGCTTCTGCTCAAGCCACGACGAGTAGTTGCCCTTCCAGGGGATCCCGTGCCCGCGGTCGAGCTCGAGGATCCACTGCGCGACGTTGTCCAGGAAGTAACGGTCGTGGGTGACGGCGATCACGGTCCCCTCGTAGCGCGCCAGGTGCTGCTCGAGCCACTGGACGCTCTCGGCGTCCAAGTGGTTGGTGGGCTCGTCCAGGAGGAGGATCGGGGGCTTGCGCAGGAGGAGGCGCGCAAGGGCGACCCGCCGGCGCTCGCCGCCGGAGAGGCGGTCCACGACCTGGTCGGCCGGAGGGCACCGCAGGGCGTCCATCGCCATCTCGACCTGGGGCGCCACATCCCACGCGCCCGCTGCGTCTATCTTCTCCTGGAGCTCCCCCTGCCTGGTCATGATGGCGTCCTTGGCCGCGTCATCGGCAGCGTCGTTCAGCTCGTCCCAGGTCCTGTCGTAGGCCGCCACCAGGTCGGTCAGGTGCTTCACGCCCTCCTCGACGCATTCCCTCACGGTCTTGCCGGCGGCAAGCTGCGGCTCCTGCTCTAGGAGGCCCACCTCGTATCCCGGCTCGAAGTGGACGCGGCCCTCGATCTCGGTGTCGCGCCCGGCGAGGATCCGCATGAGGGAGGACTTCCCGGAGCCGTTGAAACCGAGGACTCCTATCTTGGCGCCGTAGTAGAACGAGAGCGAGATGTCGCGCAGGATCTCCTTGCGCTCGATCTTCTTCGAGACGCCGATCATTGAGAAGATGATCTTGGGCTCGTCGGGTTTTGCCATCGGCCCACTCAAACGCCCCCGGGGCCCGCGGCAAGCCCCGGTGAGGCGGCTACTGGAGGCTTAGGCGGACCCGCGCCCCCAGGTCCTGACCCTGGCCCTTGGAGAGGAAGAGCCGGTCGGCCGCGATGTGCCCCACCGTAACGAGCTGGTCGCGAACACATCGCGCACGCGAGGCGGCCAAGGCGCCGAGGTCGTCCCCGGTCACCTCGATTGACTCGGCAAGCCGCCCGTTCATCTCTTCCAGCGGCAGGCCGCTGGCCACAGCCGTTGCCACGGCCTTCTCGTGGTCTACGGCCAGGAGCTCGGATTCCTTCTTGGCCGCGGTTGCGTCGCGCTCCCTCTTGAATGTCACAATGTCCACGATGCGCTGCATGATGCCCGCAGGCGGGCCAGCTGGTAGCGGCGCGGCCTCGGGAGCTGGAGGAAGCGGTGTCCCGAACGTTGTCCCCGGCGGGAACTTGGCGTCGAAGAGCTTCTTCACCATCCCCGCGTACTCCTCTGGGGAAACGACCAGCTGGTCGGGAGGAGGGGTATTGGGATCCGCCGCGTGCCGGGCCTCCCAAACCTGCTGGCGCACGAGCTTCGCGAGCTTAACGCGCTTAAGGGCATACGCGTCGGCGGCGGGGTCGACCCCGCCCTCGATCCCGAGGCTTAGCCCCGGCCGGTGGGTCAAGGCCTGCGTCAGCGTCTCCAGCCTCTTTAGGTCATCCTTCTCAAAATCCGAGCTCCCCGGTGCGAACTCCTGGAAGGCTAGCTCCTCGCCCCCGCCACCGAACATCGAGCCGACAAGCGAGAACGGCGAGACCGCGGCCTTCGTGAGCAGGTTTCCGATCGCGCGCCACGCGACCTTCCCTATCCTGAATTCGGGGTCGTCGAGGCTGCCCTGGACGGGCAGGTCGATGAAGATCTGGCCGTCCATGTCCTTCAGGAGAGCGACACCCAGGCGCACCGGGAGCTTCGTCGCCTCCCTGCTTCCCGTGGCCGCACCGAAACTGAACTGGTTCAGGGTCACCTTGTTCGTGGTGTCGAGCTTCGCCCCGTCCAGGAGGATCCTCGAGTCGACCACAAGCTGGCCGTGGGCGAGCTCAAAGCCCGCGAACCTGCCCGCGTAGGGGCTAAACGGGACCAGGTCCACGTTCTTCACGTCGACCTTAAGGTCCACATACCTGCGGGCGCCCAGGGGGTCGAGCTTGCCCGTTATGTCCAGGGGGCCGACCCCGTCCACCATGCCGTAGAGGTTCACGTCGGCCCGCGCCGTGTTCTCGGAAGAGAGCCCCGTCACGGTTCCCGCGAAGGATTGGAGGGCCACCCGGACGTTCGGCTCCACGGAGCGGTCGGTGAAGCTGAAGTTGCCGCCGTCCACGGTCACTTGTCTAATCGCGATCACGGGTGGCGCGGCTGCCGGGGCCTTCGCAGCGGCTTGGTCCGCGGCCGCGGGCACCGTGGCAACGGCAAGCATGGAGAGGTTTTCCGAGCCGTCGGCATTTACAATCACGCGGGCGTAGGGGCCCGCCACATCGACCTCGGCCGCGGATGCCGAGAGCCTGGGCAAGGTGCGGGCCGAGATCCCGGTGACGGCGAGGCGCGAAAAGCCCAGGAGCGGGCTGTCGTGCGCCTTATCGACAAGGCCGAGCTTGTCCGCGGAAAAATCACCCGTGACCGCGACGTCGGGCGGGTTTCCGCCGAGCGTCGCTCGGACTGTGAGGGACGTCGAGACGGTGCCTTCGGTGATGCGGGCGTTCAGGAACTGCTCGAAGTAGGGGCTGATCGGGAGGATGGAGAGCCCCGAGACATCGGCCTTCAGGTCTGCGCCGACCTTGGGCTTGAGCGAGACGGTCCCCTCGACCTTCACGGTCCCCTTCGGGATCCAGGCAAGCGAGAGCCTGACCGGGATCCGGGCGCCTGGCTCCAGGCTCACGTCTTTTGCCTCGGCCGAAAGGTCCGTCAAGGAAAGCCGGGCGCGGTGGCTGACGGCCTGGTCGTCCAAGTCGACAGCGAACCGGTCAAGTGCAACCACGCCGACGGAGAGCTTGGCCTCCGGGCCCGGTGCCGCGCCCGCGGGCGCAGTCACGGCAGGTGGAACAAGCGCGAGGAGGTTGACGGCTCCCGCAGCGTCTCGCCGGACGTGGATATGCCCGTCGGCAAGGGACACGCGGCCGACCGTGGCCTTTAAACCGACTGCGTCCGCGACTGCGCCCGTCACATCCAGCGACCCAAGCTCGAGCAGGGGTCCGCCCCCCCCGCGCTCGGCCACGCGGAGACCGCTCATGTGGAGTTCGCCGTTTTCAAGCGCGAGCACGCGGGCCTTCGGGTCAAAGTTCATCTCATAGTTCCCGCGCACCGTGAGCCTGCCTTCGGATACATCGGCCCGGATCCGGTTCTCAAAATACGGCGTGTATTTCTTTATCACCAGGCCGTCGGCCTCGAATTCCCCCTTCGAGGAGACCGGATCCGCCGCGAGCGTGCCGCTCAGGGAGAACTTCTCATCCGACTCGGTGCTCGCCTCGAAATGGTAGGGGGCGCCGCCGGCCCCGGAGGTCTGGAACCCCGTAAGGGCGAAGGTAAGCGGGCCCGCCGTGGTGGAGAAGGGGTGCGTGAGGGATCGGTCCCTGAATTCGACCTTGGCCTCGCGGATCTGGAGCCTGCCGACCTTCACCGGGCGGGAGGGCCCATCCGCGGGTTTCCCTGGCGCCGACGTGAACTTTGCAAGCAGGTCTGAGAAGTTGAAGGAACCATCCGGGTTGATCACGACCCGGGCGTGGAATTGGTAGAGCTCGATGTCCCCGAGTACCCATGCACCCGCCAGCGAACGGAGGGCGTCAAACCTCACGTAAAGGCGACTCCACCCGAGGAACGAGGACGCACCGTCCCTCTCTTTGACGTCGAGTTGCTCCACGGCGACCGAGAGCGTGAAGGGGTTCAGCCGGATCCGGCCGATCGAGACGGCACGCCCCAGTTCGGTGGATAGCCTTTTCTCGGCCTGGGACCTGACGATCGGCGGCAGGACGAGGAAGCCCGCAACCGCATAGGCCACCATAAGGACCACCACCCCTGCCACCAGGCGGCGGCGCTTGCGTCGAGACCGATTCATCACGAAAGGCTGCAGCTGGAACAAACCTGCCGCAATACCGGAGGTTCGTATGCAACCGGAGGCGAAACAAAAGCGCTATTTACACCCATGAACGGTTTCAAAAAAACACAGTATATTGTCTTACATGCATTTACGAATTTGCCTAAAATTTGCAAGCAAAGGGGGCGCCGCGGCTTTGACGCCGGGCAATAAATCATCCACCGTGCGTGCAATGAAGGCCGTCAAGGTACCAGCACTTGAGCTTTTTCTTCACGAGATGATCCCTCTCGCGAAGGCGATGGGTGTGGGTGTCGAGGTGAGCGACGAACGAGCCTTGGTTCTCACGGCACCGAAGGAGCAGAACAAGAATTCGCTCAACACGGCATTTGGCGGAAGCTTGGTCTCGCTTGCGACTCTGGCCGGCTACGGCGTCGTTTGGGAGCTCATGAAGGGCGAGACGAAATCGGAAAAGCCGGTCTGGCACATCGTCGTCAAGGAAAGCCGTGCCGCCTACAGGCGCCCGGTGATCGGCGACCTGAGGGCCATCTGCGAGCGCCCGGCGCAGGCGGCGATTGCGGAGTTCAAGGAGGCGCTCGCGCGGTACGGCAAAGCCAAGCTCAAGCTCCGCGCCGCGATCGTCGAGAACGGCAACGTGGCCGTCGACGTGCAGGCCGCGTTCGTCGTATCGCGCTAAAGACCCCGCCGGAAAGGGGCGGGGGCGTCAGATGTGGCGCGAGTCGGATTCGTCCTTTTTGACGTATCCCGACTCCTGGCGCTGGACGTTCACCTGATTCTTCTTCACGTAGGCCTGGAACACGTCGTCGGCACTCATCCCGAGGGTCTGGGCGATCGAGATAAGGAAGTGGAAAAGGTCCACGACTTCGACGCGCGCGTTCTGCTCGTCGAATTTCTGGTATTTTGCCCACCACTTCCACGGCACGGAATCAATGAGTTCCGCAATTTCCTGCTGCATCGCCCGGGTGTAGTTGAGCACCCATTTGGCCTTCTCCTCCTCAGTGGGGGGAGGCAGCGAGACGCCGATCCTCCGGTTGAGCGCGTCCTGCATCTTGAAGATCTCCTCGAATTTGTCCATGGGGGTCAAACGTGCGCCCCGGGCGGGCGGGCGCAAGATGCAATTGGCCAGCGGAAAGGCCCTCTTTTGGGTTGCCCCCGGGAGCAAACGGGGCGAATATGCTCCGCTTCGGCGTTTGCGTTTGAGCGCTTTCCCATGCGCTCCGCACCGTTGGAGAAAACCGGCCGCTCCCGACTTCCGGTGAGCGCCATTACACACAACAAAAACACAATGACAGATACAAACCCGTCCGGCGACGCGATCGCTCCGGCTGCCGACACACAGGCGCCCGCGACCCCCGCCGCGACTCCTGCCGCTAGTTTCGGCAGCACACGCGGATCCGGCCTAGCCCGCGGAAAGCGCCCCACGGGCGCAGCGGCCCCAGCAGCAGCCCCGGTTAAGAGTGATTATAAGCCGACCTCGTTGGCCATCATCACGCCCGAGCGCGAGTACAAGAACCCGTTCGCGAGCCCAGAGCCCGCGAGCCCGCCGGCTGCGGAGCCGGCCAAAGTCGAAGCCCCGATTGCAGAAGTTGCACCCGTTGCGGAGCCAGCCCCCGCACCCGTCGAACAGAGCCCGGCGCCCGCCGAGCAGCCCGAGCCGGAGCCGGTGGCGGAAAAGAGCGAGATCGAGATCCTGCCCCCGGCGGAATCCGTTCGGCCGGCCGTCAGCTGGGAGTCGCCCTCGGCGCTCCGTAGGGAGCAGAGCGGTGGCGAGCGCGACGACAAGGCGCAGCGCGACGACAGGCCCACGTTCCGTCCGGACCGCAGGGAGGACCGTGCCGGCACGCCCCAGGCAGAGGGCGGCGAACCCCGCCGCGACTCTTTCAGGCGTGACGGCCGCCAGCACCGCGACCCGCGGGACCCCCGCGATCCCCGCGAGGCCCGCCAGCCGCGCGATCCGCGCGAGGCCCGGCAGCCGCGCGACCCGCGCGACTTCCCGCCGCGTGGGCAGCGGCCAGCCCCGGAGCAGGCCGCCCCTCAGAAGAAGGGATTCTTCGGATGGCTGAAGAGCCTCTTTGGAGGCAAGGCCGCCGAGATCCCAGCCCCGTCCGAGGGGCACGGCGACTCTTTCGGCGGCGACCATCGCCACCGCAGGCGCCATCGCGGAGGCCGAGGGGGCAACCCAGCCTTCCGCGCGGACCGTTTCTCGCCAGGCGGCGAACGCCAGGCCGGCGGCGAACCGGACCGTCAGGGGGGGGAACACCAAGAGGGTGGCAACCGCCGCAGGCGCCACCGCGGAGGCCGCGGACGCGACCGGGGCGGCGACCATCGCTCCCAGGGCGCGCAGGGCGGCGGGGCAATCTAAACCCCCAGCACCAGGCGACCCCCAGTTAATACTTGCCAATGCGCTCCGCAAAGAGCGCATTCCAAGGCGTCCGCTTCATGCGGACGCCTTTTTTATTTTCCCATGGCAGACCTCGTAGTAAGCGGCGGCAAGCCCCTATCCGGGATGGTGACCCCCTCCGGGAACAAGAACTCCGTCCTGCCGATCCTGTGCGCGACGCTTCTTACAGACGACCCAGTCGAGCTGAGGAATGTGCCCGACATCACCGACCTGGACAAGCTGGTCTCGTTTTTCGAGTCGCAGGGATCGAAGATCAACTGGGACCGCGCGAAGGGCACCATGCGGGTCGACCACCGGTCGTTCCGCAGCACGCTCGCAAACGCGGAATTGCCCCAGGACATGCGCTCGACGGTGCTCCTCTACCCCGCCCTCCTTCACCGCCTTGGAAAGATCACGATCCGCTCCAACGCCAAGGGCTGCTCGCTCGGCGTCCGGGAAATCGACCCGCACCTTGACGTCCTGGCGGCCCTCGGCGCCACGGTCGGCACGGGCGAACCCCTGACGATCTCGGCAAGCGGCGGCTTCAGGGGGGCGCGCCACTGGCTGGACTACATGTCCGTTACCGTGACCGAGAACTTTGCGATGGCAGCGGCCCTCGCGAAGGGCTCCTCCGCGCTCATAAACGCCGCAAGCGAGCCCCATGTGCAGGACCTCTGCAAGGCGCTGGTCGCCATGGGAGCGCGGATCAGCGGAATCGGCACCAGCATGCTCTCGGTGGAGGGAGTCGCGACGCTTCACGGCGCCACCGTCGAGATCGGCACGGACTACCACGAGGTGACGACCTTCCTGGCGCTGGGCGCGATCACGGGCGGGGAGGTCCGGGTTGAAAACTCCGTACCCGAGCATTTTGACCTCATTACCCGATCGTTCAAGAAGCTCGGCGTCACGGTGGCGCACGAGGGCCGCACGGCGGTCGTGAAGAAGGGGCAGGCGCGGGTGATCGAGACGCCGTACACCTCGAACCTGCTGCCAAAGATCGAGGCCGCGCCGTGGCCGTACTTCTCGGTCGATCTCCTGCCGCTCCTGATCGCGCTCTCGACCCGGTGCGAGGGAACGATCCACTTCTGGAACAAGGTCTACGAGAATGGATTCTCGTGGATGCCGGAGCTCGCGAAGTTTGGCGCGCACGTCCTGGTGAGCGATCCCCACCGGATCGTGGTCTTCGGCAACCGGCCGCTCCGGCCTGCGGTCGTCGATTCCCCGTACGTGATCCGCGCCGCCGTTGCGCTCACCATGGTCGCCGCGTCGATCCCGGGACGCAGCGTGGTGCGCAATGCCGAGATCATAAAGCGCGCCCACCCGCGTTTCGTCGAAAACCTCCGCTCCCTCGGGGCCGAGCTCGAATGGAAATAGGAAAGGCAAAGCCCGCAGGGGATCCCGGCAAAGGCACGGGCTTCGTCACCTCCACGCTTGCCGCCCCCTTGACGGCGGCCGAGGCGGCGCTGCGGCCCCTCTCCTTTTCGGACTTCGCGGGCCAGGCCAAGACGATCGAACGCCTGCAGGTCATGGTGGGAGCGGCGAAAAAGCGCGGCGACGCCTTGAACCACATCCTGCTCTCGGGCCCCCCGGGGCTCGGCAAGACGACGCTTGCGTTCATCCTCGGCAACGAGCTTGGCCGGAACGTCCGCGTGACCTCGGGCCCCGTCGTGGAGAAGGCGGGGGACCTCGCCGGGCTCCTCACGAACCTCGAGGAGGGCGACCTGCTCTTCATCGACGAGATCCACCGGATCCCAAAGGCCGTCGAGGAGTATCTCTACTCGGCGATGGAGGACTTCCGGATCGACATCATGATCGACCAGGGCCCGAACGCCCGGAGTGTCCGCCTGTCGCTGCCGCGCTTCACGCTGATTGGGGCGACAACCCGCGCGGGCCTCCTGACGGCGCCCCTGAGGTCGCGCTTCACGCTCCAGACGCGGCTCGATTACTACGACAAGGCGACGCTCCTGACGATCGTGCGCAGGACCTGCGGGCTCCTAAAGGTTAAGATCGACGAGGAGGGGGCCGCCGAGATCGCGAAGAGGGCCAGGGGAACGCCGCGCGTCGCTAACAACCTCATCAATTTCATAAGGGACTTCGCGCAGCAGAGGGCCACGGGCTCGATCACGCGGAGCGTTGCCTCCGCGGGCCTTGAGCTCCTAGAGATCGACGCGGCGGGCCTGGACGAGATGGACAAGCGCATGCTCAGGGCCATGGCCGAGAACTACCGGGGAGGCCCCGTCGGCATCGGGACCATAGCCGTTGCCGTGGGCGAGGAGTCGGAAACCCTCGAGGAGGTCCATGAACCCTTCCTCATCCAGGAGGGCTACCTTCAGAGGACCCCCCAGGGACGCGTGCTGACCGAGAAGGGATACGCCGCGGTGGGCCTCAAGCCCGCGGGCGGCAGCCAGCCCTCACTTCTGTAGGCCAACCCTGTGACCCCCCTTGGCTTCACCCTAATCGTCCTAGGCATCTCCTATGTCGCGGGCCTCCTGGGCTCCCTGGTGGGGGTTGGCGGCGGGATCATCGTCGTGCCGGCCCTGACCCTCCTCCTTGGCGTCAGCATCCAGAAGGCGATCGCGGCCTCCATCATATCAGTCATAGCGACCTCGAGCGGCGCTGCCGCCTCGTACGTGAGCGAACGCATCACGAACATGCGGCTCGGGATGGTGCTCGAGGTGGCGACGGTGGCCGGCGCCCTGACGGGGGCGTACCTGGCGGTGGTCGTGTCGGGCAGGTGGCTCTTCATGACGTTTGCCCTCGTCCTCTTCTATACCGTTTGGACGATGCTCCGGCCCAAGGGCCACCGGATTGAGTCGGCACCCGATCCCATGGCCGACCGGCTCGCGCTCCACGGCTCCTTCTTTGACCGCTCCATCGGCCAGCAGGTCGACTACCGGGTCTCCAGGACCAAGCTTGGCTTTGCCGTGAGCTACGTGGCCGGGGTCGCAAGCGGTCTCCTCGGGATCGGTGGAGGCGTCCTGAAGGTGCCTGTCATGAATCTCGCGATGGGGATCCCGATCAAGGTGTGCACCGCGACCAGCAACTTCATGATTGGCGTCACGGCGGCCGCGAGCGCCGCCGTCTACCTGATGCGAGGCGAGGTCCTGCCCTTCGTGGCGGCGCCGGTCGCCCTGGGAGTCATGCTGGGCGCGCGCACCGGGGCGCGGGTCATGGGAGGGATTCCTAGCGGCGTCATCCGGGTGATCTTCGTCGTCGTGCTCGCCGTGTCCGCGGCGCAGATGCTCCTAAAGGGCCTCCGATGACGTCTGCTCCAAGGGATAAACACGCGGACATCGAGGATGTAATAAGCCGCGTCCTATGGGTCGGCGTAACGACGAGCCTCATCCTTATCTCCGCAGGGACCCTGCTGTCGTTCCTGCAAGCCGGAGGCTACGGCGGCGGGCACGCCGAAGTGGCCCGCCTGACCGGGACCGGCGGAGCCTTCCCGAGGAACATGGCGTGGTTTGTCGGGGGTCTCGTGCACGCAAACGGCCAGGCTGTGATCGTGCTGGGTCTCCTCCTGCTCATCGCAACCCCCGTCGTGCGGGTGGCGGTTTCGGCGGTGGCCTTTGCCCGGCAGCGCGACCGCGCGTATGTCGCGATCACGCTCGTCGTGCTGGCCCTCTTGGGGGTCTCCTTCGCCCTCGGGAATGCGGGCTAACGGAGCGTCACGCCCCGCGGGTTCGGCAGCGTAAGGGCACCCGGCTCGCCCGACGGCGCCAGGGAAACCAGGCGGCTTACCGAGGGCCAAACCTGGGTTCGCAGGATATGCCCAAGTCCGAGCAGGAGCTGGAGATACCCCATGACACTGAGCCAGAGGGCGCGCGCATTTGCGCCATCGGAGCCGGTGTGGGAAAACCAAGAGGGGAAAGCCTTGGGGAGCATTTCCATGACCCAGCCAAGTGCGGCGAAAGCGAAGGCGTTAGGAAGGTTCATCTTCTTTGCGGGAATCGAGAGCGTCCGGTGCGTATTAACGCCGCATCAAGCCTGTGCCATGCCAGCTCGCCCAGGAATCCCCTAGTCCCTGCAAATCATTCTTTTGCAGAAAGTTGACCTTAAGATCGCTTCCAGTACTCGCGCAAAATGCACACCTCAAGGCACCGGGTTCGTGCAGGCTGCAGGAATCCTGCCGCCCCAAGGGTTTGCTATAGATCCCCGAGTTGGGGACGCAGCACGATCTCCTCGACCACAGTCCTTGGGCTCATCCGGTAGAGGTCGACAAAGGCCGCGGCCACGTCCTCGGCAGGCATCATCCGACCCTCCGGGACGCCGCTCCCGTTCCATGAAGGCGAGACGGTGGCCCCGGGATGGACGACGCATACCCGGATCCCCTTGTCCTTCAATTCCGCGCGCAGGGACTTTGTGAGGCCGGCCACGCCGAACTTGGCGGCCGTGTAGGCAGCGGCGCCCGGGTAGGCCGCAATCCCCGCGATTGAGCCCATGTTGAAGATGTCCCCCCTGCCCCGAAGCACCATGGACGGGACGAACGCGCGGGTGACCAGGAAGAGACCCCTTAGGTTTGCGGCGATCATGCGGTCAAAATCGGCGACCGACGTCTTAAGGAAGGGCGCGCCGACATACTTGCCCGCGTTGTTGACCAGGACATCGACCGCCCGGTAGCGCCGAAGGACCTTGGCCGCCATCTCCTCCACGCTCGCCTCGCTCGAAACATCGCACGCGAAGACCTCGGCCTTGGCCCCGAGCCCGGCGCAGGACCTGGCTACCCGGGCGAGGTTGGCCTCGTTCCTCGCGACCAGGGCAAGCCTCACCCCCTTTATTTCCGAGGCAAACGCGCGGGCTATCGCGGCCCCGATCCCCTGCGAGGCGCCCGTCACAACGATTACGGGAGATTTTGATCGGGTGCCCATGGGTGCCAAGTAGAGCGTCGCTAGCAGACCAGGGAAGAAAAATCCATGAAGTCGGCCGAGAAGCCGCCCTTAACACCCTTGCAGATCACGCTCACGGCGTCGTGCGAGTGCAGCGACTCCAGGTGCGAGCACGCGATCTGGAAGTCGCACACCCTCGGGTCCGCGTCGAACCGCTGGTAGAGGAGCCTGGCGGCGTCCTCGACGAACTTCAGGTGGGAGCCGTTCAACTCGGCAAACGCCTGCTCGTCCTCGCGCTTCACCATGACCTGCGTTTCGGTACTGAGCGCCCTCAGGCAGAGGGCGAGGACGTCCTCGATCCAGATCTTCCGGCCCTTGGTCTCCTCAAGGACGATCCTCGCCTTGCTCCGCTGGGAGTGCGGCACCCCGTAGGCGCCCCGCTTGTCCCGCGCGTGCTCGGCGAGCTCGGCCGAGCACGGGCACGCCGAGCTGTACACGAATTCAAAGTGGACGAACCTGCGGTACTCGCCCGCGTGGGTCATGACGCCCTCGAACCCGGCCCGGTAGAACTGGTAGCCCTTAAGCCCGCTCCGGAGGCTCTCCTGGAGGATCGGGTAGGAGAACGACATCTTGAGCCGCGCGTCCTTGCTGGCCACCCGCCGGAGGTAGGCCTTGAGGATCCTTCCGACGCTCTCGCCCGTGAAGACGTCGCCCTTGTGGTCGTAGAAGGAGCGGATGATACGGCTCATGTTGATCCCCTTGAGCTCGGCCTCCAGGGACACGGTGCCGGTGACGCTCGCTTCCAGGGTGTGCGACCCGCCCTTCTTCCTGCGGATCTTCAGCGGCAGCCTGAAGTTGGAGATCCCGACCTGCTGGATCGGGACGTGTGAGCCCTGGATCACGCTGTGCGCGGCGTCCATGATGTCGGGCATCGACTTGCGGTACCCCTCGGACGGGCGGAACCGCTCGTCGTAGGAGGGGTTGATGCGCGGCTTGGCTCCGCTGGCCGTGGGATGCAGGTACATGAGGGTGTGTCGACCTACCCCGCTTGCCCGGGGCCCGAGTAATCGGCGAAGTTGCGCGGGGTCTCGTAGAGCCGCAGGTTGTGGAGCGTCCCAGACCGGATGAGCGGCTCGATGCGGCCCCAGAACGCCACGGCGAGGTTCTCGGTCGTGGGGATAATGCCCTCCAGGAAGTCCACATCCGTGTTGAGGTTGCGGTGGTCGCAGGGCCCGACGACCGCCTTCTCGATGATCCGCTTGAGCTTCCCCAGGTCGATCACGTACCCGGTTTCCGGGTCCGGCCTGCCGCGCACCGTGACCTCAAGGACGTAGTTGTGGCCGTGGCCACCCGGGTTGGCGCAAGGCCCGAACGTCCTCGCGTTCCAGCGCGCGCTGCGCGCCGGGTTATAAAGGCGGTGCCCGGCGTTGAAATGCACCTGGCGCGTGACGAACACGTC
>Ga0302320_10006850_pt1 | contig 25211 bp, 17 predicted proteins | sample Bog_T0_3_FD_202130 | JGI IMG/M metagenome (GOLD analysis project Ga0302320, IMG submission 202130) | Peat permafrost microbial communities from Stordalen Mire near Abisko, Sweden - Bog_T0_3 | ecosystem: Environmental > Terrestrial > Soil > Wetlands > Peat | place: Sweden: Abisko, Stordalen Mire... | reverse complement strand
CGCGCAACCGCGACGCCGACGCGTTGAACGTTGCGGCCGACGCGTTCCTCCGGGCGCCTCCGGATGCGCGGCCCGCGCTGCCGGCCTTCGTCGCTGGCCTGGCCGCCTGGCGGTTGGGCGATGCCGAGCAGGCAGACGGGTTCTTTGCCGCTGCCGCTGGCGCGCCGCTCTCGTCGCCCGATGATCGGGCAGCAGCCTCATGGTGGGCCGCCCGCGCGGCGCAGCGCCTCGGCGATGCGGACGGCAACGACGCGTGGCTGCGGACCGCCGCGCAGGAGCCGGCCAGCTTCTATGGGCTGCTGGCGGCCCGCGCTCTGGATCCGGACGAGCGGTCGGACCTGCTGTCCCAGGCCGATCTTGACGCGGTGGCGGCACGCGGGGAGGGGAGGCGGGCATTCGCGCTGTTGCAGGTTGCCCAGACTGCGCGCGCCGAGGCGGAACTGCGATGCCTTGCCGCGCAGGTGCAGGGCGACGCGGCACTCAGCCATTCGGTTCGGCTGGTGGCTGGCGCGCTCGGATTCACCGATCTCGCCGCCCAGATGGGCATGCTGTCTGGGGAGGCTCCGCGGGTCAGGCTGCCACGCCTGGGCCCGGCGCGTCGGTTTCGTCTCGATCCGGCGCTGGTCTATGGGCTGATGCGGCAGGAATCGAATTTCGATCCGCACGCCATTTCGCCGGTGGGTGCCCGCGGGCTGATGCAGATCATGCCGGAAACCGCTCACTATATCGTCGGAAAACCTTCGCTGCCCGATCGGCGGCTGCACGAAAAGGCGCTCAATCTCGACCTTGGGCAACGTTATGTCGCGCACCTCGCACGCGACGACGTGGCCGGCAACAACCTGATCCGGGTGCTGGCCAGCTACAACGCAGGCCCCGGCAATGTTGGCCGCTGGGATGCCGGGATGAACGATCAGGACGATCCGCTGCTATATATCGAGGCTGTCCCGGTCGAGGAGACGCGCGGGTTCGTGAAGCATGTGCTTTCGTACACGTGGCGCTACACCGAGCTTTTCGCGTTGCCGGCACCAAGCCTGGACGAGCTTGCCGAAGGGCGGTTCCCGCGGTTCACGGCGCCTGCGCCGCGGAGCACTTTCGTCGCGGCTGATGCGCCGCTGCTGCATTGAGCATCTTCCTCGCCGGAACCTCGGCCCTTTACGACGCGAATCTGGAGGCGGGCGAAGAGCAACAAGCGGACGCCGAAATATTTCGATGGGAATCCAACTGCGCCGCCGACCCATGATCAGCAGCGCCGCCATCCAGGCCCGTTTTTGACGCCCTTGAGCCGTTCTTGAGACGCCGCGGTGCCGCGGTCCTGGCCGCCTTCGGACGGGACGGCGAGCCCGCCGACCGCCACCGGGTTGCGCCGCACCACTGGCCCGTGATGGAGTCGGCCCGGATGATCGGCCGCTGGCGGCCTCCGCAGGACGATGGCGCAGCGGGCGTGCCGGGGTGAACGGCCAACCGTCCCGATGGCTGCGCGAGGAACGGGGGTTGCTATTGAACGGTCTGACCGGAGCCGTCGAGGACAGCTCCGGTCAGGTTGGCGCCGCTCAAGTTGGCGCCGCTCAAGTCGCTGCGGCTCAAATCGGCACCACTCAGATCAGCATCGGTCAAATCGGCCCGCGACATGTTCGCCGACCGCATGTTCGCCGCCCGCAGCTTCGCCCCCCGCAAGCGGGCACCGCTGAAATCTGTGACACAGAAGATCTCCCCAATCATGGGCAAAGGCTGCGCTTGCACGCCGTCCATCACGGCACCGCTCAGCGTCGCCCGCGTGAACTGGGCCCCTCTCAGGTCCGCCCCGCGCAAATCCACCTCCCGCGCATCTACGAGCGACAGGTCTGCCATTGCCAGCCGGGCATCGGACAGCCTCGCGCGCCGCAGTAACGCCCCCCGCAGCACGGCCGTGTAAAGCTCCACGCTACCGAGGTCGATCTCATTGAGATCAACCCCTGAGAGGTCGGCTCGCGCGCCGCCATCCCCCTTCAGGAACAAGCGGTGCTGCGACAGCACTTCCGAAATGGTTTTGCCGGCCTGCTGCAACGTGCGAAGGCCGCGCGCTTTGCTCAGATCTATACTGCCAAAATCCAGCCCATCCACCAGCGCTCCCATCAGGTCGGCGCCGTCAATTTTCGTGTTGTGGAGTTGCGCCCCAATCAGGATTGCGCCCTGCAGCACCGCCCCGCTGAGATTGGCTTCGCTCAGATTGGCGCCCTGCAGATTGCAGCCGCTTAGGTCTGCCTTCGAAAGGTCGGCCCGTACCATTGTGGCGCCGTGCAGGTCGGCGTCGCGCAAATTTGCCTGCCGCAGAAAGCTGTCGGAAAGTTTTGCCTGGGCGAGGCGGGCACCCGCAAACGAGGCCGCATTCAGCCCGCTGTTGGCGCTGCTTTGAGTCTTCTGCAGGTGGCCGGCCTTCGACATCATCAGCTGCCCCTCCCGAAAGTCGGAACGGCTGAGATCGGCTCCCGCCAGACAGGCGTCAGCCATCTGCACCCCGCGCAGATCGGCCCTCACCAGCCGCGCTCGCCTCATGTCGGCGTGCGTCAGTTCGGCGCCGAAGAGCGTTGCACCACTGAGGTCGGTTTGCCGCAGTATGCAGCGCGTGAGGTTAGCTCCCGTCAGGTCGGCGTCGCAGAGGTGCCGTCCGCTCAGGTCGAGATCGGACAGGTCACGGAACTTCAACATCGCGCGCCTTCCGCCGTGGTGGCCGGCGAGAAAAGCCTCATGCTGGTTCAAAATCACGGCTAGGGACTTTACGTCGACTGGCGAGCCGCGCTGGTTCACATCGTGTGGACTTGGCATAGATCCTCCCGACGGCCCTTCCCGCGGACGAGCGCGTTCTCGCGTCCTTCGCTACAAGCCTGGCGAGCCCCACCAATAGGACCGGAATATACTCAGGCGGCCACGCGTCCGCCTAACGGGTGCAGTCACACCACCGCCTGAGTGCACGGGTCGCCGACCACAGGTTCCCACCATCCGCCACCGCCAGGCGCCGTCGGCCGAGCATCTCGGAAGACCTGGGGCCGTGCCGCCATCGGCCGTTCGCCGGGTCGGTCGGGGCGCCCGGCGACATGACTCGATACAGCTTTTCGCCGTCCATTTGGCGTCGCGGCCTTCTGGCAAGAGCCGCCTTTCCGGCCCTTCTCGCCGCATCCCGCCACGCACCGCGCATGGTCCAGGCCAGCCGCCACGGTGCTGGGCGCGTGGAGTTGTCGCCCGGTTTCGGTTCACCCCTATTCGCCGCTCTTCCGCTTCCCCGCCCCGCCCTGACCGGCGTCCACCGCCCGCACCACGACCGTTCTGCTGGCCGTCGGCGCGTAACAGATGGAAGGTTGCCAGATTGTCTCGGAGAGCGGCCATCATCCAGGCATGGTGCTGGCGTATCGCATCCCGCGGCGGCATGGACAGCGTGGCTTTGGCCGCCGCATTGCGGCTGCCAGGTCCGCCCGGCGGACGGTCTCCTTGAGCCAGAGCTGGTCGGGTCCGTTCGGCGCCGCCACCGTCTGGACGGTCTGCCTTGGCTGGCTGTCACACTTTCGGCGCTGTCGCTCGGCCGGGCTGGCGGAGACTGCCTCGATGCCTGGCGGCTCACGGCCCGGTGCTATCGTGCTTCGGCCAACGTGTGGCACTGCCAGCGTGGCAGGGTTCGCCTTCAGCCGGATGGCCGCGCGCGGTTTTCCCGCGTTTCCCGCGTTTCCCGCGTGCGCCGCGGGATAGGTCGGGCGAGACGCCGCCGGACATGCCGCGGGCGGACCTCCCGGGCAGTGGCGGCGGCCGGTATGCACGTGGCCGAGGGGCGGTCCCCGAGATTCACGGCACCTGGACTCTACCGACCCCAGTGCCGCCGCTGACGAAACCTGCATGCCGGTAGGCATCGGTTAAGGGCGCAGTGGCAGGTTACCAATGAGGCCATCTCGCTCCGGCGCCGGCCGTGGACGATCTGGCAGGACGATGGGATGGCTTGGCGGAGGTTCCGCCTCCAGGCTACTGGACGGCACGACATGGATGTGCGCGGCATGCAGCTTTCAGGACATCATCAACCAGCTGATCGCCAAGGTGGCCGCCGCGCTGAAGGAGGTCGGATCCAAAGTCACGAAGATCTCTGTCCGCTTCGGCTGCCAGCGCCACACGCACCCGGAATGGCAAGCGGATGGCCAGCCGCTGTCGGCGGTGAAACCGCTGCTGAACGGGCCGCAGCATCCGACTCCCGTGATGGGACGGTCCGACATCGCCAAGCTGCCAGCCAGTTTCGATGGATGCGCCGCTTGCCGACCATACTGCTGCTCGCGGCCCTGGCGGTTCAGGCGCGGGCCGAGCCAGGGCCGTCGGCGCAGGTCAGCCAGGAGACATCTGCCAGCCAGGAGCCAGCGCAGGCGAGGCACGCGCCAGCCAAGGCGGCGCCGGGCCCCAGGGCGAAGCCTGCGCCAGCCCAGCCAGGCCGGGTTCAGCCTGAACAGTCCAAGCCTGCCCAGGTCTGGGTCAGCGACCACGATGGGTTTGGCCGCGTGGTCGTGGACCTCGGGCAGCCGGCGTCCTACCGCCTGGCGAGGGATGGCGACCATGTGACCCTGCTTTTCGATGGCAAACCACTGATCGGATCGCCGTCTGGAGTTCCGCGCAACGTCCAGTCCATCGTCGGCGGCACCGGGCGGGCTGACATCGTAATTGCCCATGGCGCCTCCCTTCGGGACTGGCGCAGGGGCGGCCTCGTCGTGATTGAAGTGCTGGACCCGCGCCAGCAGGCGCATCCGCCCGCCAGTCCTCCGCCCGCCAGTCCTCCGCCCGCCAGCCCTCCGCCCGCCAGCCCTGCACCATCTGGCCCCGTCGCCGCGGTGCCGCACAGTCCGGTCGAAGGCCCGGGGACTTCCGCGGTCGGCGGCACACACCAGATGCCGGTGGCCGCGGCCGCTTCACCCGCGGCGGCCGCGAAGACGGCCGCAGGAGCAGCCGTTGCCAAGTCCGGTCCGCCGCCAGCGGCGCGGCCAGCCGATCCACCGCCTCTGGCCGCCAGCCCCACACCCCAGTCCGGCGATGCACCCGCGTTCACGCTGTCCTTTGGCCCGTCGGTTGGCGCAGCCGCCTTCCGCCGGGGAGGCTCCACCGTCGTGGTATTCGACCAGCGCCGCACGGTCGACCTGGGAGCATTGCGTGGCGACCCTGTTTTTGGCGCTGCAACAGCGGAAACGGTTGCGGCCGGCACGGTGATCAGGATGCCGCTCGCCGATGGCATGGCGCTGTCGCTGTCCAGGGACGGTGCCGCCTGGCGCGTTGCCGCCGTTCCCTCGCCGCTCAGGATCTCGGCGATCGAGCCTCAGGCTGATGGCGGCAAGCTGACGTTTCCGGCGAAGTCGCCTGGGGAAGTGCTGAGCATCGCCGATCCCGACACGGGCGGCGTCCTTCTGGTCGGCACTGAGCGCGCCCCCGGCGAGGGAGTCACCGCCCCCCGGAGAACGCCGGAGTTCAGCCTGCCGCCAACATGGCAGGGCGTTGTGGTTGATCCGCTATCGGACGCCCTTGACCTGCGCGTCAAACCGGACGGCTTCCAGCTGACCGGCGGCAAGGACGGCCTTTCACTGTCGACGCTGCCGGAGCCAGGCGCAGCCCTGGCGAATGCGGACGCGCTGACCCGCGTGTTCGATCTTCCGGCGCTTGCGCCCGACGCGCTGGCGAGGCGGATGCAGTCCGAGGTTGCCGCTGCCGCCGCCGCGCCGGCGATGGGCCGCGGGCCGCTGCGGCTGGCCAGCGCCCAGACCATGATCGCCCTGGGGCTCGGGCCGGAAGCGCAGGCAGTCCTGCAGGCCGCTGCGGCGCAGGATCCTGCCCTGGCAGCGTCACCGGTTGTCCAGGCGCTGACTGCCGTGGCTGCGCTGGTGTCCGGACGGACGGACGAAGCGCAGGCGCTGCTTGCCCCTGCGGTGGACGGGTCCGATGAGATCGCGCTGTGGCGCGCCGTGCTGGCGGCGGACAGGCAGGATGGCGCGCCACAGGCGGCGGCGGGTTTTGCCGCAACGCTGCCGCTGATCCTGTCCTATCCGGACCGGCTGCGATCCATGCTGCTGCCGCTCGCCGCCGAAACCATGGCCGCCGGAGGAGAAACCAAGGCAGCCGCCGCTCTGCTTGACCACCGCGAGGCCGACCCTTCCCTTGCGCTGGCGCGCGCCATGCTGAAGGAGGCCCAGGGCGACACTGCCGGGGCGCTAGCGGCCTATGACGCGGTGGCTGCTGGCAGCGACCGTTTCCGCCACGCCAGGGCGGCCGTGCGCGCGGTCGAACTGCGCCTCGCCGCCCACACGATGGACGCTGGCCAGGCGGCGGATGCGCTCGACAAGCTCCTCTACGCCTGGCGCGGCGGCACGTTTGAGACATCCCTGCGGCAGCGGGTTGCCGAGCTGCGGGAACAGACGGGGGAATGGCGGACCGCGCTCGCGCTGCTGCGCGAGAACGAAGCCTCCGATCCTGACCGGCAGCAGGCGCTGCATGCGCGGCTGCAGGCGGCGTTCAATGACATGGCAGGAGGCAAAGCCCTGGACGGGCTGTCAGCCCTCGATCTTGTTGCCCTGATCGGCGAGAACGCCGATCTGCTGCCTGGCGGCCCTGACGGGCAGGCGCTGGATGCAAGGCTTGCCGACCGCCTGATGGCGCTTGACTTGCCGAAGCGCGCGGCGCCCGTCCTGGAGAAGCTCATGAAGCAGGCAGCCGGCGGCGGCCGGGCCGAGCTTGGCGCCAGGCTCGCCGCGCTGCGGCTGGGCGAAGGCGATGCGGACGGCGCGCTCGCCGCACTGTCCGCATCGGCAGGACCTGACCTGCCGCCTGGGCTCGCGGAACGGCGGGGCCTTGTGCAGGCCGCCGCGGAGTCGAAGCGCGGCGACAGGGAGCGCTCTCTCGCCACGCTTGCCGCAATCGGCACGTCGGCCGCCGACGAGGCGCGCGCTGCCGAGCTTGAGCGTGCCGACGACTGGCATGGCGCCGCCCAGGCGCTCGCCGGCTACGCGGCCCGCACGGTGCCGGCGAGTGGGAAGCTCGACGACGCGCAGCGGGCGACGTTGCTGCGGCTGGCGACCGCCGAGGCGCGTTCGGGCGACGCCGCCGCCCTGGCATCGCTGCGCGCCAGCGTCGGCGCGCGCATGGAGAGCGGCCCGCTCGCCGACATGTTCCGCCTGCTCACCGCCGATCCGGTGCACGGTGTTGGTGACATCGGACGGGCAGGCCGCGAGACCGGGCTGGCGCGAGCACTGCCACAGCAGCTCAACGCAGTGACGGGGACACCGCGGTTGTAGCGGGCGAAGCCAAAGCCAGGCATTCCCCACCGCCCGCGGCTGAGTCGGGATTGGCCGGCAGCCGCGCAACAGGGAAGTTCGCCCGCCACTGGGGCGGCGCTTATCTCCAGCCCATAAACGGGCGGGCTTCCCCTTCCGGTGAACGCACCGGATCGAGGCGGAACCGACGCGCCGGACCCAGGCGTGGCAGCCTGACCAGCCCGACCGCGAATAAGCTGGCCGACGCACGCCTGGAGTGTGCGTCCTGATTGGCGATATCAGGCACATCAGGACAGTCACCTTACCCGTGCATCGCCAGGCCCAACCTCGGACGCGCTGCAGGCCAATGCCCGGCACCTGGAAACCGTGCTGGCGGAGTATGGCGTCAAGGGCGCTAATTGCTCCTGAAAGGGCGCCCATTGGCGGTTGGTGGCCGATTGTCCCTCTGCAGGCGGCATGGCGGGGAGCGGGCGGGCCGGCCAGGTTGCCCCGCGGCGAGCCGGTCAGCTTCACGCCTGGTGGCGGCGGACGCAACAGGACGGTCAGGTCAGCACATCGGCTGGCCGCTGCATCCCGCGCCCCCTTGTCGCCTTGGATCCGCGTGCTGGTCTTCACCATTCCGTGGGAGGCATCATGGTTTCCACGAAAACGTAACAGATTCAATCGGCTGGCTCCACGCCGTTCAAGTTGCGTCAGATGAGACTGCCACATACAGTGGTCCGTCAACCGGAGGATCGTGACCATGCGCCAGCTTCCCGTCGCACTCGCCGGGTTTGCCGCCCTGGGCGCGGTGACCCTATTTGCCAGGCCCGTCTTGGCCGACAGTTTCGTCGTGAGCTACGAAGCCCCCGGCGTGCAGAACACCACGACGACGTTCAGCTACTCAGGCGTCGAGACGTTCGACGGGCAGTCGACCGGGTTCCAGACATTCAGCACGGCCTTCGGCACAAGCGGCCAGAACACCATCAGCGGCACTTATTCCGGCGTGCAGATCAAACCGGCAGACGTTTACGGCGGCGCCGGTGGCGCCGGGAACTACGCGGTGGCGTTCGGCGCGACCCCGTATTCACTGACCCTTGCTGCCGGCAGCAGCCCGATCGACTACTTTGGCTTCTGGCTGTCAGCGCTCGACCACGGCAACCTGTTGGCCTTCTACAATGGTGCCTCGGAGGTATTCTCGTTCAGCGCGGCGCAAGTTCTGGCGCTGGTGGAAACGAACCGGGCATACTTCGGAAATCCGAACCCCCAGCATCCCGGCAACGGCGGCCAGCCATACGTGTTCCTCAACTTCTACGACACAAGCGGCGCCTTCAACAAAGTGGCCTTCACCGAAAGTCCGGCGGTCGGCGGCTTCGAGTCGGACAACCAAACGGTCGGCATCTACACGTCCATCAGCGGAACCCCGGTGCCGGAGCCGACGGCGCTTGCCCTGCTCGGCACAGGCCTGTTCGGCCTCGGCAGGATCCGGCGCAGAGGCGCTGGCTCCCGTCGGTTCGGCGAGGTCTGCTAGACGGAGGCTGGTCCAGGCAGCCGCGCAGGCCCGGCTGCCTGGTTCTCGTGCCTGGCTCCCGGAGTAGGACTCGAACCTACGACACAGCGGTTAACAGCCGCTTGCTCTACCAACTGAGCTATCCAGGATCATCGGAAGCACGCCCATAGCGATGCTGCCGGGTGACGTAAGGCCACGCAAAGCCCCCGTCGTTCCACTACGTCCGATGCGGAGTGGGCTGGCCACCCCAGGCGTGACGATCTTCCCCCGCACATGGCGAGGGCGCCAAAACGGGCACATTCCCGGCCGCCTGCCGATCGCCGATGTCCGGCAATGGCGGCGGTCCGGCTGCGGGCGTCCTGTTGCGAATTCGTCGGCTTGGTCACGGCACGCCTGCATGGGTCGGCCTGGTGCCGCATGTGTCCGTGTCCCATCCCCGGGCAACGGCTGTCCCCTGGGGCATTCGGTCGGCCTGCGGAGGGCGGCATCCCCCTCGAAATCTGACGGGGCGGCTTGGGTGTCCTTGGCCAATCGCCCTTGATCCGTGGTCGTCCGCCAAGGCGCCATCACGAGTTCATCCCGGCAAGCGCGCAGATCAGCTGTAAACGTGCGCCCGATCCTCGGCCTTGGCGCTTTCGCCCAAAGCCACGTCACGGCGTATCTGGCGGATCGCGATGCGGTCGAACAAGGTCTCAACACCTCGCCATTCGAATGTCAGCAATGCATGTCTCTGCTCGTATAGATCCGCCATGTGCTCCGGCAAGGCCGCAACGCCTTGGCTCCACAGCAGCGGATACAGCATTCTGACCTGCTGGCGCCTCATCGCGTAGCGCATCATGCGGTTGCGGGCGATGCGCCAGTCGGAGGGACGCCACGGCGATAGGGGTTCGTATCGAAATCCCGCTGTCTCACAGACGGCTATCCGCGGGACGACGTCTGGAGGCCGGTCCAGGTCCCACCTGGCCAACAGGGTGAGAAGCCCGTCTTCCCCGAACATGCCGATCGGCAACCGAACCTGCCTGCGCCGGAACTCCTGCACGAATGATCCGCGCAGGGCATAGAAATTGCCCGCCATCTCACGGTTGTCGCGCAGCTTCCGGCCAAACGCGACCACGCGTGGACGGCACCCCACGGGCAGCGCTCCGCAGCCATTGGCATCAGGGTTGTCGGCAAAGCTCCTCACCAGAGCCGCCATGGACCCTCTGGTGATGGTGACGTCGCCGTCGATGAAGGCGTGAATGGCGGCGTCCGGCTCCGACACTTCGTGTGTGTAGTGGTTCCAGGCGTTCGCCTTGTCGCCCAGCCGAAGCACGACCGGATGCACGTTTGGGCGCATCACGGCATAGTCGCAAACGATTTGTTCGGTGCTGTCGGTACAACCATTTATCATTACGAAAACCGATAGCTTGGCCTCGCCTGCGCAGGCTTCGATGCTATCGAGGCAGTCCGCAATAAGTTTCGCCTCATTGTATGCGAACACCGCAACGGATACGGTTGGCAGCGTCATCTTAGCCGCTCTCTTCTGTCGATCACGAATCATGATGCATGCGCTTGCGTTCCTGATTAGCATGCCGCCTCCCGTTGGACGGAAAACTTTTTTGTGACAAAGGTCGGGCAACCGCCTGCCGAAACCGCGCCGGCGGGCGGTCGACAGCGCATGGCGAACGTCCCCGGCAGGCAGATGGCATTGGGCGGGCGGGGAACCGCTGCCCTGGCCGGGATATCGGGAGGTCGCACTCGCGAACCGGCTGGGCGTGATACCCCAGGGCGCTTCCGTTGCTCTGGCCGAGGGCATCCGCCGACAGGCTGTGGCCTGCTGATGCCGCAAGCCTAACGGCCGGGCAAATCGCGTCCGGCACCGCACGAGCGGCAGCGCCAGGCTGCTGACGTGATCTTCGCCGGGGGTTGATGGCCTGGGCCACTCGGGGAGGTGGCATCCTGACCATGGGGAACCCGTCGGTCAGGCGGAACCCGTCGGTCAGGCGGAACCCGTCGGTCAGGCGGAACCCGTCGGTCAGGCCGGGGCATGCCAAGCGTGGCGGAGGCAGGCCGCCCGGCGGCCGCCATCCAACGCCAGGGCAGCGGATGCAGGCATCCGGATGGCGGGGACATGGCGAAGGCCGACCTGGCAAGGTCGAGCCAGAAGGCCGCCGCCGGCGGCGCGGGCGCCTTCCGATGGACGGTGTCCATCACGCTGGTGGCCGGCGCATGGCAGGATGGCATCCCGGGCTGCCGACAAGCCATCGTTCGGATCCGCGTGGAATCCGGCATGCGCAGGACATCCAACAGCCGGGCGTGCGCCCGCCGGATGACCAGGCGGCAAACCGTCCTGGTCGCTTAACGGCAGTTGCGGTAGTCCGCCATCACTCCGGGATGGCCAAGCCTCGCCACGCTGCTTGCGACGATCCGGTCAACCTGACGCCAGTATGCGGCGCCAATCCAGCTCCTTGCCGACCGCAGGATACCATGGAAATCGATGCCGGGATGGCCGATCGCCACTCCGCTGGTTGCGTTCACTTCTTCAATCCTTCAGTTTTCGATGCCATGCCGGGGAATGGCGCCCCGGCGGCATGTGTCAGTTCTATGACAACGAAGGGGGCACCACAAGCAAAAACCCTGGTGGTCTTGAAGGTCAGGGGCGCCGCATCCGGCAAACCGGTCCGCGCAAGCAAAGGCGGCCAGGCTCCAATCCGCGGCCCCTCCATCAGGCGACGGCCAATCCTTGTGCCACCGAAACCGGCCGCAGCCTTCAATGGCCTTCCGGTGTCCGGCAACCCGCAGGAACCTGTGTGATGGCTGGGCGGCGATCCGGCAGACGGCGTCCAGCCTCCATTGGTTGCCGTCGAAGGGCTGGCATCCCGCATGGCGGATGGCTTCATCGGCCGAGACCGGACCGGCATTATGGAGCAAATGCCCCCTGGAACAATATCGATTCAGCAACTTCGCCGCTGACCTCCCGATGGCTGCCTGAAGCCAGACCCGCAGGCTTCCCACCGCCCTTGGCCGACCCGGCGCGCCCTTGGCATGCAGGCGGCTACCCCGCCAAGTGCACCCGGACCAATCAGGCGCTGGTCATCGGCGGACTGGCTTGTCGCTGACCGTCAGCGCCTATGGGTGCCGCAGCCTCCATGGCCATGTGTCAGCCCAGCTTTGCCGCCCGGAAGACGGCATCCGTCGATATGGAAAGCGCGTCGCTCACCGCCTCTGCCAAACGGCAATGGAAGATGTCGGCCTCGTCGAGATTGTTCACTTCGATGGATGCTGCTTGGATTTGCATGAGCAATTGCGCGCCGGACGAGGTGCTGTTGTCGAACAGCATGCTGCTGTCGGCAAGGCGGATGGCCTCCGGCAGACGCCTCAAGGCCGCCTCGTAGCGACGCCGGATAATGTCCTCCGGGATATGGTGGCCGCCGCGCGCGACCCTATCGGCTACGCGCTGAACGTTTAGGTTGGCGCTATTTAGCGCGACGAATACGAGACCGACCTCGTAGTCAGCATCCTTCGCGGCGCGCATCAGTTCGACGGACTGGTGGCTCGACAGGGTGGTCTCAAAGACGAAGCTCTCCCGCGCCCGCAGCACCCGCGCGAGTTCCTCCAGGGTCCGCCTATCGGCCGAAATCGATGCCGCCTCTGGATGACCGGGGTTGATGTGGAGCGAGGTCAGCATAAATTGTTGACTTACCTGAGCCGTTGGGTCCGCCGATGATTGTGCAGACAAGGCTTCCGGAAGCTTCAGCGTCCACGGGGAGGGATGGCCACGACCGAACCGTCCGCCTTCAGGCGTTCGCGGCGGCCGTCCGGGTACTCGCGGATGACATCCGTCCCATAGGCAGGCTCGGTGTATGAAATCGCTGTGCCGGTGGCCATTGCCTCAGCGCGAACCTTCTCGCCGATGCGGCTGATCGCCTCAGCCCTGCGGGCATATTGCTCCAAGAGAACCATGCCTATGCCCACCTTTCAGAAGAAAGGGTGTCGGATGTCGGCCGAAAAGTCAATAGTTCAGCCGTTTTAACGTATTTGCCGTCGACCTGATGCGCCACGCTTGCAGGCTGGCCGGAGATGCCTGCGTCACCCTCGGGCAGGAAGTGTTGGCCGACTGACAGGCATCCACAGGTTGTGCTATGTTCCCACGGTCTCAATCCAAGGTTACCGCCGATGGACGACAGCATACTGGAAGCCCTGGCCGAGAAACGGCGTGCCTGCATCGCGCGCCGGGTGGCCCTGAAGGGCGAACTGACACGGCTGGCGTCCGACATCGCCGCCATCGACCGCGTGATGCAGATGATCAACCCGGACCTGGCCGCGCCCGCCGTAGAGAAGCCTGCCAGGGGCGCCTCCGGCGACGGCATGTTCGGACCCGGAGGGACAACCGCCGCCGCCCTGGACGCGCTGCGCAGGCTGGGGCGGGCCACATCGGCGGACTGCGCCGCCGCGATGCTGGTGGCGCAGGGCATCGAGGCGGACCCCAAGCTCACCGTGAAGCTCGCCAGCAGGGTCTCGGCGATCTGCGCCCAGAAGGCCGCCGTCGGGCAGGTGCGCCGGTGCGGCAACGGCGACGGCCGTCAGGTCATCTGGGAGTCAGCCGCGTCTGGCGGCGGCCCCATGCCCCGCGCCGGGTTCCAGGCCATCAGAGGGGTGCGCCGCTTGCCGTCCCGCTGCCAGTATCCGGCCATGTCGCGGCTGACCGGATGGTTGAGTGCCGACGCCAGCACCGATTGCGCCTGCTCATCGAACGGGGTGCGCCGCCTGTCCTCGCGCCACGCCACGTCGGCGGCGTACCAGTCGAGGTATTTACCGGCGATGCGGTGGTGGATGCCGATTTCCGCCCGGCGCAGCCGCGAGAAGTGGCTCTCCGCCTGGTTGGTGCTGGCGTCTGCCGCCTCGACGTAGGCCCGGGCGTGGTTGTTGCGGACAATCTCGTTCAGGCCGCACAACTCGTCGTAGGAGGGGTGCTGGTCGGCCCGCAGCCCGGCGCCGCGCTCGACATGGTTCTTCGTCAGGTGCCACGCCACGTCGGCGCGCTCCTCCGGCACCGCGGCGGACAGCGTGCGCCCGCCCTGACCGCGCTCCCGCATTGCCAGGACAGCCTCGCGCTTGCCAGTCCGGTTCTCGGCGAGGCGGCCGTCCACGCGGTTTTCCTTGCGGTTCTTCTGGCGCAGGTGTCCGCCGAGGTACATGCCGTCCATCTCGACAATGCCGTCGAGCTTCAGGTCGCGCCGGAGGACGGCGATGGACTCCCGCATCTTGTGCGGGAGAACGAATGCGGTTTTGTAATCGACCGCCAGTTCGCGCTTCAACTGGCAGGCGGCCTTCCCCTTCACGGAGAGGACCGACAGGGCGATGGCCATCAGCAGCGTGCGGAAGCTCAGCTTCCGGCTTGCCAGGACGGTTCCCGAAGTGACGCTGAACTCGGCCTCGCAGACCTTCTCCTTGCACCGGAAGCGACGGTTCCCGCGCTCGTAGGCGCCGATGCAGCCGCACTGCGGGCAGGTCGGCTCACCGCCCGTGGAAGCCCACCGCGCCAGCTTGAACCACGCGTAAGCCTGGTCCTCCGACATGTCGGCGACCACTGCCAGGGAAAGGCTGTTGGCCTTGGGGGAGAGCAGGAAGTGTTGACCCGGCTCCCGGCGGTATTTGACGGCCTCGACGCCGTGGCTTCACGGCGGCCACCGGGGCGGGCGCGGCGGCATCGGTGGCAGGCTGGGAGGTGTCTTCCACGGGGAGGCTCCTGACACGCACGGATGGCTGGCGGCCCGGATGGGTCGGCTTCAGCAATCAGTTCGCGCGTATGGTCAGGATCATCATTGCCTGATCATGTCAGACTTTGGGCGATATGGCGAGCCCGATTGTGCGGGGCGAAGTTCTGATAAACCGCCGGATTCAGCCAGCCGTCAGGCGGCCGACGCAGAAGTTGCAAAATCGATAATGTTCCAGGGGGCATTTGCTCCATAATGCCGGACCGGACTGGGTGGTGCACCAGGGGCCTGGTCGGCGAACCCATCGCCCCTCTGGAGGACGCCCGGGATGCCGAAGGAGCCTTGCCTGGTGGAGGTGATGCTACCAGGCGCGATTTCATCCGCGGATGGCCTGTGACGGGCGGACGCATCCATGCCAGAGTGCGCCGCGTGGGACGGGGGAGGACGCGCGGTGGCAAAGCGGTTTCGGCGCATCTACGACGCCGACAAGGTCGAAGACGTGCCGGTCTGGATCAACCTGTTCGGTCCCTGCGCCCGCATCGGGCGCGCGCTGGGTCTTGGCATCGACCTGCCCGACCTCACGGACGACGCCGGGACGGATGCCCTGTGGCAGATGCCGGGCGACGAGTGGAAGAACCCGTTCGAGGGCTGGGTCGCGGACACCGAGCGCAGGGGCGACCACGACTGGATGCGGCTCGCGGACTACCCGTTCGGCAACGCCTTCTTCGACCTGGAGGAGGGCGTCAAGTTCTACACGACTGTGGCTGGCCTTGCGGAATGCCTGGCGTTCGTCGCTTCCCTGGCCGACAAGGGCGTCCGCCTTTGCGACCGGGACTTCATGGGCAGGCACTCCGGCGCGGACGGCTCGTGCGTTTGGGTTTCCCAGGCCATCAGCGGCGGCGGGTTTCCCGACGCCGCTCCAGCCTTCGGGGCGCTTGGCCTGCGGAGGCCGGACTCATCGTTGTGGGTGATGCCGCAGGGGTGGCAGCCGTCGCCCGGCTGGGTGCCGGAGGACCGCGCACCGCTGACCGCCGGGTCCGTGCCGATCACCGTCAGATGGTCCGGGGACCCCAACCCCATCGCGCGCGCGATGGGGTTGGGTGTCACCCTCCCGCCCCATGATGCCTGGCAAGACGACTGGAAGGCGCCGCTGGAAGGCAAGGTGGCCGACACCATGCGCGGCATCGACGGCGACGTGGTTCGACTTGCGGGTTACCCGTTCGGCGATGCTGTCTTCGATATTTGGGAAGGCATGTCACTCACGGTGGCTGCTGACCGGATCGCGGATGCCCTCACCCTCGTATACAGCCTGCGCGACCGCGGCGCGCCGATCCGCCGTGCGGCGGACGGACGCCTGAACGTCACCGTGGAACCCGCCGCTGGCCCGGGCATGCCGGACTGCGCCCTGGCGATGATGGCTGCCGGCCTGGTGCCGGCGTCACCGCTGGAACCAGGCCGTACCGCCATTTGGGAGCCGCCCCAATCGGAGTGCTCCACGACTGCCGGCTGACGGACCCATTCGGCCGCCCGCTCCTCCCGAGCGGTGAGGCAGCTTTCCCGGGCAGGGGAGCCGTGCGCTTCCTGTAGCAAATCGGAGCTCCGGCTGAACTCGACGGGCTTTCGGCAACATCTCCTTGTCCGCCGGACGCCATCCGGCGCCACCTCCTGCATACGGGTTGGTTCCCGCCGATCCGGACGCGGGCTCCCGTGCCGGGCGGCAGGATGCGATCCGCTGCAGCCGGGAAAGGGCTTCCTGGCTGCCGGGCTCCGCAGTGATGGCAGTCAGCCGTTTTTCTTGCGGTCTCGCATCCAGTGGGCGAGTGGTTTTTGGGAATCCGGTGCGGCGAGTCGCCGCGGCAGGATCGGCCAGTGTCATGCAGCCGGCCGGCCCGACGGCCCGCAAAGGCACCTCGCCCGGCGGGCAATTGACCTTGCCCAACATCCGCTGGTCCCTCGGGTCTTTTTCCGCAGGCGGCATCGATGCAAACTCCGACATGAATGGCTCCGGTGGTGGTTGCCAGAGCACACGCGACTCCGCCGGCCGTCGCCGTCGGAGACAATTTCCTTGGGTTGAGAACGGACCTTGCGCGGCTGATCAAAGCGGCGTCGCCGACCTTCGCACGCATCGCGCTTTGCCTCCCGGCGCGGCCACGGGAGTTGGGAAACTCGGGGCCAACCATACAAGTCACAAGCCCAGCGGGCAACGCCTGGCGGCGATTGCCAAGTATTCGACGGATGGTGGCGCCGACCCGTCGGCCATCGGGTGCCGAACCGCACCTCCAGGAACTGGCAGGTTCCTGTTGCCCCGGCGGATGCGCCCGGCCCGTCAGAAAGACTCCCGGCCCTGCCATCCCCAGGACCGGAAAACGGAACCGGTGGCCAGGCTCATCGGCAAGCCTTTCCGGGACGGCGGCCCCGTTCCGCACGGTCAGGATTCCGCTGGAAATCCGTCCGGCGGCTACGCCGCGTTAACCTTGCCGTGGCATGCTGCTGCTGTATCGACCTGCCATCCGAAAGATGTGCCATGCTTCTTTTGACGGTGATAGCCGCACCCAAGCTGCGCAATGGGATCGCAACCGCCGCCGCAGCCCTGCTTGCATGGGCCATGGTGACAGTTGCGGCGTCTGCGGGGACCGCTGCGGTCATCCTGGTGGCGGGCGGATCCGTTGTGGGACTTGCCGCCATAGCCGACATCCTCCTCAGCGGCAGGCTTGTGGTTGCCGTTGTTCTTGCAGTGGCATTGCTGACGCTTGGCAGCCTGGCGGGCGCAATCAGAAGACGGAAGCGGTTGAGTGGAGCCGGATCCGCAGATTGAGAGCTGGGGTGTGACCGTCCGGAAAAGCCTCGGGTTGCCATTGTTTGGCCCGGCGCAATCTCCGGCACGGGCGGCGGTGGCCGCACTGGACCGCAACGTGACGCCTCCCGGCGGCAAGTCTTGCCGAACGCCGAAGCTCCCGGTCCGGGTCATCCCGCAAGCAGGCGCCGGCAGCGGTGCGCGCGTCAGCCTTGAAATGGTTAATATAACATTAGCGCATGGCACTTTCTTTTGGCCTGCCAGTTGAGGTTTTGTTGACTTTCACGGAAACGTGAGCTATGACTCCATCAGTAAACGGCTTGGAAATATTCCATGACAGCCATTTGGCCACGCCCCCAGAACGGCGGCGCTGCACCCGAGACATCCTGGTGGGTGGCTGCGCCTGCAGCCGGCGGCCAGGCGGACCATCCCGCCCGGTCCGGCCAGTGCCGCGCGGATGTCCGGGCGGACGGGGCTGCGGAGTTGCCGCCGGGCGCGGGCGATCCAGCCGGCGCGGGGAACGCGCTGACGGACGCGCGCCCGGACGGACTTCACGCGGACAGTGAGCTGGAGCGGCTGGAGCGCCTGGTCCGGCATCTTGAGGCTGAACGGGACCTGGCCGAGCGTGCGAGCCTCGCGAAAACGCGTTTCCTGTCGGGCATGGCCCACGAGCTGCGCACGCCCCTGAACGGCATACTCGGCCACGCCCAGCTGCTGCGGCTTGAGGCCGGGCTGTCCGCCGCGCAGTCAGTCAGGGTCGATGCGATGCTGGATGCCGGCACGCACCTGCTGCAGCTGATCCACTGCGTGCTCGACATGACCCGAATCGAGACCGGGCATGTCGAGCTGCAGACCGAAGAGGTTGATATCCGGCTTCTTGCGCGGTCCTGCCTCGACCTGGTCCGGACTGCGGCGGACGCCAAGATGCTGCCGCTCGGTCTTGTTGTGGACCCGGACGTGCCCGGCCACATGGTGACCGACTCCACGCGGGTGCGGCAGGTGCTGCTGAACCTGCTTGGCAACGCAGTGAAATTCACCGCCCGCGGCGGGGTGGAGATGCGCGTCCGGACAGCGGGGGACGGCACCTGGCTGCGGCTGGAGGTTGCTGACACGGGGCCGGGAATACCGGCCGGGCAGCGGCACCGCCTGTTCAGGGAGTTCGAGCGGCTCGACCCTGGCGCTTCAGGTCCTGTCGAGGGCGCGGGGATCGGGCTGGCCCTCTCGGCCCGGGTGGCGCCGCTGATCGGCGGGCGCCTTGGCCACGGGGACAATCATGGCGGCGGAAGCGTGTTCTGGCTCGAGCTGCCATTGGCCGCTGGCGATGTGTCCGTGTCCGCCGCGGATCCGGATGCCTGCAACTTGCGGGACGCCGGGCCTGCAGCGCCGCCAGCGCGTTCCCTGAGGGTGCTGATTGCCGACGACAACGCCATGAACCGCGATATCGCGGCATCTTTCGTCCGGCGGGCAGGCCATGACCCGGCCTTCGCCGAGGGCGGTGAAGAGGCCGCCATTGCGGCGGCTTCCGCTGATTTCGACGTGATTCTGATGGATGTGCGCATGCCCGGTGTCGACGGGCTCGAGGCGACCCGCCGAATCAGGGCCATCCCCGGCGGGCGCGGGCGCGTGCCGATCGTGGCAATGACCGCACAGGCATTTTCCGGGCAGGTGGACGAGTGCCGGGCGGCTGGCATGGACGGCCATTTGGCGAAGCCGTTCACCATGGGCTCCATGGCCGGAGCCCTGGCCCGCGCAAGCGGGTCCGGACAACAGCCAGCCCCGCAGCTGGTCCATGTTCCCGCTCCGGCGGCCAGCCTGCCGATTCTTGACGTGGCAATGATGGAACGGACCGCATCGTTCCTTTCGCCGGAAACGGTTGCGTTCCACTTGCGGACCATTGCCGGGAAATGCGAGGCGCTGCTGGACGGACTTCGGAGTGCGGATGCCGCCCTGTGCGCGGACGGTTGGCTGGCCGAGGAGGCCCATTCCCTCGTGGGCAGCGCAGGCATGTTCGGGTTCGCAAGGCTCGCCGCGGCGGCCAGCGGTTTTGAACGGGCCGCCGGGACGGCAGGGGTGGATGCGCCTGCCTTCGCCGCCGGATTCGGCGCCGCGCTTGAACTTACACTTCCGGAACTGCAGCGGCGCGCGCCGGCTGCCGTGGAGGCCTGATCAACATGCGCCAGAGACTGTTGGTGGTTGAGGACGACGCGATTCAGCAGGCGGTTCTCAAGTCCGCGCTGGAGCGGCGCGGCTACGACATCGAGGTTGCGTCCGACGGGCTGACCGCCGTGCGCATGCTGCGCGGCGGCGGCTTCGATCTTGCGCTCATTGACTACCGCCTGCCTGAAATCGACGGGCTCGCATCCGCGCGGCTGCTGCGTGAGATGATGACCGGGGAAGACCGGCCAAAGCTCATCGCCCTCACCTCCGCAGCCGACAGCCTCAGCAGCCGCGAGGTGTCGGAGAGCGTTTTCGACGAGATCGTGTCCAAGCCGCTCAATCTGCCCGCCCTGCTCAGCACGATTGGCCACCACCTGCGCGAGACCGCAGCCGACCACACGTCACGGGCGGCCACGGCGGCATGGCAGGAACTCGGGCTCGGCGGGGCGCCATCGGTCATCGCCATGCCCAGCCCGAGTGCGGCGCAGGCGCAGCTTCTGCGCTGCTATTTCGACCTGAGCGGGCAGCGCGAACCGGAAGCGGTCCTCCTTCTCAGCCCTGAAGCGGCCTTTGACGCCGCCGCGGCGCGGATCTCATCGCCGCATTTTGCCCTGCCTTTCGTGGATCTTACGGGAAACCTCGCCAGCGCGGACGCCCATTTCTCCGCCTCCGACCACACGACATGGGAAGCGGTGGCGTCCGCGATCACGCGGTTCGCCCTCATGCGGCAGTCAATCGCCCGCGGCGCCCTTGACGCGCCCGACATCGACACGCGGCTCCTCGCCTACATGCTCGTTTCGGGACGCCCTTTCCTGCCGTCCCTGGATCCGGCAAGCAGGGAGTGCGTCCGCTATCCCGGCTTTTTCCCGGACCGCGATGCGCGGGACGCCGCGGAGCGGATGGCTGCCCGCGGCCTGCTTGACCGGCGCTTCTTCGAACGGTTTCACGTCTGTGCCAGCTGCAGCTCGTCCCGGCTGGCCGCCCGCGAGGAATGCCCGGCCTGCTGCTCGTCGGACCTCAGCGAGGTTCCGCTTGTCCACCACTTCCGGTGTGCCCACCAGGGACCGGAGCAGGATTTCACGCGCGGGCCCCACCTTGTCTGCCCGAAGTGCCGCCAGCACCTGCGCCACTACGGCAGCGACTACGACAAGCCAGGGACCGCAATCCGCTGCGGGGGTTGCGGCGCGCTCAGCCCGGAACCTGCGGTGGGCTTCGCCTGCCTGGACTGCGGCTCCCACACCGGCGGAGACGCCGCAAAGACAAGGGACGCCTTCAGCTACGCACTGACCGCCGAAGGCATCGCGCTTCTGCGGCGCGGGAAAGCCTGCATCGCCGCCAGCAGTCCGGGAACCGGAGGGCCATTGCCCGGGGCGGTCCTGGATGCCCTGGCTGGCGGCGCCCCCGCCGCCGCGCTGGTCGAGCTCCGCTACGGGGCGCGGGCACGGATCATCGCCCGCCGCGGCGACGCGGCTTTCGCCGCCATGCGGCGCCTGTTCCTCGAGAACCTGGCCAACTCGGCCGGAAGCGACTGCATGCTCTTCTCCGGCGAGGAGGCTGACCACCTCCTGATCCGCGGCGCCTCGCCGGAGGCACTGGCCGGGCTCTGCCCGGATCTGCTGGAAGCCTGCCAGGAGGTGCTCGCCGAGGGGCTCGAGCCGGAGATGCGCTTTATCGAGGTGCCACAGGCCGGAGCCCTCAAGTGAGCGTTGCCAGCATTTCCCTCGACTTCCTGGGTTCGCAGTCGCCCGAGGGCCTGGTGCTGCTCTTCTGGTACACCATTTTCCTCGAGATTCCCCGCTACGCCTGCGGCTTCGCCGCCCTTGGCGTGGGCGCCGCCTCAGCCGAGAGGCGGGCCGCAAAGGGCGGCCACACAAGCCTTGCCGTGCGTCCCACGGTGAGCGTCATCGTGGTCGGGCACAATGAGGCCGGATCACTGGAGCGCTGCCTGCGCAGCCTGCGCGAGCAGACGCTTGCGCCCTCCCAGGTGGTCGTGGTCAGCGACGGCTCATCGGACGGCATGCCCGCGCTCGCGGCCAGCCTGGCGCGCCGCGGACTTGTCCAGCACGCGATCGCAACCGACCTCCGCAGCGGGAAGTCGGCCGGCTTCAACCTGGCGCTGGGCGCATGCACGGGCGACATCGTCGTCAACGTCGACTGCGACTGCTCCTATGACAGGTTCGCCCTGGAAAGCATCGTCGCGCCTTTCGCCGACCCGCGCACCGGCGCCGTGTCCGGTGACATCGCCGCACGGAACGGCTACGCGAGCCTGACCGCCAGGCTGCAGGAGATCGAGTACCTGGTCTCGATTTCGGTCGGCCGCCGCGTCGCCACCGGGCTGAACCAGGTTTCCTGCATCTCCGGCGCTTTCGGAGCTTTCCGCAGGACCGCGCTTGAGCGGGCGGGCGGCGCCGATGTCGGCGGCGGCGAGGACCTTGACCTTACACTGCGCCTGCGCGCCGCCGGATGGCGGATTGCGTTCGCGCCCGACGCGGTCTGCTACACGGACGTGCCGCCGCGGCTGGGGCAGCTGGTGCGCCAGCGGCTGCGCTGGGAGCGCGACGCCATCCGCCTGAGGCTGCGCAAGCACCGGCGCTCCCTCGCGATGCCTGGGCACCGGGGCGCATTCGCCGAGGCCGCGCACCAGTGGGACTTCCTGGTCTTCGAGCTCGCGGCAACCGCGGTGTTTCCCGTCTACCTCGCCTGGCTGTTCGCCCTCTACGGCGGCATGGCGCTGCCGATCCTCGTGGCGATGCAGGCCGGGCTGCTGCTGCTCGACACGGCCGTGCTGGCGCTCGCCGGCCTCACCGTCCCGCGTGGCGTGCCGCTGGGCTCCCTGCTCTATCTGCCGGCCTACTCGGTCTACACGGGTTGGGTGATGCGTCCGGTCCGTCTTCTTGCGTTCGTGCAGGAATGGTTCCTGTTCCTGTCGCGGAACGACAACTACGTGCCGGCCAAGGCCCGGCTGATTCGGAAATGGTGATGAAGCGCATAAGAACCCGCACGCGCGTTGACACGCTGGCCAACGATCAGCGGGTCTCGCCGGTCAAATGGGGCCGCCGGGTCTACCTTGCGATCCTGATCGGCCTCGGGCTGCTCGGGCTGGACTTGGCCATCGGGGACGCGCTGATCCTGCGCGCGGACGGGCTCGTTGTCGCGGACCGGAGCGTCCTGGCCGCCGTGTACCCGGCGCGCGTGGCAAAGGTTCTTGTGCGGGAAGGGCAGCGGGTAGCGGCCGGGGACGTCGTCGCCCAGCTGGAGTCGCCGGAAATGCTGCGCGACATCGCCCAGGCGTCAGCGCAGAACGCCGACCTGGCCATCCGCCAGTCCCAGCTGCAGGCGAGGTCGGTCGCCATCGCCGCCCTGCTGCCGCTTGGCGAACGCCACGCGCGGGAGAGCGCGGGCGTGATCCAGAAACTCGACAGCCTGTCCGGCATCGGCCTGATCTCGTCGCAGCGGCGCGACCAGGCGCTGGGATCGGAGTACGACGCCGCGTCTGGCCTGGCCGGGCTGCGCGCCGAGGCGGCGCTGCTCGCAAGCGAGCTGCCGATGGTTGCGCGCAGCCGCGGGCAGGCGGACGAGACCCTCCGCCAGCTGGACGCGTTCTACGACCACGGGAGGGTCCGGGCGGCAACGGCCGGCACAGTGGGCGCCCGTGTGCCGGCGCCTGGCCAGGTGGTCAGGTTCGGCGACGATCTGCTGCAGATTTACGGCGACGAGCAAACGGTGCTGGCCTACCTGCCAGACATGTACCTCTTCGCGCTGGCGCCTGGCGACCGTGTCGAGCTCACCAGCGGATCGGCCCGCGCCGGCGGCGTCATCGAGGCCATGCTCACGGTTACCGACGCCCTGCCGCCGGAATTCCAAAGCATGTTCCGGCCGCGCGAACGCAGCCGGCTCATCCGCATCCGGCTCGAAGGCGGGCATGGTTTCGCGGTCTCCCAAAAGGTCCAGGTGCGCGGCTGTGCCCTGGGATGGTGCTGGCACTCACAGCCTGTGTCCGGGCTCATCACGGGCCTGCTCGGGTTCGGGGCGCGGGCATGATGGCACGTCCCGTCCGGCATGGGGCCGCAGCGCTCCGGGCGGCCGGGAACATTGCCGCGGCCGGAGATAATCCCCAGCATGCGCGCCCGGCATGACTGCGGTTCCCGACCATCATTGCGGGCATGCCGCCAGACTCTCGGGGTCGGAGACAGCTCCGTCCGCGGCCGGCTTCGCCGCGTCGGGTCGATCCCGACCCCGCAGTGCGCGCCATGCGGAGCAGGAGCAGGCAGACTGGGTTTGGCAGGAAAACGCCCAGCCCCCCGCCGTTAACGGGTTCCTGGCAGATCCGGTTCCGCGGCTGGCCACCTGAACCGGACCTGCCCCACACTCACACGCCGGGTGGTCCGCCCCTGGAGCGATTGCCGGCAGGCCGCGCGGACCTTGATACCAGAAGCGCGCAGATTCCGGACGCGAGCAGCGCCGCCGTTGTCGGCTCGGGCACCGAGTCAACCGTGAAGTCGCTGAACGTGCCCTGGTGGGCGCCCAAATCGCCGCTGGCCACCTCGAGGAACAGGTCGATGGTCATCGGAACCCCGAGCGCAGCGCCGGTGCCGGAATTGACAAGCACCGGCCCGGATCCTGGATCGAAGATTTCGCTTACCGTATCGCCAACGCGGCTGATTGTGAGTGTTGGCGACGTGGCGGGGTTCGGGAGGTAAGCGCCGCTGAACACGGGCTGGAAAATGTTTCCGTTGACCGTAACGGACGCGCCGTTCAGAAAAAGGTCGGCAAGTGTGTTGCCGACGTCAGCCGACCCGAGTGACATGCCTAGGCCGCCACGGCCCAGGCCAACGCCTGACGCACGCACGCTCGCAACAAAGTTGCCGGCCAGCGAAAACGTTGTTGTCACCGAAATCCCGCCATTTCCTTTGCCGGCATCCAGGGAAAGCACCAGGTTTCCGCCGCCGACCGCAAGGCTGGTTCCGTCCGACCCGCCTTCTGCCAGGCCGTAATCGAGGCCGGGCCCTGCGAAGCTTGGGGAATACAGCGTGGCGGCTAACGACGGAAGCGGCAGGCCCATGATGCCTGCCAGCGGCAGCATGAACCGCAGTGCCCGCATTCCGTCCGCCGGCGGCCTTGTCCGGGCGGCGTTGGCAGGCATCTGATGGCCAGGTTCCGATCGGGAGTGGAAGCGCGACATTTTGTTGCACCTTTCCGGAAGTTGGGGGAAACCATCGCGGCGGGCTGGCCGCTTGGTGGCCAGAGCGCCGCGATGGCGATAGCACGGCTGGCGCGTCCATCCCACTGCCTTTGGCCGACCACGGGCCTGTGCCATCATTGATGTCGGTCCGCAGCCGGACGGCGCAGCCATCCCCTGCCGTGACGTCATGGCTTCCGCCGATGACAGGCCTTCTTCCGTGCGGCAAGGCACGGGATGCCGACTGTCGTCAGCCGCGCCTCCGGCGGCTCAAAAACTGGCGGCAGCACGCTTGGCGAAATCCTGGTGCACTGGATGTTGTGCTGGCCAGACACTCCAATTAGGCGTGATTTGTGGCGCCGAAATCCGAAATGCCGCGCCGCTGGCGGATGGCCGTGGCTGGCGGTCACCGCGGACTCCTTGAGTGCATTTCCCGGCGGGCCCGCAGCTATTGAAGCCGGGCGCGGCGGGCGTGATGCGGCCCGGACGCCAGCGGGAGGCGGGCCAGCCGCAGCGCGGGCGACCGCAACCCCATGGAGCAGGCCGCCGACGACCGGATGCCGGGTCCAGATTCTGGCTGTCCCGGCCCGGGCCGCTCTGGCGGGCAGGTAAGCGGAGGTCAGCGCGTTGGCGGAGGAGG
>Ga0302320_10006849_pt1 | contig 25217 bp, 20 predicted proteins | sample Bog_T0_3_FD_202130 | JGI IMG/M metagenome (GOLD analysis project Ga0302320, IMG submission 202130) | Peat permafrost microbial communities from Stordalen Mire near Abisko, Sweden - Bog_T0_3 | ecosystem: Environmental > Terrestrial > Soil > Wetlands > Peat | place: Sweden: Abisko, Stordalen Mire... | reverse complement strand
AGCGGTGAGTGGCGTTTTCATTTGGCTGAGTGATATCAAGCCTTCTGACGCTCTCGCCGCTTCTTTGTTCAATCTCGCTATGAAATATCCGGGCTAAAGACCCAAGACCCTGATTGCAAACGCTCGCCGGCCGCCGCCGCCAATTTACACCCCGGCTTTTACCCCGGCTAATTATGCATCAATTCACTTGCTCAGGAGGCCGGGATCCATTCAATCAGTATAATCCTCGTTGAGTGAACGCAGAAAAGCCGCCAGCGGGGCGATGTCCGGCTCGCTTAACGAAATGTTAAGCAATTGGGGATCTGCGTTTCGCACTCCGCCGGCACGCGCCAACTTGGAAAATCTCTCATAAAACCGGATGACGTCCTCGATGGAATCGATGCGTCCGGTATGCAAATAAGGTCCGGACTGCCCCAGGTCCCGCAACGTGGGAGTTTTGAAAAGGGCGATGGTGCGGGCCAATACGGCGTCAGCGGCGGGCAGGCGCAAAGAAAGCTGATAAAAAACTTGTGGCACTCCGGCGGCAACGGTGTTGTCGAACCTGAAATTACCAAAATGGTCAAATTTGTTGGTCGCAATGACGGTCCAACTGGCCGCAGGCAACTGAAGATTGGTCGAGGTCAGGACATAATAAATGGCGCCCGGCTGGCCGTTTGTGCCGCTGAAAACGCAGTGAACCCCACCCATTGCCGCCTGGTTTATTCGCGGCACGGTCATGCCCATGAGGGTCGGCATAATTTGGGCAAGTCCGGCCTGTGGTGCGGGGAAATCTGGATTCGCATAGACATTCCAGAGCCCCAAGTCCGCGTAGCCCGCCAGATTCGTGGCGGGCGGCGACTCAAATTTTCCCGTCGCGAGCGGGTGATTGGGCGTGGGCGGCAGATAGGCGTCGTAATTTGACTGGCGTGTGCCGAAATTTGGAATTGAAATCTTTGAGAACGAGCCCTGGCCGTGGATGGCGTCATATTCTTCCTGCGCGGCCCCCGTGTTATGAAAAACAAAGTCGGTAAAGGCTGGCGGGGAATGGCACATCGCGCAATTTGCCACGCCTTTAAGGCGATTTTCGACTGGCGAATTCGAGGCTGTGAGGAACAGCTTCAGCCCCGCCAGTTCCTGCGGACCAAAATTGAAGGCCTGGGTCTGCGTCGCAAATTCCCCGTCTATGAAATTCGTCACAAATAAGGGGTGTTGAAGGTTGTCCACCAATCGGAGCAAACGCGCCGCGTATTGGGCGGAGGTCTCGCCGTCCGCAGGCAATTGAGGAAGGTGGTTCTTGATCACGAAAACGTCATAGGGCGACCCGTTGAAAACTGGCGTTCCCGTGCCCGTAAAATCCAGCCCGTTCGTCGCTTGGGAAAAGAACAGGTTCCTCATGTAGGCCTCGATCAACGTTGCGACGGTATTAAGGATTTGGTCATCCGAGATGTCCGGATCCTCCACGTTCATCTGATACTCCGGGGAAATCAGGTCGGCGGTGAGCGACCGGGGATCAAAGAGGTAAGAGCCGTCGCCATTGCTGAATCCATAAAAGACATTCGGATAGGAGGTTTCGCCGGGCAGTTCCACGTGCCAGCGTCCGTCACGGGCATACATGGCCAGATCCCCCAGGCCATCGTCGTTTCGGATCACGTTGGCGATATGATGCACCGCCGTCGCGTATTCGCCGGGCTTCCAGCCGTAATTGCGCCCGGTCAGGGTCCCAATAATCAAATCGTGTGCGGAAGCAAACTGACCGTCGTAGTGTAAAAACAACGGCACATTCCGGGGCAGAAACGCGTCCACCAGCGCCAGCGAATTGCGGGGTGTCTGAACGCGCCCGTCGTCACGGGCTGGAACCGGACTGCGCCGGGCGAAATCGCAATAAGTGCGGTTGCCGAGGGTGCCGTCACCAAACTGGCCATAGCCCTTCTCATCCACCAGATGACATTGGCGGCAGTTCATTGCCTGGCCGGTAAACGGGCCCGGCACGGACCCGGCAGTGGTTTGTAACGTGGCCACCACCGGATCGCCGGGAGGCGTGGCATTTACGTCGCCACCTGAATTGGTATAAAAATACTCCGAGAACCGGGTTTCGAGGAAAAGACGCTCACCGATGTTGACATCAGCCCCCGCAAAGTCGGTGGGAAAGTCGTTATCCGCGTGAAGACGGAGCACGATGGCCAACCACCACAAGCACAAAATAACGGCAGTCTTCACCGGCAAAAGCTTCGCACTGGCATTCTTGAAACACTCTAATTGCCGGGAATTCGATGTCAAATCGGAATTACAATTGGCGGGGAAGCTTTCGACATTGGCACGATCTTGTTCATCGGCAACATGGCGGACGCACACATCCGTGTGGCCGCAGGGCCGTTTCAAACCCGGCATGGTTGCGACGGTGAAATTCCTCGGCTTCCCCGAATCGCAAATCACACTGCCGGCGACGGCCATCGTCCAAAGCGGCGAATCATCTTTTTTGTTTGAGCAAATGCAACCGTGGATTTTGCAGCCGGTCAAAGTGGTGGCCGGTGCGCAGGTGGGCGGTGCAACGATTGTCACTGATGGTTTGGATAACCCTCTGGTCAGTTATTGACAGGCCAGCCTTGATTGGCGGCGGCGATGGCGTAAAAAAGAATGCCGGCGGTTATGGCCTTCGGAACTGGCGCCGGCAAATGGTAGTTCATGCCGCCAGGGCGTTCCGCTTTGGATCTCGTTTGGTCAATTTGAGATTGAAGCTGGTCGGCCAAACTGCCTGCCAGGGCAAGCCCGGTTTCGGCATCGGACGTGATCAGAGATGGGAATGTATGGTTCATATTCTTTGAGTGTGGTGGCAGAGTGCGTTGAGGTGGATCTTGGATCACGCCAGGTCGAAGCGATCCAGATTCATCACCCGGTTCCAGGCCGCGACAAAGTCATGAATAAATTTCTCCTGCGCGTCCGAGCTTCCGTAAACTTCGGCCAAAGCGCGGAGTTGGGAGTTTGAACCGAAGGCAAGGTCAACGCGTGTGGCGGTCCATTTGACGGCCCCGGTTTTGCGATCACTGCCTACAAATACGTCCGCGTCCTTCGAGACCGGCACCCACTCTGTGCCCAGGTCGAGCAGGTTCACAAAGAAGTCGTTGGTCAGCGCCTCGGGCCGGTGGGTGAAGACGCCGTGCGGCGTGTTCCCGAAATTGGTCTTTAGCACGCGCAGACCGCCTGCGAGCACCGTCATTTCGGGCGCGGTCAGGGTCAGCAATTGCGCCTTGTCCACCAGCAGCGCCTCGGCCGGCAGGGTGTACTTGCCCTTGAGGTAATTGCGGAAGCCGTCCGCGATGGGTTCGAGCACGGCAAAGGACGCCACGTCCGTCTGTTTCGGCAACGCGTCCATGCGCCCAGGGTGGAACGGAACGGTAACCTCATGACCGGCGTTCTTCGCCGCTTTCTCGACCCCGGCGCAACCGGCCAGAACAATCAGGTCCGCCAGCGAAATCTTTTTGCCGCCGGGCGCGGCGCCATTAAACGCGCTTTGGATGCCTTCCAGAGTCCTGAGCACCTTTGCCAGTTGGGCCGGTTGGTTGACTTCCCAATCTTTCTGGGGCGCCAGTCGAATGCGGGCACCGTTGGCGCCGCCGCGCTTGTCCGAACCCCGGAACGTGGACGCCGACGCCCAAGCGGTGGAAACCAGCTCCGAGACGGACAGGCCAGAAGCCAGGACTTGGCCCTTCAGAGAGGCGATGTCCTCCGTATCAATCAATTTGTGATTCACCGCCGGAATCGGATCCTGCCAGATGAGTTCCTCGGCGGGAACCTCCGGCCCGAGATAGCGGGAGCGGGGTCCCATGTCGCGGTGCGTCAGCTTGAACCACGCCCGGGCAAACGCGTCGGCGAATTGAGCGGGATTCGCCAGGAAGCGCCGCGAGATTTTTTCGTAAGCCGGGTCCATCCGCAGCGACAAGTCGGTCGTCAGCATGGTCGGCAAATGTTTCTTCGACGGGTCATGCGCGTCCGGAATCGTCGCTTCCGCGCCCTTGGCCACCCACTGGTGCGCGCCCGCCGGGCTCTTCGTGAGTTCCCATTCGTGATTGAACAGATTTTCGAAGAAGTGATTGCTCCACTGGGTCGGCGTCTGGGACCAGGTGACCTCCAGGCCGCTGGTGATCGCGTCGGCGCCTTTGCCGGTGCCGAAGCTGCTCTTCCAGCCCAGGCTTTGGGCTTCGAGGCCGGCCGCTTCCGGTTCAGGCCCCACATAGGATGCAGGACCGGCGCCATGGGTCTTGCCGAAGGTGTGGCCGCCCGCGATGAGCGCCACCGTCTCCTCGTCGTTCATCGCCATGCGGGCGAAGGTCTCGCGGATGTCCCGCGCTGATGCAAGCGGGTCGGGGTTGCCGTCCGGACCTTCGGGGTTGACGTAGATGAGGCCCATCTGCACCGCGGCCAGGGGATTTTCCAAGTCCCGCGTGTGTGGTTTCTCACTATTGTCGTCGGAATCTATGACGCCATGTCCCGGCACGCCGGGCGAGCCTTGCGCGTAGCGAACATCGCCGCCAAGCCATTTCTTCTCCCGGCCCCAATAGACGTCCTGGTCCGGTTCCCAAACGTCCTCGCGGCCGCCGCCGAAACCAAAGGTCTTAAACCCCATCGTCTCCAGGGCGACATTTCCCGTGAGGATCAACAGGTCGGCCCAGGAAATCTTCCGGCCATACTTCTGCTTGACCGGCCAGAGCAGGTGACGCGCCTTGTCCAGGCTGACGTTGTCCGGCCAACTGTTGAGCGGGGCGAAGCGCTGCTGGCCCCGGCCGCCGCCGCCGCGACCGTCACCTGTGCGGTAGGTGCCGGCGCTGTGCCACGCCATGCGGATGAACAAACCGCCGTAGTGGCCGAAGTCCGCCGGCCACCAGTCCTGCGAGTCGGTCATCAGCGCCGCGAGATCTTTCTTCACCGCCGCCAGGTCGAGGCTCTCGAACTCCTTCGCGTAGTCAAAGGTCTCGCCCATGGGATTGGACTTGGCGGAATGCTGGTGCAGCAGTTCGAGCTTCAACTGGTTTGGCCACCAGTCTTGGTTCGTGGTCCCGCCCCCGGCGGTCTGGCGTGATGGGCCGGCTCCGGCACCATGGTTGAAAGGACATTTGGCTTCGGTTGACATAAATATTCTTTTTTGGTCGTCGTTGACATCTTAAACCAGTTTTGCGCTATTGTTGAAATACTTTTTTCCTTTCGCTACCATAGGAATTGCCTATGGAAATGCAGCAGCTTCGTTATGTCGTCGCCGTGGCCCGGACGGGGAACTTTTCCCGCGCCGCCGGGCAATGCCACGTCTCGCAGCCCTCGCTCAGCCAGCAAATCTTGAAACTGGAGGATGAGCTCGGGGAGCGGCTCTTCGACCGCATGAAGCGGGTGGCGAAACTGACACCCCACGGCGAAGTCTTTCTGCGGCGCGCCGTGCATATTCTCCACGAGGTGGACGCGGCGAAACGCGAGGCGGTGGAAGCCAAAGATTTGTTGCGCGGAACCGTCACCGTTGGCGTCCTGCCCACCATCGCGCCCTACCTCCTGCCGGAGGCCATGGCGGCGTTCACGGAGAAATATCCGGGCGTGGAAATTGTCGTGCAGGAAGACACCACGGCCCGGTTGCTCAAACATACGCTGGCGTATGAAATTGATTTCGCGCTGGTCAGCCAGCCGGTCAATGATGAGCGGTTGGTGGTGCGGGAACTGTTTGCGGAAGAATTATTGTTGGCGCTGTCCCCGGGGCATCCGCTCACCCGGAAACGAAATATCAACGTGGCGGACCTGGTTTGCGAGCGGCTGATTGTCATGAAGGAAGGACATTGCCTGGGCGACCAGGTGTTGCGGTTTTGCGAACGACGCGACTGCCGGCCGCAAATCAGCTTCCGCAGCGCCCAACTGGAAACCATTCAAGCCTTGGTGCGGGCCGGTCTGGGCATTTCACTGATTCCCGCCATGGCGGTTCAGGCCAACGGCGGCAACACCTTGGAGTATCGCTCGCTCAAGTCACCCCGGCCGGAGCGCAAAATCGTGGCCGTCTGGCCCCACCAGCGGCCACCGGGCCGGGCCGCCGACCAGTTGCTCAAACTGATTTCGACCCGGTTTGCTCAAAAGGGCGGATGATGTCCTGCAACTATGCATGCGCGACCGCCGCCGTTAAAGTCGGCACGGATGATATCTCAGCGCCCTCCTAAATCCGGCACATTGGTTGAACGCGACATGAATCCGCGACCTGATCTTCTCCCGAATCCAATTCAGACAATCGGCGCTTTTTCCAGTTCCACGCCTGGAATTTCCTTGCGCGACTGCACGACCATGTCCACCAGGCCATATTTCTTGGCCTCGTCAGCGCTCATAAAGTTGTCGCGGTCGCAGTCCCGGTCAACCTGCTCGACCGATTTGCCGGTGTGCTTGGACAGAATGGCGTTCAGCGTGTTTTTCAGCTTGAGCATGTGCTTGACCCGGATTTCCACGTCCGTGGCCTGGCCTTCCGCGCCGCCGAGCACTTGATGGATCATGATGTTTGAGTTCGGCAGGGCGAACCGCTTGCCCTTGGTGCCGGCGCACAACAGCACCGCGCCCATGCTGGCGGCCTGGCCCACGCAGTAGGTGTTCACATCGCATGTGAGATATTGCATGGTGTCGTAAATGGCCAGGCCGGACGTCACGCTGCCGCCGGGCGAATTGATGTAGATGTGGATGTCCTTTTTGGGATCGCTCATCTGCATGAATAAAAGCTGCGCCACGACAATGTTTGAGACATGGTCGTCAATCGGCGTGCCGATGAAGATGATGCGGTCCACCAGCAACCGCGAGTATAAATCCCAAACGCGGTCATTGCCGCGACTGTCCCGTTCAATAACTGTGGGCACCGAATAATTACGAGTGTCGTTCATGGTCAAATAACTACTCCATTTTTGCCACATGTAAAGGCGCGAAGTTTCGGAAGCTAAAACCAGCGAGGAAATGGCCGGCCTTTCCCGCCGCCCTGGGGGTGACTGACCATTCAAGTGGCATCTTAAAATAAATTACGATTACATGCCCGGGAAAGGTGACGAATCGGGCCCCCATGCCAAAATCGTACCGTGATAATAACGACATTTTGCCACCAGACCTCCGCGTCGGTCGTGTGTCCCCCCACGGCGTGCTTCGGCCCCTATAAGCTGCCGGTGGGGACCTGCAGCCGGCAACGTGAATTCGCCATTCGCCATTCGCCATTCGCCATTCGTCATTCGTCATTCGTCATTCAAGGAACGAAAGCTGCGGATGATCCAAGGAATCAAGGTGAATCCAGCCTATTAAAGGCAGTTAAAGGCTGTTAAAGGTGAAATATTATCCTGCCAACTGAGTTCTTTCTACCCGATACGACCATCTTTGATTCGATACTTCGTCCAGATCAAAATACAAGCGCTCGCAAACTCCCTTGGCTTTTGGACCACCCAGTCGGATACGAACTGCGGCGCGAACCAGCCGCCCGTTTCGATTTCCTCAGGGTGCAATGTAAATGGCCCCTCGCTTTCGCAGTGATAAACCCAGCAGAATTCCCAGCCCGTTTCCCGGCACGCGTCAATCTTGAACAAACGCCGTGGCGTTTGCGTGGCAATCAAACCAATTTCCTCGCGCAACTCACGCACCGCGCAGGCGTCATAATCTTCCCCTGTGTCCAAATGCCCGGACGAAGACGAATCCCACTTGCCCTTGGCCGTGTCCTTGAGCATGGACCGTTTCTGCAGGAAAACCTCGCCGCACGAGTTAAACACCAGCACATGCACCGCGCGATGCCACAGGCCCGTCGCGTGGACCTCCTTGCGCGGCGCCTGGCCAATCACCTCGTCGCGTTCGTTGACTACGTCAAAAATTTCTTCGGCCATACACTGGATTTATTCGCCTTCCACGGTTTTTCCGGCTTAATGTAGCGCACACGTGACGCCACACGAAACATTTTCCAGCCTGCTGCACGGCAATGCGCCGCTGCTCGCGCTCGCGCCCATGCAGGACGTGACCACGCTCGAATTCATGCGCGTCATCACCCGTTACGGCGGCCCGGAAGTTTATTGGACGGAATATTTCCGTGTCCACGGCGATTCGCGCCCGGAAAAATGGATTCTCGATTCCATCACCAAGAATCCGACGGGCCGGCCCGTGGTGGCTCAACTGATTGGCAACGACATCCCGGCGCTGGTGCGCACGGCGAAACTGCTGCAGCAATATCCCGTTGCCGCCATTGACTTGAATCTCGGCTGCCCGGCACCCGTGGTGTACCGCAAATGCGCGGGCGGCGGGCTGCTGCGCGAGCCGCAAAAGATTGATGCCATCCTCGGCGCGTTGCGCGACGCGGTGACGATACCATTCACGGTCAAAACCCGCATCGGTTTTGAGTCGGCCGCCGAGTTTGACCTGCTCCTGCCGTTGTTTGCCCGTCACCCGATTGACCTGCTCACCGTCCATGCGCGGACGGTGGTGCAAATGTATCGGCCCGGCGTGCGCTACGATCTGATTGCCCAGGCGGCGCGTGAGTTGAAGTGTCCGGTGCTGGCGAATGGAAATGTTTTTGATGCGGCGCAAGCCAGGCAGTTGCTCGCGCAAACCGGCGCCCGCGGCTTGATGATTGGCCGCGGGGCCATCCGCAATCCCTGGTTGTTCGAGCAAATCCGCGCCGAGTTGCGGGGTGAAACCGGCCGCCAGCCGGCGGGCCGCGACGTTTTAAATTACATCCATGAATTGTGGGACCATGAAATCACGCCGGGCGTAAAGGAGTCGGCGCAAGTACAACGAATGAAAAAGTTTATGAACTTCATTGGCGAAGGTGTGGATGAAAAATTCCTGTTCGAAATTCGGCGCGTGGCGACCACCGCGGACTTCTGGCGCGCGTGTGACGCCTTTCTGGCGCATGACCAACCCATGGCGCTGGCTCCGGCTGGGTTATCAATGAGTAATGGCTGATCAATGAAGCGGACACTATTTATCACTGGCACGGACACGGGCGTCGGCAAGACGGTCTTGACCGCGCTGTTGGCGGAGTTTCTGCGCGAACAAGGCATCCGGGTGGCGGCGCTGAAACCCATTTGCTCCGGGCGCCAGGATGACGCCCGCATCCTGCGCCGGGCGCTCGGCGGCAACCTGTCCCTGGACGAAATCAATCCATGGCATTTTCGGATGCCAGTTGCGCCGGTAATTGCCGCGCGGCAGGAGAGAAGGGTCGTGACGCTCGCCCCGGTTCTGGCGCACATCCGCGCCGTGCTGAAGCGTTTTGACGTGATGCTTGTTGAAGGAGCGGGTGGGTTGTTGAGCCCCTTGGGCAAAGACTTCGATTCGCGCGGATTAATATCCGCTTTGCGCGCCACGCCCGTCATTGTGGCGCCGAACCGGTTGGGGGTGGTAAATCACATTTTGTTGACCCTGGAAGCACTGCCCAATAATCTCCGCACCGAAGCTAGGATCGTTTTAATGACTCCGCCGAAACCGGATTTGTCCACGGGGTCAAACGCCCGGCTGCTGGCGCAATTATCAGTGCGCAATATTTACCGCCTGCCGTGGTTTGGCGCAAAGTTTTCGCCCTCCATAACCATGCAGGAACAGTTGGTGCGGAAGGCTCTCGCCGAAATTGCGGGGGTGGCGCCATGACTGGCGGTAATGGCTGCCGAAACGGGTCAGCGCCAAAAAATCGTGTATCACGTGAGGAATTGCTGTTGCCCGTTGGCCTGATTAGCGTAAATTGGTCAGCGCACAATGCTTTGTTTAAATTTGCTCGCGAATGAGTAATGTCAACCCATCTGTTCTGCTCCGGTCGCTGATCGTATATGCGGTTTGTGTGCCGCTGGCCATCATGGTCGGCTATATGCTCACCAATCCGCTGGATTATGTATCCCTCGGCTTTTTGGGCGTGCTGGCGGCGGTCATGATATTCCCGCTGTTGATGAAATGGCATTATCCGCTGTTGATCCTTAGCATCAGCCTGCCTGCAACGTTGTTTTTTTTGCCGGGCCGTCCCAGTTTTTTTATCGCCATGGTCGCGGTGAGTTTGACGATCTCCATCTTGGAACGGATCTTGAATCGGAACCAGCCTTTTTTGCCGGCATCAGCGGTTAAATGGCCGTTGCTGGCCTTGCTGGGTGTGGTCTACCTGACGGCGAAACTAACCGGCGGCTTTGGTTTCCGGGCAATGGGTTCGGATGTTTATGGGGGCAAGAAATATTTATATTTGATCATCGGCATCTTGAGCTTTTTTGCCATCACGGCCCGGCCCATTCCAAAAAAATCTGCAAACTTATACATCACACTCTATCTCTTGGGCGGTGTTTTTTCCGCCCTTCAGGATTTATATCCTTTCTTGCCGTCATTCATGCACTTCTTGTATTTGGTCTTCCCGCCCAACTCATACACCATGAGAGTTGATCAATGGGAACTTGGCGTGACGCGTTTGGGCGGAATCGCGGCGGGGGCCGGGGCGCTTTTCTACTGGATGGTGGCCCGGAACGGGATTCGGGACAACCTTCTAACGCGCAAAATCTGGCGGCCAGCTCTGCTTGTCGTGGCGGTTTTATTGATCTTTCTGGGCGGGTTTCGTTCAGGGATCCTCGGTGTCTTGCTGATTGGCAGTTTGCTTTTCTATTTGGAGAAACTGCATCGTACCGGCCTGATGATGGCCGTGGTTCTGGCCGGGTTGATGGGAGCGGCGCTGCTTGTGCCGTTGGCGCCACACCTGCCGTTCACTTTTCAAAGGGCGCTTGCATTTTTGCCTCTGGACATCTCCCCGGATGCCAGGATGAGTGCGGAAGATTCCACCGAATGGCGCCTGGAGATTTGGGATGCTCTGTTACCTCAAATTCCGCAATACCTGTTGCTCGGCAAGGGATTTGCCTTCACGGCGGCAACTTTCACGGAGTCCATGGGAAACGATGCAACATTTCGTAACGTCTTGGATGCCGCTGATAATCCCCTGGCCTTGTCCAGCGATTTTCACAGTGGCCCGTTGTCGGTCATCATTCCGTTCGGCATCTGGGGAGTTATTGCTTGGTTATGGTTTTGGGCGGCGGGTTTCTGGGTGATTTGGCGCAATTATCGGTACGGCGATGCAGCCCTCCGACATATCAACGTGTTTTTCTTCGCGTTTTTTATAGCCAAATGCTTTACCTTTCTCTTTATCTTTGGTGCCATTGTGGATGACACCGGCGCGTTTGCGGGAATCATTGGCTTGAGCATTGCGCTGAATCACGGTGTGATGCGTCCGCGTCCGCTCCCCAAGGTCAACCCGGCGGCTGGCGATGCTCGCCCGGCGATTCCTCCCATGGTTTTTCCAAGCCCACCATTGCTGGAGCGTTAGCCCGAGGGTGCCAAGGGATACCGGCGTGAAACCTAAACTGCTTATTATTGAACTTTGGGGCCTCGGTGATTTGGTGATCGCCACACCATTCATCAGGGCCGCGGCGGAAAAATACGCCGTCACTCTGCTGGCCAAACCGTTCGCGGCGGAAATGCGCCAGCGTCTGTGGCCGGACGTGGAAGTGGTGTCGTTTAACGCACCCTGGACCGCCTTTCACTTTGGCTCCAAATACGGCGTGTGGCGCTGGCCTTGGCCGCAAATGTTACGCTTGCGCCGCGAATTGCTTTCAAAAAACTTTGACTACGGCGTTTCCGGCCGTTGGGATCCGCGGGATCATTTCCTGCTCAAGGCGGTTGGCGCCCGTGAGCGATTCGGCTTTCCCCGGCTAAATAGCGGCCGCTATCTGACGCAACCCCTGGTCCGGCCGGACGCCCTCGCGCATCGCAATGAATTCTGGCGGACCGCCGGGCAGGCCTTGGGTTTGACCTTGCCGTCGCGCCACGAAATCGTGCCGCCGGCTCGTGAGCCCTCGCCGGTGGCGTTCATCCATAGCGGTGCCCGCTTGCCGGCCCGGGTGTGGCCGCTCCCGCATTTTCAAGAACTTGTGTCCCGGTTGCGCCAGGAAAATATTCCCGCTAAAATCGCCTGCGACCCGGACCAGCTGTCCTGGTGGCGGCAACACGGTGAAGACGTCATCTGTCCGGGCAATATCGCCGAGTTGTTTCAACTGGTGGATCGCGCGGGAATCTTTGTTGGCAACTGCTCCGGCCCGGGGCATCTTGCCGCCATCAGCGGTGTTCCGACCTTTACCCTCTACGGACCATCGCTGCATGAATGGTGGGCTCCTCTTCATCCGGCGGCGGAATGGATTGAAGGCAAGGCCTGTCCGTATAAGCCATGTTCGGATTACTGCCGGTTCAGTTCACCGTTTTGTTTGTGGGGCATTACTGTCGAAGAGGCATGGCCCCGGATAAGACAATTTGCCGGGCGTCATTTGTTAACCGTTGTTTCTAAGTCTTGACTTGCTTGGCCGCTGCGATCCGGCGGCCTTTCATCCGGATGAACGGCTTTTCGACGAGGTGCCATGATAAAAACGCCAGTGCAAAAATAATCGCGCAACTTGCCGTTAAACATGCACCATAGGATGGGGTCTCCTTTCCATGGGCGGCAATCAGTGATTGCTGCACGGGGAATGCATAGATATAAACACCATACGAAAGATCGCCGATTCGGCGCGTGATCTGGTCACCGAACGGGACTTTTGAAGCCAGCCAAACCAAACCACCCGCCAATACGACCAGCGCGGTTTGCGCCCATAAATCGTGACCGGCCACGCCCATGATTATCAGGGCGGCGAGGCCCAGCGTCAGGTCAATTTTTTCAAGCGGCTTTCCGTTTTGAAAGTTGATCCGTAACCAGGCACCGGACCAAAAGACAAACGAAAGCAGTGAGACATCCCGGACCATTGTATTGTGCTGGAACGAGGCCGCCGCCGTCAGCGTTCCCAGCGTCAGCATGATGAGGGAAACGGTGTGTCGCCCCTGCAAAATCCCGGCCAGACCCGCCCCCAAAACGCTCAAATAAAGGGCGAATTCAGGAGACAAGGTCCACAGCGATGCGTTCACCACTGACGGGCAAGGATTCGACTTGAAAACCCCGGGCAACCACGAGTGATGCGGCCATAAAATCAGGGCTCTAAAATATTCCTAGGTCGTGGGGTCAAAAAAATATTCTCGAAGGCCCATCGTCGTGAATAATGGCCCGAGCACAAACACGGTAAGGACCACCGTCACCCCCAGGGCCGGGAAGATGCGAAGGCAACGCTTCACGAGGAAAGTGGCTGCTTGCGGATCCCGCTCCCAACTCTGCGTGATCAGCCCGCCGCTCAAGCAAAAGAATATCATGACTGCGAAAAATCCAACTCCAACCGTGTTCAAAATGTATGGGACAGGCCGGCCTAAAACCATAAACTCGTGACAAACAATCACCGTCGTGGCCGCAACGAGCCGGAGCAGGTCAAACGAATTAGAACGTCTCTGGGTGATAGCTTTAGACATGGGGGTGGAAAATATCATTCAGTTTGGTGCCGTGCAAAACCGGTGCTGCTCCACCGCCTCGTGGCACAAGGTACGCATCGGTTCATTGATTTGTCACATCGTGAAATGTTTTGAACAAGATTGCGGGCGGCGGCGGATACCTTTGATGGCTTTGGCCGAAAACTGCTTGGCCGAATCGCCCAATCGCGCCGGGCGGTTTCTCCGCAGGGCTGAAAAACCTTGTATAAGTTTTGCTCCAAGTCCGGGAACGGCATCATATCACTCGCCTAGAATTGAAAATAGATGAACGCTCCCGAATCCGTGGAGCCCAGTACCACCAATAGAAATAACAAGCCCGCATAGCCTGTGATTTGCGGGGCGAGGGACATTCGCGGCAGTTCCTCGGCAAGGTTGCGGTCCTTGTTAACGATCAGGTGTATCAACACCAAAGGTACGGCGGCGGACAAAATGTAAAGGGACATCAACCTCGTGCCATCGTGTGCAAAGGTAAATATGCGGTGCAGGAAAACCATCGCGTCGGGGATGGACTGCGCCCGGAAAAAGATCAGCGCAAATACCACCACACTCAATGTTAATAGATGGGAGAACGGAGCCCACAACAATTGAAAGCCTTTTTTGTTGGCAAGGGAACCCAGCGGGTTAAGGGTGCTCCAGATCTTGTGGATCGCCAGCGCCGCTCCGTGAACGCCACCCCAGATGACGAACGTCCAACTGGCGCCATGCCAAAGCCCGCAAAGCAGCATCGTGGCCATCATGTTAAGTGACACCCGCAGCAAGGCGGACGGGTTGTTGCGCGTGGCGATTTCCAAAGGCAGGAACAGATAATCGCGAAACCACCGCGATAGCGTGATGTGCCAGCGCCGCCAGAATTCGGTGATGTTAGCCGCACTGTACGGCATTTTGAAGTTGTCTGGAAATTTGAATCCCAGAATCCGGCCACAACCGATCGCGATATCCGTATAGCCGGAAAAATCACAATAGATTTGAATGGCATAACCCACCGCACCCAACAACAAAGTAAAGCCGTCATACTCCGTCGGCGACCCAAAAATCAAATTCACGTGCGACGCAACGTGATCCGCAATCACCAGCTTCTTGACTGCCCCGATCAAAATGTATGTCAGCCCGGCTTCGACATCCTCCAAAGTCACCGTTGGGCGCGCGGCGAACTGCGGCAGCAACTCGCGCGCCCGCATGATCGGCCCGGACAGCAACTTGGGAAAAAAGGTGATAAACAGGGCGTAGTCCCGCGCGCTTTCGCAAGCAGGCATTCGCTCGTAATACACGTCCAGTACATAGCTCAAGCTGGCGAACGTGTAGAACGAAATTGCTGGCGGCAGGATGATGTTGGCGTGCCAGGACGGAATGTGGCCCCCGAGCGCGTTGATTGCCGCGCCGACATTCTCCAGGAAGAAATTTGCATACTTGAAAAACGCCAGCAACCCCAGGTTGGACGTCAGGCTTAAGATCAGCAGCCGCTGGCGCGCGCCGGCCCCGGAAGTCCGGCTCATTTTACGGGCAATCGCGTAATCTGAAATCGCTGTGAAAAGAATCAGCAATAAACAAGGCACGCTCCACGTTAAATAAAAAATGCAACTCGCCACCAGCAGGAGCCACTTTTGCGAGTTAAATTGACTCAAACAGCCCTTGGCCAGGACAACCAAGGCAAAAAAGACCACAAATTCGTAAGACGTGAAATTCATGACTGCGGCATCATGGTTGGCGGCCCGGACCCGGATTTTTCAACCACTTCCGCAACGCCTCGGTGGCCAGCTTTCGCCCGATGAGGTTCAAATGAACAACGTCGCAAAAGTTGTCATCCGAAGTCAAACCCGGCACTTGGTCCAGCCGCAGGAATTCTGTTTTCGGGGCGCTGTGCTGCAATTGGGCCAGAGTGGTTTCAAACTGCCGGGTCACTTTCGGTGGGAAGTACTCGTGGGTATAAGAATCTGATATCGGCATCACGAGGATGACGGTGGGTCCCCGTTGGTTTGCATACTCCAGCATTCTCCCGAGTGCCTGTTTTTTGGCGCCGTCGAATGAGTGAGGGCCGTGAAATTCCACGGCCCTGGATGCCAGTTTGGTGATGATTTTGGACCGGGGCCAGTCACTCAGTTTTTGCGCCACGTAGACGTCATTCGCGGGAGCTTTGCCAAATTTAAGCACCGGACCTTCTATCTTTCCCGAGGAGTAATGGATGAGTTCTGTTACTCTCATGGCGGTCATGCCAAAGACGACGTGGGACCTGCCCACGGTTGGGAACACCACCCCGAGCCACTTCACCAAGTATTGGCCGAGCACGGTTTTCATTTCCTGCCAGTCGGCGTGTTCCGCCTCAAGCGAGGCGAACGCTTGGCTCAACGGCACAATCGAGGAGCGCCACTCGCAGGACGTAGCCTCATCCAAATCACAAGTGGATACCACGATGAACGTGGTTCGCGCCTCCGGGACTTTCTTTTGTAACTGTTCGAATTCAATGGGCGTCCCGCCGGCGACCCCCCAGCCCCTGATTTCCGTCCCGATGTCGTCGGCAATTTGGTCCCAAGCAATTCCATAACTTCCAATGGAAGACGCCGCCAGGAATGCCGGAGGTTTTCCGAAAGATTTTCCAATGACGAAAGGCGTGGCGGCAGGGCCCCCCATTCTGAGGTAGGAAACCACCAAATGACTTCCAAACGAGGCAATTACGATAGCCGCCATCAATACCAGGACAGCCCGTCTTCGGCGGTTCATCATATAGATTACAAATTCTGCCCGGGTTAAGGGAGCCAGCATGAATTCGCCTGAAATTATCGGTCAGCCCTCCCGCCAAATCAAGCAATTTGCCTGCTTTATCCGCTTAATTCCGGCTTGGTGGTTGGTGTAAAACCCGGCTTCCACTCCTTGTTTTTAGGAGTCAGTCGGCAAAGTGGAAAACATGGTCGGAAACATCCATGTCATCCAAGTCTGGTGCCATCGAAACACCGGTGCTGTTCCACCGCCTCGTGGTAAAAGGTTCTCACTTGTTCATTGATTTTTCGCATCGTGAAATTGTTTTGGACATGGCGGCGCGCGGCGGCGGACATAGTGGCAAGCAGCGCGCGGTCGCGATCAATGCGCTCCAAAAAATCCGCCAGCGCGGCTACGGCTTCCGCCGGGTTCGTGGCCGGCGCGGCGAACCCGGTTTCTGGCGTGATTTGCGAAGCGGGACCGCCGATGTCAAGGCAGCCCACGGGCCGTCCGGCCGCCATTGCTTCCATGCAGACATTGCCAAATCCCTCGTGCAGGGCAGGGTGAAGCAGGACGTGCGCCTGGCCGAGGCGTTCCAGCACATCCGAGTATTTTGGCAACGTGCCGAGAAATTTAACGCGCGCGGAAACGCCGGCAGCGGCCGCGGTTTTTTCCAATTCACGGCGAAACGGGCCATCGTTTACAATCCAGAGTTCCGCCTCCGAATTTCTTTTTGCAAATTTGGCAAACGCGCGGATGGCCAGATAAAATCCCTTCCAGTAAACATGTCGCCCGATGCAGATGGCGCGCAATGGGCCGGCGGGCGGAGACGGAAGCGCGGCAAATTGCGCCAGGTCGGCGTCCGTCAACGCCAGTTGCGGCATCCGCTCGACCCGCTGGGCGCCAAGCCGCTTGAGGGCCTCGCAGCTTTCGCGCGTAACGCCAATGGCAATGGTCGCCGCCCGGGCGGTGTCACGGAGCGCCGAGGTGCGTTCGCAATAACTACGGGCCGTGTCGCGGGCAGCTTCGATTAGCCGGCAGCGCAATGGCAGTTCCTGGACGAATGGGCGGGGGGGCGTTTCCGCCGCTCCAACCGGCCCCCAAATGAACGGCAGATCCAACACCCGCAGCCCGCTGGGCGACCAATAACGGCCGTAGGTGACATGGTGGACGAGGTCAAATTTGACCTGCCGATGGAGTTCACGGACGACACTCCGGAGGTGTTCCTGCCAGAGGTGGTAATAAACTGCGCCGGTCCCCGGACTCGAAGCGAGCGGTTGCAGTGCCGGATTGAGTTTGACGAAGACGGGATGAAAACCTGGCAGTGGATTCTTCTCCAGCCACGGTTCAGTGAGCTCCCGGTAGCGATGTGCATCAGCAATGACGGCCCAAACCTCGTGCTCACGGAGCGCCTCGTTAATGGCGCGCCAGGCGTTGCCCGGCTCGGAAGTCTGGCAGGGAAAACACGAATAAGTCGAGAGCAGGATTTTCATCGTTGAGCGTCCATCTATAAATAAACAGCGACCGCGCCGGAAACGAGTCAAAAGAATCAAAGAAGTTCGGGGCATAAATCAGTTGCACGATCCGCCCCGGTATCCAGGCGCCAGTTTTTCCTCGCTGGTCGAGCTGGGCAAAAGCAAGGGCTATACCTTGGTGTGTCACACGGGCAATTGTTTCTTCGTCAGCAACGAACTAACGGGAGCCTTGGATTTGGGTGCTTCCGCAATCGAACGTCCGGAAAAACTCTTCAATTATGGGAAGTACCGCAGGGAAAAATTAATTTCCCTGGCCAGAAAGGCATTCCCCCAGCCAGTCATGAATTATATTTACGACACGTCTCTTAAATTCAAACGGCTTCGAAGCAAGCGCTGATAAAAACCACTTGTTTATTCCCCGGCTTGCCTTGAGGGCGATTTGATGAACCACGTTGTTTCCCGCGGACCGTCCAGAGCGTTTTGCTGTTGAGAATTGCGCACGGTCCGGGTTTTTGCTTGATAGTCTTGGCAGGTTTCGATTGTATAATGCCATATTAAACTTCTCGCATGACCGGTTGTGCCAATCTTTCTGCCGCGCTTGATTCCAGCGCCTTGTTAAAGCTGGCCCGGCAAACGCGTGATGATACAAAGCCGCAAATGCGCGTAGCTTTGCTGGCAGATACGGCGTCCCAACTATTGGCCGGGACCCTGCGGGGCAGCGCGAGGTATCAGGGCTTTAACTTGGATCTGTTTGAAGGAGAATTCGACCAAATTGAACTGGCGGTTTTTGACCCGGTTTCGCCGCTGCATAATTTTAATCCGGAGACGGTGATTCTTTATCTGGCAGCCGAAAAGATTGGCGCAGGGTTTGGCGCTCTTACGGTGGAAGGCCGGAGTTTCTTCGCGGATGCGTTTTCAAAGCGGGTGCGTGCGCTCTACAAAGCCTTGTCTGCGCGCGGATACCAGGTGGTGTGCTTTAATCTGGTGGATCCGGGTGACGGGATTTTTGGCAATTATGGCAACAAGGTGGCTTGGTCTCTGGTAAACCAAATCCGGCAGTGCAACCTGGAGTTAAGCCGTCTTGCGACCGACGCGAGTGATTTCCATGTTTTTGACCTGGCCTCCTTGCAGGCGCGGATGGGATATGCGGCCTTGTTTGATCCCAAGCTTTATTTTACCTCCAAGTTTGCGCTCTCGCCGGACATTCTTCCGCTGGTGGCCGGCAACGTGGTGAAAATGCTGGCCGCGCGCAAAGGCGCCTTCCTCAAGTGCGTCATCCTCGACCTCGACAACACGCTTTGGGGCGGCGTCATCGGGGACGACGGGCTGGATCGGATTCAGATTGGTGACTTGGGCCTGGGACCGGCGTTCGTGGCGTTTCAATCCTGGCTCAAGCAGTTGCGTGACCGGGGTATTGTGCTGGCCGTCTGCAGCAAGAATGACGAGGCAAACGCCCGGGAACCATTTATAAAGCACCCGGAAATGGTGTTGCGGCTGGAGGATATCGCTGTTTTCATGGCCAACTGGGAGGACAAGGCCACCAATATCCGAAGAATCAAGAGCATCATTGACATAGATTATGGCGCGATGATGTTCCTTGACGACAATCCGGTGGAACGGCAACTGGTAAGGGAGAGCTTCCCCGCCATGTTGGTGCCAGATCTGCCGGAAGACCCGTGCGAATATGCCACTTCCCTGAACGGGCAAAACTTTTTTGAGGCGGGCAGTTATACACCCCAAGACACGCATCGCACCGGTGAATATCAGGCTGAAGCGAAGCGGCACACGGAACGGGAAAAGTTCGTGGATCTGGCAGATTTTCTACGGAGCCTGGAAATGCGGGCGGCGGTGCAGCCCTTTTCGCCATTTAACATTCCGCGGGTTGCCCAGCTTACCCAGCGCTCCAACCAGTTCAATCTCCGCACGGTGCGGTATGGTGAAAAACAGATTGCCGAGCTGGCCAACTCGGCCAACCACATCACGCTGGCCTTTGAACTGAAAGATCGGTTCGGGGACAACGGATTGATTTCGGTGATTATTCTGGAAATCCAGGGCGATGCTTTATTCGTGGACACGTGGTTGATGAGCTGCCGTGTCCTGGGCCGCGGTATGGAGCAGTTTGTACTGAACACCCTTGTCAGCCGGGCCAGGGAGCTGGGCATGAAATATGTGCGGGGCGAGTACGTCCCCACGCCCAAGAACGGAATGGTCAAGGATCACTATTCCAAATTAGGCTTTACGCCCGATGGCCACCAGCGATGGATGCTGTCGGTGGTGGATTTTATTGACCGTCCGGTAAATATCGCGCTGGAGCGGGTCGGGGAACCAACCGGGGCTTGACCTAATTCGTCGCGTGGGGACGAAAATCACCAACAAAAGCGGTCGCCAGCAGATTTGCATTGCGGTGGGCTCCCCAGTCAGGCATTTAACCAACACAAAATATGAACGACAATTTGTGGGCCGAATTAACTGCCATTTTTCGGGAAACATTGGATGATGATTCCATCACCCTGACCGAGTCTACCACTGCCAAGGACGTCCCTGGGTGGGATTCCATCACCCACGTCCTGCTCGTGGTGGCGGTGGAGAAGAAATTTCGGATCAAACTCATCGCCTCAGAAATTCAACGGTTGCAGAATGTCGGCGAGCTGGCCGCGCTGATTCGGAGCAAGCGGGCCTGAATGGCATGCCCATGACCTTTCACCACGTGGGATGCCTGGTCAATGATATTCCTGCGGCCTTAAAGTTGTATCAGCACACGGGCCTGGCAGCCGGGGCGTCGGTGCCGATGAGGGTGCCGGGCCAGAAGGTGCAGGTTTGTTTCCTGCCCGCGGGAAATGATGCGTTTATTGAGTTTGTCCAGCCGGACCCGGACAATGCCTTTCTTCAACGCATGCTGCGAAAGGGAATCAGCTATTATCATGTGGCTTATTTGTGCAGTGATGTGGAAACCTGCGCCGGGGATTTTGTTCGATCCGGGGCACATGAGCTGAACCGGTTTCATTCGGAAGCCTTTGGCGGACGGCTTTGTGTGTTTCTGACCACCCCAGAACAATTGATTGAGCTCATCCAGGCTGCCTGAGCCATCATTCTATGGAACTTGATTCCGCTGTCTTCCTGTTGTTTCTCGGTTGCTCGGCGGGGATTCATGCCATGTTGCCGGGGAGTCGGCGTGTGTTGGCCTTGCTTGGGGCAAGCCTGGCTTTTTACGCGGCCTCGAGTGTTCCGTACCTGGTCCTCATGGTCGGCTTGACCAGCCTGAATTACGCGGCAGTTTTGGGCTTGAGCCGAAACTCGGATTCGCGCAACCGCACGCCGATATTCGTCGGGACGGTGACGGTGGATTTGATCGCCTTGATTCTCTTCAAATACCTGGCGTGGAATATTGGCCACATTCTCTCCATTTGCGGGTGGCCTGGACCTGGCACAGAGACGTGGCACCTCGCGGTACCGCTGGGCATGTCCTATTTCACCTTTCAGATGATTGCCTGCGTCACGGACGCTTATCGGGCTTCTTGGCAGTCGCCGGGAAGTTTTGTGGAGTTTCTTCTATTTGCCCTGTTCTTCCCCCAGATTTCCTCGGGTCCCATCCCAAGGGCAGGGCGGTTGATGCCGCAACTCGCGGCGGGCGGCTTTCCCTCGCCGGAAGACCGGCTGGCGGGCTTGCGGATGATCACCTATGGGCTTTTTAAGAAATATGTTGTGGCCAACCGTTTAAACGAATATGTGGCCACCGTCTTCGATGCGCCGCAGGCGCTCGGCACGCTGCCCGTGTTGTGGGCGATTCTTTTCAACATGCTGTTTCTCTACGCGGATTTTTCGGGCTATGTAGATATTGCCATTGGCAGCGCCCGTTTTCTGGGCATCCGGCTGGATCCCAATTTTGACCGTCCGCTGACCAGCACTTCGGTGACCGAACTCTGGCGGCGGTGGCACATGACCCTCTCGTTCTGGCTGCGGGATTATCTCTATATGCCGATGTTCATCCGTATTCGCGCCTTGGGCCGCGCCGGGGCGGTTACAGCGTTGCTCGTGACTTTTTGCATTTGTGGCATCTGGCACGGATTCACCCTGAATTTTTTCTTGTTTGGCCTCACCCAGGGCATGGCCATGTCGGTCGAATTCCTGACAAAATCCTGGCGGATGAAATTGTTCAAAGATGTTCCCAAACGTCTGGTGGCTTCCGCTGGCAATATCTATACCCTGGGCTTTTTCTCACTTTGCCAGGTTCTGTTCCGCACGTCCAACCTGCAGCAAACCTCCGCCATCTTGAGCCGTCTGGTGCCTGTGCGCCTTTCGGGGTTTTTCGGCACCAGTTACACGGTACGGCCCTACTTTACTGCTCTGGACTTTTTTGCCATCGGCCTCTGGGCTGCAACCGCCTTTTTTTTCCATCGAACGTCGAATCGCTTAACACCTTGGTTTGTCTTCTTGTGTGCGGTGTTGATCCTTTTGCTTGGACATTTGGGCACAGCGCATTTTATATATGCAGCCTTCTAAAATATGAGATGGAAAGTTTGGATCGCTTTTTTGGCGCTGTTCGCCGCGGGTTGCCTCCTGGCGGACTGGCTTGCCATGAGTCGCATTCAACAAGTTCCCAGCTCCGACATCGTCCGCATTCAGCATCTCTATCAAACGAATGAGGGCGAAATACCCATGTTTGGCACCTCGAAAATCGGGTCCTTTTGCAGCCCGGCAGACATGGGTTTGAATGCGTACAACTATGGCATGACTTACGCGTCCTACGAAATGACTGACGTATTCCTTCAGATTGAACTGGCCAAGCACAAGAACACTCCAATCATTGTCGAACTCCAGCACACGGATACCGGCAGTCTGGGAGACCAGAGCATGTTCATTCCGTTTGTATCGGATCCCCGGATCCGGGGGTTGTTAACCCGGTTTCATGCTTTGGACTGGAGATATTTCGTTCCGGGAATACGTTTCTTTGGTTACTACGACTGGATTCTTAAGAACTATTTGGAGGCCCGGTTAGGCGTGAGCAAAACATACCAGGGCTACACCGAGCCGGTCCAGTTGCCGCCCTTTGATCCGGCGGCACTGCATGAAGCAGTGGAGGAACGTCTGAAAATTTCCACCGGTTATTTTCCGAATGAGGATCAGAACCGCCGCCTGATTGCGCACATTACTCAACATCCCGGGCGTTTGTTCTTCCTGGTCGTCGCGCCTTATCATCCCTCGTACTATGAACATTTTCAAAACGAAGATAAATTCGAGGAATATAAAGCCCAATTGGCGGGCTATACCAATGTGGTGGTGCTTGATTGGGGCCGGATGAAATACCCGGCGGATGCGTTCAACGATACGCTGCATCTGCGCCAGATGTACGCCAGGGATTATTCCAGAAAGCTGGGCGACAAAATCCGCGAGGTGTTGCACCAGCGAAACGAGCAGTTTCCGCCGGAGAAAGCGCCCTCCCCAACATCGGCAGGCCGGGGCACGTAGCGCCCCGCCCGCCTAAGTCATAACCGGTTCCACCACACGGCCGTAGGCTTGGGCACCGGAATGGTCACGCGCTGCGTCGGGCTTTGGCGGGTGTAAATGGCGTAACTGGTGGCGGCAAGCTGGAAATGCCCCGCACGCAAGCGCCGCAGCCGGTGGTGTAAAACCCAGAGCGGTTTGAGCAGCCGTATCCACGTTGGGATCATCCGGTCGGTCTCGCCTTTTTCGCGGATGGCATTCGGCTTGAGATTCATATTGTCGCCCGTATCGGCAAATACGGAAGTGAAGGTGTCGCACACGGCCATGGGCACTTTTTGGCGCATGAGTTCCAGTATCCAGTGAAAATCGCCCAAGTCGCGCCATTTCGTGTTGAAATAAATGCCGCGTTCCGCAATGACCTTGCGCCGGATAAATATGCTGCTGGTTAAAATAGGAAAGCGAAACCAGACATGGTTGGGGCTGGGCACCATGGAATGGCGGTGGCAAAGGTACTCGCCATCGCCGTTGGTGACGATGCTGCCGGCTAGAGCGACTTCAATGTGGGGATGCGCCTCGAAAAACTTTTCCATCGCTGCCAGCGCGCCCGGCAGGTATTGCTCGTCGCAGTTTAAATACGAGAGGATATCCCCGGTCGCGCGGCGGTAACCGCGGTTTACCGCATCGTACATGCCGCCGTCCTTCTCGACGAACGCCTTGACGCGTTTGTCTTGGGGCAGCCAGTCCTGGGTGCCGTCATCGGAACAGGAATCCTGCACGATGTGTTCCATTTCCACGCCCTGTTGGTCGGCCACCGACGCAATGCACAGCTTAAGCCACGCGGAATTGCGGAAACTGGGCGTAATAATGGAAAACTTCATTTATGTTCGGAGGAACCAAATTCATTTTGGTTCCGCTTATCTGATTAAATCATGGAAAGACTGTTCAATCTATTTTGGCCTGTCAAACCTTCGTCCGAAACCTTTGAGCCACCGGAACGCGCCGGCCCATGCCAAATGCGCGCGCCGAGACTTTCAGGCCGGGCGCGGCCTGCCGTCGTTTGTATTCGCTGAAATTAATTTTGTTCACGATTTCGTTAACCACGCCTGCGTCATAACCGCGTGAAATGATTTCCGCCTTGGCCAGGTTCTTGACGACGTACAAATCCAGAATCGCGTCCAAAATTTCATAGGGCGGCAGCGAGTCCTGGTCCGTTTGATTCGGCCGCAGCTCCGCGCTCGGCGGTTTGAAAATTGAATTGGCGGGAATGATTTCGCGGTCACGGTTTACCCACCGCGAAAGCTTGTAAACGTCGGTTTTTAGCACGTCGGCAATCGGCGCCAGCGCCCCGTTCATGTCGCCGTACAGCGTGCAGTAGCCCACCGCCATCTCCGACTTGTTGCCGGTGGTCAGCACCAATCCCCCAAATTTGTTCGAGAGCGCCATCAACGTCAGACCTCGCAACCGCGACTGGACATTTTCCTCCGCTTCGTTTGGCTTCGTTCCGGCAAAGACTTTTTGCAACTGCGCCTCGACGGCTTGGAACACCGGTTCGATCGGCAAAACCTCGTGGCGGAGGCCGAGATTGCGCGCCAGTTTTTCGGCATCCGTCATGCTCCCTTCGCTGGAATAGCGCGCCGGCATGGAGACGCCAAAAACATTTTTCGCGCCGAGGGCGTCGGCGGCAATCACCGCGATGAGCGCCGAATCAATGCCGCCGGAAAGCCCGACAATTACCGATTTGAACCCGCACTTGTGGACATAATCGCGCACCCCCAGTGAGAGGGCTGCAAATAAAAGCGCCTCGCGGGCGGGAAACTCGTGGAAACCTGCCGGGGCGTGCTCCCGTGGTTTCAGTTGATCCTTGTCGCCGCGGCTGCTCCCGGAAACCAGGTCCACCACCAGAACCTCTTCCACAAAACCCCCGCCCAGTGCCAGGATTTCGCCGCGTGAATTCAAGGCCACGCTGTGGCCGTCGAAAATCAATTCGTCGTTTGCGCCGATGGCATTGACCTCGGCCAGCGGAATTTTTTCGTCCCGCGCCACGCGGCGCAACATCTCCAGCCGCGTGCGTTCCTTGCCGTCGCTCCATGGCGAGGCGGAGAGATTCAGAATAAACTCCGCACCCTGCGCGATGAGTTCCTTCACCGGATCGCGGCGATACAGCCGGTCGGGCCAGAAATCCTCGTCATTCCAAATGTCTTCACAGATGGTGATGCCCAGCTTTCTGCCCTTGAAAACATAGGG
>Ga0302320_10006848_pt1 | contig 25217 bp, 22 predicted proteins | sample Bog_T0_3_FD_202130 | JGI IMG/M metagenome (GOLD analysis project Ga0302320, IMG submission 202130) | Peat permafrost microbial communities from Stordalen Mire near Abisko, Sweden - Bog_T0_3 | ecosystem: Environmental > Terrestrial > Soil > Wetlands > Peat | place: Sweden: Abisko, Stordalen Mire... | reverse complement strand
TTAGCCTAACTCTGTTCGAGAAAACGCCCATTTTACAGGCACTTCAGGATACGGACTACCATAACGACTTAGGCGATATTGGCAACCAGTTGATTCTGTTCGACTTTTAACCGGACAGCGATGAATAGTCTTATAAGAAGCTATCTGTAGTTATATCCCACCTTAGGCGCGATATAGCCGCGCCGAAGGTGGGGCACCCGCCGCTCTTTGGGTGGAAGAAACAGAAGGCCAAAAGCAATAGCAGCTCCTTCGACTCTGTCTGGATCAAAAAGCGAGCCAAACTCCGCTCAGGATGACAGCTTTGTGGCGGTGTCGTACCCTGAGGCCGGAACAGATAACTATTCCTTCCCCTCAGCTCCCAGGCGCGCCACGCTGAACTGTGCTCCGGCAAAGAGGATCAGGCCTGAAGCATAGGCCCAGAACAGCAGTCCAACCGATACATAGAAAGGCCCATACAGGTCCTTCAAATGCATGTGGGGCAGCAGGTGCTGAAAGATCATCTTGGATAGCAGCCAGACCATTCCAGTAACGATCGAAGTGCGCATGACGTGGCGCGGCGGAACCTTGCGGTTGGGAAGCAACCAGTAAATGGAAAAGAAGAACAGGATCGAAGCCACCGCGGTAGTCGCGGCCATCCACAAGTAGCTGATCCCCTGAAAGAGAACGTTGTCCGTGTGGTGAAAGAACACCGCGGTCAACAGGTCGCGTTCCCCGGCGCTGAGCAGGATGCTGGCCAGGGCCAACAGCACCATCAGGATGGCCAACCCGAAAGCAACCACCTGGTTGGCCAGGTAGTTGCGGCTCTTGACCACGCCCCAGGCCTGATTCAGCGCCACTTCCAGAGGAAGAAAAATGCCCGTGCAGGCGACCAGAATCATGACCAGAGAGAAGACCTGCACGCCCTGGTGCACGGCCGCAATTTCCAGGTTGACGGCCACGAACTCCTGGTTCGAGGGCAGAAAATATTGCACCATTTCGTTGACCACCGTGACCATCATCTCCGAGTGGAAGACCGAGCGGGAGAGCGTATACAGCAGCACGATGAAGGGGATGAACGAGAGAATGGCGTTGGCCGCCACGCTGAAGGCGAAGGTATGCACCTCGCTGTCCAGCAGATACTTCACCAGCGCCGTGCCGTCCTTGCGCCAGCGATACCACTTGGGTTCTGCAACCGGCGCTACAAGACTCTGGGTACCGGCAACCTCGGCCGCCGATTCGCCTTGCGTACCGGTATTTGAAATCTCCGCCACAGTTCATCCTCCTCGCGAGCGGGAACGCCGTGCACCCCAAGCGGCCGCCAAACCTGACTTTCGGCCCGAGCCGCCCTTGGCACGCACGCATCTTCAAGAGTAGCCTCTTTGCCGCGGTCTGTGCGGTGATGGCGAAATGCGCGGCAATACCGGCGCTGGGGCGCTGCTTCTGCAACTGCGACTCGATGACTCTTGTCTCTACCGCCTTGGCGGAGCGGCTGCTTGCATTGCAGTTACTCTCGGCGGGCTGTGTACTACTGTCTAAATACTTCACTCGGTGCAAGGCCAGACTCTGCTGCATGGCGCACATTTTTCCGCTTGCATCCTGCCTCCAATCCTGCCATAACTGAAACAAGGGGCGCAGGCTGCGCGCCGGTACCAACATTGGAAGGCCGTTGCATTGGATGTTTTGGTTTTTTGAGGGAACAGTCACAACCCAGGATGATGATCGAGCTACCGTAATGCCCGAACCAGGTGCGGAGCGGCGGCTCGCCGCATTCTACGGTGCCAAACGCTCTTTCGCCGGTTCCCGAGCCAACCGGCAGGTGTGAAAAGCAGTGACTTCGGGCCCATCGCATGACAAAGGAGATAGATGGTGAAAGAACAAGGTATCGTGAAGTGGTTCAACGGAGCCAAGGGATACGGGTTCATTCAGCGGTCCAACGGAGAAGATGTCTTCGTCCATTTCTCCGCTATACAGGCCAGCGGCTACAAGATGCTGGCTGAGGGCGAGTCCGTGGAATTCGAGTGCCAGCAAGGCCCCAAGGGACTGAACGCTCTGGATGTTATCCGCGTAGCCTGAATTGGTAACTGGCATTCTGCCTTATGGTGTTTGTTGCCGGTCCCCTCTGCGGCGCAGTTTTGCCAGCGCCCATTGGGCCGCTGCGCGCAGACCCTCGTCCGCGGAGCCGGCACACTGTTGAAGCCAGGGAGAAAAGCGGCTCAGGCCGCTGTTTCCCACGGCGATGGCCGCATTACGGCGCAGGCCCAGGAACCCCGCCCTGCGCACCGGCGAACCATTGAAGCGGCGCTCGAACTCCGTCTCTTCCAGCGCCGCCAGCCAATCCAATGCCGGATTGACCAGCTCTGTGCGGGCCGCCAGTTCCGGGTCAGCGCTCAACGGCGCCTTGCGATTCCATGGGCATACGTCCTGGCAGATATCGCAGCCGAAAACCTGCCGCCCCATGTCTTCCATCAGTTCAGGCGCAATGGGCCCGCGATGCTCGATGGTCAGGTAGGAGATGCAGCGCGTCGCATCCATACGGTAGGGCGCGATCAGTGCTCCGGTGGGGCACGCCTCGAGGCAGCGCCGGCAGCTTCCGCAGCGGTCCGGAACCGTGAGCGCTTTTTCCTTTTCTGCCGCCAGAGAGGTTAGAAGGACCGCCAGAAATCCATACGATCCAAGTTTCGGGTGGATAAGGCAGGTGTTCTTGCCTGTCCAACCCAGTCCGGCCGCGGTGGCCAGTGCCCGCTCCACCACCGGTCCGGTATCCACATAGGCGCGCGCCTCAAAGCTGCCGAACTGTGCGTGCAACTGCGCTTCAAGCGCTCTGATTCGCTTGAGCAGCACCTTGTGATAATCGCTGGGCCGCTGGACGCCGCCTGCATCCGTGCGGCTGGACCATGCGTAGCGCGCAATCCAGCCTGCGTCCGCAGCGGCCGGATCGGTGGAACGCGGCTGCGCGCTGTGGTAGCTGGCAAAGCATATGATCGCCGAGCGCGCCCAGGGGAAGGGATTCCCCACCCGCGCCCGCACACGTTGTCCAGCTTCATTGGCGCGCGCCAGATAGTGCATGGTCCCCGCGTATCCCGCGCCCACCCATTCTGCAAATCGCTCGGCGTCCCGCACCTCCTGCGGGTGAGGAAGCGCGACCAGACCGGCCTCGGCGAAGCCAGCCTCCCGCGCCCAGGCACGAACCTGATCTACGCTGAGGCTGGCGGCCAAGCCGGGGTCGAAGCTGGAAGCGGGATCGGACACGGAACTGGGAGTGCTCCTTTGTGCGTATTCACAACAGGCATGGTTTATCGGCTGGCCTGTTCGATTCCGGACACCTGGCAGCGAATTTGCACACCTGGAACCACGACATGGGAATCGGGAATGCCTGCATCCCCCGCGATTTCAGCATATTCCCTTCATACGGCAGTGGCCGTCTACGTGCAAGTTCATGAGGGTGTGGAACGCGACAAGCTTCTCAAGGAGGTTTTCAAATGAACCGCATAAGGTCCAAACCGAGAGTTACGGAAACAATCGAAATCGCGGCGCTGAGAGAGCTGGTCAGGGGTAACGAGCAGTTGCTGCTGGAGCGGGTGGCGCCGCTGGTTCGCCGGCAGAGCGTTTGCCTCGATCTGAGCTCTGTCGAGCGGATCGACGCGGCCGGCGTAGCCGCGCTGATTTCGCTTTATTCCATTGCGCAAAGCGCGGGTCAGGTTTTCAGCATTTGCGGCGCCTTGCCGCGGGTGAGGGAGATTCTTGCTCTTCTGGGCGTGGAGGCAATCCTCACGTGCCACAATGTGGTATACACTTCACAATCCGGGCAGCAGTTCGAGCGGCCCGCCGCCTGAGAGGGCGCGTCCTATCTCATCGGCGCGCTTGAGCGCTGTCCAGAGTCCCACATTGCGAAATCACAGCTCGAAAAGTGGTTCGCGTTTTTTTTGCAATCGAATCGTCTGTGACGAAGGGCACATGCAACCGTATACTCGCAGAGATATTTGTACTTGCGACTTATGAATGCCGTGAGACGCAGTCGGATGTCTGGATGACTCGCACGCGCTCAGCCGAGTACTTACCTGGTGCAACGCTGGGCCAACGTCCCGCCACCCTCTCATAGGAATCGCCGTCACGGAATCCTACATACGGAGGCACTATCCCATGACGCAGGGCGCTGTGGATCAGTCGCTTGCCAGCCCGGCAAGCACAACCTCAAACACAACCAAGTATGTGTATTTCTTCGGCGGCGGCGCAGCAGATGGCAACGGCCGCATGAAGGATGTGCTGGGCGGCAAGGGTGCCGGCCTGGCGGAGATGACCAACGCCGGATTGCCAGTGCCTCCGGGATTCACCATTCAGACCGATGCCTGTCGCGAATACATGCGGGGCGCGAGCAACGCCGACATGAACGCCGAGATGCTCAACGCACTCGATCGGCTGGAGCGGCTGCAGGGACAGAAGCTGGGCCTGGGAGAGAATCCCCTGCTGGTCTCGGTTCGTTCCGGCGCCAAGTTCTCCATGCCCGGCATGATGGACACCATCCTCAACCTGGGCCTGAACGATCAGGCCGTGGAGGCTTTGGCCAAGCGCAGCGGCAATCCCCGTTTTGCCTATGACTCCTATCGCCGCCTCATCCAGATGTTTGGCGACGTCGTCCTCGATATGGGGAAAAAGGGGTTTGAGCATATCTTCGACGCCATCAAGGAGCGCGAGGGCGTGAAGTTCGACTACGAACTCCAACCCCAGGCGCTCAAGGACGTGATCGTCGAGTACAAGAAGCTGGTGAAGAAAGAGACCGGCAAGGACTTTCCGCAGGAGCCTCTGGAGCAGCTGGTTGCGGCCCGCGACGCCGTTTTCAGGAGCTGGAACAACGATCGCGCCAAGACCTACCGCCGCATCAATCACATCGACGACTGGCTGGGCACCGCGGTCAACGTGCAGGCCATGGTGTTCGGCAACCTGGGCGAGAACTCCGGCACCGGCGTGGGCTTCACGCGCAATCCGGCCACCGGCGAGCACGTTTTCTTCGGCGAGTATCTGATGAACGCGCAGGGCGAAGACGTGGTTTCCGGCGTTCGCACACCGCTGCCCATTAGCGAACTGGAACGTGTGATGCCCAGGGTTTACGAGCACCTGCGCTCGATTACCTGGAAGATGGAAAAGCACTATCGCGACATGCAGGACTTCGAGTTCACCATCCAGGATGGCAAGCTCTACATGCTGCAGACCCGCAATGGCAAGCGCACCGGCCTGGCCGCTGTTCGCATCGCAATCGACATGGTGCGCGAGGGCCTCATCACGCAGGAGGAAGCCATCTTCCGCGTCGAGCCCAACCAGTTGTACGACTTCCTGGTTCCGCGCCTGGTTGAAAAGGGCGCGAAGGTCGAGATACTGGCGACCGGCCTGCCGGCCTCGCCCGGCGCGGCTGTGGGCCAGATCGTCTTCAGCGCTGAAGACGCGGTGAAGTTCCATAACAACGGCACCTACCGGACCATCATCCTGGTGCGCGGCGAAACCACGCCTGAAGACATTGCGGGCATGGAAGTGGCGGCCGGCATTCTCACCTCGCGCGGCGGCATGACCTCACACGCCGCTGTCGTTACCCGTGGCATGGGCAAGTGCTGCGTAGCCGGCGCCGGCGATTGCACCGTCGACGAAGCGAAAAAGGAACTGCGCGTCAAAGGCCACACCTACAAGCAGGGCGACTGGATCTCGCTGGACGGCACCACCGGCCGCGTGATCGCCGGTCAGCTCAAGACCCTGCCCGCGCAGCCCGACGATGTGGATCTGGTCAAGTTCATGAGCTGGGTCGACCCAGTCCGCCGCCTGAGGATTCGCGCCAACGCCGACATTCCTCGCGACGCCAAACAGGCTCGCCTGTTCGGCGCAGAAGGCATCGGCCTGTGCCGCACCGAGCATATGTTCTTTGCCGAAGACCGCATCGGACACATGCGCACCATGATTCTGGCCGAAACCGAGAAGGAACGCCGCGAAGCACTCAAGGCGTTGCTTCCCATGCAGCGCGCCGACTTCGAGGGTCTGCTCGAAACCATGGAGTCGCTGCCGGTGACCATCCGCCTGCTCGATCCCCCGCTGCATGAATTCCTGCCGCAGCGCGAGGATCTGCTGGTGGAAATCTCCCACATCGAGGACACCAAGCCCCGCTCGCCCAAGCTCAAGGAACTGCGCATCTTGCTGGCGCGGGTCCAGGAGCTGCACGAGGTCAACCCCATGCTCGGCCTGCGCGGCTGCCGCCTGGGCATCGCCTTCCCGGAGATCACCGAGATGCAGGCGCGCGCCATCTTTGAGGCCGCGGTCAGCGTCAAGGTCAAGGGCGGCGATCCGCACCTCGAAATCATGGTTCCGCTCATCGGCTCCGTCGAAGAGATGCGCAACCAGGCCACCGTTGTTCGCCGCGTCGCCTCGGAAGTCTTCAAGGAGATGGGCAGCACCGTGGACTACATGGTGGGCACCATGATTGAACTTCCGCGGGCGGCCCTCACTGCCGACCAGATCGCCGAAGAGGCCGAGTTCTTCAGTTTCGGAACCAACGACCTCACCCAGACCACCTTCGGCATCTCCCGCGACGACATCAACCACTTCCTGCCGGCCTATATCAAGGCAGGCATCTTCAAGAACGATCCCTTCGCCACGCTGGACCAGGCGGGCGTGGGCTTGCTGGTGAAGATGGCCACGGCCAAGGGACGCAACACCCGGCCTACCCTCAAGGTAGGCATCTGCGGCGAGCATGGCGGCGATCCTGAGTCCGTCAAGTTCTGCCACAAGATCGGGCTCAACTACGTTTCCTGCTCGCCCTTCCGGTTGTTGACGGCGCGGTTGGCGGCGGCGCAGGCGGCGCTCGAAGAGAAGATGACCGGGAACATCCACACCACCAGCTAGTCCGCCAGGACCGGCCACAAACCAGGGGCGCAGCCACCCGGCTGCGCCCTTGCTGTATCTGGAGTGTTTCCCGCCAGCCTCCTCACCCGATGAGATATTTGCTCTTCGGAAGGTACGAGAGCAGCTTGATCACGACATACGATCCGGCATACGTCAGAACGCCCATCAGCGGCATGTTGAAGAAATCGTTCGTGAACGTTCCGTGCAAATATTGATAGACGGTGTTGAGCACGATGATGTGCACCAAATAGATGCCGTACGTTTCGAGCGACACGTCGGTGATGCAGCGCGCATACCACGCCCCCACTTTCTTGAAGCGGAGGTTCTTCACCATCAGGAAAAAACCAGCCGTCATCAGGGCCACGTTGATCGTGCTGAATCCCCACGACAGCTCCACATCGGGAACCATCTTGACCACGCCCAGCTGATGCGCAAAAATCGCCGCGGTCGCCGCATAGCCTACAGCGGTCAGCAGAAAGCCCACCGGCAAATCCCACTTGCTCTTCTCGGCATAAAAGCGCTTGATGTAGAAGCCCAGAACGGCATAGCCCAGAAAGCCCGAGAAGTAATGCAGCATGGGGGTCGTGTTCCAAAAACACTCGCCCCACACTTCCGGAAACACCAGGTGAATGTAAGGCAGGAAGCAGGTGACCGCCCAAAGCGCCAGATAGAACTCGATGCTGCCTTTCGAAGCCTTTTCCAGCCACGGCGAAATGATGGGCGCAAACAGGTAGATGCCCAGCAGCATGTAGACGTACCAAAGGTGGCCGATCTCGGTGCCGTAGTTGACCGGGATCTTGGCGATATGGCCGAAGACCACTGAGAGCGCGATCTTCTCGGTGAAGAACTGGTAGAAGGCATAGATGATGCACCACAGCACAAACGGAATGGCGACGCGCGTGAATCTCCGTTTGAGGAATTGGCCTGTGGAGACCTTGACCGGCAAAATACAGAAGCCGGAGATCGCCACAAACAAGGGCACGCTGCACCGGCACAGGGAGTTGTAAATCATGGCCGCAAAGGTGCCGGGGCCATGCAGTACGCTCATGTCCGGAGCAATGTAGTAGAACTCGCCGGCGTGCGACTGAATCACTAGGTAACAAGCCAGAAATCTGAGAATATCGATTGCGCTGTTGCGCGCCGCAGGTTGTACCGTTGTGCCGTTCATTGTAGAAAAGTCCCCCAGCAGCCATTCTAGGGGAGCGGCGTAGAGCAGAAGCGGCGCAAACACAATCGAGGGACCGGTGACACAATCCATCGATCGCTTTTGGCGCGCCGCGGCCGCGTGTTGCTGATTTCCGATGCAGTCGAACAGAAATCACAGCTTTATTTCGCGTTGCCACCCGGCGCGTAATACCCTTCCCGCGTGACCACGGTCAGGTCGTCCTTGTTGGCCTTGAGCGCGATCTTGTGGAAGCCGCCTTCCTTGTCCACCAGGTCCGGGGTATAAGTAAGCAGATACTGGCCGCGCAGCTCTTCGGCGATCTGGCCGTAGATTTCTTCCAGGTTGTCCTTCTTCTTGGCCTCGAAGTAACGGCCTCCGGTGCGCTCCGCTATCTTCTCCATGATCTTCTTGCCGTCCACCTGCGGTTGGCTCTGACCGCCCCCACGTCTTCCGCCGCCACCCGGATAGCCGCCGCCACCACCGGGATAGCCTCCCCCGCCGCCAGGATAGCCACCGCCGCCCATGCCCCCATGGCGCCCACCGCCCATGCCGGGAAAGCCGTTCTGGCTGCGTTCCTGCTCACCCTTGAAGTAGATGGTGTAGATGGCCACGCTGGCCCGGTCCGCGGCGTCCACCGCGTCGTTCAGGGTTTCCTTGCTGCCGCGATCCACGCCGTCGGAAAAGACCACCAGCGCTTTGCGCCCGTCCTTGGGCTTCATCAGCTCGTCGGAGGCCAGATAGATGGCGTCGTAAAGCTGCGTGCCCCCGCCCCGGCCCCCGCGCGGCCGTTCCCGGTCGTCCCCGGTGGTCTCTGGACCCTGGGCGTCATTCTGTTCCCCCCGCGTCGGGCCCATCTCGTCCAGTTCGCGGTGCAGCTTGTCGCGGGAGTTGGTAAAGTCCTCCAGCAACTCAACCTCGCGGTCAAAGTGGATGAGAAAGGCCTGGTCCTTGGGCGCGCCGCCCGCGGCCTTGGGGTCGGCAGGCAGCATCTGGTCCACAAACTTGCCCGCCGCCTTGCGCTCGTTCTCCATGGCCCCGGAGACGCTGCGGCTGGTGTCTACCAGCAGGCCCAGCCGGAAGGGCAGATTGCTCTCGCGCGTAAAGCTCTTGATCTTCTGCGGGCGGCCGTCCTCGGTCAGGGTAAAGTCGCTCACCTGCAGAGTGGTCACCAGCGCGCCCTTCTTGTCGCGGACGGTCACCGGCAGCACCACCTCGCGTGCCTCCACTTTCAAGGTCGCGGCCGACTGCTCGGCAGGCGATTCCTGGGCCGGACTGGCCACCGGAAGGCAGGGCAAGGCAAACATCGATACGGCAAGGCAAAGAATGGGTCCAGTCTTCATAACGATCAAGGATGACACACCTCAATCCATTTAGACGACACAACCCTCAGGCCGTTGACCGGATTCCTAAAAGTTCAACTGCGACAGGTAGTTCCAGTTGACTCGCAGAGATTCCTCGATGGGCAGAGCGGTCTCGTCCTGGTCAACGAAATATTGCTTCACGCCCAGCCGGCGAGCTTCGCCCAGCACCGCTTTCCAGTCGATGTCGCCTGCGCCGGCCTCGGTAATGGAGCGCGCGGCCTGCGCGTCGGGAACATAGCTGACCGCTGCCCCCGGCTTGCGGTCCTTGATGTGGATCAGCGCCAGCCTTTCGCGGTTCTTGCGCATCAGCTCCAGCGGGTCCTGGCTCGCCTCCGCGGCCCAGAAGATGTCCAGTTCCAGGCGCACCGAGGGGTCCAGTTCGCGCATCAGCACGTCAAAGCCCCGCCCCCCCTGGATCGGCCTGAACTCGTAGTCGTGCGGATGATAGCCGAACTTGAGCCCGGCGGCGCGCGCTTGGGCCGCAATCTTGTTCAGGTGCTGCGCGCCTTGTTTGAAGCCGTCCAGCGAGTCCCACATAGGCCGCGGAATCATGGGGCAGATCATGTACTCCAGCCCCAGCTCAGCCGCGTAGTCCACCTTCTCTTCCAGCGTGGCATAGTCGAAGTGGCCGCTGGGCGCCTTCAGCCCCAGGCCCTCGATCAGCTTCTTCAAATCTCGCGCCGGGCGGTTATAGACGGCCGGAAAGGTCTCGACCGTGGCGTAGCCAATGCGGTAAATCATGCCCAGCGTCGCCGCCAGGTCCTTGATGTCGTTACGCACCGTGAAGAGCTGAACTCCGAATGCCTCTCCGGAACGGGTAACGGCGGCCTGCGAGCGGAGCGGGGCGGCCAGCGTAGCGCCGGCGGCAGCGGCGGCAAGGGCGGAAAAACGGCGGCGTGTCAACATCGGGTCTCCTCAACAAGCCCACCCAGCATAAGGTACCGGACCAACGCCTGGGAAGAGATCAATCGTTTTACAAAAGGGAGGATTACGAGTTCGAGCGACCTTGTGCGGCTCGCGCCAGAACGGACGCCCGAGAAACTCCGTCCAACCGAAACACAGGGGGCCGGTTCCCGGCAGAGCAAATCTGCCGCAAGGTCTCGGGAATGAGTGATTTTATGGGAAGGCAGCCTTGTGCAGGGATTGCTTAAAGTGGGACAGCCTAAAAGCGGAAGCGTCCGGCAAACCGCATCAACCGCGGACTGTTGGCCTGCGCGCTGATGCCGCCAGGCTAGCCTCGGCCCGCAGCAGATCCGCCGGGGCATTGACATTCAGAAACCAGCACTCGACCGGCAGCGCTTCGCGAAGTGCGGATTCCCACTCCTGCAAAGCCCGCTCGACCGGCACAACCTTCATCGACTTGTTCAAACCTTCCGCAGCGCCCTGAAATGCAGCGAAGCAGCCTCCACGGCCCGATTCAAGTGCAGAGCGAAGCCATGGAAGCGCCGCCCGGTCCACCACCGCCGGAAAGGTCTGCGTGAATCCGTTGACAGCGGCCACAGTGACGGCTGTCCCTTCATCCTGTGCCTCGTGCATAAGCATGGTTACAAGCGCGGAGGGCAGCAGCGGCAGGTCCACCGGCAAAAACACAGCCCGTCTCGCCTTCGAGGAGGCCAGAGCCGCGCAGATTCCGCCCAAGGGCCCCATGTCGGGCTCAGAGTCCGTGACCACAGGCGCAAAGCACTCCAGCGGCGAGCGCGCTCCAGCGATCGACGCGGTCAACCCCGCGCGGCGCAGGGTCCGCAGAGCATGAACCACCAGCGGCTCCCCCGCAAACTCGACGAGCGCCTTCTCCGAGCCCATGCGACTCGACCGGCCACCGGCCAGAACATACCCTGCCGCATTCATTGTCATCCTCAGTGGCTTGCAATTTGTGATGAGCGCCGCCGCTTTTTCGCCATCGTCAAAAGTGCTTGCGGAGACTGCTCTTTCGCGGCCTCGCTCTCATTCACCGCAATCAGGGAAAGAGAATATCAGCGGCGCACTTGCAGCCGAAGTCGGCAACGGCTTCGATGGCCAAGGCACAACCGGGAGGTCCGGTCCAATTTACGGATGATTCTGCCCGCCCGCCGCAACTTCAAGACTGTGATCAAGTAGATCGACGATGGTGGAAAGACTCTCGCTGGCTCCTCGCCGGCTGCCGGGAAGATTCACGATGACCGTACTCCCTTTAAGCCCCGCCACACCCCGCGAAAGCCACGCTGCGGGGTTGAGCTTGGCGCCATGGAAGCGCATGGCTTCGGCCAGGCCTGGCGCCTCGCGATCGATCACCCGGCGCGTAGCCTCGGGCGTGCGGTCGCGCGGGCTGAACCCGGTGCCGCCCACGGTCAGCACCAAGGCCGCACCCTGCCGGCTCAACTGCTCGAGCTGAACTGCAATGGCGTCTTCATCGTCGGGCAGCAGGCCGGTCCAGAACTCGGCCGCGGGCCAGCGCAGCTTGAGCGCAGCGGCCACCGCCGGGCCCGCGGTGTCTGTCAAAAGGCCCTTCGAGCACCGGTCGGAGATGGTGAGGACAGCCAGAAGCATGAGGAGATTGTAAAGCCCATTGCCAAGCCAGACTTGGCAAGCATGATCACCGACGGGTTGCCCGATGCATTCGGTGGCACCCCCATGGGCATCACGGGGGAAAGCTTTACCCAGCGCTCTGGCCTCACGCGCAAGGAGCAGGCTCAATGCACTTCCCATCGTCTCGCCCCTGGACAGTCCCGGAGGGAAATATGCATAAAACAAGGGATTCAGTTGCTTTTGTAGGGTCTTTGGATGTTCCAGGAAGGTGTTTTGGTAGCGCTACCGGGAATCGAACCCGGGTTTTAAGATTGAGAATCTCACGTCCTAACCCCTAGACGATAGCGCCACACTTGTGGGGGCAGCCGTCACCGGCCACTCACTTACTTTAACAAAAAAAACGCTTTGACGCCAAAGCGGCGGGCACGCGGCGAACGCAGGTCAGATGCCCAGCTTGCGCACTTCGTCGTTATAGTACTTGCGGTACAGAATCTCCCACTCCTGCGAGCCTTCGAGGATGATCTTGCGCTGGTTGGCGATCTTGAGTCGCGCGGCAGTGTCGATGCCGGCCTCCTGGGTGAGCAGGGCGGTGAGCGCCTTGCGCGCCTCCTGGCGGATGGTGTTGCGATCCTCCAGAAACCCGACCTGGTCGATCTCGGCCAGGGTATCGGCCACGGTGTGGGCCAGCTTGTTGAGCTTGTCGGGGCTGATCCTCATAGCACCGCCTTGTATTTCTTGGCCAGTTCGGTCTTGACCTTCTTGAACATCTCGGCGTATTGGGCGCCGGATTTGCGCATCTCTTCGGAATACGCGTCGAGAATCACGCGTACCTCCTCGTTGATGCGGTCTTCGAGGGACAACTCCTCGATCAGGCCTTCACGGACGCGCTCTTCGGTCACCTTCACGTCTTGTGTGGTGATCATCTTGGCGTCGATGAGATGCTTGACCGTACGGCGGGCCAGATACCCAATGTAATCGCGGGAGAAAATCATAAGCGAAGGCTCAGGATACCGCATCGGGCCGCCCTGTGTACAACCGGCCTTGAACCGCCCATGATCTGGCTCGCCAGCCGCCCTCAGCAAATCCATTCGCGATACAATCAGAGCAGCACGTCGGGGCGTAGCGCAGCCTGGTAGCGCATCTGCTTTGGGAGCAGAGGGTCGGGGGTTCGAATCCCTCCGCCCCGACCATTAGAATCAATAATTTGACTCCACAGTTGGTTGACCTGCAATGCCACAGAAATCTGTGCCTCCCAAAAACTTCATCGAGGCGCGATAAACGCGGGCGGGTGTCCCCGGTTTGGCAACCCAATCGAGTTGGGTGCCCCATGTCTCTCGACACCCTCGACTCTGAGACATGGGATGCAGGATGTTTGGGGTGACGGCGGGGGGGGGCAACCTGCTAGTTGAGATCTTTCAGAGCGAGAGGGCTAGCGAGCCTTTTCGATCCCAGGTCTACTAAACCAACTTCCTGTAGGTTGTTTAGAATCTTCACCGGCCAAAGCCGGATTATTGCTAAAAACTGAGAGCTGGGCTACCCAAAATGCGAACTTCCCCGCACTGAGCCGCCCGCCGCACCAGGGAGTCTTTAACCGGCTTCAGGAGGCCAAAGCCCACCAAACCGGATATGCCTGGCCAGTTCTTCCACTTTCGGTCACCTTCAGACCAATAGAGGCCGTGATCCGATCCTTCTGCCTCACACCATCCGCTTCGGGAACCTCGAAACTTGTAAACTTCATGTCCGAGACCCCGAGGATTTTGAATAACTCCCGGTTGGTATGGGCACCGTCAATTGCCTGCAACGTAGATCTTCATTCACCCACCAATGCAGGTTAAGCGTGTATTTCCCCAGGGATTACCCCAGGTACACGCAATTCGGCCAACTCTTATCGTACGCACAGGAGTGTCTGGGTGGTCCTGGCTCCATAAAGTTCGAACTTGCAGGCAGCACAAGGTGGGTTATAAATCCGCGCGAGAAAGAATGCTCCAAGCCGAAGTCTTCCGCAAATGGTCGTGCATTCTTCTTTGTTGAACCCGACTCGATCTCTGAAGAGCGGGTCTCCTCATGGCGGTCCACTGGCCTGAGCGAATGTTGTCCTATATCCTGACTGACGGAAGGGTGACTCTTCTTAATGCTTTTCTTGAAGAAACTCATTATCGCTCCAGTCGTTCTGATGTTTGCTTGAACGGTGCCCGCCTGAAGCGAAGATTTGAAGGCTTGAGACGAGAAGATGACCTATAAACTACCGCAATCAAACGCTGCCACAGTCCGTTCAGAGAGGCGACCGGCGCCGTGATCATGCGGTGTGACTGACGTTATTGCTGGAGATAGCCCTGGACTGCCATCTCTGGCGCAATGCGAAGCAGAGCCGCTGCCGGTACGAGTACCAATTCCCTGACGGCGCAGGCACATAACGACTTGTGCTCTTCCAGTTCGCTCTTGGCGCGTTCCATATCGACATTCATAAAGGCAGCAGGCCTCGTGCAGACCCGATAACACGCAGAGGAACGGACCTCGATATACTCGCTTCGCCTGGACTCAAGAACTCTTTCCAGATTCCTGCAGATTGAGCAACCCATACTTGCCCCCTCCGGCGTTCCGCCGGACCTACGGTTGCGGAGTTGTCGTCGCTTTACCACTTGAGAATCTCTTGCTTGGCGTGCAGCGGATCCAGTTCATTTTTCCGGATTCATGGCCACAACTTTCAAAACATCCCAGATTCTCTCTCTTATTGACTCGCTCTGTTAGGGGCAATACGCATGCCAAAGCGCTGCAGCGTTCGCGAAAAACCAACGTGTTTTATATTGTTAGGTTTATAGAAGGGAAGGCGAGCTAGATGATGGCAAGCTCAGGTTCCCCATAGGCCGCTGGCTATGTACTTATTTCAAAGTTATGTACTTTTTACCGGGTAAAGCCGTCAGCCTCACAATTGTCAAGACTGTGAAGTTCGGCGCCTCAAGGCCAAATCATGCTCCGCAGATAGATTTCGTCGATCTTTGGATTGCAAAGCGGACTGGACGCCGTGACGCAGCGACTCGGCGGCGCGCAGCGCCAGGCCGTGGGCGACTGAGGTGAATTCGTTCCCGCCGCGAATGCGTTCCTTTCCAAACCGGGTTGCGAAGATGCGGCGCACGGCGGGGACGAAGGAACTGCCTCCGGTGAGGAAGACGCGGTCCACCTCGCGCGGAGGTACGCCCGCCTTTTGCAGCAGCGAGTCAATGCACTTCTCGATGGCGCGCAGTTCATCCTTGATCCACGATTCAAAGTCGGTGCGTGTGATGGGAATGCGCAGATCGATGCTGGCGAAGCTCGGGCTGCTGTCGCGAAAACGGAACTCCGCGCTGTGGCTGCGCGACAACTCGAACTTCACGCGCTGAACCGACTGGTGGAGTTGGTAGCCGAGATCTTCCTCAATGAGGGTGATGAAGGCTTCAATCTTCTCCGGCTCCAGCGCGCGAATGCGGGCGCTCTTGAGAATCTCACGCACGTTGTTAGTGCGCAGGAATGGGAGGTAATGCCAGCGCTCAAGATTGGCATAAATCCACGCCGGGACGGCGGGTAGAATCTTGTTCAGCGAGCGCGCCTCGGAGTCCGACCCCAGCGCGGGCGAGACGAGTTTGCGCACGATGCGCGCATCGAAGGCGTCCCCGGCGAGCCCTACGCCGCTGTTGCCCAGCAAATCCTGCGGCGTGCGTCCGCGCCGGCGCACCCCAGGGCCCACCCGCAGCAGAGAGAAGTCGCTGGTGCCTCCGCCGAAGTCGCCGATCAGAATCAGCTCGTCATGGTCGAGTGTGGATTCGTAGGCGTAGGCGGCGGCCACCGGCTCCATTTCAAAATCCACCTGCTCGAAGCCTGCCATGGTGAAAGCCTGGCGCAGGCGCGAGACGGCAAAGTCGTCCTCTTCCTCAGTCTCCGCGCCCACGAAGCGCACCGGGCGACCCACCATGGCATAGTGTATGGGCCTCTGGAATTGCCGCTCCGCCTGTTTGCGCAGGTCCGTGAGCATGCGTGAAATCAGGTCCTCGAACTTGTAGCGGCGGCCAAATACCTCAGTGCCGGTGAGCATGCGGCTGGGCAGGTGGGACTTGAGCGACTGGATGAGACGCCCCTTCTCTTCCGCCTCAAGATAACGCTCGATGGCGGCCGGGCCGGTGAGCGAATGCAGACGTTTGGCCCCGGTGGCCGATTGCAACTGTTCGAGATAGAGGACCGAACGAAAGGACCACGTCTGGGCTCCGCCGGACGGGAACGAGGCAAGCTGCACCTGCGAATTCCCTGTCGCCAGCGCTACTGCGCTGTTGGTGGTGCCAAAATCGATCCCAACAGCCTCCGACTTATTTCCGCTTTTGAGCATTCCCACCATTATTTCGCACGCGAAGATAAATTGCAGCCGACAAGGAGTCGCACTGGCTCAGGCATCAAAGAGCAAAGGGGGTGTTCTCCACTGCTCATACCGCGGCTGTGAATGGCGATACAATCCAGTTGTATCGTCGAAAAGCGGGTTTCTGCGCTGCAAGGACCGCCAGCAGCTTTCACCCTCCACTCCGATAGCTGGCGCCCGGCGGCAGTCCCGAAGAAGCAAACGCTCTTTAACGCATCATTCCGGCTCATTTTCGAGCCCGATCGTAAGGAGCAACCCCATGTCATCGCAAATCCGCAACTGGCCCGATTGGCTGCCGCGCGTGCTTTTGATGCGGCGTGCGTGCCCTCGCTGCAACTCCGACCGGTTCAAACCGGCGGAACTGCGGCCTTTGGATGGCCTGCTCAGCATGTTTGCGCTACGGCCGATCCGCTGCAAGTTTTGCTGGCGGCGGTACTACTGGTTTGCCCTGCACAGCCACGACGAGGAATAGCGGGTTCCTAGCGCAGGCCACCGCAAATAGGATCATTTACAGAGACCCGTAAATGGGTTGAATTCGTGGAAGCGGCTTCCCTCAGGGGCTAAAGCCCAGTTCATCTTGGGCCGCTCACGGCACGACTGATGTCGTGCCCTTTCAAAACATAAACGAACCTCTGTGTGGCGGACACCACTAGCGCACCTTCCATTTCATCGAGAGAGCGGAGAGTTTTTCGTCCAGCGTAACCTGCGGCTTGGGTTGCGCCTTTTGCGGCTGAGGCGCGGGACGCGGCGCCGGGGCCGTCAACTGCTTGATGGAAAGCGCGATGCGTTTTGCCTTGGTGTCCACGCTGAGCACCTTCACCTTGACGATCTGCCCTGTCTTGACGGCCTCGGACGGCTCCTTGATGAAGCGGTTTGACAGCTCGCTGATGTGCACCAGCCCATCCTGGTGGACGCCGACATCGACGAAGGCTCCGAACTTGGTCACATTTGTCACCACGCCCTCAAGCACCATGCCCGGCTGCACATCCGCCAGTTCGCGCACCTCTTCGCGGAAGGTGGGCGCCACGAATTTGTCGCGCGGGTCGCGCCCCGGCTTGCGCAGCTCGGCCAGAATATCGTTCACCGTGAATGCTCCGGCCGAGAGCTGGCTGCGATCTACCTGTTCAAGAAGCTGCGGCTTTTGAATGATCTCCCCGACCGATGCATGCAGCAAGCTTGCGATCTGCTCCACCACCGGGTAGGACTCGGGGTGAACGGCAGTCATGTCCAAGGGATTGTCGCCGTTGCGGATGCGCAGAAAGCCCGCCGCCTGCTCGAAAGTCTTGGGGCCGATGCCCGCAACCTGAAGCACCTGCGCACGCGAACGAAAGCTGCCCTTCTCATTGCGGAAACTCACGATGTTCTGCGCGGTGCGCTCGGTGATGCCGGCAACAAAACGCAGCAGCGTCCACGAGGAGGTGTTCAGATCCACGCCGACCTTGTTGACGCAGCTTTCGATCACCGTTTCGAGCGACTCCTGCAATTGGCGCTGGTCCACATCGTGCTGATATTGGCCAACACCGATCGATTTGGGATCGACCTTGACGAGTTCGGAGAGCGGGTCCTGAAGGCGGCGGGCAATGGAAATTGCGCCGCGCACGGTCAGGTCGAGATCGGGAAACTCCTGCCGGGCAACGGCGGAGGCGGAGTAGACGCTGGCGCCAGACTCGCTCACCGTTACAGAGAAGATTGTGTCGATCTTTTTTTCGCGCAGGAAGTCGCGGACAAAAGCGTCCGTCTCGCGGCCCGCGGTGCCGTTGCCGATGGCGATGGCGCGCACGTTGTGCTGGCGCAGCAGGGCTTCAAGCTTGGGCATGGCCTCGGCATTGCCGTGCTTCGAAGTATGCAGATAGAACACGTCGTGCGCCAGCAGCTTGCCGGTCTCGTCCACCACGGCGACCTTGCAGCCGGTGCGCAGGCCGGGGTCGATGCCCAACACACTGATGGGTCCGGCGGGCGGAGACAGCAGCAGATTGTAGAGGTTGTCGCGGAAGACCTTGATGGCTTCAGTGTCCGAGCGCTTCTTCAACTCCAGGCGAATCTCGCCCTGGATGGATGAATTCAATAACCGCTTCCAGGCGTCGTCGATGGCCAATTCGAGCTGGCGCGTCCAGTCGCCCCGCTCCCGCAGCACATGCTTCTGGATGATGCCGACGGCCCGTTCCGGTTCGACTTCGATGAGAAAATAGAGCACGTTCTCGCCTTCGCCGCGGCGGATGGCCAGCATGCGATGCGAAGGAATCGTCTTCACGGGCTCTGTGTATTCGTAATACATCTTGAACTTTTCCTGCTCGTCCACCGCGTCCATGGCCTTGCGGCTGACCACGATGCCCTCGTCGAAGACCAGTTGACGCAAGGCCTTGCGCAGGTCGGCGTCTTCGCTGATCCACTCGGCCACAATGTGGCGCGCGCCTTCCAGTGCCTCGTCCGCCGTGGCCACGCCCAGCTCCGCATTGACGAATGTGGCGGCAAAGCTCTCCAGCGGTTGCCCGGAATTCTGCTGCGCCCAAAGATACTGCGCCAGAGGTTCGAGTCCCTTTTCGCGGGCGATGGTGGCCTTGGTGCGCCGCTTGGGCTTGTAAGGAAGGTACAAATCTTCGAGCTCGCTCTTGTCGAGCGTGGCCTCAATGCGGGCCTTGAGTTCGTCGGTCAGCTTGCCCTGCTCCGCGATGGAGGCCAGGATGGTTTCGCGGCGCTCGGCAAGCTCGCGAAAGTAGGCCAGCTTCTCTTCGATGTCGAGAATCTGCACTTCGTCCAGGTTCCCGGTGGCCTCTTTGCGGTAGCGCGCGATGAAGGGCACGGTTCCGCCGTCGTCGAGCAGTTCGATAACCGCGACGAGGCCGCGAAGGGGGAGATTGAGCGACTGGGCGATGTGCAGGAGAATTTCGGGGGAGAGGTCTTTTGTTTCTTTCATGGGTCTTTGTTCATCGTACATGCGCCGGGGAGCAGCCGCCTCCGTCTTGTTGTGCAAAACGCGCAAGCGGCAGAATCAACCCGGTTTACCGCGCTTGGGCGGGAGAACGCCGCTCATCCTGGCGGGGAACAAGAGAGGCCCAGACAAAATCCGTAAGGAAGTCGGCGTCCTCGTCGACCGAGCTCTCGCTGTGGCCGATCAGCCTTCTCTGGATGGTTCCCCTGGTTATGTCGGCCACCATCCAGGCCAACTTTTCCGCCGAAATGGGCCTAATCTCGTCACGCTGGGAAGCAGCCTCGATGGCCGCCGCCAGATGCATCACCGGCTCGCGCAGCCAGTCGCGGTATTGACTGCGGGTGAGCGTCAGATTGGCCGATTCGGTGTCCATGATGCGGAAGATTTCCTTCTTTTCTTCCGCGTTCTGCAGGCGGGCAAAGGCGAAGGCCCGGATCTTGTCCCTCAGAGTTTCGGCCGCATCGATCCGTTCCATGGTGCTCTTCTTGATCGCTTTCATATCGTGATCGAGAACGGCCTTGTAGACCTCAGTCTTGGAGCGAAAATAGAGATAGATGGTTCCCTTGGCGATTCCCGCCTCTTTGGCGATCTCATCCATGATGGCTAGCGCAAAGCCGCTGCGCGCAAAGACCGACCGGGCGGCATCGATAATCTCAGTGCGGCGGTATTCGGTCACGATTTGTTGTTTTGTTTTCATCGTCTTCCGTGGCATCGCGTGGGCATGGCTCAGAGGCCGGCGACGTCGACTGACCAAATAGTATATTAAAATGACTCTATGGTCATTCGCAACGAAAAGGCGGCGCAACGCGGAGGCGAAGTCTTCGCTTATAGCGCCTTCAGGTCCTTATCGTTGGGCTGGAGCGGCCGATGAGCACAGCCGCCAGCGCGACGCAGATTCCAGGGGCCGAGACCAGCGAGTGGAAACCCTCTGTGAACCCGTGGATGGTCGCGTTCTCCGTGATGATCGCGACGTTCATGGTGGTGCTCGACTCTTCGGTTGCCAATGTTGCCTTGCCGCATATCGCCGGCAATCTCTCGGCTTCTACGGACGAGTCGACCTGGGTTCTGACCAGTTATCTGGTTTCCAACGCCATCATGCTGCCCGCCTCCGGGTGGATAGCGCGTCGCATCGGGCGCAAGCGCCTGATGATGATTTCGATCCTGGTGTTTACCGCTGCCTCCCTGCTCTGCGGAATGGCCATCAACATGCCGATGCTGATCGTTGCCCGGGTCTTGCAAGGCTTTGGCGGCGGCGGCATGCAGCCACTGGCCCAGTCCATCCTGCTGGAGAGTTTTCCGCGGGAAAAACATGGTCTGGCAATGGCCGTGTATGGCATGGGAATCGTGGTAGCGCCGGTGATCGGCCCGACCCTGGGCGGATGGATTACCGACAGCTACTCCTGGCGCTGGATCTTCTACATCAATCTTCCCGTAGGCCTGCTGGCGCTGTTCATGGCCAATTTATTTGTCGAGGACCCTCCCTATCTGCGGCAGGCCTTTCGCGGGGCCATCGACTATTTGGGCTTTGGCTTGATGGCCGTTTGGCTGGGCACTTTGCAGTTGGTGCTGGACAAAGGCCAGGAGTCGGACTGGTTTGCGGCCGTGTGGATTCGGTGGACAGCGGCGATCTCCGCACTGGCGTTTGCGGGCTTCATCGTGCGCGAGCTCAGGAGCCGGGAGCCCCTTGTGCAGCTGCGCGTCTTTCTCAACAGGAATTTCAGCGCCGGAACGCTGATCAGCGCTCTATATGGATTCACTTTCAATGGCATGATCGTGCTGCTGCCGCTCTACCTGCAGACGGTGATGGCGTATTCTGCGCTGGACAGTGGCCTGGCGGTCAGTCCGCGCGGTTTGGGCTCTCTGCTGGCGATGATACTGGTGGGCGCGCTGGTCAACTATGTGGACAGCCGCGTCCTGCTGGCCTTCGGTTTCGCCCTCTTCAGCTACTCGACATGGATGCTGAGCCACATCAATCTCGGCATCTCGATCGGCTCGGTGGCGCTGCCGAACTTCATCAACGGCTTTGCCGGCGGATTTGTTTTCGTTCCCCTCACTACCATGGCGATGGGCCGGTTGCGTAAGCAGGAGATCGGCAACGCGGCCGGCATCTACAACCTGTTGCGCAATATCGGAGGCAGCATCGGCATCGCCACGGTGACCGCCCTGCTGGTGCGAGGCGGGCAGGCTCATCAGAACTACCTGGCAGCCCACGCGACTGCGGGCAATCCCGCTACGCAGGCGCTGCTCCAGGGCCTGGAGGCAAGACTCTACACCGCAGGGGCTAGCGCGGCCTCCGCGCATCAGTTGGCCCTGGGAGCGCTTTACCGGAGCTTGCAGCAGCAGGCATCGCTGCTGGCCTATGCCGATAACTTCCAATTGCTGGGATTTCTGGCGCTGATCTGCATTCCGCCGGTGCTGTTCCTTCAGCAGTTGAACCACCGCTCAAGCCGGGTTAACGCCGCCAAGGAAAGCCACTAGAGCGGCACCACCGGCCTAGCCTCTCTACCCGTTCGCACGGACCAGCAGGCAGGTAATGTTGTCGTGGCCGCCGGCCTTGTTGGCGGCTTGCACCAGGCGGGCGCACAGGTCGTCCAGGCAGAAATCGGTGCCGAGCAGAGATTCGATGGAATTGTCGGACAGCTCGCGGGTGAGACCGTCGGAGCAGAGCAGGAACAGGTCGCCCGGTTCAGCCTGGATTTCAAAAATATCCGGGGTCACGTGGCATTGGGTGCCCAGAGCCCGGGTGATGACGTTCCTGAGCGGCGAGCGCAGGGCTTCGGGGCGGGTCATGCGGCCCAGCCGGACCTGTTCCTCGACCAGCGAGTGGTCCAGGGTGAGCTGTTCCAGCCGTTTGTCGCGCAGGCGATAACAGCGGCTGTCGCCGACGTTCAGTACCCAGACATGGCGATCTTCCACCACCAGAACCACCAGGGTGGTGCCCATGCCATGGAGCCGGTAGTTGCGCTGGGAGCGGGAGAAGATTGTCTGGTTGGCGGCGGCAATGGCCTCTTCGGCCAACTGCGGCATGGGCGCGCACTGACCCGTGGAGCGGCAACTGAACACGCGCAGCATCTCGTCCACCGCCAGCGAGCTGGCGATCTCTCCGGCCGCTGCGCCGCCCATGCCGTCACAGACCAGATAGACCCCGTCTTCAACGGAGTAACCGAATGCATCTTCGTTGGAAGGACGCTTGCGGCCACGGTCGGTGACCGCCGCAGCCGTATAGTTGACGACAGCCGTGGCCAAAAAAGGACTCTCCCATCGCCCAGTTTACACGGCTTGGCGATGGCCGGCGCCGGAGAAAAGCACGGTTCAGCGTCCGGGCTGTTTACCGCCGGGGTCTGGGAGCGGAGGCGGCGCGGGCAATTCGAAAACTTGCAGGTCGCCGCCGTCGAGGACGGCCACCCTTCGCCCGGAGGGAGAAATGGCCACATTGCCGCCGGCATCCAGCACCGGACTGACCGGCGCCGTCAGCGCAACCTGTCCCGTGGCGGCATCGAGGACCTCGACAAGCTGGCCTTTCAAGTCCTCCCTGGAGAAGGGCGACGAGGCATCAATGGGGTGGCTGACGGCGAGGGTTTCCCTGGCCAGCCGCAAACCGTTGGGACCCATCGCCAGGCGGGGCCAGATCTGCGTGGCCGGGATAGTCTGCTCCCACAGGCGGCGGCCGTCGGTTCCCATCGCCACCAGCTTGCGATCACCCACGGTATTGCAGACGGAGGCCAGCACCTCGCGCTGCGAAACAAACTCCAGGGCGGGCGTGCAGGTGGAGTCCACCTTCCCCACCAGGGCACTCCCCCCGGTGAAGTAGTTCAGATTCAGCAGCCACTTCCCGTCCCTGCCGCGCAGGCTTTCCAGGTAGCCGTCGGCATTGATGGCCAGATGAATGATCGAAGGGACGTGGCCCACCAGCATCACCTGTCCCGAGTCGCGGTGCAGAATGCGCACCACCATGTCGGACGTCGCGACGGACTTTTGCCCATCCACACTCACGCTGGCCGCGGCGGTGGCTGGGCTAGGCACCTCGCCGGGCTTGGCCGTGGCCTGGGCCTCACGGGAGTTGGTCACCAGAAACTGCTGCGTAGGGTCAAGGTCAACGGCCAGCAGCGGCCCCGGAAAACGGAGCAGCGGCTTGAGCGTCAGCGAGGCGTCGCCCTGCTGCAGGGTATTCCCATCCCGCAACAGAAAGTGGCCGTCCCGAAGCATCCACAGATAGCGCGCCCGGTCGTGCAGAGTCCACACCGCCTCGGCCCGCACCGATCCGGAAGGCAATTCCAGCACCAGCGCCCGCATGTGGTGCTCCTCGGTGTCCTCGTCGTCGCTGTCCGGGTGCTCGCGGTGGATCAAGCCCGGCACGCGAAAGGTGAACAACAGCCGGTTCTCGTCGAGGAAATCCAGCGACGTAAAGCTGTAAAACTGGCCGAGGTAGATTGGGCCGGGAGCGGAAAAACCCAGCGGCTCGACAGGAATGGTGAAAGCAGGAGGCAACGAGGGCTGGGCGGACGACGAGCCGCTGCGCGCATGCTGGGAGTGAGATGGGGCGGGCGCGAAGGTGGTGTTGCCCTGGGCCTGTGCCGCGGCAGCGCCCAGGACGGCCACTGCGAGACCCAGGCCCGCACACATCCACAAACCTGCCTGGAGAGACCGACCGATCATTGAAGAGCATTTTCTAAGCGCAGGAAGTGGCAATTTTCGCTGTAGAACAGGGCAAATTAAGATTCTAAAGGTGGTTACTTGATGATCCGTAAAGACCATTGCGTACCCCCGATACCCTGCTTTACCCCCCTTGACCCGGATTTACCAAGCTACACCGCGCTACGGTTTTCGTACCAGAAGAGGGCGTCTAAGCCCCAATACAGATTACATGTGGTAGCCCATTATCCGCGCCACCCACCGACTTGACAAAAAACCTTTACCCTATGTAGAGTTTCTACATGAGTATGAATTCACCACGTATGACCGGACCAACACTGAAGGTGCTCGGGGAGTTCCGCCACCGGCCGACCGACCAAATCTCAGGCATTGAAATTTCCCGGTCGACGGGACTCGCATCCGGCACGCTCTATCCCATTCTCTTCAGGTTAGAGGAAGCAGGATGGGTGGAAAGTGTGTGGGAGGATGTGGGGCCAACTCAGGTGAAGCGACCACGCCGCCGACTCTATCGCATGACAGGAGTCGGGGAAGCAAGCGCCCACGAATCGGTTCGGGACGTTTTTTCCAAAATGCCGGAGTTCGCACTATGACGGCGACCCTGCTTGTAGCCTCCCTCCTTATTGCCATTGTCGGTCCCCTCTTGGCAGCGGAGATTAAGGCATGGTCCTGTTGGCTGCGTCAGAAGTTGCGCCGCATGGCGGTTGCTAAGCTCCCAAAGAAATGTAGGGATCGTTACGACGAAGAATGGGAAAGCGGAATCGAGGAGATCCCTGGGCAATTATTCAAACTCATCTACGCTATAGGCCTGTTGCGGGCAGCTGCGGAGATTCGTAATGCCGCGACAAAAGGTGCTGTGCGCCACGAAACAACTCTCGCTTCTCTATTGAAGCGAACGCTTGACATCGCTTTCTCCAGCTTGGTACTGCTTGTTGTATCGCCACTGCTACTGGCCATCGCCATCCTCATCAAGCTGGATTCGCCCGGCTCCGTCTTTTATAGCTCTGAGCGCGTGGGCAAGAAGGGCCGCATTTTTCGCTGCTTCAAGTTCCGCACCATGGTCCGCGACGCGGAGAAGCGGCGTGCCGACGTGATGCATATGAACGAGCGGGATGGGGTGCTGTTCAAGATTTCCAACGATCCCCGTGTTACCGCGCTGGGCCGCTTTCTGCGTAAGTATTCCCTGGACGACATCCCCCAGATCTTCAATGTTCTGGTGGGTGATATGAGCCTATTCGGTCCTAGAGCGTTTCTCTTATAGGTGTACTCCGTATCCGGAAAACCGGAACCAAGCTTGTGCATTGTCGGGAGTGATCTGTGGAAGCAGTTCAGTGATCGCCTGATCGAGAATCTCTCTGGTCCTGGCTT
>Ga0302320_10006846_pt1 | contig 25223 bp, 26 predicted proteins | sample Bog_T0_3_FD_202130 | JGI IMG/M metagenome (GOLD analysis project Ga0302320, IMG submission 202130) | Peat permafrost microbial communities from Stordalen Mire near Abisko, Sweden - Bog_T0_3 | ecosystem: Environmental > Terrestrial > Soil > Wetlands > Peat | place: Sweden: Abisko, Stordalen Mire... | reverse complement strand
GGCATAGGACCGGTTCACCAGCGGGTCGTAGATGTCGGGCCGGAGCACCCCCGTCTTCAGGTTGTCGATCCGGATCTGCCGCGGCGCCGCCCCGAAGAAGCTGAAGGCGGCGACGTGCGCCGCCACCCACGCACTCTGGTCGCAGATCAGCACCGGCCACACGAAGGTCATCCGGCTGAAGGGCAGGACCATCACGAAGCCCCACACCTTGCGCGTCCTCTCGTTCAGCCGGTCCTCCCACCGCCCCAGCAGGCCGTAATCGACCTCGCCCACCTCGCCCGGCGGTGTCACCTCCTTGGGCACCGTCACGTCCTCCGGGCTCATTCCCCGAATGTGCCGGCGCACGTAGCGGCGGAAGGTCGACACGCTCACGGTCAGCCCCTGCTCGTCGCACAACCGCTGCCACACCGTGGTCACCGTGCTCGCCGCCAGACCCTCGACGATCGCCGCATGGAACCGCACCAGTTCCTGGGTCGGCGGTGCCGCGGCCGGGGCCACCCGGTCCGCGAACAGCTCAGGTACTCGCCGCTCCCACTCTGGCCGGCTGAGCGGCGGCCCACCTGGGGCCAGCCCCGCCGCCTCGGCCACCCCCACGATCCGGTCGATCCGGTTCCTTCCCATGCCAAAGCTGCGGGCCAGCTGCCGCCGGCTGCGTCCCGCCTGCCAGTGCTGGAGCACTGCTGCCACGTCTGCCACCTCGAATCTCCTGCCGGCCATCGCTCCCTCCTCGAGCTTTCAGTCCGGCCATCGTCGCTGTGGCACCGGGCGGTCTGACGAGGTCAGGAGGGTGGCCTCATTAGGTGACCGCAAGTGGCCTCATCACCTGACCGTCGACACCGAGCCCCAGGAGCACCACGCTCCCGATCAGGACTGCGTAACATCTGTCCACGGGACTTGAGCAGACACTCGGGCTCGTCGTGGCAGGCGATGCGGGCGCGGCGATGCGTTGGGCTGGCGGTTCTCGTCGGGCCCCTGGCCGGCGGAGGTAGCTTCGATGCTCCAAGACATCCACGACACAGGACCTCGAAAAGAGCCGGACGAGGAAACTCGCCTGCATCTCACCTATGGGCAATGGGGACCGAACGGCCTCCGGCGCCATCTCGCCCGGGATCACGGTCTCTCGGCCGATCCTGAGTTCAAGCAGCACGATCGGAGCAAGATCACCGACTGGTGGGGTAATCACGTTCGGTGGCAACTGAGAAAGCACGCCGCGCTCCATGGTGGTGAGTATCAGCCCGTCAAGATGGTCGCGCAGGGGCTTCTCATGCCCTGGTGGCTGCTGGGGTGGAAGGCCCACCGGGCCAAGGTCACCAATCCGCACAATGCACCGCCACCGCCCACGGCCGTGCCGATCGCCCCTGCCGCGCCTCCGGGCTGGTATGCCGATCCGCATGGCGGATCTCGGCCGCGATATTGGGATGGCTCTCAGTGGGTAGGTCCGCCGAGCAGCTCGTAGAGGCCGTAAGTGGATGGGCCGGCGGCGCTGCCGGACCACGGCGAGCGTCGGTCGTGCGAAGGAGAGGCTCGACATTCCCCGTGATCCGGCCCCCTGAGCAAGCAGCCCTAGAGAGAATCTCGGCCTGCCAGCGAACACCATCGCCCGCGACGATCAGGGCGATCACCCCGTCTGACCGGCCACGCATCGCTGACTTTGTGAAGGCGGGAGATGTTGCAACGGTAGTGTGACCTGCACGGAACGTTAGGTGTTAGCCGTACCCTGCTCGTGGTCACGGCACCGATCGGCACCCGACGACGGGGCCCGGCGACAGTGGCCGTGGAGGTTCATCTCCGATGAGGCGATTCGGTTTCTTGGTCTTTGGGGCGGTTGCCGTCCTGGCCGCCGCAGGGTGCGGGTCGACATCGATGGGGACCCCGGCCACGTCGACCCCGGCACAGTCCTCTCCGAGTGGCGTTGGCATCACCACGTCGGACGTGCAGTCCTTCGTGCAGTCGAATCTGCCGTCGAGCGTGACCGGGGTTGCTGGCGCGCCGAGCGACGAGGCGGTGGCAGTTACGTCTTCCCAATGTGTCCAGGCGACGAGCAACACCTGGAACTGCGACGCCGCTTACACCGTGACCGCGCCAGCGGAGTCGATCAACCAGGACTACACGATCACGCTCAACGTGACCTGCGACTCGACCGGTACGTGCCAGTATCCCGCGACCTCCGGGACGCCGGTGAAGCCGTGACCTGAGGATAGCTTGGGTCAGTAGGAACTGCCTCGGCGTTAGCTGACCGTATCTCGGTTTCTTGGTGCTCGCAAGCGCTATTCGGCGTGCATCGACACGAACCTGAGCGACCTCCCCGTAGGTCGCGATCGCAGCCCTAGCGGCTGACTTGTAGAGCATCTCAGTCTGCCTGTAGGTGATCACGAATAGTGCTCAGACCTGATCACGAATAGTGCACAGGTTTTCACAGCGATGGAGGACCTGGAGACGTGATGAACTTTGGCCTTTGGGGCCTTCACCTCAGCCGCCTTGGTTTTGGGAGGCCATCTTCCTTGACTTGTACCTGCAACGAAACTCGGGGTTGAGTAGCTGACGCCACAGAGCGTTACGGACTCTGTGATTCGTGCGGCCCGGTTGCCGTAATAGGGTCCGCGAACGGACGGTTGGGCAGGGGGATCCGGTAGAGGTACCTCAACCCCTATCAACGATCCACTTGCCGGGGTAACTCCCGCCTCGGGCGGCCGGTGGACGGCACCTGGAACCCGATCACCTTCGATGCCTCCCCGACCCCAACCCAGGATCGGGCCACGCCAGCGTTCACGTGAATCGATCGCCCGGTCTCGAGGTGACAGCGCAGGGCCCGGGACACGACCGTGGAAAGCCGCTGCTCAAGCTGGCGCAAGCCCTTACTGAGCGGATAGTCGACGACCAGGCATTCCACGACCTCGGGGCTAAGCTCCACCTCGTTCGTGATGCCGAGGCGCTTGAGCATTTGCGGCAGGATATGGGCAACCCCAATGGCGAGCTGCTCATCCCTCTTATAGCCGGGGAGACTAAGAAGCCGGAGTCGATCTCTGAGAGGCCCGGGGATGTCCGCCTCCTCGTTCGCTGTAGCGATGAATAGCGTCTGAGAGAAGTCGAGATCCACGCCGTCGAGGTACTGGTCGTTCACAGCGTGGTTACGGGAGGGATCTAGGAGGTGAAGGATGACGGGCAAAGGATCCCTCACCGGCGCGCGATTGAGCTTATCGATCTCGTCCAAGAGAACGACCAACCCGCTCGGGTGTTGCCCAGAGCTAAGGAGCCGACGCACTATCTCTCCAGGGCGCGCTCCCATATACGCGCTGTCACTCCCAATCAGGAAGACGGTATCGGCGCCGGAGAGCCCGAAGCTCTCCAGATGCCGTTTAGCTGCGGTCGAGATGCTGGTGGCGATGGACGTTTTGCCGGTCCCGGGTGGTCCGATCAAGCACAGCGACGTCCCACCGCCGGCGCCCGCGGGCAGTCCCTTCCGGCGGCTCCACTCCTGGGTCGCCAGCCAGTCGAGGACTGCCTCCTTGATCACGACCAGCCCAGCGTGGCTGTCGTCCAAAATCCGCCGCGCCTCCTCCAGGTCGATACAGGGCCGCGGAGATGGCTTCCAGTTCAGTCCGAGGATGTAGTTGATTGCCGCACGCGCGCGGTCGGAACCGGTGGCCTCCTCCAGCTTGCGTTCGCGAAGGAGAGCGCGCTGAACCTTCGGGGGTAGACCGGCGACGTACCGATCATCCCAGCCCTCGTAGGGCTCGATCTGGGCTCGCGGGCCAATCACGGGCGCTGCCAGCGTCGACTTCCCCCACGAGGGGGGCCCTCTGCGGACAACTCCCGCCAAGGACCGCCTCCCGTCAGCAAGTCTGATGTCGTCGTCATGGGGTGATTCTCCGGGTGACCGGCTGTAGGGTTATCAACGCTCCGCGCCACAACCTCGTGGCCCGGGGTCGTCGTCGACCATCCACAGCAAAGCACTCGTCTCGCAAGCTGACAAACACACGGAGGCCGACGCCCCGGGAGGCCCCCTCTACGCACGGACGGGCGCGTTCGTGCGCCCCAGGGGCCGCGTCCCTCCGGACGCCGAAGACCGGCCATGCGGCGTGGCGTTGCAGCACGGGAGCCGTGTGCCCAGGCTGGCACAGCTCGACCCACCTGTACCGCGCCGGCTCACTTCCTTGTCCCTTTCGGCGGCGCGGCACAAGCCAGCGGGGATGCTGCGCCGCAGGTCTGCCAGGGCGAGAAGCTCAGTGGATGACAAACCGCGTGATGGCCTTGCCCGAGGCCGAACCGGTCACGGCGCTGGCCCGAAGCTCGGGGCGCGAAGATTGCACGGCGTGCAACGAAGGTCGGTTGACCTTATCCCACTCCCCACAACGATCCCCGGCGCGAGGCGTTCCGTCCGCTCCCTGCGGACGACGTCCGCGCGGACAGCCTTCTAACCGTCGGCAGGGCGGAATGGGTGTCAGTTGCGGCGCCGCCCACGGTCCCTTGGTAATCCAACTCGGCAACCGTGTCGCGGCAGGCGCGTGACGAGGTGGCCACGATGAGGAATGGCGCAGCGTCCGTGGCAGTGGGACTGGACGTGGGCAGCAATGTTGTGCCTGGCATGGCCCGCGAACACCCTGCTGAAATCGAGACCGACAGGCGCGCGGCGTGCTGGCCGATGGGCGGGACGACCTCGATCAGAAGTTGCCCGGAAGGATCCAGCCTTGCGAGGCCCCATAGGCCTGGCACGCTGCCAGGTCCGTCCCCGCGCACGTCCAGACCCACACGACAATGGTCGGCTCCGTTTCAGAGGGCGGCGTCGGAGAGCCGCCAAAGCTCCCTCCGCTGGACGGACCCACCGAGCAGCCGTCACTGCCCATCCCGTCGAGACTGCCGTCATCCTCCGGCATCACCGAGTAGCAGAAGGTGAGCCCCGACCAGTAGGGTGAGCTGTTCAGCTCGACAGCGGCAAGATACCCCTCTGACGTGGTCTGTGAGGTCGTCCAAGGGAGTTGCACGGGTGTCACCACCCACGACGTGGTGGTCGCCGAGCCCGGGACGGCGCAGTACGGTTCCGTCGACTCAGAGTCCCCGGTGGCGCACGTGGTGACCGCGACATCGACGAGTGGAGCGACCTGCGGCGCGGGCGTCGGGGTGGGCGCCGGCGTGGACGGCTGCGGCGTAGAGGTCGGGATTGCGGTTTGCGACGGCGCCGGGGCAAGTCTGGCCGAAGGCCAGGGCGTCAGAAGCGGTGTGGGGCTCAGGGTCGCACGCAGGGTGGCGGACGACGACGAGGACGGTGATGCACTCGGCGCCAGGATCTCCGCGATCGGACTTGAGATTGCCGTCTCGGAGCCAGACGGGACCGCGGTGCCGCTCATCGCGGCGATCGGCTTCGGTGACCCTGGACGGCCTATAGGCGCCGTCCCCGTCGGTTGGGACGAGCCAGAGAGCGAGCAGGATGCGACAGCGAGCGCTACGCCAAGGACCACGCAGAGCAACACCCGGCCGCGCAGTCTCCGCCAGTGGAATGCCCTGATCGCGGAAACACGGTTCGGGGTAGCGACACAGCTGGGCCCACCCCGCGGAACGGAATCATGTTCCTCGTCTTCCATGGTCGGTTCCTCCATCACGCCAGACGAGCGCAACCGCTGACCCGTCGTGGAGGTTTTTCGGCCACCACCGCCTTCGGGCCGTGACGTCGTCGCCTACGACCTAACCGCGATCGGCGCGAGCAGGCAATACCGGTAATGGCCGAGGTCGACGCCCCTCAACCGCAGGCGCAGAGCGGGCGATGATCGTGACGCCTGGCCTCGGGCAGGAGTGGAGCCGCCGGAAGGGACTGACCGCGGGCGCCGCAGGGGTATGGGTCGCCAGCCAGTCGAGGACTGTCTCCTTGATCGCGACCAGCCCAGCGGGCGCAGCAAAGGGTGGATCCTGCCCGGCTCGCTCTGAGCCTAGTGCGCGGTAATCCGCTCGACGGGATGCGTCGGGTTATGCGACGTTGCGCAGGTCCGTCCCCCCACCACCCGCCGCTCCACGGTCGCCTGCCCGACCTGAGATCCCCGTCGCGCGAACAAGAGCAAAGGCGCCGTCAAGGCCACGGCCACCGCCGATGGCAGCTTGCTACGCGCGATCGGCCGACGGACAACCAACGACACCTGAAACTGACACCGATGTCCGTTCCCTGTGTCGCTAGCGGTCACGCCTCCCCGAGTTGCGCGGGGCGATAGCCAGTCGCCCGCCCGCAGGTATCGCAGAGCATCTTCAACCAACTGTCGTGAGCCATGAGTACCCCGGGCTCTCCGCAGGTCTCGCAGATGGTCTCAGAGGCGATCTCTGCCTGGTCGACCATCGCCTCCATGGTGGCGGCTTGGGACCCATGCGCCGCGATGTAGTAGCGGAGGGTGCCGTACTTCTCCTTGACCTGGTGGACCCAGTAGGTGGGGTCAAGCGCGGCGAGCCGGTGATCCAGGTCGATGATGAGGGGGTACCAGCCCTTGCCGCAGCCAATCCATCGACCCCAGCCGTCCGGGATCCGGCGGAGGATGCGCTCCAGGTCAGCCGCGTGGGGACCGGCGTCGTCGGGGACGTGCAGGGCGTTCAACACCCGCTTGATGTCGATGTCGGGCAGCGTCAGGTCCGCCTGGCCCACCTCTTCACCCTCCCGTAGACGGTGGGCGAGGCTGGCGACGCGGTCGGTTATGACGGCCCAGGTGGCTGCCTCATCGGGCTCCAGGGGATGAGCGTGGTCGCCAGGCAGCGCTGGCTCGTCAAGGTCATCGGTCACGGTCCTGGCCCTCCGATTGACTTAGGTGTTCCTCGTCTTCCATCGTCGGCTCCTCCATTACGCCAGACGAACGCGACGGCTGACCCGTCGTGGGGGTTCCTCTGTCACCACCGCCTACGGGCCGTGACGTCGTCCGCTGCGACCTAACCACGATCGCCGCGAGCAGGCAATACCAGTAATGGCCGGGGCGCGACATTGCACGGGATGTGGCAAGCGTCGGGCGACGTCATCGCACTCCACTACACGATCCCCACGCGAGGCGTTTCTCGCCCGGTCCCGAGGACGACGTCCGCGCGGACAGCCCTTTGACCTTCCAATGGGGCGGAAGTGATCTAGGTTGCGACGTGCCTATCGATACAAGTAACCGACACCGGCGTCGGTTTCCTGTAGCGATAACCTGGTGATGGAACGCGGACGGTGCCAACAAGCGCCCCTCCTGGGTCATCGTCGGCGGGGAAAGTGGACCGGGCGCCCGACCGATGCTGGAAGATTGGGCGCTGGGGAGACGGGATCAGTGTTCACAGGCCCGGGTCGCCTTCTTCTTCAAGCAGTGCAGCGCGGTGAACAAGAAAAGAGCCGGGCGGCTCTTGTCAGGACGGACGTGGGATCAAATGTCCCAGTCGGACTCAGCTGCCCTGGTGCCTGCCTCTAGCCGCCGTTTCGCCCACAGCAAGTGGCCACGGGGATGAGCGAGCAGATTCCGGCCGGTATCCGGTGCCATGCGCGCACTCGGGGCAGACGGTCTTCAGCCAGCCGTTACGGCTCATGAGCTGCCCCGGACGTCCACAGAGCTCGCAGACGGCCGCGGAAGTCGCCTCAGCTCCATCTATCAGCGACTGCATCGCCAGGTCCTGGCCGCCGGGGCTCTCGACGTCGTAGGCGAGAAGGCCGTACCGTTCCTCGACACCCAAAACCGAGTATTCGGGGTCGATGGCGGTGAGCTTCTCGTTGAGAGTGGCGATGATCGGGTACCAGCCCGGCCCTACCCCCAAGCGCGGCTCGGATCCTGGCCGGATGCGCCGGAGGATCTGCCCGAGACTGGCGGCGAACTCACCCGCGTCCCTGGGGACGCCCAGCGGGCCGCTCACGCGCTCGTCCGCGTGACGACGGGCTTGGGCATGAGCACCGGGACGCTGCCCGACCTGGCCACCGCCACGGCGTGAAGCGCTTGTGCCAGGTGGCGTACTCTTGGCCACCGGAGCCGCTCTGGGAGAAACGAAGTGAATGGCAGGCGACTGCTTGGATACGGGGGCATCTGCGCCATCCTGCTCGGCTCCATCCTCCCGTGGGCCTCGGGGCCCTTCGGCATCTCGGCGTCGGGCATCGGGAACGGCGGAACCGTCGGCGACGGCGTTATCACCGTGATCCTCGGCATCCTCGCCGCAGCCACGTTCGCGGCTGGCACCCGGGACACAGCGGCCCACCGCGGCTGGAGTATCACCGCGATAGTCCTGGCGGTCTTGGCCGCAGTGGTCGCGGGCGTCGACACGGCGCGCATCTTGAGCGTCCCGCTCGTCAGCATCGGGATCGGGCCCCCCTTGATCGTTCTTGGCGCTCTTGCGGTGGTTGTTGCGAGCGTTCAGGCCTTGAGTGCGCCATCTCCGCCCGTGCCGGCTGGTTGGTACCCGGACCCACAGGGCACCATGCGCTGGTGGGACGGTCTGCAATGGACATCGGACACCTCCGGACCTCGGAGGGGCGCCCCGCCAGTCTGAGCGCCAGCGCTCCTGCTCGCCGGCCCACAGCGCCCATGAAGGGAGTCCCGCGGCCGGGCTGCTCGAACTCCGCCGACGCGCCCCCACAGTGGCTGCTCCTCCTCAGCTTCTCGGTGCTGGTCGGGCTGGCCATCCTGGCGGGGCTGCGCGTCTGGGGGTGGTGGATGGACCGCAGCTCGCTGCACCAGGGTGAACGGCCGCGCAAGCAGCAGGGCTTCCTCTCGCCTCGCGAGGCAGCCCTCCGCTACGGCGAGCAGGCGGCACGGCGCGAGGCCGTCCGGCTCCATCCCTCGCTGACCCCTTCAGAGCTGCGCCAGCGGCCGATCGCCGAGCTGGCCATCCCCCTCGGACGCTGCGGCCGCTTCCCGGTCTTCGCCTCGCTGGAACACGCCGTCGCGGTGCTTGCCGGGATGCGCCAGGGCAAGACCACCGGCCTGCGGGCGCGGATAGCGCTCCACCATCGCGGCTCGCTCGTCTACACGACCACCAAACCGGACGACCTGCGCCTCTTCTACAAGCCGCCTCCGGGCAGCCACTCCCGCACCTTTCCCTTCAACCCTGACGACCTGGGTGGATTGGGGACCGTGGGCAATAGGCAAGCAGTACGCGGTGGAGCCTATGATTGCGCTCCACAACCCGCCAAGGAGGGGACGCCGCCATGTTAAGTCGCGGGGCAGTAGGCATTCTTTCCGTCACGGCGGCTCTTATCGCAGGCTGCCAAAGTCCCTCGACGGGCACGCAAACTGCGACGCCGAGTACGTCCGCGCAATCGCCGTCGGCAACCGCGAAGGCAACCCCTGTACCCGGAACGGTAACCTTCAGCGGCCCCGCCAGCGAGACAACAGCTATATTCGCCCTGCCAGCGGGAACCATCCTCGTGGACTGGACGGCGTCTACCCAGTGCGATTTCAGCGCCGACCTGCAGATTCCTGCACAGCAAGCGGCTGGTAATGCCCAGCCGCTCTTTGACGGTGACACATATTTCGGGATCATCGCTAACAATGGCATCGGCTCGGCTTCAAGTGGCGAGATGAACCTACTTGGTGTAGCCGCTGGCACTTCTTACCAGATCCAAGTCACTGCGGATGTGCTTAGTAGTACGCCTGCTCCGGGCACTCACTGCCCATGGACGATAACCCTCATCCCGGGTAAGTAGCAGGCGAGGACAGTGCTGCCGACCCCAGCAGCCCAGTAGGTCACGAAGCGGCGGCCGGTTTACTTATGCAGCCAGCCACAGCCCCTGGCTGGTGAGATGGAAGCCTGCGGGGGATGGAGCCGATTGAACGCCTCCAAATCCCCAATCGGGCTGTCACTGACCGGTGGACGTGGCGGACGTCCCCGGCTCCGTTGCGGAGCTTCTTCGGCCATGGCCTCAGTCTGACGCGAGCCCCACCGGACCGCCTCTCCTCGGCTGGATCTCACCTAACCAGTTATGTTCCATATTGAACTGAAGAGGGAGGCTTTTCCTCGGCAGCACTTGGCTCCCGCCGCCCCGATATCGCTATCGAAATCACACGCCTTGCCGCAAACCGCGGTTCCTCCATTCCCAACTCCGGGCCCTGCGGTCCGGGCCGTCCTCAGCGACGGCGCCTGGGGTAAGCCGAGAGCCAGCCGATGCGTGGCATCTCACGACGCCTTGAGTTCGGTGTTGTACACGCTGGTGGCGTTCAGCGCGCTCGCCGTTCACTGCAGGATGAGTTTTCCGGACAGCGGCACCTCGAAGTACAACGTGGCCGAGGCGCCGCCGCCGGGCACTAGCTAGCAATCTCCTGCCTGCTGCGCTCCATACGTAGCTTGAGCGACTGTGAACTCGCTACCGTCCGCCGAGTCCAGTTGTTGGATCAGGTCGGTGCATGAGAAGGGCTGAGTCTTGAGATACTCCTTGGCCGCTTGCAAGGCTTCGGCGTTCCAATCCACCGTGAGGCTATCGACGGCAACAGTCGCATCGTTGACCGAGTATCCACTACCGTCCGGTGAGTCCAGTTGGTCAATGAGACCCTGCAGCGAGAAGGCCTGCGTGCTCAGGTACTGTTTGGCTTCCGCTACTGCGCTCTTCTGCTGCTGCGTCAGGGTGGCGCCGGCCGGTGTAGCCGCGGCCGTGGGCTTGGGGGTTGCCGTCTTTGGGATGGCCGTCGCACTGGGCGTAGCCGTCGCGTTAGGCGTCGCCGTGCCGTTGGCCGTTGCCACCGCGCTCGGCACCGCTGTGGGCGTAGCCGTGCCCCCTGTTGTTTGACTTGTGCCGCAACCAACGAGCAGCACGGCGCATGCCAGCGCTATCGCCCCAAACGCGTCCCGAGACTTCATGGCCTTCTCTCCAGTCACGCCGAACCACCACGTGGGCTCCTCAGGCGGGCTGATCTGAGAGGTCAGTGCGCCCGGAGTATAGCCCCGCCAATGGAATGTCGTCCGTACGCACCCGAACACCTCCCCCATGGCTTGGGGGTAGACTTGCGCCGCGCATTGGGGGTTTAGAGGGTTCACCACTTGTGAAGATCGCGGCCAACATCATCTGGCTCGTATTCGCCGGGATCTGGCTCTTCCTCGGCTACGTGATCTCGGGCATCCTCAACTGCATCTTCATCATCACGATCCCGTTCGGCGTCCAGGCATTCAAGCTCGCCGGGTTCGCGCTATGGCCTTTCGGCCGGACGGCCGTGAATCGTCCTGGCGCGTCGGCCGCGAAATCGGGCTGCGGGAACATCCTCTGGTTCGTCTTGGGTGGTTGGTACATGGCCCTCCTGCACTTCATCACCGGGCTTTTGCTCTGCATCTTCATCATCACCATCCCCCTGGCGATTCAGAACTTCAAACTCGCTGGCCTCGCACTTGCGCCGTTCGGGAAGGAGATCGTCAGTAACGACGAGGCGCAGCGAAGGCGGGCCTATTACAAAGCTGGCGCGACGACTGCCTGGCAAAACCCATCGACCCCCCCGCCGGCTGGGTCAGGCTCGGACCAGAACAACATCGCCTTCTAGTGCCTCTGGGAGATGGAGTGGGTCTGACCCGGTAAGCCCAGATCTAGGATCATTGGCAAATCCTCGCGTGTGCCAGGGTGCTCTGCGCTCTCCCTCCACCTCGGGGAACCAGGCACGCTCCTCCGCGCTATAGCTATGCCGTGAACCGCACCAAGAGCCCTGCACACCGCTTGGCTCGCTGGGCGTGTCTGGCATCCCTCACGGCTGCACTGGTCAGCGGTCGACCTTCTCGTCGGTCCAACTACCCCAGTCGACCGAGGGCTTGGGTGAAGGCGCGAACCGCTCCGACGGCCCGGTTTGCAGTCCGATCCCGGTCGTCCTGGTTGGCATCGGGCGGTGCCGTGAACCGAGCGTAGGAGCGGGGCCGACCCGGCTCGCATCGGCGAACTCGGTCGCCAGCCGACCGAGGGCAGCCTGAACATCGGGGCGCCCGAAGGCCACGCTCTCCCGTACGGCGGCGGCAGCTCCTTCGGGTCCGCCGGGCCACGCCTCAAGGAGCCAGACGATGTCGTAAGCATCCTTTGGCTTGTCCCTGCCAACGAGGGCTCCGATCTTGGCCACGAAGAAGCCGAGGGGGCCGCTCACCCGGAACGCTTGCTCAACCACGCCGGCCCCGCCAACTGTCAATGGCACTTGACTGTGACCATGACGCCGGAGACCTGGTAGGCCGAGTAGACGGAGCCGGCCTTTCGCCTGGTGGGATCCCGTCCCCGAGGCCACACACCACCCTACGAAGTTCGCAGCCGGTCGAACCCTCGGCGTTTGGCACGCCAATGACGATCAGCTCGCGGACACCTGTGGGAGGCCGAGGTCGTGGCGCAGCACATTGGCGTCGGAAGAGGTATCGATGTTGGCGAAGGTCTCCCAGTTAGCGCTGTTCGGGTCGGTGGCGAACTCCTGACCGCCGGCGATCTCGGCAGTGAGGTCACGGATGAACGCGTTGACGTCCAGTTGGTCTGCCGCCGGGAACTTGATTGCATACAGCGAGTTGAGGAAGGTTTGATCGATGCTGACGTATGCTTGGACGGGCGGGACCAGTTGGGAGAGCGTTGACGCCGTGCCCGGGTTACTGAGCAGGTCCCCGTTAGGGATGGCGGCATCCGCATTGTTGGCGGTAGTGGCGGCCTGCAGGTACGTCTGGGCAGCCTGCGCCTGGAGGTCAGGTGTGGGGCTGGGTGTCGGCGTTGCTGTGGTGTTTGGCTGCCTGGCCGCTATCGGTGTCTGCGTGCCGACCCTCTCCGCATACGGCAACCCGAGCTACTACACGTCGACCATCGCGGGTTACGCGACCTTCTGCAACGGCTTCGAGGCGCTGCTCGGCACCGCCACCCCGGCGCAGCGGGCGGCGTACATCTCCGCCAATCCGATCTCGGGCATCTCGACCCCGAACAGCCAGACGCTGGTCATCACCCTGACCAGCCCGGCGGTCGACTTCCCCAACATCATGTCGATGTTCTTCGCGGCCGCCGCGCCTCCGGCTTCGCTGAACTACACGCCGCTCACGGCGGGCAACCCGATCTGGTCTGACGGCCCCTACGAGGTGCAGAGCTACGTTCCCGGGCAGACGATCGTGCTCGTGCCCAACCCCTACTGGGGGACCACCACGGGGACCAACACCACCGCCACCAGCTGGAGCCTCGACCCCAACCGCCACCGCTACGTCGCCGAGATCAGCATCGATGAGACGCTGGGTGCCGACGCCGCCGCGGACGAGGTCCAGCAGGAGATCCAGGCGGACACCCTTGACCTGGAGTGGAACAACACAGTTCCGCTCTCCTCGCTGACCGGGCTGGCCAACTACTCCAACCCCCTATTCGGCACCTTCCCCGCCCCGGGGATCACCAACCCTTACCTGGTCTTCAACCTGCAGGCATCCAGCCCGTTGCAGAACGTGAAGGTCCGCCAGGCCCTCGAGTACGCCGTCAACAAGGTGGCTCTAGCCAAGATCTACGGTGGCGCCGACTTCAACACGGTGCTGAACCAGGTCTTCGGTCCGGGGGCCCAGGGGTACATCGCCGGCTACAACCCCTACCCCACTCCCAACAACGAGGGTGACCCGACGACCTGCAAGTCGCTCCTCACGGCGGCCGGGTATCCGAACGGGTTCACCATCACCGACGCCTACCGCACCGACGGCAGCAACGCCGTCGTCTTCCAAGAGATCCAGAGCGACTTCGCGGCCTGCGGGGTGACCGTCAACGGGACGGGCATCTCCCAGGGCTACTACACGTCGTCGGGTATCTTGGCCGACTCGGCCGGCCAGCTGGCCAACTCCGGCTGGGATATGACCCAGCCGGGCTGGGTGCCCGACTGGTACGGAGCTGCCAGTGCCCGGTCCATCCTCCCCGACCTCTTCGGGAGCTCCGACTTCCCGGGCACCAACTGGGGTGACTTCAGCAACTCGAACGTCGACAACCTGATCAGCGAGGCGGAGTCCGCATCCACTCTGGCGCAGGCCACCACCTACTGGCAGGACGCCAACAAGGCAGTCATGGAGCAGGCCCCTTTCATCCCCTTCATGGGCCAGCTCACCAACCTGATGCACTCCTCGTCGGTCCACAACGCTCTCTACAACCCCTTCTCGGCGCAGTACAACCTCGACGAGATCTGGCTGAGCTGAGGAGAGACGAGCCACCAGCCGAGCTAGACCACTCCCGCCCCATGGAAGGTCAGAAGGCTGTCCGCGCGGACATCGTCCTCGGGACCGGGCGAGGAACGCCTCGCGTGGAGGATCGTCTCGCGGAGTGAGATGACGTCTCCTGACGCTTGTGACACCGTGTAATGTCGCGCCCCGCGCTGCGAGCCAGCCCCGTGACCCGATCGGCCTCACTCAGGCGACCGCCCTCACGCCGTGCGCCATCACCTACGCTCCTCGCTCGTGCATGTTTGCCGTCGGTGGGCGGGCGAAACAGCTGCGTCGAGACGTGCGCAACCTGGGCACACGGCTCCCGTGCTGCAGCGCCGCGCCGCATGGCCGGTCTTCGGCGTCCGCAGGGACGCGGTCCCTGGGGCACTCGAACGGACCCGCCCGTGCGCAGAGGGGGTCTCCCGGGGCGTGGGCCTCCATGTGTTTGTCGGCTGGCGAGGCTGGTGCTTTGCTCTGGATGGTCAACGGCGTCTCCGGGCCGCGAGGTTGTGGCGCGGAGTGTTGAGAACCCCACAGCTCAACCGCTGTCAACGATCCACGTGCCTGGGTAACTCCCGCCTGGGGAGGCCGGTGGACGGCACCTGGAACCCGATCGCCTTCGATCTCTCCCCGACCCCCACCCAGGATCGGGCCACATCAGCGTTCACGTGAATCGATCGCCCGGTCTCGAGGTGACAGCGCAGGGCCCGGGACACGACCGTGGAAAGCCGCTGTTCAAGCTGGCGCAAGCCCTCACTGAGCGGATAGTCGGAGACCAGGCATTCCACGACCTCGGGGCTGAGCTCCACCTCGTCCATGATGCCGAGGCGCTTGAGCATCCGCGGCAGAATGTGCGCAGACCCAATAGCCATCTGCTCATCTCGGGTGTACCCGGGGAGACGAAGTATCCGGAGGCGATCCTTGAGTGGCGCAGGTATGTCCGCCTCCTCGTTCGCCGTGGCAACGAAAAGGGTCGAATTGAAGTTCAGGTCAATATTGTCAAGAAACTGGTCCTTCACAGCGTGATTACGGGACGGATCTAGTAGGTGAAGGATGACGGGCAAAGGGTCTCTCACCGGAGCGCGGCTGAGCTTGTCGATCTCATCCAAGAGGACGACCAACCCGCTCGGGTGTTGCCCAGAGCTAATCAGCCGCCGCACGATCTCCCCGGGGCGCGCTCCCATGTACGCGCTGTCACTCCCAATCAGAAAGACGGTGTCGGCGCCGGCGAGACGGGCCTTCGACCAACGTCCGCGTACTCCAGCTGCACTCCGCCGAGCTCTTCTGGAGCAACGAGTTCGTCGTGCCGCTAAACACCACCCTCCCCAAGCTGGAGGACTCGATAGTGGTGCTGATGAATCATCAGCCGTTCAACGACGTCAACCCGGCGCTGGTCGGCGAGAAGCCGCTCGACGACCTCGTCGCCTACTGCCTGGACCTGCCGGGAAACGGACTGCGCTTCCGGCCGTGGTCCCTGCCGTTCGACTGGCAAACGCCGGCGGTCAGGCTGCCGCAGCCGATGACGGGCATCGGCGGCTTTCGCGTCTAGGCGACTCCGCAGGACACCGGCTTAGTTTCTCGACGCCACGATTGGCGTCGGGAAGGCGAAGCCGATCCCCGGCTTCCATGGCCAGCCTTAGAACTGTTCGCAGTTGGCGCACCAGCGATCCGACATCATTCGGTCTGCTCAGGCATCGGTGGGAGGCCAGCCGTAGGCGGCCTCGAGCTGATAGGTGAGCCCGTTGAGGAACTCATAGTTGGCCGCCCAGGTGCCGTCCCAGGCATTGTTGGCCGGGGTCGAGGTGTTGCCCAGGTGGCTGCTCATCGCCCAGTTGTCCCAGACGATCATGTCGACCGCCTGGTTGTAGCTGGGGGCGGTTCCCGAGGCGCAGAGCGGCGTGATCCACGAGAGATCCTCGGTCCAGCGCGCCGCCGCCAACTGGTACGTCGACTCCGAGCCCGACGAGGTGCCCGCCGCGATCGCCTTGGCCTCGTTGCCGTCCAGGGTCTGGTCGAGGGTGACGGTCTGCAGCGCCCAGGCGCAGCTGGCGGCCGACCAGGGTCCGGTCGAGGTGGCCGGGCTGGGCGTCGACAGGGTCGGGGTGGTCGGGGCAGTGGCGTTCGGACTCTGCGCGGGCACAACGGTCGGGGTGGTCGGGGCAGTGGCGTTCGGACTCTGCGCGGGCACAACGGTCGGGGTGGTCGGGGCAGTGGCGTTCGGACTCTGCGCGGGCGCAACGGACGGGGCGGAGGCTGCCGTCGACGTCGTCAGCCGTCGAATAGGGGAACCCGCATTGGAGACTGAGCAGGCGGCCAAACATGCTCCAGTGACAAAAGCCGCTGTTATCAGCCCTACCCGGCGTCGTCTTTGACGGACTCCCATTTCACACCAAGCGCAATTCTCACCCCTTCTCCAAGGGGATCCATCGGGTCAAACATCGCAAGTCTATCCCTGGCGGATGTCGCTGTCGAGCCCGTGCGGTCCGGCCCGTGCGGTCCGTATGCCCGTGCGGTCCGTGGTGCGGGTCCCCGGCCCGACCAACCTCCCCGGGGCTCGTGCCCCGCCCGCCCCTCGGGCCCCGACCGGTCACCGGGACTCCGGGGGCCAGCCGGGCCCAGACGCGGCGGACGCCCAGGCATCCGATTACCAAACTGACGGCACTCCGCTGAATGTAGGTCCAGCCGTACCGGCGCCGAACGGAATCGTGATCGAAGCCAACCCAGACAACTGGCGGACGAGCCTGGCTTCCCTCCTCGCCGGGCAGGGCTGGTGTCGGCTACGAGGCGGGGACCAAGGAAACCGTGTACGGGGACCAACCGGCGGCCACGCTGTCGAGGATGATCGGGGCCTTCCCCGCCGCGACCTGAACGAGCTCGGCGCCCGAGCCGGTGCGGACCGCCACCGCGGCGGTGGCGCCGTCCTGGTACAGTGCGCCCGCTTCGATGTAGCTGTCGCACGGGCTGGGGACCGCCCCCCCGATGGGGACCGCGCCCAGGGTGGCGAGCTGGGTCTTGGTCCCGCCGCTCACCAGGAAGACCCCGAAGTCGGGGCTCATGGTGATCCCGGCGGAGCCTCCGAGGGTGGGCTCGTCGTCGATAAGCAGCGTCGAGAAGCCAGGGCTGCCGCCGAGGACATTGAGGTTGTGGTGAGCCTCGGAGAGGAACGTGGTCGGGAGGCTTCCGATGGCGAAGCTCTGCAGAGTGTTGTCCGGTGTCGGATGGCCGACCGCGCCGGTGCCCGGGTTGCAGTCGGAGGCGTCGCCCAGGTTGCCGTGGACAGCGGCAGCGGCGTGGACCCCGTCGGGGGCGACGAACACCGGGTATCCCGCGGGCAGGGTGGTGGTGGCCAGGATGGCGCCGGTGCCGGAGGCCACCTGGTCCACCTCCCCCGTCCCGAGGGTGGTGCCGGAGATAACCGTGCCGTGCCACACCTCGGGGGTGAATCCTCCGAAGGCCAGGTTGCCGCCCAGGCTTCCCACGGTGGTCACCGCGTGGCTGGAGAGGTCGACCTCCATCAGGCTCTCGGCCCCGCCGGGCACGAGGTCGGAGTACTCCATGTGCTGACCGGAGTCGTCGACCGCGCCAGGGGAGTCGACGTGCGGGAATACCGAGGGGATAGTAACCGTCGCCGAAGACTCCAGATTGACCAGCTCCAGGCTGCCGTCGCGCTGCTGCACGAAGGCAGTCCCGTGGCTAAAGGCGAACACGGAAATCGAAACGGTCCCGGCCAGGGTGATGACGGTGCGGGCTGGGCCGCCGCCTGGGGTCGCGATGCGGATCTGCTGATCGTCCGACGGGGTGCGAACGACCCAAACCAGCAGCATGGCGGGGCCGGAGGGGGTGGGCGACGCGGTCGCGGTCGCGGTCGCCGGGCCGGAGTGCGTGGAGGTGGCTGTGGCGCTGGCAGTCGGTGTCGGCGGTGAGCCGCCACAGGCCGCGACCGCCACGGTGCTGAGCGCTGCCAGCCCCAGCGAGCCCGGGGCCCGCCGGCGACGACCCGCGGACAGGGGTCGCGTTGCTGCAATTCCACGCGTCCCCATCACCGTCCTCCTCGCTGGTGGCACCGCTAGCGGTGCCCTGGCCGATCGGCCAGGCATGTCCGCCCTTCGGAGCCGACTCTATGGGCGCAACGCGGATGACAGGCGATACCTTCACCGTCACGCCCCCTCGGGCACTTGTTGCCAGTTGCATGTGAACAGTTGGGTCGACGCTCCGTCCGACTGCGGGCCGTTCAGCTCGACCGAATAACAAACAGTCGCACCTTGGTGCGCGTACGGTTGGAAGTGACTGTCTACGTATGCCGCATGGGTCGAACACTGGTTGACTCGGTACAGCGTGCTGGGCGCTGCGTTCTGAGTGACGCAGGCGTATGCGGTGCCAGGATCGGAGGGCGCGTATGGAAGTGAATCCCCGAACGGCCCTGGAGGCGGGGTTGCTGTCGGTGGCGCAGCCACCACGTGTGTGGGCGTTGGTGGGGCCGGTGTAGAAACTGGTGTGGCTGTCGCCGGAGGGTTCATTGACGGTGATGAAGAATCGCTGGGCTCAATGCCGCGCACGTTTGCACATGCGGAGAGTGCAGTTGCCACGATGACGCCTACTGCAAGCAGCAGAAGCGATCGGCCCTTATAGGTAGGGCGCTGGTACACGCTCATGCGGCCGGCAAGTCACTGCAGGCGTTGTCGCCTGTAGCTGTCGAGAACGTGCCGGTATCAGTGACGTAACCCCAATCTCCAGGCGGCACCAGTGTGGCTGGAACATCGCATCTCAGCCCCGACGCGGGGTTGGCGGTTGGTGGTGGGGATACTAGGTACCAGTCACCGACATTGTGATGCAGATACGGGATCAACGCGCTGCAGGTGCTGCCACTCACGCCAGGACCCTCTACCGTAATCTGGGCGTTCTTCCCCGGAACGTAGAGGCCGCAATATGCGAAGGGCTGCGCCGTCGGCATAGCTGTTGGTATAGCAGTGGGTGTGGCGCATCCGTTGGCGAGCGCGTTTTGGACATCGCCGTTGCTGAACGACCAGCCATTCTCTGCCCATGCCAGCTGCGCCTCGGTTGTGACCAAAGGAACCGTCCCGAGCGTGACATTCCTCGCATAGTCACTGCACGCGGCGGCCAAAACCTGGGTCGCCGAGGCCGAAGGACCAAGGTGTAGCAACGCCGACGGCGAGCCTGAGAAGTATTCGATCGTCTGTAGGTTCGGGCGCCCATCGGGGCAGACCGCCGGTAATCCATTGCTGTCGACTGGTCCGCAGTCCTCGGGCTGAACGGGGAATGGCCACAGGGTCGGCGCCGCCGCAACGGTTCCGGCGGAGGTGACCGGGCCCCGAGTCGATGGGGGCGCATTGGGGTCTCCGCCACTTGGTGTCGTCGTGACTTGCGATGGCGATTTGGAGCTCGAAGCAAGGGCCATTGCCGTGACGCCTGTGACGAGGAACGCTAGGACGATGATTGGTGCTGCGACGCGCCAGCCTCGGAGCGAAAAATGAGTCCGCAGAAGAGGCCGGAGGCTTGTTGGAACTGGCAATTGGACACTGTGATCGCAGAGCTCGGCGACACGCGTGTCATGAGTAACGATCACAACGGCGCGGGTTTTAGCCAGGTCGCGCAAAAGAGTGAGAACCTCAGCCACAAGAGCCGGGTCGAGGTTGGCGGTGGGCTCGTCAGCGATGACGAGTTCGACGTCACGAGCAAGCATTCGTGCAATGGCGACTCGTTGACGCTGACCACCACTGAGCATGGCGCTCTTCCGATCGATGAACTCCGAAAGGCCGACCTGTGTCAGGGCGGTTGCGATACGTGACGGCCGCTCCGCCCTCTCAATGTCCGCGTCGGCCAAGTCCTGGGTGAGGATCTCTCGCACCGTTGCCGTTGGGAGCAACCCGAAGTCCTGCGGAATTAGCCCAATGCGACGCAAATGACGCTGGCGATCTGCATCCCGTCTGAGCGTTTGGATGTCCACTCCGAGCACGTCAAGCTCACCGCTGTATGGCTCACGCAGCGTTCCCGCGATCAGTTCTACGAGCGTGCTCTTACCCGAGCCGCTGGGACCGGTGACGGCTGTAAGGCCCGGACTATCGATATCAAGCGACGCAACCTGCAGGACGTCATGGTCGGCGCCCGGGTAGCGATACCTCAGCCCGAAGATGTGAATTGCAGTCATCAGCCGCCGCGCCTCAGGAGCGCAGGACTGGCGTTCGCTGAGCGCCACGCGGGCCAGAGCGTTGCAAGAACGGCCAGCAACACAGTGACTGGAAAGGCCGCGAAAACAGTAACCGGAGTGAACGTCACCGGCAGGATTGTCCAACTAGCGATGCCTTGTCCGACCGTGATGCCGACTACTTCTCCAGCAATGCCCCCAATGATGCAGACAGTTAATAGCTGTCGTGCAAACTCTTTCAGAAGACGGGAGCGAAAGACTCCGCTTTGTCGGCGAAGGGCGATCTCCGCGCGCCGCCCGCGCATCGTGGTCAAACCCATGACGAAAGTTGCGATGGCGGTCTGAAGCAACATCGCTGACGTGACGACAACTGTCAGCAAGGTCAAAACATTGTCGATTCGACTCACATTGGGAAGCCGGGCAACGTTGACGTCGCCTTGGAGCTGGTCGGCAACGCCCTGAGAGACGCTCATCAGCAAGACCGAAAATGCCACCCCGCAAGCAATCGAAATGCAAGTGGCAACCGCCCAAGCCGATGGCCGGCGCTTCATCCTGGGAGTCGGAGCTCGTTGTGGGCTCGGCTAACGCCCGCACCGTCGGGCATAACGTGGTGAGCCCATTGGCCATCCGAAGACCACGAACGCTGTACCGGTCCTCCCCGGTTGCTCATCGCAGACCTGCGGTTCGGCAGATGGGGTAAAGCGGGCGGTAGTGGGTCAACTCCACGACGATTCCGACCAGCCACATGAAGAGACCAAAGACAATCCCGTAGATGCCGCCCAGGGGGACAGCTTGACCGTTAATGACCAGGGGCCCCGAGCTCCCGGGAGGCGTGAGTCGGATTCCGATCAGGTAGCCGCCACAGGAGAAGACAATCAGGCCGAACAGAACCCAGAACGTCAGTAGCCCCGGCCCATGGCCCGAGGGGGAGACGAAACGCCCGCAGTTAGGGCAGCGATCACGCATCCCCCACTCCTCTTACTGGCAGAGATGGAGATCCCATCGCGAACGGGATCATAACGCCGGCCCGTGGGGATCGAGGCGGACGTCAAGGCTGGGTGTCGGCGTGGGAGCCGCCGCTGGCCGGGAGCCTGCCGGCAGAGGAAGCCAAGCCTGGTCCTGGTCGTCCCAGTAGAAACGGCCATCGCGGTTGACTCGTGGCGATCGCGGCGGCCTCGCCAGCAAGCCCAACCCTGGGTCAGCAAACTGTGGCTGATAGCGGGACCGACAGGCGCGCGGCGTGCTGGCCAATAGGCGGGACGACACCGATTAGAAGTTGCCGGGAAGGATCCAGCCTTACAAGGCCCCATAGGCCTGGCACGCTGCGAGGTCCGTCCCCGCGCACGTCCAGACCCACACGACAATGGTCGGCGCAGTCTCAGAGGGCGGCGTCGGAGAGCCGCCAAAGCTCCCTCCGCTGGACGGACCCACCGAGCGGGGCCTCGACTGGGCGCTCCTCGCCGAGAAGCTGCTCAAGTACCTACTCCATACCGCGGCCCTCGAGCACCGAAGTGGCGGTGCCGACATATGGGGCATGCCCCGGGTGGTGGAGTGGTCCGCCCAGGGAGGAGGCGTCGAGGAGCCATTCCAAACTGCCAGCCGGGGACGCGCCAAGCTGGTCTTGTGCCGGCGGCGTTGGTGCGGGGTGACGATGTCGTTCCTTCGGTAGACGTGGCGACCAGCTCACTGCTTGCATGGGGGTATGAACCGCGCCAAAGGCGGACCTCGCCAGTCCTCTCATTCGCTGCCAAGCTCTCTCGTGGGCCACGCCACCCTGACGGTTGGCCCGAAGACGAACGCCGCAGCAGAGGCGCCTCCACCCGTGCGCCGGACCCTGCCGCAGGCGCGATCAACCCCCGCTGCGCTGGTGCGTCGCTGCACGGCTCGGAGCTGCCCAACGCCGTGGCTCTTCAAGGCTCGCACGTTCACCGGCTGCCGGAGCCCGCGATGATCGTGACGCTCGACCCCGAACGGCTCCGCTACGAGATGGCGATCCGCAACTTGGACGGCGCGTCGCTCGCGCGGGCGGCGGGGGTCTCCGAGAACACCATCAGCCACGCCCTGCAGGGAAATGGCGTCCGGAAAGGCACCCTCCGCCAGATCGCCGCGGGGCTGCTCACCTTCCCACCCCTGCGCATGGTCGAAGACCTGGTGGCAAAGCCGGAGGAGGCCATCATGCTGACCGGCGCCCGACAGGAGCAGCGGCCGCGCAGCGGGGTTCCGCGTTCCCCGGCCGGCAGGGCCTGATGGTATCTGCGCCCAAGGCCTCAATCGCATCGGGTTCCACAGACCCAGGCGGTCGCCGACGCCGCCAGCTGCCGCTCTGACGCGTCCGTTCGCGTCGATCCCCGGATCCCCTGGAGGTCAGGCCCGGTAGTCCACCGGGGAGAGGATCACCCCGGGGAGCCGCGCCGACCCTCGCCCATCAGGGATCGCATCAGTGCCTCATGGGCGTCGGTGACCGTCAGGTGTTGGTAGACCTGATCGATCATGGCGAGACTGGTGTGGCCGACGATCTTGGCCACCAGGTTCGGCTGCATCCCCCGGCGCAGCTGCTCGGTGACGAAGGAATGGCGGAACAGATGGGGGTAGAGGCGCCGCTCGAGGACGTCCAGTCCCAGCTCGCGGATCATCTGCTCGGTCTCCGACTCGGTGAGCTGCTCGTACTCGCCCGACCTGGAGCTCCGCCGGCTGCCAAGGAAGAGCAGGTGGCCCGGGGAGTCCCCGCGCGTCCGGCCGCGGTGTCGCCTCAACGGCGGGTCCCCTGGACCGGCGATCGCCGAGCGGCTCTCCGCATGCCGATGCCAGCACCTCATGAGGCTATCAGCGCCCGGGCGAGCTGCCCGCAACTGTCCCCTGAGTTGCCCGCACCCGTGGGTCCGGGGCCGGACGGCCGGGTACCGGCTGCGGTTGCGAGTGCCTCCGCAGCCACGGAGCCTGCCGGGTGTGGAGCTTGCCTATCGCTCCGGATCCTGCGACAGCAGGGACTTCATCAGGGCGTCGTGGGCGTCCGACGTCTCGAGATGGGCATAGACCTCGTTGATCATGGCCATGCTCTCGTGGCCGACGATCTTGGCCACCAGGAGGGGGTGCATCCCCTGGCGCGCCTGCTGCGTGACGAAGGAGTGGCGGAAGAGGTGGGGGTAAACGCGCCGCCTGAGAACCTCCTCGCCGAGGTCGCGGATCGTCTGTTCGGCCCCGGAGCCGGTGAGGGGCTCGTACTCGCCGGTCCTCGCGCTGCGCCGGTTGCCTAGGAAGAGCCTGTCATTAGGCGACTCCTTCCGCGTCCGGCGGGCGTAGCGATCGATCCGAGTCGCGAGCCCGGGCTGGATGGGGACCATGCGCTCCTTGTCGCCCTTGCCCCAGACCTTGAGGTACCACTTCCGGCCAGGCTCCTGGCGGAGGGGGTCGGTGGACATACCGAGCAGCTCACCTAACCGCATCCCTGTGTCGGCGAGAATGCGGACGATCAGCTTGTCCCGCTCGGTAGGGGCGGCGTCCTCCAGGGCCCTGATGTCCTGGCGGCTCAGGACGTCGACCACTCGCTTGGGCAACCTGGGCTTCTGGACCCGGGAGCTCACGGTCTCGCCCTGCTTGGTGAGCCACTCCAGAAAGACGTTGATGGTGCGGGCGTAGCTCGCCACCGACGGCTTGCTGAGCGGCCGACCCGAGCGGGAGCCGGTGCCGTCGAGGAGCCCGGCGGAGAGGGCGTTGAGCTCGCGGGCGCCGATCTGGCCGGGCTCGGTGATGCCGGACCTCTGGCAGAAGGGCAGGAGCACGGCCCCGAGCACGTCGGTGTAAGCGGCGATGCTGCGGCGGGATAGCGCTGCGGCCCGCTTCTCGTTCAGGAAGTCGGTGACCCGGTCCTGGAGCAGGGAGGGCGGGGAGACCAGCGTGAGGCGGTCAGATCTCATAGCGGAACACTCCGGAATGGCATTTCACGCGGCTACTACCCGTCCCCCGAGTGCCGCTGCTCAGTGACGAAGGAGCGGCGGACGAGGTGGGGTGAACTCGTCGCTTGAGCACGTCCTGGCCGAGGTCGCGGATCAGGTGCGCCGCCTCCGAAGCGGTGAGTGGCTCGTACTCGCCGGTCTTCAGGCTGCGCCGGTTGCCCAGGAAGAGCGTGCCACTGGGCGACTCCTTTCGAGTCCGGCGGGCGTAGCGATCGATCCGAGTCGCGAGCCTGGGCTGGATGGGGACCATGCGCTCCTTGTCGCCCTTGCCCCGGACCTTCAGGTACCACTTCCGGTCAGGCTCCTGGCGGAGGGAGTCGGCGGTCAGCAGCTCGCCGAGCCGCACGCCCGTGTCGGCGAGAATGCGGACGATCAGCTTGTCCCGCTCGGTAGGGGCGGCGTCCTCCAGGGCCCTGATGTCCTCGCGGCTCAGGACGTCGACCACTCGCTTGGGCAGCCTGGGCTTCTGGACCCGGGAGCTCACGGTCTCGCCCTGCTTGGTGAGCCACTCCAGAAAGACAGTGATAGTGCGGGCGTAGCTCGCCACCGACGGCATGCTGAGCGACCGCCCTGAGCGGGAGCGGGTGCCGTCGAGGAGCCCGGCGGAGAGGGCGCTGAGCTCGCGGGCGCCGAGCTGGCCGGGCTCGGTGATGCCGGACTGGCGACAGAAGGGCAGCACCACTTCCTGGATCACGCGGGTGTAGACGGCGAGGGTCTCGCGGGAGCGCCCAGCGGCCCGCTTCTCACGCAGGTAGGCGGTGATGCAGCTCTCGAGCGCCGAGGGCACCGTTAGACCGTCAGATTTCGACACCGCAATTCTCCGGTTCTGCGCTCCAGAGGCGCGTCTGATCGATGCAAATGTACCCCCACTTGGAGCGTCTGATCATCACGGTTCTGACTCAATCAGACGGTGCTCCTCAACTCGAAGGAGGAGGAGTGGTACGCCCAGGAGGATTTGAACCCCCGGCCTTCTGATCCGTAGTCAGACGCTCTATCCAGACTGAGCTATGGGCGCACGGTTCCTCGATGTTACCAGC